>Ga0153974_1000002_pt1 | contig 105756 bp, 93 predicted proteins | sample TSGA058MetaG_FD_104741 | JGI IMG/M metagenome (GOLD analysis project Ga0153974, IMG submission 104741) | Attine ant fungus gardens microbial communities from Georgia, USA - TSGA058 MetaG | ecosystem: Host-associated > Fungi > Mycelium > Unclassified | place: USA: Georgia, Yuchi Wildlife... | reverse complement strand
TACAATCCCTTCGCGATCACGCATATCGATGAAAATTAAGCTCCCGAGGTCGCGACGACGATTCACCCAACCGCTGAGAGTCACTTGTTGACCGATGTGGGACACATTAAGTTGTCCGCAATAAAGTGTACGCATTGATTATCCTTTTGGGCCCGGAAGGCATTTAACCTAAGCTGCCGCCACCTGGCGATATTGCTGCAAAATGGCTCGCATTATACTGAAAAATAATGTCAAGGATAAGACTCTGAGTGTAATAGCGCTCGTTATCTGCGCAATTAACCCTTTTATTGTCGAAAATCGCTAAAAATTTTTCTTATAGATGCGCAGATGAGTGGTTTCTGCGACAATACTTCTTTTTTTGTAAGGTTAGCGAGCGCCGTTATGTCTCACCGCGATAGTTTATTTTCCGCGCCAATAGATAAATTAGGCGATTGGACGTTTGATGAACGAGTAGCTGAGGTCTTCCCCGATATGATCCAGCGCTCAGTACCAGGTTACTCGAATATCATCTCAATGATCGGGATGTTAGCCGGCCGTTATGTCACAGAAAAGAGCCGCGTCTATGATCTCGGTTGCTCACTCGGCGCGGCAACCCTCTCGGTACGTCGAAATATTACGGCAACGGGTTGTGAGATTATTGCCGTGGATAATTCCCCTGCCATGGTTGAACGCTGTCGCCGCCATATTGATGCCTTTCGTGCGCAAACACCGGTACAGGTTATTGAGGCGGATATTCAAGATATCGAGATCGAGAACGCTTCACTTGTCGTCCTAAACTTTACCTTACAATTTATCCCTCCTGCGGATCGCGAAGCGTTACTTGCGAAAATTTGGCAGGGCTTACGCCCAGGCGGGGCACTAGTGCTCTCTGAGAAGTTCAGTTTTGCCGATCAAGCAATGGGCGAGTTACTGTTCGATATGCATTTGGATTTTAAACGCGCCAATGGTTATAGCGAACTTGAGATTAGCCAGAAACGTAGCATGCTCGAAAACGTCATGCTGACGGATAGCGTGAGCACTCATCAACAACGGTTGCAGGCTGTCGGCTTTAAACATGCTGAACTGTGGTTTCAATGTTTTAATTTTGGATCGTTAGTGGCCATCAAATGATAGATTTTGGAAATTTTTACCAGCAGATCGCAACAGGTCCGCTCTCCTCATGGTTAGAGGTTATCCCTGCTCAGCTTGCACAGTGGCAGCGCGAAAACTTACACGGCCACTTTCGTCAGTGGCACAAAGCTATTCAGTACTTACCGGCCATAACGCCTACCTCGCTTGACCTTGCCGAGCAGGTTTATGCTGAACATCCCGACCTGACGCCACGTCAACGTCAAGGGATCGAATCGCTGCTGCGCCAGCTCATGCCTTGGCGCAAGGGACCTTATCATCTCTACGGTACTCATATCGATACCGAGTGGCGATCTGATTGGAAGTGGGATCGGGTTTTACCCCATATCAGCCCGCTTAAGGATCGCTTAGTCCTCGATGTCGGCTGCGGCAGTGGTTATCACATGTGGCGAATGATTGGCCAAGGTGCAAAAATGGTCGTTGGTATTGACCCCATGCAGCTGTTCCTATGTCAATTTGAGGCGATACGTAAGTTATTAGGTAATTCACAACAAGCTCATTTATTACCGTTAGGCATTGAGCAGTTACCGACTTCCGAAGCTTTCGATACGGTCTTTTCTATGGGCGTGCTCTATCATCGACGTTCACCCCTCGACCATTTGCTCCAGTTAAAAAATCAGTTAGTGAACGGCGGCGAGCTAATTTTAGAAACATTGGTCACTGAGGGCGATGAACATCAAGTCTTGGTGCCAGGCGAACGTTATGCGCAAATGCGTAATGTGTATTTCCTACCGTCTGCCCTCGCCTTAAAAAATTGGTTAGAGAAAACCGGCTTTGTCGATGTACGGATTGTTGATCAAGCCGTGACGCCGGTGACCGAACAGCGGCGCACGTCGTGGATGACCAGTGAGTCGCTGGCTGAATTCTTAGATCCGAACGACCCACAGCAAACGGTTGAAGGCTACCATGCCCCATTACGCGCAGTGTTAATTGCCCGTAAGCCCGGAGAGGTAATCTAAGCGGGGTGAATGCGTTCCTGCCGTCACAGGTGACGGCACATCCCCCTGTAAGCGGATGAGCGTCTGCATAGCCTCTACCACGCTAGGATCAACCTCAGTCCGTAAATATTCATCTGCGATTTTATCCGAACACATCGAGACCCCAGCCTTGCAATAGCGCATTGCCGAGGGCACTTGGCGACTGGCGGAACTGTGGACTTCTTTGATCCCCGCGTCGAGGAACTTAGGAAGATTAGCTAAACGCACTCCGGCACCCGCCATGATGACTGGCCCCACCTCTAGCGCAGTCAGCTCTTGTAGCAGGCTAATCCCCGCCTCGGCAGATTGCTGTTGCCCAGAGGTTAAGATCCGTGCAATCCCAAGCTCAGCCAACTCATGATAGGTTCTATAGGGATTACTGCATAAATCGAAAGCACGGTGGAATGTGACGGCCATACCCTTTGCGACAGTCATCAGCTTTTGCATTCTTGGTTTATCAAGCAGCCCTTCAGGACAGAGTATACCGGTGACAACACCAGGGAAGCCCATATCGCGGATCTGTGCAATATCTGACAGCATAATCTTGAACTCTTGCTCGCTATAGCAAAAATCCCCACTGCGTGGCCTGACTATTGGATGGACGGGGATAGAAATTTGTGAGCGAGCTTCACGCAGAACGCCTAACGATGTAGTGAGTCCCCCCTCTTGTGGCGCGGCACAGAGCTCAATGCGGTCAGCACCTGCCTGCATAGCAGCGAGTGCGCAATCCAAGCCATAACAGCATATTTCTAAAGTCGGCATAGTCGATTCCTTTGTCAGACCTAATGGATATGCTACTGTGCATAGCGCCCCTTCCTAAATACCTGCCTGGAGCACGGATGTCATTCAATTTTGATGAAAGAGTCGAGCGATATCACACAGATAGTGAAAAATGGCTCAAATATCGAGATCAAGACATCATTCCGTTGTGGGTAGCCGATACGGACTTTCGTACCGCACCGGCTATACAACAGGCCCTTGCCACGCGAGTCGCGCAAGGGGTGTTTGGCTATAACGATGATCAACACAAATTGGCGAAGGCCACGGCGCAATGGGTTAAGAAGCAGTATGACTGGACCATCGACCCCGATTGGGTCGTCCCCCTATCTGGGATCAAGCCGATCTTCAGTCTATTACAGGAGTGCCTCCTTTCTGCTGAACAAGGCTCCGTTTGCCACACTCCCATCTATCCGCCTTTTACGCAAAGTGCCAGCAATGCTCAGCGTGCGCAACGCTTAATCCCTTATCCGTTGTTGGACGAGCCTGATTTCTTATTTGCCTCCCTTCCGGCGCTAACACCGCAGGAGCGCTTGCTGTTTATCTGTAATCCCCATAATCCTGGGGGTAAAAGTTACTCCCGTAAGGCCTTAAGCCTTCTGGCCGATTATGCCGAGCATTATGATCTCTGGGTCTGTAGCGATGAGATCCATGCGGATTTACTGCTTGAGCCCGATCGTAGACATATTCCTTTCGCCTCGCTTTCAGCGAGTAGTGCACAGCGTTCTATTACCTTACTCTCTGCCGCCAAGGCGTTTAATCTTGCTGGATTAGGCTGCGCGGTCGCCATCGTCCCAAATCATCGATTACGTGAACGCATACGCCGTGCAGTGGCGCAGCGAATGGCCGTACCCAATACCCTAGGGCTGGTAGCAACCTATGCTGCCTGGCAACAGAGTGAGGCATGGTTAGTCGCTCAACGCCATTATCTACGAGAAAATCGCGATCATCTGGCTGCGTCATTACAGCAATTACCGGCCCTGCGAATGGTTGTCCCTGATGCCGGGTTTTTAGCCTGGATCGATGCCTCTGCCTTACAACAAGCCGATCCTCATCGCTGGTTCGAACAGCATGGCTTAGGGCTCACTGCGGGCGCGGCATTCGGCGATCCCCAAGCCGTACGGCTTAATTTCGGCTGTTGTCGTGCGTTACTCAATGAAGCGTTAATCCGCTTGCGTAATGCTGTTGAACAGGCTTAACAAGTTTACTGTTCGCTGGCCACTACCTCATCGATCGGATAGGTATGAAATTTTAGTGTAATCTCGCCATTAGTGATCGCCAGAGTCGTGTTATCCAGCGCCCCAGCTTTCGCCTCTGGACGGCGTATCTTAACGCTAATACCGGGGGTCATTAAGCCGCGATCATCGATTAATGCCATAGCGCGTTGGCCAATCTGTTCAGGCGCTCCCGCCAGTACCACCTCAATATGTTCCCAACCTTCGTGGCGGTAACGTTTTTCACCTGGCCAAGGCAGTTCAACAATATCAATACGATGGTTCAGCAACAGCAGAGGCTGTTCGAGTCGGTAAAGGTGAATAGGTCGCCCGCCGATCACTGCATCGGAAAAGCACTGCCCTTGTTGTGATAACGCCATCGCCCAGCGTTCTGCTGTGCGATCTTGGTGACAACGTAACGAAATATGGTCGATGGTTAGCCCACTCAATACAAGTCCGAGTTGCTGGGTGAAAGCCAATAATTTCGCTTCAAACTGGGAGAGATCGTCGGCAAGTTCGGGAAGGGAAATAAAGAGTGGATGCATAATGCCCTACTGTCATCAATAACTGTTTCGGTATTTTCGTCCTCTATAGCGCGGCTGTAAAGCCGAAAGCTGATTAATTTCAAGCACTCTGAACGACAAATGAAGATGATGGCTGACGCCTTTAGCTTTTTTACGTATACTGCTCGACCATTAAACTTTCTACATTTCGATGTTTCGACATCCCGTGCTGTATGGCTTGCCATACACTCAATTGATAAAGGTATACCGGTGAATATTCAGGCTCTTCTCTGCGACAAAGTTAGTCAGGCTATGGTGGCTGCCGGCGCTCCCGCCGATAGCGAACCCCTCATCCGTCAATCCGCGAAACCACAATTTGGTGATTACCAAGCCAATGGTATTATGGGTGCAGCGAAACGTTTGGGTATGCCCCCCCGACAACTTGCCGAAAAGGTCGTTGAACAGCTTTCACTCACTGGTATCGCTAATAAGATCGAGATCGCCGGACCGGGATTTATCAATATTTTTCTTGACCCGCAGTGGCTCGCCACCGAGGTTGAGCAAGCGCTGAGCTCTGCTCATCTTAATCTTTCCCCGGTCACGCCACAAACGATTGTCGTTGATTATTCAGCACCCAATGTCGCGAAAGAGATGCATGTCGGCCACCTACGTTCAACGATTATCGGTGATGCAACCGTTAGAACGTTGGAGAAGCTTGGCCACAATGTGATCCGTGCCAACCACCTCGGTGACTGGGGCACTCAGTTTGGGATGCTGATTGCCTATCTCGAACAGCAACAAGCTGACCACTCCGCCGACATTGCGCTCCAAGATTTCGAAGCTTTCTATCGCGCCGCAAAAGTCGCCTATGACGAAGATGAAGACTTTGCAGTACGTGCACGCAGCTACGTCGTGAAACTGCAAAGTGGTGATGAGTACTGCCTAAAAATGTGGCGTAAGCTGGTCGATATCACCATGGAGCAAAACCAACGTAACTACGACCGCTTAAACGTTAGCTTATCTGCTGAAAATGTAATGGGTGAGAGCCTCTATAACAGCATGTTGCCAGGCATCGTTGCCGATCTTAAGCAGAAAGGATTAGCGGTGGAGAGCGAAGGCGCGACAGTCGTTTTCCTTGATGAGTTCACCAATAAAGAAGGTGAACCGATGGGCGTGATTATCCAGAAGAAGGATGGTGGCTACCTTTACACTACGACGGATATCGCCTGTGCGAAATACCGCTACGAAACGTTGAACGCGGAAAGGGTCATCTATTATATCGATTCACGTCAGCATCAGCATCTCATGCAAGCTTGGACCATTGTTCGTAAAGCCGGTTATGTGCCTGACTCTGTGCCATTAGAGCACCATATGTTTGGTATGATGTTGGGTAAAGACGGTCGTCCATTCAAAACCCGTTCGGGCGGGACGATTCGCCTTGCTGATCTTTTAGACGAAGCACACGAGCGTGCACTGGCCTTGGTTAAAGAGAAAAACCCAGAGATGGACGTTCAGACCTTGAACCATCTCGCAGAGGTTATTGGGATCGGTGCAGTGAAATATGCTGACCTGTCTAAAAACCGTACCACCGATTATGTATTCGATTGGGATAATATGCTCTCTTTCGAAGGCAATACGGCTCCTTACCTGCAGTATGCTTACACCCGTGTCCTCTCTATCTTCCGTAAGGCCGATATTGATGAGCAGTCGCTACAAGGGCCGCTTACCCTGACAGAATCCCGTGAAGCGGCGTTAGCTGCCCGCTTACTGCAATTCGAAGAGACTTTACAGCAAGTTGCTCGCGAGGGTACCCCTCATGTACTCTGTGCCTATCTTTATGACGTTGCGGTACTTTTCTCCGGTTTCTACGAGCATTGCCCAGTGTTAACGGCTGCTGATGAGAACAGCCGTCAATCGCGTCTCAAGCTCGCCGCGCTTACCGCTAGAACACTTAAAAGCGGCTTAGATCTGCTCGGTATCGATACTGTCGAGCGGATGTAGCGCTCGCTCTTACTTATAAAATGCCCGCGCTGCGGGCATTTTTATTTACCCCGTAATATCACTCATACACTATGTCGCACAAAGTGATTTAAATACGCTCACCACATGATCGGCGACTTGCTGGTCTTGCTCAGCCGTCCCCCCCGAGATACCCACTGCCCCGACAACCTGTTCATCGTGGATCAGCGGCTCTCCACCGGCAAAGACAATTACGCGCTGATTTAAGGTGATATTAAGCCCGTATAACGAGCCGCCGGGTTGAGCATCTTTACCGAGCGAGGCCGATGAAGCGCCAAATAATGCACTGGTGTATCCTTTATTGATTGAATGTTCAATGCTGGGTAACGGCGCGCCGTCCATCCGTAAGTAGGCGATCAAAAAACCTTGTGAATCGACAATCGCAATATTTGATGCAATACCCATTTCGTGGAGTTTCGCTTCTCCGGCCGCGATAAGTTTTCGCGCCACGTCGGCATTGATCGATGAACTCGTCGTAAAAAATGACATAACACCCTCCTTACCGTAAAGACTCAATAATAGTCATAATTCACTAAAAGGGTAGTTTCTGCGTTGTGTATCAGCTCCCCTGAACCTGCGCATAATAAGAGACTGACAGCCCGGGGTCGTCCCCCCTCATCCTATGGGACAACCCTATCGACGGTTAACGACACCCCAGTGATCATCAAAGGCGGTTGCAGGGGACCTGAACCCGATAAGGCGACAGCAATAGACCATTCCCCCCCGCTCCCCTTACCGGCGAAGCCTCGGCTCACCCCCGCGACAGAATCTAGACGTTGGCAGTCACCACTACGACAAAGTAATACCGAGGGGGCTTGCGGCCACGCCTGAAGGCTGCGGATTTGCCAACTCAGCGTTGTCACACTCCCTTGGTTTCCTGGCGCTAGTTGCCCTAGCTTAAGACGATACCAATGACCTTTTCGTTGTATTGAAAGCCCCGGATGACTAAGGGACTCACTGATAATCGTTGCTTGCACCCCTTCACTCGCCACGCCTAACAATAGTCCCACTGCAACACACCGCCACATCCTAATCTCCTAATGTTGCCGTTTGACGTATCGGTTTTTCGCTGACCAATTCCACGGTGGTCATCACCACCAATTGACGGTAATGGCGGCGAAGATAACGGGCTAATAACAGTCGTAATGTACTATCGACTAACAGTACTGGCGTTACCCCGAGTGATTCTTGATAAGCAATCGCTTCACCGGCTTGTTCCACTAATTGTTCAGCTAGACCCGGCTCTAACCCTCCGCCATTGCGCATCACTTGCTGCAACAAGCTTTCCAGTGCAGGGGATAGACCGATCACTTGGATTATCTCGTCCTCTTGGAACCATTGCTGCGTGATCGCTCGGCCTAAGGCGACCCTGACTACATTGGTTAATTCGAGACTATTTTGCGTGGTAACCGCATGCTCAGTCAGCGTTTCCAGTATCGTACGCATATCGCGGATCGAGACCTGTTCTCGCAATAAATTCTGTAGCACCTTATGTACCGTTGTTAATGATAAGAGCTCGGGAATGATGCCCTCTGTCAGGGTAGGTAGGCTCTTCGCGACATGATCGATCAGTTGTTGTGCCTCTAGGCGTCCAAATAACTCGCTAGCATGCTGGCTTAGTAGATGGTTAAGATGTGTGGCAATCACAGTACTCGCCTCCACCACGGTAAATCCCTGCGTTTGCGCCTGTTCTTTCAATGCACCGTCAATCCACACTGCGGGTAAACCGAAGGCCGGATCGCGAGTCGATTCGCCCGGTAGGTCGGCATGCGCGCTACCCGGATTGATGGCTAGCCAACGACCTGGCCAGACATCCCCTGTACCAATGGTGACGCCCTTTAGCAAAATACGATAGTGCGCAGGGGCGAGCGACAGGTTATCTGATATAAAAATACCGGGCGGTAAAAATCCCATGCTAGTGGCAAACTTCTTGCGGATCCCGCGTATCCTACCCGGTAATTCACCCTGTTGTGCCTCATCCACTAATGGTATAAGTCGGTAGCCAACCTCCATCGCCAGGGCGTCTTCGATCACCACATCCTGCCAGCTAGCCTCGATTGGCTGCGCTTGCTGAGGATCCGCTGGCGATAGCATCGTGTTTTCAGGGCGGGTTTCGTTACCTTTTATCCACCATGCCAGCCCTAATAATAACGCGGCAAACACCAAGAAAATGCCATTAGGCATCCCCGGCACTAACCCCAGTAGGCCGATTACCGCCGCACTCAGAATCATGACTTGCGGCCGACTGAATAACTGACTCACCATCTGCTCACTGACGTTGCTATCATTACTGACGCGCGTCACTATCACCCCTGCGGCCGTAGAGATCACTAATGCAGGGATTTGTGCCACCAGCCCGTCGCCGATAGTCAGTAAAGTATAGGTTTCGGCTGCTTGACCCACCGATAGGCCATGCTGTACGACCCCGACGAGTAGACCCCCTACAACGTTTATCACCATAATGATGATGCCGGCGATAGCATCGCCACGCACAAATTTACTCGCACCATCCATCGAGCCATAAAAATCAGCCTCTTGAGTCACCTCTTGACGCCGTTGCTTAGCCTGCTCCTCGCCGATCACGCCAGCGTTCAAGTCCGCGTCGATAGCCATCTGCTTTCCCGGCATACCATCTAAAACAAAGCGAGCACCGACTTCAGCAATACGCCCGGCTCCCTTAGTAATCACCATAAAGTTGATGACGATAAGAATGATAAATACCACAATACCGATCGCAAAATTACCGCCAACTAAAAAGTGACCAAAGGCCTCAATGACCTGACCGGCCGCCGCTCCACCCGTATGCCCCTCCAATAGAATGATCCGTGTTGAGGCAATATTTAGCGCTAACCGTAGTAGCGTGGCGAATAGCAAGATTGTAGGAAAAGCGGCAAACTCTAACGTCCTACGGGTGAACATCGCGACCAGTAAAACCATAATCGATAAAGCGATATTAAAGGTAAAGAACAGATCTAGCAGGATCGCGGGCAAGGGTAAGACCATCATCGCTAGAATCAGCAAAATTAAAATAGGACCCGCTAAGATCTGCCAATCCACCTCATTCCAGCGAGTAGGTAAACGTAATCGCGCGTACAACTTATTCATCATCATCATTCTCTACGTCAAAAATCATCTCTGTGGGGACAACCAATTGCTGAGGCTTTACCGGTTTTTGGCCTCCTACCTTTCGCCAGCGACGGACTTGCCATACCCACGCGAGGACCTCGGCCACCGCGGTATACAGCGCTCCCGGTATCGGATCACCTACCTCGGTATATCGCCATAACGCCCGGGCCAGTGGCGGGGCCTCCAGGGAGGGAATATGGTGTTCATTCGCTAACGCACGTATCTTGGCTGCAACCTGCCCTCGCCCTTTCGCGACGACTTGCGGGGCATGCATCTTGCCTTCTTGATAAACTAGCGCGATAGCAAAACGAGTGGGATTGGTTAAGATCACATCGGCGCGGGGCACATTTGCCATCATTCTTTGCCGTGCCGCGGCACGCATTTGTTGACGAATACGCCCCTTGAGATGTGGGTCGCCTTCTTGCTGTTTATGCTCATCACGGATCTCCTGACGCGTCATCCGTAATTTCTTGTGGTAGCTATAGATCTGCCAAAATACATCGAACGCTACCATCGGGATCATTCCCATCACCACCCATAGCCAAAGTTTAACCAACCCATAAGTGCCTTCCGCTAAGGCTGGCCGTAGCGGCTGATGAATAAGACCGAGGATTTCGCGCTGCTTGGCCCATAATATTGCGAGTAGGATGGCAATGACGATGCTGGCTTTCAGAAAGGATTTTAGTAATTCAGCACCCGTCTGAGCACTGTAAAATTTTTTCATGCCCGACAATGGATTAAGTCGAGAGAATTTGACTTGTAGGGCTTTAGGGCTGAGGTTAATGCCACCGATGAGTAAGTTAGCGATAATCGCCACTAGCCATAGGCCCAGGCCAAAAGGAAGGAACAACCTTAAGCTTAGGGGAATAATATCGAGACTATAAGGCCCCCACTCGTGGGCGTTAAGGTGGCTTAGATCGAACTGCCAACTGTAGCGTACGATATGCATCATACCCTGCCAGCTCATCGGTAAGCAGAGGAAAAGCCCTAGCAAGCCGCTCAGCAGTAACAGCATCGAGGTCAACTCCCGCGAACGGGGGATATCGCCCTCCTCCCGCGCTTTCTCGATACGACGACTACTGGGCTCTTCGGTTTTGTCGTCTTTATCTTCTTCAGACACCGCTGCTTCCTCATTGGATAATTCCCCGTAGAGTGCCAGAGGTCGAACAAGTCTATTGACGAAGCAGAGCAGAGAAGAGGTGCTTATTACGCTAATAATAAGTCCCTCTTCGACATAACGAATAGACCGTCCTTAGCCTTGGCCTAAAATCCGAGGCTATCTAATAAGTCATCCACTTGTGACTGGTCGGCAATTACGCCACTGGCGGTAGTATCGATCTGCGGGCCGTTTAATAGACTATTTTTCTGGGTCGGCGTAACGCGTGCGTTGTCCGGAATATTATCGAGCAATACTAACAATAACTGAGTTTCGATTTGCTCGACGACATGCATCATTTTTTTAATGACTTGCCCAGTAAGATCTTGGAAATCCTGCGCCATCATGATTTCCAGTAATAGTTGGTTAGTTCTCCCCGTAATAGCCGGAATACTACCGAGGTATTCTCGTGTCGTCGTGACTAACGCCTTAGCTTCGTCAAAACTTTTCGGTTCTTCAAACCACTGATCCCAACGCGCTTGTAATGCCTCAGCGTGCTGTTTTAGCTGATCTTGTTCGGGTTGCGCTTGTTCAACACAGGTGAGCACGCGATTCGCCGCCTGCGTTGTCATCTCGACCACGTAGGTGAGTCGGCCTCGTGCATCAGGGATAGCGTCTGCCGCATCCGCAATGGCTTGTTCAAGGCCTAGCTCTTGTAAACTATCCCGTAACATCCGTGTCAGCGCCCCTAAACGAACAATAATGTCTGACATGGGGTCATTATCGCCAGGGGGTAAGGAATGGCTCATAGTAACTCCTTACATTCCGTATTTTTCGAAGATTTTGTTAAGTTTTTCCTCTAGTATCGCAGCAGTAAAAGGTTTTACTACATAACCGCTTGCCCCCGCTTGTGCCGCTGCGATGATATTCTCTTTTTTGGCCTCGGCCGTGACCATCAACACTGGTAAGTGGCTAAAACGCTCTTCTGAGCGTAAGGTTTTTAACAGGGCGAGTCCGTCCATATTCGGCATATTCCAATCCGATATAACGAAATCAAAATTACCCGCGTTCAGCTTATTGAGGGCATCTTGCCCATCTTCGGCTTCATCAACATTAGTAAAACCCAGTTCTTTTAATAAATTACGCACTATGCGACGCATCGTCGTAAAGTCGTCTACGACTAAAAAATTAAGCGACTTATCTGCCATGATCTTTTCCTTATTTCCGTTAAATGACTCGACTATCCTTAAATACGTATGGCTTGTCCCGAGGCAAGCCGACTCACCATGTGCTGACTAATATCATCGAGGTGAGTAATTTCGGACGCAGCATTAAGTAAGACCGCTTCGCGAGGCATACCATAAACCACGCAACTGGCTTCATTCTGCGCAATTGTCCAACTACCGGCCTTTTTCATCTCTAATAGGCCGGCAGCCCCATCATTTCCCATCCCCGTCAATAACACACCGACAGCATTACGGCCCGCACACAACGCAACGGAGTTAAACAACACATCGACCGCAGGTCGATGGCGGTTAACCGGTGGGGTATCGAGTAACCGTATTTGATAGTTAGCGCCGGAGCGCACAAGTTCCATATGCTTATCCCCTGGCGCGATATAGGCATGACCAGGCAGGACTCGCTCGCCCTGTTCAGCCTCTTTTACCGTGATCTGGCAGATTCGGTTCAGCCGTTCTGCAAAGGAATGGGTAAAACCGGCTGGCATATGTTGGGTAATCAGTACGGCGGGACAGGCTGGAGGAAGTGGCTCAAGTACCTGCCTAATCGCTTCGGTACCGCCGGTTGAGGCACCGATGGCAATCACTTTTTCACTGCCAATTAGCGTCTTGAGCGATACAGGTTTGACAATGGCGCGCTGTGTAGGGGTAGGCAACCGCGCCTGCGCGGCAGATCTAATTTTTTCGCAGATCTTTTCACCATATTGTATGATGCCATCGCGAATACCGATTTGCGGTTTGGTAACAAAATCGATAGCCCCTAGCTCAAGTGCGCGCAACGTGACCTCAGATCCTCGATCGGTTAAGGATGAAATCATCACGACTGGCATGGGTCTTAATCGCATGAGTTTCTCCAAGAAATCCAGACCATCCATTTTAGGCATCTCGATATCCAGCGTCAGGACCATCGGGTTAAATTGCTTGATCAACTCGCGGGCAACTAACGGATCCGGGGCTGTCGCCACCATAAACATATCCTTTTGACTGTTAACGATTTCCGTCATCAGCTGCCGTATTAATGCAGAGTCATCCACACACAGCACGCTTATTTTGCTCATTTTTTCCTCTCCGCAAGACGATAAACAGTTTGGCCCTGCAGTAAAAAGTCAGTACTTAATTGACTTAAATTTTCTGAATGGCCAGCAAACAGTAAGCCATCAGGCTGAAGAACAGTGGCCATACGGCTGAGAATGCTCTGCTGCGTTTTCTTATCGAAATAAATCATCACATTGCGGCAAAAAATCGCATCAACTTTCTCTTTCAATTTCCATTCGGCTGCTAACAAATTAAGCGGATAGAAATTGACGGTCGCCGCCAGCTCAGGCCTTACCCTCACCAGCCCGCTGTGTTCCCCCGTGCCTTTCAAGAAGTAACGTTGTAGCTGCTCGGGGCTGAGCATCGCTAGACTTTCCTGCCGATAGATCCCCTGCTTGCCCTTTGCCAATACATGCGTATCGATATCGCTGGCATAGATTTGAAAGCGGCCAGGCCCTAAGCCGAGCGACTCCGCTAAGGTAATTGCCAATGACCAGGGTTCTTCACCGGTAGAGGCCGCGCAGCACCAGAGTGTAAAGCAACCTTTATGTTGTCGAGCGTGCTGCGACAAAATCGGAAAATGATGTGCCTCACGAAAAAAAGCGGTCAGATTAGTGGTTAGCGCATTAGTAAATTCTTGCCACTCGCTACTCTGCGGATTTTTCTCTAAATACTGGATGTATTGGCTGAAGTTAGCCAAATTAAGTGCCCTAACGCGTCTCAATAGGCGGTTGTAAACCATCTCCTGCTTATGGGCGGCCAGCACGATACCTGCTCGCTGGTAGATTAATGCCGATATTTTTTGAAAATCTTGTGCCGACAACTCATAACGTCCACTTTGTGTCGTAGCGGGCGTTGACTGGGTATTAGGGGGTTGTTTATGCATAATCCCTTCGCTTATTAACTCAAAGAGGGGAAGCTCCTAGAGGGGCATTCCCCGCTGAATGGAGAAATTAGAACGTTTCCCAGTCGTTATTGTTAGGTACTTGCCCCGAATTACTGGTGTTGGTGGTCGGCGAAGTATGTTTCGGTGCAGCATGACTCGCCGGTAAAGAGGAGCCTGCATGACCCACGCGGAAGACCGCTACCGCTTGTTTGAGCAAGCCAGCTTGTTCTTCTAAGGTTGCCGCAGCGGTTGCCGACTCTTCTACTAACGTGGCGTTTTGCTGGGTAACTTGGTCCATCTCAGTCACCGCTGTGCTCACCAGATCGATACCGCGACTTTGCTCTTCCGAGGCTGAAGCTATCTCGCCCATAATATCGGTGACACGCGTCACGGCATTGACGATTTCTCCCATAGTCACCCCGGCATTTTCGACCAGTTGTGAGCCAGAATCGATCCGATTAACCGAATCCTCAATCAAAATCTTAATCTCTTTGGCCGCTTGGGCGCTGCGTTGGGCAAGGTTACGCACTTCTCCTGCAACCACCGCGAATCCGCGTCCCTGCTCGCCCGCTCGGGCAGCTTCGACCGCAGCATTAAGCGCCAGAATATTAGTCTGGAAAGCAATCCCATCAATCACGCTGGTGATATCAGAAATTTTCTTGGAGCTATCGGCAATATCTTTCATGGTGGTCACAACATTATCGACGACATTGCCACCATGGCGGGCTGTTTCTGATGCATTTAGCGCTAATTGTGAGGCTTGGCGAGCGTTCTCAGCATTCTGTTTAACGGTCGCGGTAAGCTGCTCCATGCTCGAGGCCGTCTCTTCTAACGAGGCCGCTTGCTGCTCTGTACGGGCGGACAAATCGTTACTCCCATTGGCTATTTCGCTGGCACCACTGAAAATTGACTCAGAGCTATCTCTCACTAATCCGACCGTGTGCTTAAGCTCATCTTGCATATACCTTACTGTGGTGAGTAAATCCCCTATCTCATTTTTACTCACGATTTCTATTGATTGGGTGAGATCGCCTCGTGCGACATTTTGAATATGTTGGATACAGGCATGCAACGGTTTGAGCAGTATGCGATGAATCCCCACCCAAGCAATGAAGATCACAAATAAGGTAATCGCAATAAATACACCGGCTAAAATTAATGCATGTTCATATTGCTGACGACTATGGTCGATACCAATCTCCATTTCCTTCTCGTTTTTGGCATACCATTCAGTCATTTTGTTATCGAAGTTTTTTTGTCTATCCAGGACCGGGGTCGTCATGAACTCCTTTACTTTTCCCTCATGGAGTAATGCCAATAACGTATTCAGTCCGTTACGATACTCGACAAATGCTCGCGCCATTTCATCGAGCTTTCTATCCTCTTTTTCTTTATCACTAAAGGTATTCCAAAATATTTTATACTCACCATCAGCTTGCTGAATATTTTCTTCTGCGGTACTCAAAAACTTGGTTATTTTTTCGTTGAAGTCACTTTCTTTAGCCCCCTGCAACGAATAGATCATGCCAAAATTAATATTCGACCTTGCCTCCAATAAGAATGAGGTCGCATCAGAAATACTCTGCTGCTGTACCCTCAATTTTTGGTTTTGAGCAAAAATAGTTTGATTGCCATTCGACATCTCTAGAAAAATTGCACTACTGATAATTTGTAGCACACCCATAACACTAAGAATTAATAATAAACTCGTGATAACTTTAAGCTTACGTAACATAAGATCCCTTATTGTCCTTTTAGTTAATTACCTTATCGGTAATTACATCCTTTTCTTTATAGTCGCGACGAACGATGGTCAGCCAGCATGCAGTCGATCAACTAGGGCCATTTCTTCGCTATTGAGTAACTTCTGAATATCAACGAGGATTAACATCCTCTCGCCGTGCGCACCAAGCCCGGTAAGGTACTCCGTCGATAAGGTCACACTAAATTCCGGAGCAGCCCGTATAGCCTCAGGCATCAATGCCAGAACATCGGACACGCCATCCACCACAATACCGACGATACGCTCAGCCAAGTTCAGCACAATCACTACCGTGTTATCGTTATAGGCAATATTTTCTTGAGCGAATTTAATTCGTAGATCAATAATCGGGACGATTACACCACGTAAATTAGTAACCCCTTTAATGAACTTAGGTGTATTGGCTATTCGAGTAACTTGGTCATAGCCCCGAATTTCTTGTACCTTTAATATATCAATTCCATACTCTTCCTTACCCAAGGTAAAAATAAGATACTCTTGGCTTTGGCTCTCTTCGTTTTTACTTTCCATAACTATCCCTGAGAATTAATTTTCGCTCTGTAATGAAATCTTTTCACGGTTGACTGCTTGTAATACTGGGATGTCGACAATAAACGCAACACTACCATCCCCCATAATCGTCGCCGCAGAAATACCCTGTACCCGGCGATAATTACTTTCTAAATTCTTCACGACGACTTGATGCTGCCCCATTAAATAATCGACCAATAATGCAAAGCGTTTACCTGCATTTTGTAAAATAATAACAATGCCTTCTGTCGGGTCTTCACGGGCATCGTTAATATCGAATATTTTTGCCAGAGAGATAAGAGGAAGGTATTCGCCACGGACTTCTAATACGCGTTCACCACCTGCCAAATACTTTAGTTCGGCCTTACGAGGCTGCAATGATTCCATTACGGCATTAACGGGTACAATAAAGACTTCATTACCGCTTTTGACTGACATGCCGTCTAATATCGCTAAGGTTAGGGGGAGTAAAATACGAATAGTGGTCCCTTTGCCTGACTGGGTCGCGATCTCGACATGTCCCCCCATATCTTGGATATTACGCTTGACCACGTCCATTCCTACGCCGCGACCTGAGACATCGGTAACCTGCTCTGCGGTCGAAAAACCTGGAGCAAAAATGAGTTGCGCGATCTCCTCAGGACTTATTGACTCATGTACCGCAATACCGGAGCTAAGGGCTTTTTGATAAATCCGTTCCAGATCCAATCCCGCGCCATCATCGGTCACCTCAATACAAATACTGCCCCCGCGATGTTCCGCCGACAGAATGAGGTTTCCTTCCACTGATTTTCCCGCTGCACGACGTTTTTCTGCCGATTCCACGCCATGATCCAAGCTGTTACGCACCAGGTGGGTCAACGGATCGATAATTCTTTCAATCAGGCTCTTATCCAACTCCGTCGAACCGCCTTGCAGCGTGAGTTCCACTTTCTTGTCAAGCTTCGCCGCGAGGTCCCGAACGAGCCGAGGAAAACGACTGAAGACATATTCCATCGGCATCATACGTATCGACATAACCGACTCTTGTAGATCACGTGCGTTACGCTCAAGTTGGTTAACTGTATTGAACAATGCGCCGTGCAGGGTCGGCTCTAATTCTGAAACATGCTGTAAAAGCATTGATTGGGTGATCACTAACTCCCCCACCAAGTTGATCAACTGATCCACTTTCTCCACTGCCACCCGAATACTGCCGCTATCGGGTGCTTTCGCTGCCACAGGTTTACTGGCTACCGGCGAGGTTGGTAGCGGCGTAGCGGTCGTCTTGGCGCAAGGCTCCTCGCCGGATAACGCTGGCGAAGATTCTAACTCGGGAAAACTAATTTGATCTTCGTTAATAATAAAGCAGAGCACGGCGATCAACGCTTCTCGACTCACACCCTTTACCTGCAGATCTAAGCTATCGGCATCCTGTGTGAGGAGCGTTACCGTTCCAAGATGGTTAATTTCTTGTAAGAGTAAATCAGTTTCCGTGTTCTTTAAGCGCGACAGTTTTATTCGCAATGGCTGCTCGGTGAGAGGGAAAAGTTCAGCTTCACCGCTGTCACTCACCCTAGTGGTATTCTCGGCTATCGGGGGTTGGTCCAGCGCAATCTTACGTAACATCTCACAAATATACTGAAAGGTTGCTTCATCCGGTTTTGCTGAGCTTTTGTAAGCATTGAGTTGGTCTTGCATGATATCTTTGGTTTCCAAAAAGAGATCAATAAGCTGGCTGGTTAATAACAATTCGCCCCGTCGCGCATTATCGAGAATGTTCTCTAGAATATGAGTGGTTTCTTGCAGAATAGTAAAACCAAAAGTTCCCGCGCCGCCCTTAATGGAATGCGCTGCACGAAATATTGCATTAAGTTGTTCTGAATCCGGATTGGAGGGGTCAAGTGCTAGTAAATGCTGCTCCATATCAGCCAATAATTCATCTGCTTCATCGAAAAATGTTTGTGAAAAATCAGTGATATCCATTCTCTATTCTTCCCTCTCCGTCGGCAGTGGTGTCTTTTTATCCTGTTCGGTACTCTGTGGCGTCACCGCACGTTGCAGTTCACCGGCGTCAGTGATCACCAGCGCTTGGCCTTCAAGATTCTCTTTTTCCACTTCAACTTCGGCATCATGGGTTAAGAGCAGTAAACTGATACGCCGGTTTTCTGGGGCATCAGAGGTGGCACCTTTCATATTCATGGTGTCTGACATCCCAATAATTCGTAAGACTTTTCCTTCAAGCAATCCCGCTTTCATCAACTCACGTCGTGAAGCATTAGCCCGCTGTGTCGATAATTCCCAGTTGCTGAAACCATGATCGCCGGTGGCATAAGGTGAGTTATCGGTATGACCGGCGATACTGATCTTATTCGGTACATCGTTGAGGATAGGCGCCAAAGCGTGCAGTATCTCAGCCATATAGGGCTCGATATTGGCGCTACCCTTTCGAAACATAGGTCGTTGCCGGCTATCTACAATTTGTATCCGTAATCCCCGATTAATCATGGTGAGAAACAAGTGAGGCCGCAGAGACTTCAATCGCGGATCGGTGATCAGTAACTGTTCGATTTTATTTTTAATCTTTTGTAAGGCTTTACGTTCACGATCTTGATCCTGATGACTTCGCGATGGCTTGGGTAAACTTTCGATAGCATCAGTTTTGTGTCCGGCATCACCGCCAGGAATAATCGTCGTCGCATCGCTTTGGTGTTTGCCCGGCGACAGCGCAACCCGAAGGGGCATACGAAAATAGTCGGCAAGTGATTCTAATTTTTGTGGGTCGGCGATCGAGATCAACCACATGACCATAAAAAAAGCCATCATGGCAGTCATAAAGTCAGCGTAGGCAATCTTCCACGCGCCATGACTATCGTGCCGTGCATGTTTCTTCTTCTTTTTGATGACGATGATGGGCTGCTTGGAATCCTTCATTCTTCGCTGGCCTCCGCGCTCCGAGTACCGGGTTTGTTGTTACGCACAAAGTCTTCTAACTCGGTGAAAGCCGGTCGTTCGGTGGTATAAAGGACTTTACGACCAAACTCTACGGCCACTTGCGGTGCGTAGCCATGAAGGTTGGCCAGTAGTGTCACTTTAATGCACTGCAGCATTTTAATGTTTTCTGCCGATTTCTGGCGCAATACGGTCGCGAGTGGCGAGACAAAGCCGTAAGAGAGTAATATCCCTAGAAAGGTCCCAACCATCGCATGGGCAATAAGTTCGCCAAGCTCTGCTGGCGGCCTATCTGCGGAAGCGAGAGCATGTACAACCCCCATGACAGCGGCAACAATCCCGAAAGCGGGTAAGGCATCCCCTACTGCCGCGATACTTTGTGCAGGGATATCACTCTCCATTTCACAGGTTTCAATCTCCTCGTCCATGAGCGATTCAATTTCTAAAGCACTCATATTGCCACCAATCATTAGCCGCAAATAATCGGTTAAAAAAGGCATGAGTAACGGATCGGCGGTTAACTTGGGATATTGGTTAAAGAGTTCACTTGCACTCGGATCTTCAATATCTTTCTCTATCGATAGCAGGCCCTGCTGTCTTGATTTAGACATTATATTGAATAACAAGCTCATCAATGAAAGATAATGCTGTTTAGTATAATGCGACCCACGAAATAATAGAGGCAGTGAGGAGACTGTCTTTTTTAAGGCCTTGCCATTATTTCCAACAAATAAAGCCCCGACCCCCGCCCCACCGATTATTATTAATTCGGAAGGTTGATATAACGCTCCCATGTGGCCACCTACCATCGCGTAGCCACCGAGAATCGATGCAGTCACTATAATATAGCCAATAATTATAAACACAGTCACTCCCTAACAAGGCACACCTCTGGTATCGTTGAATAAAGGAGTTACTGATAGATATATTGTTGAAATAGGTGATTAATTATTCATAATATTCCATAACGTAATCCTTTATTCCCTTCATACCCATTATCGGCCTCTGAATAATAAAGTTTACGTTTTTTTATCGCCCTAGAAGGCGGTTGGCATAAACTACAAACAAAACTTCCCTTTGGCTGGTGTGCGTGATTAATAAATTGCCCTTGGCACTGTCGACAGACTGATAGTTCAATCATACCGCTCTCGGCAAAACGAATTAATGTCCATGCACGTGTAAGGCCCAAGAGAGGTTCGTTATCTTCCTGCTCGGCAGGACATTGTTCAAGGTAGAGACGATAGGCAAGAATAAGACACTCAACATCGGTTTTTACCGTCGTCTTTCTCAGAAACTGCCATGCATGATAGAAGACTGTCGCGTGAATATTATGTTCCCATGTCATAAACCAATCGGTTGAGAAAGGCAGCATTCCTTTAGGAGGAGGTGCCCCCTTAATCTCCTTATATAACCGTATTAAACGGCCTCTACTTAATACTGTTTCATTTTCCAGAAGCTGTAACCTTGCACCTAACCTAATTAAATCCATGGCAATACGAATATCATGGCCCTCTCGCAACACACTCTTCTCTTTCATAATTTCCCCACTATTGTCTTAGGCGTTTATTGTCGATGCGTGTTTGTAATAAATTACTGGCTAGCATAATACCAGTATGGATTTGCTGTAGATCGTCGACCCGTGACTCTTGCGTTAATTTATCTATTACGTCTATTTTATCGAAGCGTAGTTTACAGATAAGCTGATTGGTCTCGGCAAGCTTAACCAGTTCATTGAGCGTTAATTTCATTATTTTTTCAGCTACACACTCTTCCATACCTAGCCGATAAAATGCTGCGTATTTATCCTCTTTTATCATCCTTTGTGCCAAAAGGAGATATGATAAATTAATTCCATAGATTTGCTTAACAATATCTAAATTCTCCACGACGACCTCAATTAATTAACTGGTTATAAAAATAATTCTCGTTATATATCATAAAAACATTCTTATTAGTCTTTATAATATTATTAGAAGTTACCTTGTTATTAATCTTTTCACAATACACATTATTAAACATTTATGTTTACTATTGATTTAGATCATGTAGCTCATAAGTGGTATTAAAGTTTTAAAAAAAGTCACACCTTAAAAACAGGATAAAATATAAAAAATCAGTAAAAAATAAATGACCATTAGTCAGCTACCAACATAAATTAGCTTAAATAGATACAACTTAATGCGCCATGCTTAATTTATTTTATTACCACGATGAAAATTAACGATGCGTAACCAAGCACATGAACTTAATAGATTTTATATTCGTATATTAAGTCGTTAGCGATAGATTACTGGAATTTTCTTTGCAGAAATAAGGTGGGGGCCGTTATTGCGCTTAAAACTCTAAAGTAAAATTTATAACAATTATCATATTAGATAAAAATCATTAAGATTTTTTCAACTTAATAGGAAATTCCCCCTACTGCCTAAGCAATGGCAGCAGAGGAAAAGTTTTGAGTTTTTTTACTCCGATATTTTGTATAGATCGTCTAAAAATGTCTCGCGCCAGCGCGTAATCGTCTGATGACTAAGGGTATCCATCATGATAGCGTGTCGTCGAACCCGTTCTTCTTTGCTCATGGTCGTCGCATTCAAGATCGCTTTCGCCACTTCATCGCGATCGTAGGGGTTCACGAGTAATGCCTCGGTAAGCTCACAGGCTGCCCCAGCGAATTTTGACAAAATCAGTACGCCAGGATTATTCGGGTCTTGCGCAGCCAGATACTCTTTGGCCACTAAGTTCATCCCATCGCGTAGCGGCGTGATCAGCGCAATATCCGTCAAGCGGAAGATCTTCATTAATAAACGGCGGTCGAAATGCTGGTTTAGATAATAAAGAGGCGTCCAACTCATCGTGCCGTACTTCCCATTAATCCTGCCTGCTTCCGTTTCAAGCTGATGACGTATCGCTTGGTAAGCTTGAACCTCCCCACGCGAAGTCGGCGCAATTTGCGTATAACGGATATTTCCGCGGTGTTCAGGATATTTTTCTAGGAAGCTTTCATAAGCAAGAAAACGCTCTGGGATCCCCTTTGAATAATCCAGGCGTTCGCACGCGATGATATTCTTGGCATCGCCCAGTTCTTGTCGAATTGCCTGCATTTTCGGTGGCAGTGGGCCTTCTGCTAGTTTACGAATACTATCAGGGTCAATACCGATTGGATAATCGTGAACGTGAAAGGTATTACCGTAGGCTTGATAAACCCCTTTTTCCACCATTACCAGTTCCGTTTCGTGGCCGATCGCGGCTAGGAAAGCTTTCGCGTCACGCTCGGTTTGGAAGCCTAATAGATTATAGGCGGTCATCAAACGTAATATTTCTTGGTAGTCAGGCAGTGCCATTAGGACTTCGGGGGCAGGAAAAGGAATATGCAGGAAAAAACCCAGTGGGTGCTGGCTACCCTGCTCACGCAGTGCCGCAGCAAAGGGGAGTAAATGATAGTCATGTACCCATACCACATCGTCTTGTTGAAGTAGCGGGAAAAGTTTGGCTGCTAACAGTTGGTTGACGTGTAGATAACCTTCCCATGCCTCGCGCTGGTATTCGACCAGATCAAGACGATAATGAAAAGCGGGCCAAATAACAGTATTCGAGAACTGGCTATAATAAAGATCGTAATCGTTCTGGGTCAGTGAGCAGGCTGCATAAGTGATATTTTTCTCTTGTTCGATCTGCAGAGGCTCCTCCTCTCCTGTGATCTTGCTAATCTCCCCGTTCCATCCGAACCATAAGCCCCCCTGCTCTTGCAATGCATCCAGCAATCCAACGGCTAGCCCACCGGCCCCGTTTTTGCTGTGGTCGGGGAGTGCGATACGGTTGGAGACCACGACTAATCTACCCATGCTATACACTCCTCATTTTATCTAGGTTAATGTTATTGTTTACTAGCTCGTCTAGCCATTGATACAGCGCTGCCACATCCTTTATCCGCTGGGTTGCTTCGCTCTTGCCGTCACCGATTTTAATCGAAACGCCATGTTGCCGATTGACATACTCGAAACCCGCCTCGTCGGTGACATCATCGCCGATAAAAACCGGAATACGACCACTAAAGGGAGGAGTTTGCATAAGGAAGTCTATCGCCTTGCCCTTGTTGCAGGCGCGGGGTTTAATTTCCCATACACATTTCCCTGCCTGGACTTTAAAGGCGGGATAGCGCTCAACGATGTCGTCTGCCAACTGTTGCAATACCTGCTGTGCGGTAGGCGCTTGTCGATAATGGAGAGCAAACGCAATACCTTTTTTTTCTAATCGTACATCCGATAACGAGCAGATTTGCTGGGAGAGCTGTTGTTCGATCTGGTCGAGCTGCTGCGGGTCGACGCGAGTCTTCGTCGTTTCACCGTTAAGTGTACGGATCTCGGCACCATGGATACCCGCCGCCGCCGCCCGTAAGGGATAGATTAATGCATCAATTTGGCTTAATGGTCGTCCGGAGACGAAGGCTACGGCTCCCTCTGAACGCTGGGTTAGCTGTGTTAAATGAGTCACTACCGAAGCCGGTATTGATACGGCTTCAGGAGTAGCTTGAAGGGTGGCCAGCGTACCATCGATATCGAAAAAAAATGCGTAGTCATTTTGTCGGCTGAGTTGCCGCGGCTCGTTCATAGATACTCGCTTTCTTTGGGTGCGCAGGGTAATGAAGGACCTACTTCACGCGTTGTATAGACGTCCTTCACTAAGTTATAAAAATGTGAAAATTAACAATGTTATATGACTTATTAATGTTACTAAGTATAGACTCAATCTTGATGATTGCGCGGCGAATCAGAAAGTTACCTAATTAATGCTCCACCTCTGGCCCACTGCACAATCTGCTCATAGTCACTGCGATAACATTCCGCTACTCTAGAGTAGTGAAGAATAACGTTAATAAAGAGGTCTACATGGCAATTGAATATGCAATCATTGCAGGCGGCTGTTTTTGGTGTACAGAAGCCGTCTTTAAAAGCTTGAAAGGGGTATCGTCTGTCGAAAGTGGTTATACCGGTGGTACGTCGACAGATCCAACCTACGAACAAGTCTGCAGCGGATCGACGGGTCATGCCGAGGCCATTCGTATTGGTTTTGATCCAGAGCAGATTAGCTATGCCGATCTCCTCGCCGTCAGTTTTGCTACCCACGATCCGACTCAACTTAATCGCCAAGGTAACGATATCGGTACACAATACCGTTCCGCTATTTTTCCCCTCAATGACGCGCAACGGCAGACCGCTGAACAAGCGATCGAACTCGCCCAGCAGGATCACTCGCAACCCATAGTTACCACGATTGAGACCTTTACGTTGTGGTACCCCGCTGAAGCGTATCATCAAGATTATTGGGATCGCGTTGGAGCAAATAATGGTTTCTGTATGGCAGTAATCCCACCTAAGCTACAGAAGTTACGTAAGAAATTTGCCGATCGGGTTAAGGATTAAGCTGAAAGAGCGTGAGATTACGCCGAGTCGCTCAGCTCTTGAGCGGATAAGTAAAAAGCGTGAAATAGTACTTGACCGTTGCGGGGCGACTCCCTATAGTAGCGCCCCGTTAGCGCTGCAAAGCATAACAAACAATTTGGTGAGGTGTCCGAGTGGCTGAAGGAGCACGCCTGGAAAGTGTGTATACGGCAACGTATCGAGGGTTCGAATCCCTCCCTCACCGCCATATTTTGTAAAAGAGTTAGATAACTCTTTTTACCTTTAGCGCTTCCACGCTAATGACTAAACCCAGTGCGAATAGCACTGGGTTTTTTTTGCGTTAATTTCTTTCCGCTACGCTCCACATTTCCTAAATATTTATCTTTATCATAGCGTTACAAAAATATATCCCTTTGGGACTTGCAGCTTTCAGTAAAATACCGATACTGTATATATTTACAGTATTAATCTGAGAAGAGATGACAATGTTATGTTATCAACCTGCACGCGTTCGTGCGCTCCTTGAGCTACCGTTATTTATCAGTCGTATTCCTTGCGGCTTCCCCTCCCCTGCTCTGGACTATGTTGAGCAACGTATCGATCTCAATCAACTCCTTATCAGCCACCCCAGCGCGACCTATTTCGTTAAGGTGAGCGGTGATTCGATGATTGACGGCGGGATTAGTGAAGGCGATATGCTGGTAGTCGATAGTGCTTTAACCGCTAAACAGGGAGATATTGTCGTTGCTTCCTTAGCAGGAGAATTTACCGTCAAGCAGTTGATGCTAAAACCCACCCTCCACCTCCTACCGTTAAATTCTGCCTACACCGCCATTCCTGTTAAGGATGCTGACCAATTCGAAATTTTTGGTGTGGTAAAGCATGTTATCAAAACGCTGAAGCCCTAATGTTTGCGCTAGTCGATGTCAACGCGTTCTATGCCTCATGCGAAACGATCTTTCGTCCCGATCTCCGTGGTAAACCGGTAGTCGTGCTTAGTAATAACGATGGCTGTGTTATCGCTCGCTCTGCAGAAGCCAAGGCACTGAATATTCGAATGGGAGAGCCCTATTTCAAACTGATACAGCAGGCTTTCCCGCAAAAAATAGCGGTCTTCAGCTCCAATTACGCCTTATATGCTGATATGAGCCATCGCGTAATGACCCTGTTGGAAGAGATGGCCCCGCTTGTCGAAATTTACTCTATCGACGAGGCCTTTCTCACTCTCGACGGGATGGCAGCCTATTGTTCGTTAGAGCAATATGGTCAACAGATACGCCAGCGCATCAAAAATGAAGCGCATTTAACGGTAGGTGTGGGTATTGCCCCGACCAAAACACTGGCTAAGCTCGCTAATTATGCAGCGAAGAAATGGGTAAAAACCGCAGGTGTGGTCGATCTCTCCTCGCCATTGCGACAAAACAAACTACTGCCATTGGTGCCAGTAGAGGAAGTTTGGGGAATTGGCCGTCGACTCAGTAAAAAACTCCAACAATTCGGCGTTTATACTGCCGCGGATCTTGCCAAACAAGATACCCAGTTTATCCGTAAGTCTTTTTCGGTGATTGTTGAACGGACAGTACGCGAATTGCGCGGCGAACCGTGCTTAGCGCTAGAGGAATTTTCACCGGTGAAGCAGCAGATACTCTGTTCCCGCTCATTTTCTCAGCGTATCACCGACTATATTCAGATGCGTGAAGCGGTTTGTCATTATGCGGTCCGGGCCGCCGAGAAATTACGCGGCGAAAAACAGTATTGCCGTCAGGTGGGAGTCTTTATCCGTACCAGCCCGCATGCTGTTGACGAAATTTATTATGCTAACCAACTCACTGGTCAACTCCTTACCCCTTCCCAAGATACGCGCGATATCGTGCGACTGGCGCTCTATCTACTTGATCAGATTTGGCGCGAAGGGCCACGCTATATGAAGGCAGGGATTATTCTGGGTGATTTCTTTCAACAAGGCGTGGCGCAGCTTAATCTTTTCGATCCACTACCCCCTAACGCTAACAGCGACGCCTTAATGCACGTTATCGATGGGATTAATCAACGTGGCAGAGGGTCGATTTGGTTTGCAGGGCAAGGGATCCAAAAACCTTGGGCGATGAAGCGAGAGAAATTATCTCCCGCCTATACTACCCGTTACCAAGACCTCCCTTGGGTAAAGTAGGATCTTAATGAAGCTCTGCAATTAATGCTTGCATTAAAGGCTTCGCATCCAAAGGCCGTAGCGCCGTGACTCCCGTACCTGCCCAACAGACTTGGTAATCCGTGGTACCCTGAGCACTGGCTATTTTATCCAATTGTTTGGCAAGTGCGTAGCTGTGGGGATAACCGGCATGTGCAGGGCGCAGCGGGCTATCAATTTCTTGCTGCCAGCGGCCAACAACACCACGAGCAGGACGTCCAGAAATGACATCAGTAATTTGCGTCCCCTTCGCCGTAGCTAAACATTGCCTGAGCGAGTCACTGGCGGCAGACTCTCGGCAAGTAATAAAGGCGGTCCCTAATTGTGCGGCACTCGCCCCTTGATTGATTAACTGCTTAACTTGGCCGCCGTTCATAATGCCTCCTGCGCTGATAATAGGCAGCGAGATATGCGGCGCCAACTGCCGTAATAATTCCTGAGTACTTATCCCCGCATCACAAAGTGGGTCAAAGGTTGCACGGTGTCCTCCCGCTTCAATCCCCTGCGCAATAACGGCTGAACACCCCTGTTGTTGGGCATAAATCGCCTCACTGAGCCGCGTTACGCTCACCCAGTAAGGGATTTTTGCGCGCTGTAACACTTGTAAAGTGGACTGAGGCGGTAGACCAAAGTGGAAGCTGACTACCGCAGGTCGGGTCGCGAGGATCACATCAAGCAGTTCCGGCGAATCAGAGAAGGAAGTATAAGGGGCAAGAAGCTGTGTGGGGACAGACTGTCTAAACTGCGCAAAGTGAGCAGAAAGGTATTCACCCCATATCTGCTGCCTAACGGGGTCTAATGGCGTGGAACGGTGGCAGAAAAAATTAACCTGAAAAGGCTGACTTGTTAGCCGTTGCGTGGCTCTGATCGCGGCCTCCGCCTGAAAAGCATTACAGGCGCCGAGCCCTAAGGCACCCAGTCCTCCCGCCTGCGACACCTGACTGGCCAACTCGGGTGTAGTGATACCCGCCATGGGTGCCAAAAAAAGGGGATAACGAACGCCTAATTGTGTCAACAACGTCATAGAGATCCCTTAAACATCTTGCTTAATCTAGTCGGTATACCATCTCAACGCAGTCGAAGGTATAGTCGGCAGCGGGGGAATAATGGCTAGCATTACGTACAGTTTGAAAGCCCTGTTTAAGATAAAACCCCTGAGCATTAGGGGTGGAAGAGAGCGCAACAGATCTTAGTCCTCGTGTTAGCGCTTCTTGCTTAATACAAGTCATGATACGCGCAGCCAACCCCTGTCGCATGGCTTCGGGTAAGGTAAACATTGCTTCAACTCGTTGCCTTGCTAGGTCCAGGTATCCGGTCGCTAAGAGCTGACCTTGTGGTGTTTCAGCAACATAAAAAGGGTTTTGCCGTATAGCTTGGCGATAGTCTTGAGGCATTGTCTCTGGCGTCCACGCGGTAATCGCGGATAAGGGATAGCAAGCTTGGCATTGCCCGACTATCGCAAGGTTACGGATACGCCAACACGACTCAGCCTCTTCCTCCCGCGCCCTTCTAATCCCTATTGTCATATACCTCCCTCTACCACTGAAAATAAAAAAACCGCCCTACTGGGCGGTCGGTACAACTCATTATTGATAGGCAAGCAGTGTGCGTTGACAGAGTTCTGAGCGAACACAGTCTTCTACACCGAAGCGCACCACCCCTACCATCTCGTCGTCGGAAAAACGCTGCATCGCATCAGCAAGCCCAGATTTGACGCCTGCTGGAAGGTCGCATTGGGTAATATCGCCGTTAACGATCACTGTGACGTTTTCCCCTAACCGAGTGAGAAACATCTTCATTTGCGAGGCAGTGACGTTCTGTGCCTCATCAAGAATGACGAAAGCATTCTCAAACGTTCTCCCGCGCATATAAGCGAAAGGAGCGATTTCAACTTTCGCAATTTCGGGGCGTAAACAGTAATGCATAAAGGAGGAACCCAAGCGTTTGACTAATACGTCATACACCGGGCGGAAGTAAGGAGCAAATTTTTCAGAAATATCGCCAGGGAGAAAACCCAAGTCTTCATCAGCTTGTAGCACCGGCCGAGTCACAATAATCCGCTCAATATCTTTATTGATTAAGGCTTCAGCGGCTTTAGCGGTACTAATCCAAGTTTTACCACATCCCGCTTCGCCTGTAGCAAAAATCAAAGATTTAGTGGTAATCGCCTGTAGATAATGGGCTTGAGACTCGTTACGCGCAACGATAGGCTGGCGGTCGCGGACATCCCGCGCCATGCCAATAGCATCAAGACCACTCATATGGACCAAAGAAGAGACCGATTCTTCTTCGCGTGAACGATGGCTACGCGCATCACTACGAAGAACCCGCTTTGCTTCACGACGTGCTTTGACTACTGCTTTTTGTCTTCCCATGATGGCACCTTACTGTTGGTTTCAGTTACCGTCTGCCGAATGGCGACGTATAGTTGAACGCTTTAGAGGTTAGCTTCCTTAAGAGCCTTACTGCCTGAGATTAGAAGTCGTTGACGTACATTGTCGCAAGATAACAGCTTAAACGCATGGACCATGGTTAGAGGGAAAGAATGGGGAGAAAGCATCGGGCAACACAGAGCGCAGCGTAAAAGAAGTCGTTTACTCACTGACCCAGGTCGTCTCATTTGCGATCCCCCAACGGTTGTCATGATAGAACGTACTGCCTAGACATCATGTCTAATAACTATAGAACAAATCAACACTTATTACATTTATCACTCAAAAATGACACTTTTGTGATACCTAGCGAACTTTCACTGCTGTCTACAGAGGTGGTCTCCTTCCCTGAGTCACTAATAGACATCGCGTAAATAACGTTTTTCCCGTACCAACACCGATAACCACTGCTCGGCTTGGCTCAGGGTCATCTGCCCCTGTTCACTAATGATCTGGAGCAAGACTTGATGAACATCCTTCGCCATTCTACTGGCATCCCCACAAACACAGATGACTGCCCCGTCCTTTAGCCATTGCCATAGCGTTACCGCTTGCTGCAACATTCGATGCTGTACGTAGATTTTCTCTGGTTGATCACGCGAAAAGGCAGTATCTAACTTATGTAATATTCCCGCAGACAGAAAAGCGTCCAGCTCTTTCTGATAATAAAAATCGCTGCCTGCACACTGTTCACCGAAAAATAACCAGTTTCTGCCTGTAGCTCCGCTCGCTTGCCGATGTTGTAGAAAAGCACGGAATGGCGCAATACCTGTGCCAGCCCCTATCATGATAACAGGCGTAGCGGTGTCACTCGGCAGTCGAAAATTAACTTGAGATTTTACGAAAACCTTTACACTCTCCCCCGCGACACAATCAGCGAGAAAAGACGAGCAGACACCGTTGCGTTTTGGATCGTCCTTATCGCGCAGCACGGAGACAGTCAGGTGGACTTCGTCAGGGTGCACTAATGGGCTAGACGAAATAGAGTACAGGCGCGGTTTCAACGGTCGAAGTTGGTTAACAAATTCCTGGGCGGTAACTCGAGCGGGAAAAGCAGAGAGTAAATCGATCACTCGTAATTGCTGCCATTGCGCGAAATCGTCGGCTAAATCCTGACGTAATCGCTGTGGGAAGGCTCCACTGACCTGTCGCTCGCCAATATAATGCACGAGTTCCCGACTTACTACAGATAAATCAAGATGATAGGACAACGCATCGAACAATGTCTCCGTCACGCCAGCCCAAACGACCGATTGCAAGGGATCCAGCTGGAGTAGAGTGAGCAGCGCCTCCACATGGCAGAGGTTATTACGCGGCCAAATGCCTAACGCATCACCTGCTTGGTAGCGTAATTCGTTTGGATCTAGCGATAAAATAATCTGTCTTGTCTCTTTCTGCGAGTCGTGGCCGCTGATACGTTGATTCGAGAGCAGCTGCGCGCGATAAGGCCTATCACGATCATAGAGTGTGCAAAGTGATGCTGGGGAGGGAGCAAGTACCGGGGGGGTACCAATAGATTCCTCTCGTATCAGGCCTAGCATCGTTTGTAGCCATAGCCGTGCCGGACCAAGATCTTCCGCTTCACATTCGACACGCGCAGAGATCGGCGTGGCGCCCAGCTCGATAAGCCGCGAATCGAGCTTACGGCCAAAACCACAAAACTGGTCATAACTGCGGTCACCGAAAGCCAGTATCGAGAAACGACTATGCGCCATTGAGGTGGCCGTTTTTTCTTTCAGCATCCGCCAAAACATCGCGCCACTATCGGGTGGATCACCATCGCCGAAGGTACTCACCACAAATAAAATCTTTTGCATAGGGGTTAACTCCGTCGCCCCAATCGCCGATAAACAGCGAGCTCGCACCTTTACTCCGGCTTTCTCGAGTTGTGCAACACATTCCATCGCGAAAGACTCTGCGTTACCTGTGGTGGAGCTCCATAACACCCAAACAGGTTCTGAAGAGTCTGCTTCATTCGCACTGATTTCGATGGCCTCGCGACTCTCCTCGCTAGGAATACACAGAGGCGCGCGAGCATAGAGACCGGCTAACATTCCCTCTATCCAAAGACGGGAGCTTTTTGCCAACGGTGCGGTCGCGGGAAGTACTGGGATAGCGTGACGAGTATCGGGGGGACAAAGGCGTAACCCAGCAAGATACCCTTGTAAATAATGTTGCTCCTCAGTATTCAGCATTTGAGTTAAGTGACGTCCAGCCTCTAATTCCCCGGCAAAAAGTTCCACGGCTAGGGCTGAGGGGTCTTGAATCATGGTAGCTTCCTCGCAGGAAAGTTTTTTAATCGTCGATGTATCGTTGGACTGAGTGGTAACGATCGGCGTGATTGCAACGGCGCAATACTTCAGGGCGGGTTGTAGCGATACCGGATCGATAGCATCGCCGGTTAAGCTATTGACCGAAAGGTGCTCACCAAATACGTCACTCCAGTGAAAAGGGGCAAAGCAGTGGCCGATTAACACCCGATCACTGATATGTACCGATAAAATAGCGTGGCCACGGCGTGAACGGATCTCGACCTGTTGATCGGCGCAAAGCATTAGTCGTTGTGCATCCTGCGGGTGGATCTCGACAAAAGGTTTTGGGGTGAGCTGATTGAGTTCGCGGATCTTTCCCGTTTTGGTCATGGTATGCCACTGGTGCTGCAAGCGCCCGGTGTTGAGGATAAAGGGATACTCATCATCGGTCGGTTCCGCCGACGACCTAGGATGGCAGCAATGAAATTGCGCTCGTCCACTCTTGGTCGGAAAGACAATATGTGGTGAGCGTAGAGGCGAATCAGTAACGATAACCTCTTGCTGCAGATAACGAATGGGATGTCGCGAACACTGATCGTCTGGCGGGCTCGGCCACTGCACAGGCCCCTCGCTCAACCGAGAATAGCTCATTCCTCGAAGATCGTAGCCGGTGGCAGGATTATAAAAACGCTGAATTTCCGCAAATACATCGCTCGCTGAAGCATAAGTAAAATCTTTCTGAAAGCCCATCTCACAAGCAACCTGCGCGATGATCTGCCAATCGGGTAGCACATCACCTGGAGGAAACACCGCTTGCTTCATTAACGTCACGTTACGCTCAGAGTTAATCATCACACCCTCGCCTTCGGCCCATAACGCGCCAGGCAACAAAATATCGGCGTAGCGATTGGTTTCGGTGTCCAGAAAGGCATCCTGGGTGATCACCAACTCTGCCTGTTTCAATCCCTCAATGACCTGGTTGCGATTGGCCACACTCACCACTGGGTTGGTACAGATGATCCAGCAGGCTTTGATCTGGCCAGCAGCCATCTGCTGAAACATATCAATCGTGCCTTTTCCACTCTCGGCGCAGAGCGAGTCCGTTTCCAGCCCCCACAGGGTTTCAGTAAAATGGCGATCGTCTGCCGACAACAGCGAGCGTTGTCCAGGCAGTCCCGGTCCCATATACCCCATCTCTCTCCCCCCCATCGCATTGGGCTGGCCGGTGAGTGAAAAAGGCCCACAGCCTGGGCGGCATAAGGTTCCGGTTGCTAAGTGTAAATTACATAAGGCACTGGTATTCAGCGTCCCTTGTATACTTTGGTTCAACCCCATCGTCCAACAGCTCATCCAAGCAGAGGACTCCCCTATCCACTGCGCAGCCTTCTGGATATCCGCCGATTGCAGTCCAGTGACCGTAGCAATTCGATCGAGAGAGTAGTCCGCGAGAAAGTCAGGCATCAATTCCCAGTCCTGCGTGTACTGGGCAATAAAATCGCTATCTATCTTACCTTGCTCGACCAAAATATTGAGCAAACCATTCAACAAGACCAGATCGCTGCCCGATTTTACCTGTAGGAATAAGCTGGCTTTTTCAGCCGTTGCGGTTCTTCTTGTATCCACCACAATTAGCTTAGCCCCAGCGTTGACCCGCGCCATCATGCGAAGAAATAGAATGGGATGGCAGTCTGCCATGTTGGCGCCGATCACTAAGAAGAGGTCGGCATGCTCAAAATCTTGATAAGATCCCGGCGGCCCATCGGCACCTAAGGACTGCTTGTAACCGCTACCCGCGCTGGCCATACACAAGCGAGAGTTCGATTCGATATAGCGCGTGGCAATAAACCCCTTCGCGAGTTTATTAGCTAGGTATTGCGCTTCCAGCGACATTTGTCCCGATACATACAGCGCTACAGCATCCGGTCCATGTTGTTGGAAAATTTCTTTTAAACGGTAAGCCGTTTGGCGGATAGCCTCTGCTATCTCTGTCCGAACCGGCTCTTGAGGTCGTTGTTGACGAACAAAAGCATGGATAAGCCGTCCCGGTGCAGTAATCGCTTTGGCGCAGGTCAGCCCTTTGGTGCAGAGTTTACCTCGATTTGCCGGGTGAAGCTTATCGCCGCTAACCTTGACGACTTGGTTGTCGGCGACTTGCATAACGATGCCACAGCCGACACCACAATAGGGACATACACTCTTAACTTGCTGGATTTCTGTTGCCATCACGCTTGTCCTTGTATTGATTACGGCTCAAGCCGCCGCCTCGCTCACCGCCAAGACACCTTGTGTCGGCTCATCTACCCGTAAAGCTGACATTTGGCAGTAATGCACCACCTCGCCAACAATCAGTAAGCCCGGTGACTGTGGCTGAAATCGCGCTAACAATTCCGGCAGAGTGTGGAGCGTTGCGATAAGTAAGCGCTGCTCTGGACGGGTCCCATTTTCGATAATCGCCAACGGGGTGCTAGCGCTTAACCCGTACTCAATTAATTGTTGGCAAAGACGCGAGCTATGACTGAGTCCCATGTAAAACACTAGCGTCTGGCCCTCGGCGGCGAGGGAGGCATCCTCGTGTAATGCCTCGCCGGACCGCGTGTGTGCGGTAATAAAGCGTAACGATTGGGCGCAATCACGATGTGTAAGAGGAAGGCCTACCGCCGCTGCGCATCCTGCCGCTGCCGTAATACCTGGAATGATATGGCAGGCGATCCCCCTATCCTGTAGAGATTTCATCTCCTCCCCGCCACGACCAAAAATAAAGGGGTCTCCCCCTTTTAAACGCACTACCCTTTGCCCGGCGGTAGCGAGATCGCCCAATAGCTGGTTGATCTGTGTTTGCGGTAACCGATGATCGCCTCGCGATTTCCCAACGTCGATACACACCGTTTGTTCCGGAAGTAATGCCATGATCTCCGCTGAAACGAGTCGGTCGTAAACCACAACGTCGGCGTGTTGCAAAACCCGTAATGCTTTTAAGGTCAGCAGCTCTACATCACCGGGTCCAGCGCCAACGAGCCAGACCTCCCCCTTGCTCACGGGTTTCTGGAGATCGGCGGCAGATAAAATAGCATCGAGATTGTTCATTCTATATTCTCCTTCGCCACCATTAGGATACGGCGGCAATAGGCCGTGACTCGGGTAAGATTAATGCTTGGCGATTCACCCAAACTTCGCCATTTTCTATTCGTACAGGCCAGGTACGGACTCGGACAGCCTCGTCATCTGGACTGACGCCATCCACTAACCGCAGGCGTTGTTTATAAAGGGGCGAAACCACCAGCGGTATACCGCTATCCTCAGCGAGTAATCCGCGGGCCAAGACATTGGCGTCGGTGCCGGGTTCCTGATTATCGAGCGCATACACGACAGGTTGCTCTCCCCGTAAACGGAATAGCGCAATCTGTTGTTCGCCAAGTCGAGCAGCAATACCCGCATCAACCGGAATATCGGCAAGAGGCCCGACAGATAACCACTCATCCTTAAGATCAGAGGTACGCGCTACGCGGCGTTTCTCATTGGCGACTGCTGGGCGCAGTTGACCACGCTCAGGAACCATGACGACAGCCTCATCGGGACGATCGCTGTTTAGGAAAGCGCGGAATAATTTGCGGTGTTGAGGATTATCGAGGGTGGTTTTCCATTCGCACTGGTAGGTTTCGACCACTTGCTGCATCTCATTCTCTAGCGTTGCGCCGAGACCAAGACTGTCTTCTAAGATTACCTCTTTTAGATAATCGAGCCCCCCTTCCAGATTATCGAGCCAATTACTGGTGCGCTGCAGGCGGTCTGCCGTACGGATATAGAACATTAAAAGTCTATCAATGGTGGTTATCAGGGTTTGAGTGTCAATATCCGCGACAAAGAGATCGGCGTGACGCGGCTTCATCCCGCCATTTCCGCAGACATACAGGTTCCAGCCCTTATCCGTGGCAATCACGCCGATATCTTTTCCTTGCGCCTCGGCACACTCGCGGGTACAGCCCGAAACCGCCATCTTGATCTTATGAGGGGAGCGTAATCCTTTATAGCGTTCCTCTAACTGAATGGCCAAACCGGTCGAGTCCTGAACGCCATAACGGCACCATGTCGATCCTACGCAAGATTTAACTGTACGTAACGATTTCCCGTAGGCATGACCGGTTTCAAAGCCAGCGTCTAATAATTCAGCCCAAATATCTGGCAACTGTTCGAGCCGTGCGCCAAAAAGATCGACACGCTGACCGCCCGTAATTTTGGTATAGAGATTGTAGCGCTCTGCCACTTGCCCAAGAACGATCAGTTTCTGCGGAGTAATTTCCCCAGCGGGGATCCGCGGCACCACCGAGTAGGTACCATCTTTCTGGATATTACCGAAAAAACGGTCATTGGTATCCTGCAGCGGAAGGTGTGCGGGCGTCAGTAAATAGTCATTCCAACACGACGCCAATAGAGAGCCGATTAAAGGTTTACATACCTCACAGCCGCCGCCATGACCATACTGTGTGATCAGTTCGTCAAAAGAACGCAGTCCATGAACACGGATGAGGTGATAGAGTTCTTGCCGAGAGTAAGGGAAGTGGCTGCAGATATCCTTTTTCACCTCAACGCCCAATGTGGTGAGCTCATGCTCCATGACTTGCTTAAGTAGAGGAACACAGCCTCCACAACCGGTTCCTGCTTTGGTACAGGCTTTTAAATCGCTGAGTTCGCCACACCCGCCAGCCACTGCGCGGGAGATATCGCCTTTCGTAACATTGTGACAAGAGCAAATTTGCGCGGTGTCCGGCAGCAAGGCCACCCCTAAGCCGCCACTTTTTTTACCCGCGAGCATCGGTAAAATCAGGCTTTCCGGTTGTGGAGGTAACGGGATGGCATTGAGCATATTTTGTAGAAGGGTAGTGTAATCGCTACTATCGCCAATCAGCACCGCGCCTAAGAGTGACTGACGGTCTGCTGAAACGACTATTTTTTTATAAATCTGTGCGGGCCCATCGGTCCACTGATAGCTGTAGCTACCCGGGGTCACTCCGTGTGCATCCCCGAGTGAGGCGACCTCGACCCCGAGAAGTTTTAATTTGGTACTCATATCCGCCCCTTGGAACGGGGTTTCTTTGCCGGCTAATCGATCAGCAAGAGATCGTGCCATCTGGTAACCGGGGGCAACGAGTCCAAAGGTCTGACCCTGCCAGAGCGCGCATTCGCCTATAGCGGAAATTGCGGGGTCGGAAGTCATACAAACATCGTCAATGATAATTCCCCCGCGTGGTCCTATTTCTAATCCCGCACTTTGCGCCAGCTCGTCACGTGGGCGGATACCGGCCGAAAATACAACTAAGTCGGCTTCGAGGTGGGCACCTCCGGCAAACTGTAATTGATGTTTTGCGTGATGACCTTGCGTAATCGCGGTGGTTTGACAAGAAGTATGAACATGCACGCCGAGATCGGTGATTTTCTTCTCGAGCATCCGCGCGCCATCATCATCGAGTTGCACGGCCATTAAACGCGAAGAAAATTCCACCACATGCGTCTCTAACCCTAGTTGGCGTAGGGCATTAGCCGCCTCAAGACCCAGTAATCCTCCGCCGATCACAACGCCGCTACGCGACGCTTTAGCCTGTGCCGCAATGATGTCTAGGTCATCGAGTGTGCGGTAGACTAAACACCCCTCACGATCATGCCCGGCGATGGGTGGGACAAAAGCGTAGGAACCGGTGGCGAGAACTAAGTGATCGTAAGCCAGCTGTTCTCCTGTATCGTCGGTGATCAGACGAGCTTGTGCATCTAGCGTGATAATTTGTCGACCCGTACGGAGCTCGATCCCACTTAAGTGAAAGAAATTATCGTTGACGAGTGATAATGATTCGGCACTGCGCCCAGCAAAATATTCTGAGAGATGAACCCGGTCATAGGCAGGATATCGCTCTTCTCCGAAGACAATAACGTGATAGTGTTGAAGTAATTGGCGTTCCACTATCTGCTCAAGAAAATAGTGCCCCACCATGCCATGTCCCACTACTACTAATACTGGCTTATTCATCGTTCGCTTCCCCGTAGCAAAAGGCTACTGTTACCTGACGGACTTTATGCCGCCCTAGAATGTTTCTCGTAGAGAAAATGCATGACCTGCTGCCGGTACTTTCGGTAGCGTTCATCGTCTGCGAGGGAAACACGAGACCTAGGTCGTTCTAAGTCAACCGTCATCACTTCGCCTACTGTCGCTGCCGGGCCATTTGTCATCATGAAGACTCTATCTGAGAGGAGTACTGCCTCATCGACGTCATGAGTGATCAGTACAATAGTTGTGCTTAACTGCTGTTGAATATCCATTACCGTGTCCTGTAAATGCGCGCGCGTTAACGCGTCCAGCGCACCGAAGGGTTCGTCCATCAATAAAACAGAGGGCTTCATCGCCAAGGCCCTAGCAATCCCTACACGCTGCTTCATGCCCCCCGATATTTCATCTGGTCGCTTCGCGGCAGCATGTTCCATATGGACACGTTGCAGGTTGTGCATAATCCAGTCTTTTATCTCTGCCTTGTTCATCTTTTTGCGGAACACTTGTTTGACCGCTAATTCGACATTCTCGTAGGCAGTCAACCAGGGTAATAACGAGTGATTCTGAAACACGACCGCTCGTTCGGGTCCTGGACCATCGATTTCCCGGTTGTGGCATAACAGCCCACCTTGGGTCGGAAACGTTAATCCAGCGATTAAATTAAGTAGCGTCGATTTGCCGCAACCGGAGTGACCGTTTAGGCTAATACATTCTCCGGCAGCGATATCGAAGCTGACGTTATCAAGAGCCAGAAAATCGCCACTCGCCGTAGAAAAATACTGACTTACTTGCTGTACCTGAATAATTGGATGTTTAGACATAATCTCTCCTTAACGTTTTTCGAAACTGAAACGTCGGGCAATGGCCATCAACAATTTTTCAAGCAACAGCCCTACTATACCTATGACGAAGATAGCGATAATGATGTGCCTCATGTTTAGGTTATTCCATTCATTCCAGATCCAAAAACCGATCCCCATCCCGCCAGTGAGCATTTCAGCGGCCACGATCACCAACCAAGCGATTCCTATCGATAAGCGCATGCCGGTCAAAATATTGGGTAGCACCGCCGGGAAGATAATTTTACGAATGACGGTTAACTCGGATAGGCGAAGGACTTTGGCAACATTCAGATAATCATCCGGGATCTGTCTTACCCCTTCGGCGGTATTCAGGATCAGTGGCCACACCGAGCAAATAAAAATCGTCCAGTAGGAGGCGGGATCTGCGCGTTGAAAGACCAGTAATCCGATGGGTAGCCAAGCAAGTGGGCTTACTGGACGTAGTAAGGCGATGACCGGGTTAAGCATGTCGGCGGCGAAGTGATAACGGCCAATTAAGAAACCGATAGGTATTCCAATGGCGGTGGCAAGGCCAAAACCCATTGCGACCCTCTGCAATGAGGCGAGCACATTCCAACCGATACCTTGATCATTAGGACCTGCGACATAAAAAGGATGGGCGAAAATGGGTATCGCTGCTTCTCCAGTTTGCCAAGGGCTCGGAAAATCCGTGCTATGTAGGGCGATAAGTTGCCAGCTAACAAGTAGTAGGCCAACACCGAGTAAGCCAGCAAAGAGTCTGCGCAATAATCCGCGCCCAAGACTGGGAAGACGCTGACGGTAGCGACGATCATTACCTTTGACCACAGAGGCTGGCGAGCCAGGGATTGCCGTCGATGTCGACGTAAGATTTGGATGTTGTGTCATACTCGCCTCGCTGAGTGTTGAAAGGTTAAGCGGTTAAGGTAGCCACTGGGATCACTACCATCCCATCGTGCGCCATCGATCAGCACACTACTGCGCAGGGCCGTACTGGGAAGGGGAACGTCTCCGACCGCCTGCGCGGCCTGTCGATAGATATCGATGCGATTGATTCGCTGAGCGACGGAGAGATAATCGGGATCCTCTTTGAGAAATCCCCATCGCCGATGCTGCGTTAGAAACCACATCCCGTCGGAAAGCCAAGGAAAGCTCACCTCACCATCGCGATAAAACTGTATGGGATGGGCATCCTGCCAGCGCTGACCTAAGCCGTTATCGTAATGACCGAGCATTCGTCCCGTAATTGCCCGAACATCAGTATTGATAACCGCTCTCCCCGCAATAATTTCGGCAGTTTCCAATCGGTTCGCTTCGCTCGCATCGATCCACCGTGACGCTTCCAGTACGGCTGCGGTCAACGCCCTCGCCGTATGAGGATGGGCGTCGACCCATGCGTTACGGGTGCCGAGTATTTTTTCCGGATGATCAGGCCAAATTTGCTGTGAGGTGGCGGCAGTAAAACCAATGTTTTCATTGATTGCGCGTTGATTCCAAGGCTCCCCTACGCAGCAGCCTTGCATAGTGCCAATTTTCATATTGACGACCATTTGCGGGGGCGGAACCACGAGGCTGCGGATATGCTGTAACGGATGAATACCCGCGCTGGCTAACCAGTAATATAACCACATGGCGTGGGTGCCTGTAGGGAAGGTCTGCGCAAAGGTAAAAGCCCCTGGTGCAGCAGCCAAAATAGCCTTTTGTAAGGTGGATAGACTCGTAATTCCCCTTGTCTTTAGCTGGTTAGAGAGCGTGATCCCTTGGCCGTTCTGATTGAGGGTGAGTAAATTAGCCATTGGCGTCGCAGGCCCAGCTAGGCCCATATGTAATCCATAGAGCTCGCCATATAAAATTTGCGCAGCGTCCAACTCTCCAGACAGTAGCTTATCTCGAACAGCCGTCCAACTTGCTTGCTTCTGCGGCTGAATTTGAATGCCGTATTGCTTATCGAAGCCTTTGACCGCAGCAATAATCAATGGCGCACAATCGGTCAGCGGAATAAAACCCACCTTGACTACTTTACGTTCTGGAGCATCCGATCCGCCAGCCCAGACGGCGTTGGTGAGCGCTGGGAGCAATAATCCCGCAGCCACCACGCCTGATGTTCGTAAAAATTTGCGGCGGGACAGGGCCTTAACTGCTCGCGTCTTATCACTCATTCATCCCTTCCTTCGACGTTCAATTACTGACGGCAAAAAAAAACGCCCACTTCCGCACAATATTTATGCAGAAATGGACGCCATTGTCCTTCATCGATGCTTTCAACCGCCATTGGCTGCGAGCATAGATGTCGTTATCTTTGATACGACTCTAGCAAAGCCCATGCCATGAGCGTGCCTAACCTATTAACCCAAACTTTTTCTAAGCAACTCCATGATTTAAAATATAATTTATCCAAAACTTAGGATGGTACCGAGCAGCGATCGCCCACCAAGAAGAAACGAAAAGGTGGCCTGCACCACAATTGAACGGCAGCGCACCTTAGTTAAGCACCGCACCTAACAGGTTGAGTGGAAAACATCGGCAACCGAAAGCAGCGCAGAGGAGATTTCAACCATTTTTTTATTTTGGTCCATCGCCATCTGCCGCAGTGTTTTATAAGCCTCGTTCTCGCTTAATTGGCGATACTCCATTAGCAGGTTTTTCGCTCTATCAATAATTTTCCGTTGCTCAAGAACTTCGCGTAGTTCAATAAGCTCCTGATTTTGTTCTTCTAAACGCTGAGATTGTACGCGTAACAGCGTTAGTAGGGATTGTCCAAGCTGAGGAGGAACCCCTTCACTAGTCAACCAGCCATTATGCATAGGGGCTTCGCCGAGTGGATGCGCCATAAAGACCGAATATCCTTCGTCGCGATGACTCAAGGCTGTTTTAAGCTGTTCGATATCGGTTTGTTGTGCGTCGAAGGCATGTAAGGTATTAGCCATACGCTGGCGACATAATTCCATCAGCGCGTGTTGCAGGGTGTCTTCTAATTGCTTAAAGGTATCCATACGCTGTGTAGCGAGTGAAAACCAGTGTTGGCTTGCTTGGTGGATCCTCGGCACTCGGCCGTGAGTACAAGCCACTCTGCGCAATTGCTCGAATTCCGGGTCTACTGCTATGGCCGACCACCGCTGTTGAGTCGATTCGTCGCTAAATTCGAAGAATGTAGAAAAATAGTGCTCTTGTCGTTCGATAAGATCAGCAATCTGTTGCGCGAGGTGTTGTACTTTCTTACCTCCTTGACCATTACTGAAAATGCGTACACCAATCGCCCGCTCCTGCCCTGCTAGCTCTTTACCCTGCATAAGACTGAATAAGGCGATTAATGCTCGTGAAATAGTCGGATCAGCGGAGGTATCGGTAATAGTGAAAACTAAGATAAGGAGATGCTGAATGGTGTCGTTAAAGGTCTCGACAGCCTGATCGACTGGCATTTCCTTATTCGCTATCGCGGCTCGGCTCTCCTGTAAGGCCCCCAGCGCATAGATTGCTCGCGCAATGCTATAAAAAAGTTTACCCATTTGCGGTTGGGTAAGTGAGTGCAGTTGACTGGCATGGAGATGGTCGAGAAATTGTTGTTGGTGCCACAATGCATTCTGCTTGGAATCGTCTAAATCGCTTGAGCTGTAGGGCTCATTGTGACAAAGGAAAAGATTTACCGCCCCTCTTTCTCGTTGTAAGAAGTGAACGAGGGTACTGACCTTTCCAACGAGCTCCCCGCTTTCCAGTAGGTAATTAAGACTTTTAAGCTCACACTGTCTGGACGACGACAAGAACTGAAGAGTACTTGGGATATAATCAGCCATTGCTCTCTCCTCAAATACTGTGCAACTGCAAATTACATACCAAACCAGCGGCTGAAATCATTGTTTGTTCAACTTAATGAGCCGTAAAACTCGGTAGGCGCTAAGTCTCGACTCAGAAAGCCATTGTATCCCTACGACAAAACTGCTTCCCCTCTCCATCACGGACAAGAACTCGATTTGGGTCCTGACAATGAGTCAGTTAAGCACAACGCAACAAATCATTAACAAAAATAACAGTAGAATTTGCTGTAAATAAACTTAAGGGGAAGTTAATGATTACTCTCTGTAAAGCTTGCGGTACCTCATACGCTGTCGACACCGCAACGCCCGAGTACTGTAAAATCTGCCTAGATGAACGCCAATATGTGCCCGTGGCGGGCCAACAATGGATTAATCGCGACCAACTTACCGCGACCCATCGTAATCAATGGACGCTGCACCAGGATAAGCTATTTAGTTTACAAACCGTGCCGGATTTTGCGATCGGTCAGCGAGCATTTATTATTCAAACGCCCGAGGGGAATATTTTATGGGATTGTATAGCCTGTCTTGATGATGCCAGCAAAGCTCTGATCCACGCTCTAGGCGGCTTGAGTGCTATTGCCTTGTCACACCCCCACTACTACACCACTATGCAAGATTGGGCAGCAGAATTTAATGCCCCAATTTATCTCCACAGCGACGATCAGCAATGGATTATGCGCAGCTCCCCAGCCATAAGACTGTGGCAGGGAGAGAGCTTATCGCTGACCGCACAAATACGCTTGGTAAGGCTGGGCGGCCACTTTGCGGGTGGAAGTGTTCTGCATTGGGAAACCGAAGAAGGGGTACTGCTAGCAGGGGATATTATTCAAGTCACTCCCGGTGCCGATGCCGTCTCATTTATGTGGAGCTATCCCAACCTACTCCCCCTACCCGCTCACAGCGTTCGTGCAATAAACGAGCGGCTAGCCTCCTTACCTTTTAGCCGAATTTATGGTGCCTTTAACGGACAAGATATCTTGCAACAGGGGAATGATATCGTGAGGCGATCGAGTGCGAAATATCTCGCCTGCCTAGCATCTACTGGCATGTCGATAGACGAGTAAACGCCAACGCATCACTAAGCTAACTGTGACCCTGCGGGTGGCGGTTATCCCGCGACATAAGCGACATATTCTGATACGAAAAATCGTGTTACTGGACCATATAACGGACGGGAAACCTTTTACAGACCTGAATAGAAATGATATTACTAACCATTCCTATTTACATTAATTTACTTTGAGATAGTGACCGTGTTAGCTACCTTGGTCATCGCGTTACGTGAAGGATTAGAAGCCGTTCTAATCGTTAGTATTATCGCGACTTTTTTACGAAAAAATCAGCAACCATTAGCCCCAATGTGGTGGGGTGTCTTGGCTGCTGTATTCCTTTCCTTAGCAGTAGGCCTAGGCCTCAGCCTTACTGAACGCGCTTTGCCCCAAGCTGAACAAGAAGCAATGGAAGCGATAATCGGTAGCGTTGCCGTGGTTTTCGTCAGCAGTATGATTATCTGGATGCAACAACACGCGCCACAACTACGGCATCAATTGGAAAACGAGGCAAGCCTGGCCTTGCGTCAATCGAGCCGCTGGGCGTTACCGACTATGGCATTCTTAGCGGTTCTCAAAGAGGGATTTGAGACCAGCGTCTTTATGCTAGCAACCTTCTCCGCCGCACAATCCTCGATCTGGGCCACTATTGGCGCACTGGTTGGCCTAATACTGGCGCTAATCATCGGTTGGGGGATCTTCCGGGGCGGTATACGTCTTAATCTCGGACGTTTCTTTAAAATTACCGGTATTTTTCTAATCGTCGTTGCTGCGGGGTTAGTCGTCTCCGCCCTACGTAGCGCTCACGAAGCAGGTTGGCTACTCATCGGTCAACACAGAGTGTTAGATCTTTATTGGTTACTGCCCGCAGGCTCTATTCGTGCTGCGCTGATCACTGGTGTACTAGGGATCCCTGCCGACCCGCGCACTGCCGAGGTGCTGGGCTGGCTAGGGTATCTAGGCTTATTTATTTTACTTTTGGCTTGGCCTCAGCGCTATAAGCCAAGCCCGAAGGTAGCTTACCGCTTATTGCAAAGCCTAAGTCTCGTCACGCTGGTGGGAGCATTTTTCTGTGCCAAGGTGTTATCACCGCCGCCGTTTCATTTATCGTCGTCTCTGCCACTCGTCACTCAGCAAGCTGCCTCAGAAATTTCTGTCGGTAACTTAACGCGTACAGTCGATGGCCTAGAGTTGACGATGAACGGGCAAGCTACGCGCTTTATCCCCTTCGCTCCCCTACCCGTAACGACTACGCCAAAGGAGAAAATAATCACGCTGAAGCGCGAATGGCCCAATGCCCCCACTCAACTCTCGCTGGATCAAGTGATTTCGCTCTACCACCAGCGTGTGCCACCTGGGCTTCATCCCCAACAGCATCCGGGTCCCTACCAAAGCCAATGGCAATTAAGCTGTCAGCTAACACTAACGGTGCAGCAAGGGCAACTTATTGCGGCGCGGAGTACCGCCAATAGCCTATTAACTCTCAGTGGTAGTGGCTTACAGGCACCAAGACTTATCAGTGTCACCCTATCGCCAACCATTACGGGTTGCCCATGGCAGACCAGTACTGCATGGCAGCATCATGTCAATGAAGTATTGGTAGCTTATCAGGAGACAGAAACCTTCTACGACTTTCTGCAGCATAAGTTGCCTATCGTATTAGTAGTAATCAGCCTCGGTGCGCTAGCACTGAGTGTCGGTAACAAAAAAAAGATGACCCGATAACGTTAAAAACATAATGAGATAACGACTATGATGAAACAGCAACCAGTACGTCATCCCGCTCTAAAAATGAGCGCCCTCGCCTTACTTTTATTGACCGCAGGTGTGTCGCATGCCGCTTCAACCTCCGACGTCACCCAAGTGAATATTACCTTAACGGGTGACAACGGCGGACAATGCCAACTCGATACCAACCAAGTGAATGCGGGGCCTGTCACCTTCAATATCGTGAATAAAACCGCCACCGCGATCACTGAGATCGAGCTGCTGAGCAATAACCGTATCTTGGGTGAGAAAGAGAATCTCGCCCCGGGCCTTCCAGCGGTGAAATTTACCCTGAATCTAGAGGGCGGTAATTATCAGCTTTACTGCCCAGGCGCAGCAAAAGAATTAGTTAACTTTACCGTTAACGGCCAGCGCAGCGCCCAATCCTCCGATAGTATCAGCGTCCTATTAAAACAAGGAACTGATGGCTATGGCCGCTATGTAGAGAGCACGGTTGCAGGCATGGTGAGCGCCGTAGCGAAACTACAAACTGCCATTAACGCCGGACAGCTGGAGCAAGCGAAGATCGCCTACGCACAGGCTCGCCCTTTCTATGAAAGAATTGAATCTGACGTCGATGGCTTCTTATTACCGGGCTACAAAGCCACAGATAATGCCGGTAACCTGGACTATCTTATCGATATGCGCGCCTCAAACCTCGATCCTGCAGTAGGCTGGCATGGCTTCCATGCCATTGAGCGTGATCTATTCGAGAAAGGAAAAATTGATAAGACCACTAAGCAAACGGCCCAAGGCTTAGTCACGCATGTTGCGGAGCTAAATAAACAAGTCAAAGGTCTCACCTATAAGCCTGAAGATTTAGCTAACGGGGCGGCAGACCTGCTTGAAGAAGTCCAAAATACCAAAATCAACGGTGAAGAAGAGGCTTACAGCCATATCGACTTGGTCGACTTTGCAGGAAATGTTGAAGGAGCGATGCAAGCCTTTGCCTATTTACAGCCAGGATTAGCTAAAATCGATCCGGCGTTGACCCAACAGGTCAGCGAGCAATTTAGTGCTGTACGTAAATTACTTGACCAATACCGTGACAGCAAGAGCCTAGGAGGCTATCGTCCCTACACCCAGAAACTTAAAGCAGAAAATGCGGCAAAATTAAGTCGTGCAATACAAGCTTTGCAAGAGCCACTTTCCCATATTGCTGAGAAAGTCGCCACCCACGCTGGAGCCTAATGATGAGCCGTCAAGATAAGCCACGGTTTACTCGCGGCCTCGTCTCGCGTCGTAATATGTTAAAAGGATCGTTAGCCAGCACGCTAACGCTCCCTGCTTTGTCGCCAACACTGGCCTCTGCCACACAAGTCAGTGAGAAGGATAATATCGACCTCTCTCATCGATGGCCATTTTATGGTGATCAGGGACAAGCTGGTGTTACGACCCCACCGCAACGTCATATTATGTTTATGACCTTCGATATGACGACCCCCACTGCACAAGCGCTACAAATTTTACTCGCCCGCTGGTCGGCAGCTATTGCCCAATTAGTGCAAGGGGCAGCAGTCGGCACCATCGAGCCATCAAGAGCCGGTAGCGTCGGCACGGATACCGGCGAGGCTGTAGGACTAGACCCTGCCTCATTAACGGTAACGATCGGGCTGGGGCCCACACTTTTTACCGATACTTACGGCCTTGCTGCAAAATGTCCCCCTCACTTACGGCCGCTTTCCGCCTTACCTAGCGACAATTTGCAACCTGAACTGAGTGGTGGCGATCTCTCACTGCAAGCCTGTGCCGATGATCCGCAAGTCGCCTACCATGCCATTCGCGTCCTAGCCCGAATTGCAAAAAGTACGGGGGCCGCCCAAACCCGCTGGACAACGATGGGCTTTGGTCGCGCTTCTGCAGGAAAAGGCCAAGAGACCCCACGTAATTTATTTGGCTTTAAAGATGGCACCCGCAATTTAGTTGAGTCAGCAGATTTTTCTCAACATGTTTGGATTAAAGAGGGACCCGCTTGGCAGCAAGAAGGAAGCTACCAAGTAGTTCGTAAAATTAAGATGAACATTGAGAACTGGGATACCGACCGCGTCAGTGATCAAAACCAAGTGTTTGGGCGTCATAAACTTTCTGGCGCACCGTTATCAGGTACACACGAATTTGATCCCCCTGACTTCCATAAAAAAGACGACGCGGGCGAATTAGTGATACCGGCTACCTCTCATATTCGCTTAGCCGCTCATGAAAATAATCAAGGTGTGAAGATCCTACGGCGTTCTTATAACTATACCGATGGATTGAACCAGTATGGGCAACTTGATGCGGGATTACTCTTTATCAGTTACCAGAATGATCCTGCTCACTTTGAAACCCTACAACGTAAGTTGGGGGCCTCCGATGCCTTGAACGAGTATATCTCGCATATCGGTAGCGGACTGTTCTTTGTCCCCCCAGCAGCGAAAGAAGGAAGCTACATCGGTGCAGCACTGTTTAGCTAACTAGTCCTCCGGCAGATAAATACTTATCTGCCGGAGTGTTCACGATCGGCCGTTATTGTAGATACTCTTTATTGGCCTGCTGGAAGCGGTCGCGCACCTGTTGTGAAGGCCCTTTTCCACAGAGACTTACCAAGACGATTGCCACCGTCGCAAACAGGAAGCCCGGAATGATTTCGTACAGTCCCAGCCAGGCAAACTGTTTCCAGATGATGACAGTCAGTGTGCCGACAACCATTCCGACTAACGCACCGTCACGACTCATTCCTGACCAGCATACGCTAAGCAGAATAACAGGCCCGAATGCTGCACCAAAACCAGCCCATGCATAACTCACTAAGCCCAATACCTTATTGTCAGGATTACTGGCTAAGGCTATCGCGATAAGTGCAACAACAAGGACCATTAAGCGACCTACCCAGACTTTCTCGCGTTGCCCCGCATTTTTTCGAATAAAGCCTTTGTAGAAATCTTCTGTTAATGCGCTAGAGCAGACGAGGAGTTGGCAACTTAAGGTCGACATTACCGCCGCTAAAATAGCGGAGAGTAGAATACCGGCAATCCAAGGGTTGAACAGAATACGCGTTAATTCGATAAAAATACGCTCGCTGTTACCGTTCACCTCTGCTGCTTGCGAGGGATTATCAGCAAAGTAGGCAATTCCAAAGAAACCGACCGCTACCGCCCCTGCTAGACAGAGGATCATCCAAGTCATCCCAATGCGGCGTGCGCTACGCATAGAGTGATGAGAATCTGCCGCCATAAAACGCGCCAAGATATGTGGTTGACCGAAATAACCGAGTCCCCATCCTAGTAACGAAATAATCGCCACAACACTAAGATGATTAAAAATGTTGAGACGCTGAGGGTCGATATTGCGAATAACGTCTAGAGAGGTATCTACGCCCCCTACCGCTATAATCACCATTACTGGCGTAAGAATCAGTGCGAAGATCATTAAACTGGCTTGGACGGTATCGGTCCAACTCACTGCCAAGAAGCCCCCTAAGAAGGTATAGGCAATGGTTGCTGCCGCGCCCGCCCATAGGGCAGTCGTATAGTCCATACCAAAAGTACTTTCGAAGAGCCTTGCGCCCGCAACGATCCCCGAGGCACAGTAGATAGTGAAAAAGACGAGTATAATCAGCGCAGAAATGACGCGTAGCACTTTACTACGATCTTCAAAGCGGTGAGTGAAATAATCAGGTAGGGTTAAGGCGTTACCATGATGTTCAGTTTGTACCCGTAAACGGCCCGCAATAACTTTCCAGTTGACCCAGGCGCCAAGTATTAGACCGATGGCTATCCAGCTTTCCGAGATTCCGGAGAGAAAAATGGCACCGGGCAGGCCCATGAGTAACCAGCCACTCATATCTGAAGCTCCCGCCGATAGAGCGGTGACTAAACTGCCCAGACTGCGGCCACCTAAAATAAAATCGTCAAAATTTTTCGTCGATCGCCATGCCATAAAACCGATAAGTAACATTCCTGCAATATAGATACAGAATGTCACTAATAAGGGAGTGCTTACCATGATTAATCCTCTATTTTATTAGTATTATCAACGAGTTTTCCCGATTAAGATATTCTTTTTTAATCGCTGTCGTCCACGCTTTAGTCGATAAAAGTTGCACCGCTGGTTGCAACGAATACAAACTTTTAACATAAAAGCTATAGGCTTCACTTCACCTTTTACAAAACAGAGATCTCGATCAAAATTTTTTTATGCTACGAAGCGTTTTATTTGAACTAAATCGCACTTATAACGGCTTTTATTTTGAATAGATCTACTAGCGATTATCATTTATTTAATTTTGTTCACTTTTTTACTACAAATGAGTTGCACTAAAGGTGCAACTCAAGCGATAGTCAGGGTGCAACCTTTTATTGACTTCTTTGATGAGGAATTGGCATGGCACACACCACGATGGGCGTGAAACTTGATGATGAAACCCGCGAACGACTGAAACGTGCAGCGGTAAAAATAGACCGTACACCACACTGGCTGATCAAACAGGCTATTTTTAACCTGCTTACCCAGGTTGAAGCGGGCGAAACCATTTACCCTACTACTGGTGCCTCATCGACTGATGTCTCTGCACAAGAGCCTGCAGACGTCGCCACGCCATATCAACCCTTCTTAGAGTTTGCCGAACATGTTCTGCCGCAGAGCGTCAAACGTTCTGCCGTGACTGCCGCTTGGCGTCGTCCAGAAGTGGACATGGTGCCAATGGTACTTGAACAAGCGAAAGTGAGTCCTGAGGTTGCAGAGAAAGTCCATGCCCTCGCATTAGACTTAAGCGAAAAATTACGTAATCAAAAGAATCAAGGTGGACGATCGGGATTAGTGCAGAGTCTTCTACAAGAGTTCTCCCTCTCCTCGCAAGAAGGCGTAGCCTTGATGTGCTTAGCCGAAGCTTTGTTGCGTATCCCCGATAAACCTACTCGTGATGCGCTTATCCGCGATAAAATCAGTCACGGTGATTGGTATTCGCACCTCGGGCAAAGTAACTCTATGTTCGTCAATGCGGCGACATGGGGATTGCTGGTTACTGGAAAATTAGTATCAACCCATAATGAAGTTAATATGTCACGTTCCCTTAACCGTATTATCGGTAAAAGCGGTGAGCCATTGATCCGTAAAGGTATCGATATGGCGATGCGCCTAATGGGCGAACAGTTTGTGACCGGCGAATCGATTGCCGAAGCTTTAGCTAACGCTCGGAAGCTGGAAGATAAAGGCTTTCGTTATTCTTACGATATGTTGGGTGAAGCCGCACTCACCGCTGAAGATGCTAAAGCCTATCTGCACTCTTACCAGCAGGCGATTCATGCGATTGGTAAAGCCTCGAATGGCCGCGGTATTTATGAAGGCCCGGGGATCTCGATTAAGCTTTCGGCCCTTCACCCGCGTTATCAACGTGCCCAATACGAACGCGTGATGACAGAGCTTTATCCTATTCTCAAGTCTTTAACGCTGCTAGCACGCGAGTACGACATTGGGATTAATATTGATGCAGAAGAAGCTGACCGTCTCGAACTTTCTTTAGACTTGCTCGAGAAGCTCTGTTTTGAACCCGCGCTATCTGGCTGGAACGGCATTGGCTTTGTTATTCAAGCTTACCAAAAACGCTGTCCTTTCGTGATCGATGAACTGATTGATCTCGCCTCGCGCAGCCAACGTCGCCTGATGATCCGCCTCGTCAAAGGCGCATACTGGGATAGTGAAATTAAACGCGCCCAGGTCGAAGGTCTAGAGGATTATCCGGTTTATACCCGTAAGGTGTATACCGACGCGGCCTACATTGCCTGTGCGAGAAAGCTTCTCGCGGCGCCTAATTTAATTTATCCGCAATTTGCCACGCATAATGCGCACAGCTTGGCGACCATCTATCAACTGGCAGGCAATAACTACTACCCTGGTCAATATGAATTCCAATGCCTACACGGCATGGGTGAGCCACTCTATGATCAAGTTGTTGGAAAAACGGCTGAGGGGAAACTTAACCGTCCATGCCGGATCTATGCCCCGGTAGGGACGCATGAAACCCTACTCGCTTACTTAGTCCGCCGCCTGTTAGAGAATGGAGCAAATACCTCCTTTGTTAACCGCGTAGCCGATAAATCGTTAAGCGTTGAAGAGCTTATCGTCGATCCGGTGGCAACCATTAATGCCTTTACCCGAGAAGAAGGACAAGTTGGGCTACCACATCCACGCATCCCATTACCACGCGAATTGTATGGTAGTCGTGCTAACTCATCAGGCCTGGATATGGCGAATGAACACCGTTTAGCCTCGTTGTCCAGCGCCCTACTCACAACCGCATCGCAGTCTTGGATTGCCAAACCGGTACTGGGTGTAGAGAGCGAAAACGGAGCGGGACAACCGGTACGTAACCCCTCCTATTTAACCGATATCGTCGGTGAAGTGATTAACACCAGTGAAGCGCAAGTCGATCTTGCCTTGGATGCTAGCCACGAAGCCAGCGCCATCTGGTTTGCGACACCGTCTGAAGAGCGAGCGGCAATACTGAAACGCGCAGCGATGTTAATGGAAGGTCAACTACAAACGTTGATGGGTTTACTGGTTAGAGAGGCCGGTAAAACCTATGCGAACGCCATTGCCGAGGTGCGTGAAGCCGTTGACTTTTTAACCTACTATGCGGATCAAGTGACACAGGATTTTGATAACGAGACCCATCGTCCTCTAGGCCCTATCGTCTGTATTAGCCCGTGGAACTTCCCGCTGGCAATCTTTACTGGTCAAGTCGCTGCAGCACTGGCAGCAGGCAACACTGTTCTCGCCAAACCGGCGGAACAGACACCATTAATCGCTTATCAGGCTGTTTCGATCCTACTAGAAGCCGGTATACCTCAAGGTGTGCTGCAATTCCTGCCAGGTGACGGGGAAAGTGTCGGTGCGCGTCTGGTTGCCGATAAACGTACACGTGGGGTCATGTTTACCGGGTCCACCGCAGTCGCTACCCTACTGCAACGCGAGCTGGCAAAACGCCTCGACCCGCAAGGTCGTCCTATTCCATTAATCGCCGAGACCGGTGGTATTAACGCAATGGTCGTCGACTCTTCCGCGCTAAGCGAGCAAGTAGTGGTGGATATTGTCGCCTCGGCGTTTGATAGCGCAGGTCAACGTTGCTCGGCGTTACGTTTACTGTGTTTGCAAGAAGATATTGCTGACCACACCCTAAAAATGTTGCGTGGGGCAATGGCAGAATATCGTGTCGGCAATCCAGAGCTGCTGACCACCGATATTGGCCCAGTGATCGATGAAGAGGCACGGGACAATATCCTTAATCATATCGACGATATGCAGCAACGTGGCTTTAAGGTGACGCAGTTCAGTTGGTATGGCGAGAGCGATGCCGCTATTTTATCGCAAGGAACCTTTGTTCGACCGACTCTGATTGAGCTGAATTCTGCGGCGGATTTAACCCGCGAGATCTTTGGTCCGGTGTTACACGTGGTACGCTACAACAGTAAGAACCTGACTCACTTACTCTCTGAAATTAATCAATTAGGCTACGGACTGACCTTTGGTGTACATAGCCGTATCGATGAAACGATTAATCTCGCCACTGAACGCATGCATGCCGGTAACCTCTACGTCAACCGCAACATGGTCGGTGCAGTCGTTGGCGTCCAACCTTTTGGCGGTGAGGGACTCTCGGGGACCGGACCTAAGGCGGGCGGGCCACTCTACCTCACCCGCTTGCTGTCCAGTGCACCAAATAACGCCTCAAAAGTGACACTGTCACGATTACCGTTACATTCTACTGCCGATCAGCCTTCTAATGTCGCGCCAGTAAGCGCCTTACAGTTGTGGGCTGAGCAGAACGAGCATAGCGTTCTTGCACAGGCTTGCGAAATGTACCGTGATACTACGGTATCGAACCGTATCGCGCTGCTACCCGGTCCGACAGGGGAACGCAATACTTATCAATTACTTCCTCGTACCCGAGTGCTCTGTATCGCTAAACATCCTTCAGACCGGTTAATTCAATTAGCGGCCGTTACCGCTTGCGGAAGTCGTGCGCTGTGGCCTGATGATGCCGATCACCGTCAGCTACTCGCTACCTTACCAGATGCGGTACGTAATTGTATCGATCTCTCCACACAAGCCGTCAGCGATCGCTACGATGCTGTCATTTACCATGGTGATACCGATCAGCTCTCGGCGTTATGCCAACAAGTGGCCGAACGTCCCGGGCCAATCGCTATCGTTCAAGGCTATGATCAAGGCGAAACCACTATTGCCTTAGAGCGCTTCTTATTCGAACGCTCGGTCAGCGTCAATACGGCGGCAGCCGGGGGTAATGCGAGTTTGATGACAATTGGTTAATTAACCCTCGCTCAGCAAGGCATGTGACCATGCCTTGCTTATCCCTTCAGCCGACTGCTTAGCCTTTTGATTGCTTGACTATGGATCTGACTGACTCGTGACTCCCCCACTCCTAGCACTGCCCCTATCTCTTTCAAATTCAATTCGTCTTGATAATAGAGACTGAGTACCTGCTGTTCCCGTTCGGGAAGATGCGTTATTGCCGCAATAATTCGTTGACGTAAGTCTTGGTCAATCAGAGAATCGAGTGGATTTTGATCATCGGTCGCGATAAATAAGTGGTCGGCGGCATCGCTGTGATCTTCGTAGAGGTTATCGAGTGAGAACAGCTGACTATTATTCGTCTCCATTAGAATAGTACGATATTCTTCTCGGCTAATATTTAAGGTCGACACAATCTCTGATTCTGTCGCATGGCAGCCGGTTTGCTGCTCAATTTTAGCAATTGCCGCCGCCACGTTACGAGCATCTCGGCGCACGCGACGTGGCGCCCAATCTAAGTTACGTAGTTCATCTAGCATTGCACCGCGAATACGTTGGGCCGCATAGGTGGTAAAAGCGGTCCCTTGCTGAGCATCATAGCGGGTTATTGCATTCATCAGGCCGATTGCACCGGCTTGAATTAAATCGTCTAGATCGACGCTAGCTGGCAAACGTACCTGCAGTCTCAATGCCTCATGGCGCACTAACTGTAAATAGCGGGGCCAATCAATGGCTTCACTCTGTAATCCTTCCTGATTATAAAGACACTCCACTGTGCAGTTCCTAATTATCCATTTATCCATACTGGGCATTATCATGGTTAGGAACAATTTCTTATCGCGGGAAAAAAACACGGTTTTACGATGAGATTGAATAGAAGATTTTCATTCTCTATGACGGCGAGTGGTCTAACGTAGGAATAGAAAAAACGGCCCGAATTCGCTTAGGAATTCGGACCGCCAGTACAGTAACGGTTAAGAAGGTTTTCGCCGAGCTACCGCCGTTATTAGCCTTGTAACAGAGATAATACAGTTTGTGGAACTTGGTTCGCTTTAGCGAGTACAGACGTACCAGCTTGTTGCAGGATCTGTGCACGGGACATGCTCGAGACCTCTGTCGCATAATCCGCATCTTGAATACGGGATTGCGAAGCGCTTAAGTTATTCACAGTAGTGTTCAAGTTATTGATGGTTGATTCGAAACGGTTTTGAATCGCACCTAAGCTACTCCGCGCGGAGTCGACAGAAGCAATGCGCTTATCGATTTCAGCGAGTGAAGCGTCAGCACCACCGGCGTCGCCACCGCTGACAGCGAACGCTGCACCCAGTGCGGTAGACTTAAAACCATCGTCGGTCAGTGAAACAGTGATAACGTTTGCCGCGGCATCGTCGTTCGCACCGACTTGGATGCTGATGCTTTGATCGCTATCGAATAATTTGATGTTGTTAAAGGTAGTGGCGGTGCCGATACGGGTAATTTCCGATAAACGCGCATCCACCTCTGCTTGAATTGATTTCACATCTTCAGCACTGTTGGTACCATTTTTCGCTTGAACCGTCAGCTCACGAATACGTTGTAAGTTGGAGTTCATTTCGTTTAACGCGCCCTCTGCGGTTTGCGCCAGTGAAATACCGTCCGTCGCATTACGAGAAGCCTGAGTTAACCCACGGATGTTAGACGACATACGGTTGGCAATCGCTGACCCTGCAGCATCATCTTTAGCACTATTAATACGTAGCCCAGAAGAAAGGCGCTCAATTGCCGTCCCCAATGCCGATTGTGATTTGTTTAGATTATTTTGAGTGGTGAGAGACATGATATTGGTATTAATAACAGCCATATTCAATTCCTTTGCTCTGAGTAAATGTTACGTACTGCCTCTCAGTACGTGGTCAAAGGGATTATCGGCCGAAGCCTACTGAACTTTACTCACATCGAAAAATTAACTGCTACTCACTAACTGTTTTCGCTATTTTGCCGATAAAGCCTCTACAATTTATTCAATACAGAGGACGCCATGGCGGTTATTAATAGTCTAGACATCGGAAACGGTGCACTTAATCTCGACTCAATGTATGCGGAATTGGAAACCTACGAATCACAAAGTTTGACGCCTATTACCCAGCAGGCCACTACGGTTAAAAGCCAGCTATCGGCCTTTGGCCAGCTGCGTAGCGCATTAGCGTCGTTACAAAAAGCGACGACTGCCCTCAATTCAACCTCGGCGTTGAATTCAACCAGTATCATTAGTAGCAACCAATCGTTTACCGCAACGAGTAATAGTAATGCGAGTGTGGGCAGCTACCAGATTACTGTAAAGCAACTCGCGACGTCTCAGACGCTGCTTTCTAACGCTATTAGCAATAACAACCAGCCCTTAGGGTTTGCTGGCGCGCAAGGTCGCACCTTAACCTTGCAAACAGGTGACGGCGAGCCGGTAACTATCGCCTTAGATGACGGTGATACCAGCCTTAATGGTATCGTCAATGCCATTAATAAGAGTGGTGCTGGCGTCGTGGCAACCAGTATTAAGTCAAACGATGGAGAGTATTACCTTTCTCTCTCCTCGAAAGATACGGGTACCAATAATACGCTGAGTGTCTCAGTCTCTGGCGACGATCAACTGCAAGCACTGATAGGTTACTCAGGGAGCGATTCGACGACTGGCTTACATCAAACGACGGCTGGGCAAGATGCTGTATTGGTCGTCAATGGTATAGAGGTACAAAGCGCGTCGAATACCGTCACCGATGCACCTTATGGCGTGACGTTAAGCCTCAAGGCGGTTTCGAACGGCGAGGAACGTCTGGAGATCGCCAATAATACTGCCGACGCCGTAAAGAATATTAAAGCGTGGATCACCGCCTATAATAACGTGCAATCCGTTATTGCAAGTATCACCCAATACGCGGGCGGTAGTACATTGTCGAGCGATACCAGTTCAAACGGCCCGTTGATGGGTAACGGTACGGTACGTGATATTCAAAGTCAGTTACGAAACGTGTTGAACACCACTCAACCGGGTGCTTTAACCATTATGGCCGAACTCGGTATTACCCAAAATACCGGTAAAGCAGCAGATGGCAGCGTTGGTAACTTAAATATTGATGAAGCCAAGCTTTCATCAGCATTGAGTTCGACCCCTCAGGCGGTTTATCAGTTCTTTTTGGGCGACAGTAAAACAACGGGCTTCAGTAACCTCGCGAATAATGTTCTTGATAATATTCTCAGCGACAACTATTCATCAAAAGGCACGCTCACCACAGCGGTCAATGCGCTTAATGATTCTTACGATAAATTAGAGGTTCGCTATGATCAGCAGCAAGCGAGAATTGATGCCACGATGGCACGTTACAAATCTCAGTTTGTCCAGTTGAAGAAGACTATTTCACAGATGAACACCACCAAAGATTATCTCACAGCACAATTCTCTAAATCGGACGATTAAGGTTATCGCTATGAACAAACGTCAACTCGCGAATGTTTATGCCCAAGTAGGACTAGAAAGTTCGGTATTGAGTGCTAGTCAACAGCAATTGACCACTCTACTCTTTGACGGCGCACTGAATGCGCTAGGACGTGCAACGCTCTTTATGGCGAATCAGGACATCATCAATAAAGGCAATATGATCGCGAAAGCCGTCGCAATTATTGATACTGGTCTAATACAGGCCATTGAACCTTATGCAGACGACCCCCTCGCTGGACAACTTTTATCCTTGTTTCATTACGTCGTACAACAATTGATGTTGGCAAATCTTCATAACGACCGCGCAAAACTCGACCACTGCCGTGAGTTGCTACAGACCATCGCTGAGGCATGGCAAACATCATTAAGCCAAGAAGGATAAGGTACATGACGGCATTACCAGAAGTACAACAAAGTCTCGATCTGCTCGCTAAGATCAGGCAGGCGCTGGAGACAAAAGATTTTACGGTCTTGCTCCCCATGGCAGAAGCTTATTCACACTCCATACGGCATTTGGCGGGGCTCGATAACGCGGCGGTGATCAAGCAGCTACTCGCTGCGCACGAGGCGGTGGAAACATCACTCTATCACTTACAGAGAGAGGTTAACGCGCAGCTTGAACAGGTCACACAAGATAAAATCAATCATGCCTATCAGGCGGTATAACTCCGCCTGATACAACAATTACTGACCAGTAATCTCGATATTTTGCAGAGTCTCAGCTTTAGGTTGGGCCTTTGCTTCGCTAAGCGCTTTTTGACACTCTTCACTTGCCGAGGAGACTTTAGTCAACGTCAGTCGGTCGTAATGTAACGTCCCATTTTCACGGATTAACGGCATAATCCTAACCTGATGGTTGACGTTAACCCATTGGTCATCAATTCGACTTAATTTTCCAGGTTTAGCAATCACTCGCTGCCATTGACGGCAGTCTAAGGTATCGCCGGCAGGATCAATGATTAAATAGCCTACAGCATCCTTACTCACTAATCCTGATTGCGGACCTGATGTGCGCCATACCCCTGCTAGGGATTGCGGAGCTGGAGTTTTAACAATAGTCTGATAATTAGTAATCGGACTACAACCCGCAAGCACGAAAAGAGACAGTAACAATCGAGTTTTCATATGGCATCCCTACAGATTTTTTCTGGCGCTAAGGTATAATGTTTCGATAGCACAATGCAAGCTAGGTAATGACATCCCCCTGACATCTTTGCCTGAAACGGGTATAATTAACTCAGATTCTTACAAAAGCTAGGCCCTTCGATGAAAACCCCAGAACAGTACTACGCCCAAGCGCGCGATATTTTTTTCTCAGCCCACCCAGATTTTCAAGTGGCACTGGATGAAGTGACTGAAAAAGATGCTCGCGACAATGGCATGACGGTTGAACAACTACGCAATCTTCACGCCGAGCGTATCTATGCCGCATTTATTCGCCAGAAACAATTGGACGGTATCATCTTCTCCATCCAATTAGTCGAAACCGATAATGCCGTCGCCGCTCAAGCGATTGAAAGCTATCTACGCAGCCACGCCGAGGCGCTGGGGATGACTTGGGAAGAGTTCTGCGAGAAAAACCACCTATAGCCGAAAAGCTCACTTTGCAGTGAGCTTTTTTTTGGCCGCTACTGTAGAGTGGCTAAACGTGCGGCAAATCCTAAGAACAACAGGCCTATCATGGAATTTCCCACCTTAGCAAGGCGCTGACGTGAGCCAATCGCGCGGGTCAGTGATGAACCACTAAAAATCAACAAGCTCAGATAACAGAAACTCGCGATTTCTAATACCGTCGCCAGAATAAAGAAGGCGACGCCCGGATGAGCACTCTGCACATCAATAAACTGTACGAAGAACGATACATAAAACAAGATTGCTTTGGGATTGGTTAAACTTAATACCAAGGCACGTTTAAACACGGCGCCACGCACTTTTTTACTCGGTGTTTTAGCGCTCTGCTCACGCTGGCTAAAGGTTGTATAGAGCATTTTAATTCCCAACCAAAGCAGATAACCCGCGCCAAGATAACGCACTACATTGAATAACACTGGCGTAGTATTGATTAGGGTAGCAACCCCTGTGTAGGCCAGGAACATCAATACGGCATCGCCGATAAATACTGCCGCCGCCGCCTGATAACCACTCTTCGCCCCGCCGCTCATACTATTCTTCAGAACAAAAAGCGTATTAGGTCCCGGGATCAAGACTAGAAAAATAGCTCCTGCGACATAAGTCCAAAAATTTAGCACACCATACTCTGCAAACACGATAAACCTCGCTCAATACACTATTAGTGCGTCGAAAATTAGCGAATAACTGGTCGTTAATGATAAAGATTGCCGCGTCACAACTCCAGTGATGCTGTGGTTTTTTTGTGCGCTATCACAGATATTATTTTAGCTTATGATACCCCTTTGAATTGCTTGATATTTTTTCTTATCTGTTTAGGGTAGAGGAAAATAATTCAAAAGGTCTCACTCAATGTTACGCAAATACACGCTCTCCGCCCTCGCATTAGTGGTTTTAATGCCCGCTTCTTTCGTACAAGCCGCTTCCGCTCCCGCGGTCGAGGCTAAAAATGGTATGGTCGTCACATCTCAAGATCTCGCGACCCAAGTTGGGGTCAATATCCTTAAACAAGGGGGGAATGCTATCGATGCCGCCGTAGCCGTGGGCTATGCCCAAGCGGTCGTCAATCCCTGCTGCGGAAATATTGGTGGTGGCGGATTTATGACCATCCATTTGGCAAACGGCAAAGATACTTTTATAAATTTCCGTGAGATGGCTCCGGCAGCCGCCAGCGCTACGATGTATCAAAATCCTCAAGGAGATCTTATCGCCGGGAGTAGTCTCTATGGCTGGAAAGCCACAGGCGTGCCTGGGACGGTCATGGGAATGGAAATGGCTCGCCGCCAATATGGAAAATTGAGCCGACAAGCGGTGATGGCACCGGCCATAAAATTAGCGAAAGAGGGTTTTATCCTCACTCGCGCAGATACCGACATTCTCGATACAACGGTAGCACATTTTAAGCAAGACCCGGCAGTCGCAAAAATCTTCCTACGCCCAGATGGCACAGCGTTACAACCTGGAGACCGTTTACGGCAAACAGACCTTGCGCGGACGCTGTCGCGCATCTCGAAGGAGGGTCCAGATGCCTTCTACCAAGGTCAATTACCTAAGGCTATCGAGCAGGCGTCGAAAGCCGGCGGCGGGATCATAACCGCACAAGACTTTACGCAGTATCGCGCCACCGAGCTGGCCCCACTTACCTGCACCTATCGCGGCTATACCTTTGTCTCAGCTCCACCCCCAAGCTCGGGAGGCGTCACTCTCTGTGAAACTTTGAATATCCTAGAAGGTTTTGATCTTAAAGCGATGGGCTTTAATTCTGCCGCTATGGTACACACCTTGACCGAAGCACTGCGCTTTAGCTATGCCGATAGGAATACCTACTTAGGTGATCCCGCCTTTATTCAAAACCCTGTTACCAAATTGCTAGATAAACAGTACGCAGCATCGTTACGTGAGAAGATCCAGAAAGATAAAGCCACCCCCTCCACAGAAATTAAGCCTCTGGTTGCCACGGGTGAAAAACCGGAAACCACTCATTACTCTATCGTTGACCACTACGGTAATGCTGTATCAACCACCTATACCGTCAACGGCCGCTTTGGCGCCGTAGTAATGGCCCCCGGTACGGGCGTATTAATGAATGATGAGATGGACGACTTTACGACTAAAATTGGTGCAAAAAATCTTTATGGTTTAGTCCAAGGCAGTGCAAACAGTATCGCACCGGGTAAGCGTCCGCTCTCTTCCATGAGTCCGAGTTTGGTTACCAAGGAGGGTAAAATCTTCTTAGTCCTTGGCTCGCCGGGAGGGTCACGTATTATTACTATCACTCTAGAGACTGCGCTCAATATCATCGACTTTGGTATGAAGCCTCAAGAAGCGGTAGATGCCCCGAGGATCCATCACCAATGGTATCCAGATGAGGTTTATTACGAAAAGAATGGTCTCTCTGCTGATACATTAAATCTCCTAAGTAAGATGGGATATCACACGGTTGAACAAACCCCGTGGGGAGCTGCCGAGTTGATCATGGTCGGCCTACCGGGTGCTGCGGGTGTAGGGGTCCCTAGTTCAGGTAACGATAGCGCCGTATCGGGTAACGTCAGACCAAGCTATTTGTACGGGGCAAATGACGTTAGGCGTCCAGCAGGCTCAGCTCGCGGCTATTAAGGTTAGTGACTCACCCATTATCTTGTGCAAGGGGATTGCCACGCGTTGCCACAGTGGGATAATGGGTGTTTTACCAATCAGAGAATGATTCATCATGAAATTGGGTTATCTTTTTCCCGTAGCAATCATTGTTGCAGGCGTTGCGTTGCTCATTTGGTTCATCGCCAGTGGCGCTTATTTACCTGGATCGTAGTTTTTTCGTAATTTTTGTGAACTTAATAAGAAAAGGCCAGTCTGAATTGATATAGCACCTCAATGCTGTTACATCCTGAAAACTGCAATAAAATTTTTCCCGCCTTCTTGGCGGGTTTTTTTTTGTCTTTGAACAACCATCCCTACTCAAAAAAAGTTATCGCACAAATAATCACAAAGTTAACTATTAAAATATTGATTATCACGTAAGTCGTACTACGCTTAATAACTGAAGGCATACTCTTTTCGTCCGGAAAAGGACAGTCCCCCCCCCGATGACTGTCAGTATGTTCATTCGAAATCCTGTTATGTTCCTACTTCCCGCTTCGTGCGGGTTTTTTTTGTCCAAAATCTCGTATGAATATCACTTGTTATTTTAGGCGATGAATTCCTTGAAAGCGTCAATGCTCCCCTAGCCCAGTTTTCGTAAAACTCACCACTAATTATGTGAATATCACAAAAATATCGCTCGGGTGTTAACTTTTCATTTAGCTGGCCGACAATACACTATACTCTGTTTATCCCAACCCCAAGCGACGGTACTGTTTGGGTAAGACTTCGAAAATCCAGCCCTCAAGGAGATTGCTCATGGCAAAAATAGCGTTCCCTGCCCCCTTTTTTGAGGTGGACTTAGCCGATATTCAAATTATTGAACTCTATTCCTATGGCCTCTATAACGAGCAAGAGGAAGAACGGCTTTTGGCGCTTTCCACACTTATCGTAACCAATGCGCTGATTAAGCTATGCAGGCCTTCTTTACTGCCTTAACAGCTTGAAAAAATATCCCCTTGTAGCAATAACGCCATACCTTGAGCAACGAATCTGTTAATAAAGAAAATCCCCAGCCAATACCTTCCGTCACGCCTACCAAATAGTCGAGTAGTGGGTTGAAAGAACGCTTCCTTTTCCTCAAATACTGCAATTTTGTCGATTAGTGCTAGGCTTAAATCACCACGCTATAGTTGAGTAAAGCCGATGAATCAAAACAAAAACGATAGCCACTCTCTTTACAAAGAGGGCGAAGAAAAACAACAGGATAAAGATTTCGAAGTCGATGAAGATAATCTTCCCTCGCAGGCCATGGCGACCCACGAGCATATTCGCCAAGAGGGTGAAAAAGAGCTTGAACGTGATGTCTTGGCGCTACTAATGTCAGCGATTGCTGCGGGATTATCGATGAGTGCGTCCCTGATGGCTAAAGGGATTTTTCATGCTGAATTGGGCGATTTTTCCGGTAGCATGCTCATCGAGAGCATTGGTTATACCTTTGGCTTTATCATCGTCATCATGGCCCACCAACAGCTGTTCACTGAAAATACCATTACCCCGGTACTTTCAGTCATGCAGAAACCTACTGCAAACAACCTCTATCTGCTATTACGGCTATGGGCCGTCGTATTATTAGGAAACTTGATCGGTACCGCTATCGCAGCCTGGGCATTCGGCTATATGCCGGTTTTCGATCCTTCCATTAAACAAGCCTTTCACGATATTGGGATGAAAGTCATGGAGAATACGCCGACACAAATGTTTGCTAAGGCGGTTGTTTCCGGCTGGATCGTCGCCACCATGGTATGGATGCTACCCTCGGCCGGTAATGCCAAAATTCTAGTAATATTATTGATGACTTGGCTTATCGCCGTCGCCGATACGACACATATCGTGGTGGGTACTATCGAGGTGCTCTATCTAGTCTTTACCGGCGCGCTACCTTGGCAATCTTTTATCTGGCCGTTCGCCATCCCGACACTATTAGGCAATATCTGTGGCGGTACCTTTATCTTCGCTCTGCTCAGCCACGCACAAATCCGTATGGATATGCAGAAGGATGGGTCTGCCTCTGTAGAGCATCAATAGTAAGCTTGATGTCATCAGGCTCCTTAAGGGGCCTGATCGTTTGCGACTACCCCATCTCATACCCAGAACGAAATACGCAATATCAGGCGCTGCAAATTGATTAATGTCAATACGGATACTTTCACCCACCACATGCTACTGATTATTCCGTTGAAAAAGGATAGGAAATAGACTTGAAAGAAAATCCTAACGGTAGTCAGGCCCCATCAACAAAGCTTATTAGCAGGTATCGTGCCAGTATATTTGGACTAAACCAGATACCCTTAGCGCCATCGAGTTCACTAGGACGAGGTAGAGAGGGAAACTAGGAGCAGGCCCAACTAAGGGTGTTTGTTACCTACTAAGAGCACCCGCGAGAATACGAGGTCTAGACGGCTAACAGTGCAATTATTTCGTCCCAATTCCATAACCCTCCTATACTTATCGAATATTAATTTTGCAAGCTAATGGTCTGGGCTACAATGGAAATAAAACTCGATATAGCTAAAAGTATTTTAGTGAGAATCAGGCACTTTTATCCAAAGTGCCTTGGATCAGAGGGGTATAAGGAGTTATCGGAGGCTTTAAGTAGCGACATGGTGCTCGATGGCTACCTTCTCTATCTCAAAGAAAAAGGGCTTATTCATGCAGAGATGACCTATGACCGTAATGATGGTGGTTTCTGGTGGGTGAATGCCAATAGCTTGATAATCTCGGCTAAAGGCATAGATTGGTTGATGTAAGGTCTTGTCTTGCAGGAACATGGGAAATCTTCAGCCTAGATCTTTAATACTATGAGCATTAGTACTGCTTACTCTCTTATAAGTTGTGATGAATATTATATTTTTGTATAAATATTGAGCAATGCGCACGATATACCTACCGGTAAAAATCTACTGACACCAATCATCGCCGACTACTCTCTAACTAGTAATGGTGATGACAATGGACATAACATACTTAGTTGACATTAACGGGGTTAGCTCAAAGATTTTTTATGCTAATGGTTCTTATCATTCCAATAGGCGGGGCGAAATAATTAAGGCCTCAACTAAAAATGAATTTAAAGATAAAATGATCAAAAGATATGGGCTAACCGATTTGGTTGCGGCTCAAATTACCAGTAGATTCGATTAGAAAATCCATAAACAGCCCGAGGCCTGTGATGAGGATGGCTCTTGGGTTGAGGATTTTTGGGATTTGGATATCTTAGCTCCCTTTTCCCCTGCTTCTAACATCCTACGCATTTTTAACAACGTATCGATATCCCTACTACAAGCGATACCTTAAGCCCTTAAATCTTATACTAGGTAATCGACTGCGCTTTGGAAGTTTACTTGGCGATGATTTGTTGAGCATATGTGATATGTTCGTACTTAGCCATCAATGCTAGCTGACGTTCTAACGCCTACAGTCATTATCCCCTTACTTACAATCATAACAAAACCCTTACATTCAATAACTTACTATTATTCTTAAAAACTCATTAGCTTCTGGTAATTTTTATGTATGTCGCTATATTTTCGGTTGACGAGTCATAATTCAAAGTGAAGTAGACTTTGAATGGTTGACTGCTAAGTCATGGTTAGCAATCAACCCTTTGTAGATTTATAAAGATATCTCATGAAAAAAATCGTGCTGATTTTTGTTCTAGCTGTAGCAACTGCTTCAGTGACTGGATGTGCTCCTTGGTGGGGTCCTCACGGCGGCGGCGGCGGCGGACATAGCCAACGTGGTCCGGGTGGAGGCGGTGGTACTGGTGGTGGTGGACCGCAATAAAAAGATTAGGCTCGCGTTGGCGGGCCTTTTTATTATCCATTGTTGTTACGAAGAGTTGCGCGTATTGGGAGCTATGAGGCTGGGCATTTAAAATGTCCCAGATGGTTAAAATTTTTATCCATGAGGGAGTCACTTACAAGGTTCAGGTGAGACCAAACGAGTGGGGTAATAAGGGAGCTGGCAACATTAATTCGTACCGATAAATTATATTACCGGTACGTTATTATTTAGCTTTCCAAGTTATTTTGCATTCTTTGCGGTTTTAGCTAAATCCATTTGCTTCATAACTTCGATGAGGCTTTCTTGAACGTATATCTTGTCGTGATTCAATCCAAATTTAATAATTGATTTCTTACCATGACTTTCTACTGAAACTATCTGGCTATGTAAAATACAGAGCTTATCGCCCCGCAAAGTAGTCAATCTAATCATAAAGCTATCTTTTAAGAAAGGGCCTATAGGATCTATCCAAAATAGCTGATTGGCAAAGCTATTTTCAATATCCTTACAAAGATTTTTCCGGATAAAAAAACCATATAAGATATTGTTATATATATGTTTATTAAATTAGTCGATCGAATCTTAAAATGACCTTTCCCTCGGGCAGCATTGAGTAGAAATAGTAGGTTTGAGCCAGAATCGCATGTGGGTAAGCAAGGAAGAAACTATTAGATAATCATAAATTACTTAAATTGAAACCATATCTCTTGCACTGATCATCCTAAAAAACATAGGTCTTCGTGAAATGGTACAAGACTAGTCGGGCGTTTTAGAGAGTAAATTTAAAAACGCCACCGCCACAACTTATTAATTAAAAAGGATTGACTTCGAGTATAGCTCGCAGGTCAGTTCCAGTAAGTAGCATAGCAATGACTATTACATTTTTCTGTCGCTAGCTCAAACTTACATTCGGCGTTAAAAGGTTACGTGAATCACTCATCAGAACGTATACCAATCTCGTCACACCTATGCTTGCTGCTCTTTAGCTGCTGGAGCTAACCTAATTTCATTGCTAACCAAAGGGGTCAAGTCAATGCACAGATGGTTCACAATGTTTACGGGTCTTGGATGCCTGAATACGATGAAACTGAAAGAGCGATATTAAACAATAAATGGAACCATTTTGCCCCACAAGTGCCCCCATGGGCTAAAGGTGGTCAACGCATAACATTACGAATCATCAACTTAACCCCCTACACCGACATATTCATCACTTCATTATAGGCTGCAATCATTTTATTACGCACTTGTACGCCCACTTGTAATGAGACCGTAGCCTTTTGAATCGAGACCATTAAATCGTTAATTCCTATTTCGCTTTGGCCCAACTCTACCGCTCGGACTTGGTGTGCGGCCTGATCTTGATACTGACTGATACCGTTAAGTAGGGATGAAAATACCGATGAGAAAGGCTGTTCGCCACGTATTGATGAGGGGGAAAGCGTTGTCGACTGAGCTAAATTGATTGTTGACACCGTCATCACGATAAGTCTCCTAAGTTTGAAAGTACCCTTACACTCTACCAGCCTACTAATGATTCAAATCTAAAAATTAACCACGAAAAGATCCCCTCATTCGACCATTGCTTCCTCGCAGAACTCAAATAATAAGCCTGATAAAGAGTCGTTATTTATTTGTGTCAATGAGGAGAAACAGGTGCTGTCACATTATATCCACCGCTGGGCGACGTTAGGAGTGTCTGCATGAGTATAAACACTGCCGCCCTACCCACATCACTATGGAGTAGAGTCCAGCAATCTATTGCAACCTTACGCGACCAACAGAAAGTGGTATTTATCGTGGCTGCCGCATTCTCCATCGCGGTGATTGCGGCCCTCGCATTATGGGCGAGAAGCCCAGACTATCGGACACTCTATGGTTCATTATCTGAAGTAGAGGGCGGGGATATTGTCAGCGCCTTAACCAAAATGAACGTCCCCTATCAGCTCGATCCCCATTCCGGTGCGATCCTTGTTCCTAGTCAGCAGGTACGTGAACTCCGTTTACGCCTTGCCAGCCAAGGCTTGCCGAAAAGCAGCACCACTGGCTTCGAGTTACTAGATAATGAGAAGTTTGGGTTAAGTCAATTTAACGAACAAGTCAATTTTCAACGCGCTTTAGCCGGTGAGTTGTCGCGAACCATCGAAACACTCGACCCTGTGATGAGCGCGCGGGTTCACCTCGCCCTTCCCCGTCCCAGCGTCTTCGTTCGCGAAAAGCAGCCGCCAACTGCCGCCGTAACACTAAAATTACAACCTGGACGGGTGCTTGATGCATCACAAATCAATGCGGTAGTCCATTTAGTGGCGAGTAGTGTTGCAGGCATGAGCGCCGATCATGTCACCGTAGTCGATCAAGCTGGCGAACTTCTCTCAGGCGCGGGCTTAGCGGCACAAACACAAAATACGACTCAATTAAAGTATACCCAGCGTGTCGAAAAAACGGTGCAACAGCGTATCGAACAATTACTACGCCCGATGCTCGGTCAACACAATGTGCGTGCGCAAGTCACTGCAGAGATCAACTTTGATCGCCAGGAACAAACGGACGAACGCTACCAGCCTAACAGTGAGACATCGAAACAAGCAATTCGCTCTGCTCAGCGCAGCCAAAGCGAATTAAGCACACGGCAGGCTGAAGGGGTCCCCGGCGCATTATCGAATCAACCAACGCCTCCGGCGCAAGCCAACATCGAAGAAGATAAAAAAACCGCTTCGCAAGCAAAAAACGCCTCTGAAGTGAGGAAAACACCGCTGCAAACGAATAACGACAGTACCGTCAACTATGAGCTCGATAAGACTACACGCCATACCCTTATCAGTACCGGTGGCATCAAGCGCTTGTCTGTGGCCGTCGTCGTGAATTATCAACAGGATAAGGAGGGCAAAGAAAGCGCTCTTTCCGCCGAGCAAATCAACCAAATTACCAGCTTAGTGAAGCAAGCAATGGGTTATTCAGAAGCGCGTGGCGATAGTGTTAATGTGGTCAATACCCCTTTCACCGCCCATGAGTTTGCCGATGATGCCCTACCTTGGTGGCAGCAGTCTCAATGGATTTCTTTGGCGACGCAGTCATTGCGCTGGCTAGTGGTCATTATCATCGCCCTGCTACTCTACCGCAAAATTGTGGCACCCGCTTTCCGTCACGTACAGCAGTCACTTACCCCGCCGGTCGTCGAGGTTCCTCAAGAATCCAGTGTGGTCGATCCCGGCCTTAACGAAGCGGCACATAAGGCACAGTTACGGATCAATGCCGAGCAGATGAGCCAACGTATTAGAACGATGTCAGAGAATGAGCCGCAAGTAGTGGCCTTAGTGATCCGCGATTGGATGGGAAGCGAACTATGAAAATGACCGGCACGGATCGTAGTGCAATATTAATGATGACCCTCGGCGAGGAACGTGCGGCAGAGGTGTTCAAACACCTTAATCAGCGCGAGGTCCAACACCTGAGTGGTGCGATGGCAACCATGCGCCAAGTGTCACATCAACAACTGACCCATGTTCTGCAGCAATTTGAGCAGGATGCAGAGCAATATGCTGCACTCTCTATTAACTCAAACGATTATCTGCGTACCGTTTTAGTCAAAGCGTTAGGAGAGGAACGGGCCAGTAGTTTGCTGGAGGATTTATTAGAAACACGCGATACCACCTCGGGCATGGATACCCTTAACCTAATGGATCCCCCTTCTGCCGCGGATTTGATCCGCGAAGAACACCCGCAAATCATCGCTACCATCCTAGTCCACCTTAAACGCTCGCAAGCGGCTGATATCTTGGCACAATTCGATGAGCGTTTGCGTCAAGATGTCATGTTACGGATTGCGACCTTCGGTGGCGTGCAACCTGCAGCCTTGGCGGAACTGACCGAGGTGCTTAATAACTTACTCGATGGTCAAAATATTAAGCGTGCCAAGATGGGGGGGATCCGTACCGCTGCGGAAATTCTAAATTTAATGAAATCGCAGCAAGAAGAGACCATCATCGATGCGGTTCGCGCTTTCGATGGCGATCTCGCACAAAAAATTATCGACGAGATGTTCCTCTTCGAAAATCTCGTCGATGTCGATGACCGCAGCCTGCAACGCTTACTGCAGGAGATCGATGCAGAACAATTATTGATTGCATTAAAAGGCGCTGATAACGCACTTCGTGACAAGTTCTTGAATAACATGTCAACGCGCGCGGCCGATATTTTACGCGACGACCTGGTCAACCGTGGACCGGTTCGTCTGTCCGATGTGGAAACCGCGCAGAAAGCGATCCTGCTGGTCGTGAGACGACTAGCCGAAAGCGGCGATATGGTGATTGGAGGTGCCGATGAAGCCTATGTCTAAACAAGATCCCTCGATAGGCTGGCAAACATGGCAGCCGCAACAGTTTGCCGACCCGGGAGACACCGCGGTCACTGTACCGGCCGATCCGCTGTCTATCACGACACCAGTGGATACGGTTTCGCTGGAAGCACAACAAGAGATCGAGGCTTTTAGTGCCTCGGTACGCGATAAAGCTTGGGAGGAAGGCTATGCCGCGGGCAAAGCTGAGGGCGAACATAAAGGACTACAACAAGTCACTGAACAGGCTATTGAGGAAGCACACTTACAACAGCAACAGGCTCTGACGAGCGTGGAAAAGTTGGTACAACAGCTAACGCTATCATTCGATCTGCTCGAGGAGGCCGTTGGCTATCGATTAGTGCAATTAGCCCTGGAAATCGCCCATCAACTGACTGGTGAAGAGGTCAGCCACGATGGACGAATGGTGATGACACAAGTGAAGCAATTACTGGCGCAAGAAGCATTACTCAGTGGCAAGCTCACACTAAAAATTAACCCCCAGGATCACCAATGTATACAGGGCCAACTGTCGACACTCACCGAACATCCGCGTTGGGAAGTAGTGGTGGACAGTACTCTACCCCGCGGTGATTGCCGTCTAATCAGTGAAGAAGGTGAGCTTGAGAGTGCCCTCTCACAGCGTTGGCAAAGTTTATGCGAGTTTGCACAGCAGGGAGTTTACTGATGATTGCACTGCATCGCTGGATCGAACGATTAGACCGTTTCGAACAAGGCTTAAGTACCCCACTCATCCCTCGTCATTATGGCTATCTTACCCGCGCAACAGGCTTAGTACTGGAAGTCAGTGGCTTGCAATTACCTTTAGGCAGCCACTGTTGGATAGAACGCGAACAGGATACTGAGGAAAAAAAATGTGAAGCGCAGGTGGTCGGTTTTAAAGGCAACCAGCTGTACTTAATGCCGCTTGGGCCGATGGACGGCATCCGTCCAGGATGCAGAGTATTTACTTCGCAAGGTACTGCGGGTTCGCAAGGAGACCTCCCCTTAGGCCCCACCCTACTTGGTCGGGTTATCGACAGCTGTGGTCGACCGCTGGATGACCGTCCACTTAGCGTCTTAGAGACGGGAAAACTGACTACCCCACCGCTCAACCCCTTGCTACGCAAGCCAATCGATCAGGTATTGGATACCGGAGTCAGGGCAATAAACGGCTTACTCTCGGTAGGCCGAGGTCAGAGGATGGGGTTGTTTGCCGGTTCAGGCGTCGGGAAAAGTGTGTTACTGGGTATGATGGCTCGCTATACCAGTGCCGAGGTGATTGTTGTCGGTCTTATCGGTGAACGCGGCCGCGAAGTAAAAGACTTCATCCAACATATCCTCGGTGAGGAGGGGTTATCCCGTGCGGTCGTCGTGGCCGCCCCGGCAGATGTCTCTCCCTTATTACGGTTACAAGGCGCAAGTTATGCCACACGAATTGCCGAGGATTTTCGTGATCGCGGGTACAACGTACTGCTGATCATGGACTCGTTGACCCGTTATGCCATGGCACAACGGGAAATCGCGCTCGCTATCGGGGAACCGCCCGCCACAAAAGGCTATCCACCATCGGTCTTCGCTAAACTCCCGGCACTAGTGGAACGGGCAGGAAATAGTGAGAATCTCAATGGCTCGATTACCGCTTTTTATACCGTACTAACAGAAGGCGATGACCAGCAAGATCCCATCGCCGATGCGGCGCGTGCCATCCTCGATGGCCATATCGTACTGTCGCGCGAACTCGCCGAATCGGGTCACTACCCGGCAATCGATATTGAAGCGTCGATCAGCAGGGTGATGCATGAAATTGTCTCGCCGGAGCAGTTGCAGTATGCCCGTGAATGCAAGCGCTTATTGGCATTGTATCAGCGAAACCAAGACTTAATCAGTGTTGGCGCTTACACCGCCGGGTCCGACCCGCGCCTGGATCGGGCAATCGAACGTTATCCAGAAATTTGTCGTTATCTTCAACAAGAGATTCAAGAGCGCTGTGATTACCCGCAGGCATGTAGCGAACTTGCGGCACTCGTCTCAGTCGATAAGGGAGAGGAATGAGTCATAAAAACGTGTTAGAGGTACTAAAGGAGCGAGCAACGGTCCAGCTCGATAACGTCAGCCAACAGCTTGCGGCCTTACAACAAGAGCGCCAACAGGCTAACGTACAACAACATTTATTGCATCACTATCGGCATGATTACCAACAACTGTTGCATCATGAGTCACAAGGCGGGATCTACGGTTACCGACGCGATAATTATCATGACTTCTTACAAACGGTTGAGCACGCCCTCACCGCGCAAAACGCCGCGGTCGAAGCACTCGACCAACAGCAGCAAAATCTGTTGGGGAACTGGCAACAGTCGCGAAAAAAAGTTAACGCGCTTCAGGTGCTAATAGAACGACGTAATCAGCGCAATGCACTGAGCCAGGCTCGCGCCCAACAGAAGTCCAATGATGAATTCGCCACCCGTCGTTTTCAAGGAAAAGAAGAATGACTATTAGCCTATTAACGGTGCTTACTCCACCGGGTAAAGTCGCGAGTTTATCGCGTTCAGTAAACCTTAAACCCGATACACTCCTTGCCGATGAAACCCTTGCGCGCTCCTTCGGTGACCAACTGACCGCTCAACAATGTGTAGCAAAAGCCCTTATACCAAGCAAATCTGAGCCCAAGAGTGAAGCGATCGATGATCAGGATCCTTCTGAGCCGACACAGGCGACGACATTACTTAACTTAGTAGTTTCGATGTTGCCCAGCAAAGCATCACTCTTGAGTCCAACTCTCACACCCTCGAGGGCAGCTACCAAGCCTGATATCGGGCCTGCCAGTCTGAGCGCGATGAACTCAGCACATCTCTCCGCTCCCACTCTGCCTGCAAACAAGAGTAAGCTTGAGGATACGCTGGTTCAAGGATCTCCGCAGCAGCCTGCGGTGAGTACAACACCGACCTCACTCGTCCCCGCGATGGCCCAGTTGTTGTCTCAACCCGCGATAACGGTGCCCAATCCAGCAAACGAGCGCCTTGCCCCTTCTGCGATCCACTCTTCGCTCACTCAGCCCAATCCATTGCCTGAACTGGCCATCCAGCCGGCTAGCGCTCAAGAATTGAAAGCCCCTCTGGGCTCATTAAAGTGGCAGCGTGACTTATCGCAACAGATTATTTTTCATAAGCAGGGACAACACACTATTCACCTCAAGCTACACCCAGAAGAGTTGGGGGATGTGAAAATATCAATGACAGTCAATAAGGATCATGCGGAGTTAATCATGTTCTCCAATCATGGTCAGGTCAGATCAGCCTTAGAAGCAGCCCTGCCACAACTGCGCCAAGCACTGGCCGATAACGGTATCCAATTGGGAAACAGTCAAGTGGGACACGACTCAGCCTCAGGACAACAGTCAGCTTTCTCATCGAATCCGTCTCCTACCCAACCAAAAGATACGCTAATACAGGTAGAGTCCCACGAGCCATCATCGGCGACAGAGACCGCCCCCACACTGCTGCGTGAGGGAAGTCAAATATCACTGCTGGTCTAAACCCTCGCTCAGTCGATTAAAGGCTGAGCGAAGAGCGTGATATCTGTAATGAAAACCCCGCTATTTCACCGATTGCCCCTAATTCAACCTTGGATAATACGTCTCACACCAATTTAATTGCTAATGAAAGGATCTCGGGACTTATGTCGACCAAATCCGAATCACCCCAAAAATCTGCTCGTAAATGGATCATCATCTTAATTGTAATGGTACTTATTGCCTGCGGTGCAGCAGGCTACGCGGTATGGAAAATGCGGGCGTTAACTTCCTCGCCGCAAGCACAGACCCTGGTCCAGGTCCCTGAGGAGATCGCCGTTCCTCAACCCCTTTTCTATCCCCTTGAGCCCTTTACCGTTAACCTTGTTGAGTCGGCTTCCCAAGATGAACGGGTGCTCTATGTTGGCTTCACTTTACGACTCAAAGATAAGAACACCCAAGAGCGTCTAGTGAAATATTTACCCGAGGTTAGGAGCCGGATCCTGTTGCTATTAAGCCACCAACAACAATCGGCTCTACAAACCGAGGAAGGTAAAACGACATTATCGGCGGAAATCAAAAAAGTATTAAACCCACCTTTCGCTTCCGGATTACCTGAGCAAGATATCGCCGATATTCTCTACACCACCTTTATTTTGAGGTAGCAGTAATGGCTGATACGAGTTTATCTCAAGCTGAGATCGACCAATTACTTAACGGTGATTCCGGTAAAACGGAAACCACCACCGACAACCGTGACCCAAACAGCATTCGAGATTATGACCCGATGACACAGCGTCGGGTTGTACGAGAACGGCTTCAAGCTTTAGAAATCATTAATGAACGTTTTGCACGCCAATTTCGGATGGGAGTATTCAATCTGCTGCGTCGTAGTCCTGATATTACGGTGGAATCGATCGATATCCAGCCTTATCAAGAGTTCGCCCGCAATATGCCGGTGCCCACTAACCTGAATTTGGTACATATGAAACCGTTGCGCGGGACAGCGCTGATTGTCTTTTCACCGAGTCTAGTCTTTATCGTAGTGGATAATTTATTTGGTGGGGACGGTCGGTTCCCGACCAAAGTGGAAGGTCGAGAGTTCACCTATACCGAACAGCGTGTCATCCGCCGCTTATTAAGCTTGGCGTTAGACAATTATCAGGAAGCGTGGCAGGCCATTTACCCCCTGACCATGGAGTATGTGCGATCGGAGATGCAGGTTAAATTTACCAATATCACTACCTCGCCTAATGACATTGTGATTAATACCACTTTTCAAGTCGAGATCAGTAATTTGGTAGGGCACTTCAATATCTGTATCCCCTTCTCGATGATCGAGCCACTCCGTGAACTGTTGGTGAATCCACCGTTGGAAAATAGCCAGCAAGAAGATTGTCTATGGCGCGAAAACTTGGTCAACGAAGTGCAACAATCGCCGTTAGAAATTACCGCTCGGCTCACCGAGTTATCCATCACACTGCGCCAAATGATGAGGCTACAGATAGGGGATGTGCTGGCGATTGACTCGCCTGAAAAGATCATCGCGACCGTCGACAACGTGCCGGTGTTTACTGCCTCTCATGGTATTCATCGCGACCAATATGCCTTAAGTGTGAATCAACTGATTACGCCATTGCTCTCAACTTTACAAGAAGGAACTTCCCATGAGTGATACCCCAGCTCCCCTAGAAAACAATGAATTAGCCGCTGACCCATGGGCCGAGGCCTTAGCGGAACAACAGGTGAATGATGGCCAAGCCGAGAAGGATCCCCTGTCTGCTATCAGCCCATCAGAGCCAGCCGATCCCCTTCAGGATATTAATGTGATCATGGATATTCCTATTCAACTCACCGTTGAATTAGGCCGGACCCGTATGACGATTAAAGAATTGCTGCGATTGACGCAGGGGTCCATCGTTCCCTTGGAGGGCTTAGCAGGCGAGCCACTCGATATCCTTATCAACCATTACCTTATCGCTCAGGGCGAAGTGGTGGTAGTCAACGATAAATATGGTGTACGTATTACCGACATCATTACCCCTTCTGAGCGCATGCGCCGCTTAAGTCGATAACCAACGCTTATGACAACAATGACGACTCTCCCTCCTCAACCACCTTCTGCTAGCCAAATGCTTCTGCAATCGGGTGGGGCATTAATCGTGATTATTCTGCTACTGCTTGGGGTCAAGAAATTACTTAAGTCTCTCTCCCACAGAGGGGGCCGCGGGGCGCGCTGCCTTACTGTCAAGGAGACATTGGTGATTGGGCCACGCGAACGCCTGATGATCGCTCAAGTCGGGGAGAAACAGATTGTTATTGGGGTAACGCCACAGTCGATCCAGTTGCTCTGTACGCTCCCCGAGCCATCGGCTGAGAGCCCCACACCATCTCCTCTTCCTCCCTCACGCTTTGCTGAGAAATTTGCACAGCTTCGCGCAAGGAAAACTCGATGAATTATTTAATCCGTTATGGTCTTTTTACCGTCGCGACGATAGGGCTCCTCCCGCACTGCGCTAACGCTCATCCTCTCTTTGGCCGCGAGCAGGAATGGGCGCTCCCCGTGCAAACCTTAGTGCTGATTGGCGCGCTCAGTTTTATTCCTGCAGCGTTGTTGTTGATGACCAGTTTTACTCGCTTGATCATCGTATTTGGCTTACTGCGCAATGCGTTAGGGACCACCTCTGCACCACCGAATCAGGTAGTGATAGGCTTATCGCTATTTTTAACTTGGTTTATTATGGGGCCGACATTCGATAGCATCTGGCAAGACGCTTACCTTCCTTATCAGCAGCAAAAAGTAACATTGCTTGAGGCGGTGGATAGGGGGAAAAAGCCATTGATGGAATTTATGCTGCATCAGACACGAGAAACTGACCTGGCACTCTTTACTCGTTTGGCCCATCTGCCTGATCCGGCTAACCCCGCCGCAGTGCCTTTCCGAGTGCTGGTACCTGCCTATGTGACCAGCGAATTAAAGACGGCTTTTCAGATAGGTTTTACGCTTTTTATCCCTTTTTTAATTATCGATTTGGTGGTCGCCAGCGTGTTAATGGCATTGGGAATGATGATGGTCCCCCCGGCGACCTTAGCGCTCCCCTTTAAGCTGATGCTGTTTGTGATGGCAGATGGCTGGCAACTATTAATCGGCTCTCTGGCGCAGAGCTTTATCAGTTAATAGGGGGATTTCATGATGACACCAGAAATGATCACCACCTTGGGGCAAGCTGCAATGAAGGTTGCGCTGTTTCTCGCTGCACCGCCTTTACTTGCAGCCTTGCTCACTGGGCTAATCATCAGCCTATTGCAGGCCGCTACCCAAGTAAATGAGCAGACGCTCTCGTTTATCCCTAAAATTATCGCCGTTGTGGTCACGCTGACCGTTGCCGGCCCGTGGATGCTGACAATAATGACCGAGTATATTAAAAGCCTGCTCACAACTTTCCCGCAATGGGTTGGCTAACCCATGGAATGGCTTAGTCTGCTCAGTCTACTTGACCGTCTGCCCGCCCTCTTTTACCCTTTCTGTCGGCTGATCGCGTTCTTTAGCTTTGCCCCGTTGCTATCAGAGAAATCGATCACCCTCCGCCTACGCGTAGCGCTGGCCTTGGTAATTAGCCTACTGATTGCCCTACCCAGCACTACTGCGCCAGTGACACTTTTTTCCCCTCAAGGTATTTTGCTGATTATCAATCAATGTATGATCGGCGCGGCGCTAGGACTCAGCATGCAGTTTATCTTCGCCGCTATCCGTTTAGCTGGAGAGGCCATTGCCCTACAAATGGGGCTCTCTTTTGCCTCATTTTTCGATAGCGGGAGTCACAGTTCGCTTTCCGTCGTATCACGATTATTGACCTATATCAGCTTACTCGTGTTTGTCAGTATCGATGGCATTGTATGGATGATCGAGCACCTCGCCGAGAGTTTTGAGCAGTTACCCTACGAGACTCTCAACCCATTAAGCGAACGATTTATCGGCCTGGTACAACTTGGCGGAGCGATTTTTTCTCAAGCACTGCAGCTGTCACTCCCACTTATTTTCATGCTATTGGCGGTGAACCTAGCCTTGGGGCTGCTAAACCGTATGACGCCACAGTTTTCCGCATTTGTTATTGGCTTCCCACTCACCTTGTTAATCGGTATCTTTTCCCTTTACCAAAGCATGCCACTGCTATTGGATACCCTTCAGGCCATGCTACTAAACCACAGTCAACAGCTGTTACTACTCTTTGGTCGTGGATAATTACGCAGTGCTATCGCCTGCTATTACAAGAGTGCAGAACGCAATTCGCGACGCCGACAGGGCTTGGCTAACTCGATTAGTGTAGTTTTAGGGTTATAGGCTAAACGAATAAAAGGTGGACTGCCCCAGTTAGAATAATGGCGGTTAAATCGTGACAGTTTTAACCTCACCACCCTCGATAAACAACACATTAAAGCTTCCGTTTTCGACACACTCTCTCATAAGAGGAACGTATTTTTTGACGTGATCTTGGGCGAGGTGTTTATCTAAGGAGGCTTGGTCAGACCATCTCTCCAAAGTCACGAATGTTGCCCCGTCTAGGTAAGATTCGTACTGGATACAGCCGTCTTCCTTTACCGAGTATTCGTACTGAAGAATATCAGCTATACGCTTAAGCTCTTCTTGCTTACCGCTACGGATAAATGCTTTAACTATCGCAGTAATCACAGTCATTCCTCATAAGTTTGGTTACTGACTTTTCTACCACGCCCTGTGCTTGAATGAGTTAACCGTTCGAGCTATACAGAATTTTTCAACCTGATATGCGCAAGATGGCATAATAATAAATACAATTTTTTTATCTCTAGGGTGATTCCTGTGATTAGTGGTTCATGTTTGTGCGGCTCAGTGAAATTTACGATAAAAAAACAGCCCGAAAAATTTTATAGATGTCACTGTTCACTATGCCGCAGACAATCGGGAGTCGGCCATAATCTCGCGACTATTGTGAAAATCGAAGATTTCGATTGGCTAACTTCGCGAAATTTTATCTCCTCGTGGAAAAAAGAAAGCGGATACCGAAATGATTTTTGTCATTCCTGTGGTTCTACCGTTCCAAATGCTTTGAGAGATCAGCCCTATGTTTGGTTACCACTTGGATTGCTTGATGATGATATTTCCGCTGAATGCTGTGGTGATTTTTGTACTGAGGATTCAATGAAGTGGGATTGTGTACGTTCAGCGAACAATAATAAAAGTGCGGTGAATAGCCTGTTCGATTTATTAGTCATGTTAGATGTTGTACAGGCTGATTAGGAGTGATTTATAAGTACGCATATAGTGAACTTCCCGCTAAAAGTTAACGCTGAAAAATATTGCGTATTCATTATCAGGTATTAGTAAGGTGATAGGGGTAAAAGATGGCTATTAACGTTCGTGAGGTTAAGACTCAAGATTACGAGGCGTGGACCATTTTATGGCAGAACTATCTGACATTCGCAGGAGGTGATCTTGATGGATCAATTACCTTATCCACTTGGAATCGCGCTTTATCTTCAGATTCCCCGCTGATGTGTAGAGTTGCTGAAAAAGAGGGAAGTATTATCGGGTTTGCTATATTTATTTTACACGAAGGGTCTTGGGCCACCCGTCCGCTATGCTATTTGGAAGATTTGTACGTTGACGAAAAAAGTCGAGGTATCGGAGCAGGAAGATCACTGATAGAAGCTATCCTAGACGAAGCTAAGGATAAAGCATGGGCGAAAGTTTATTGGGTGACACGCGCATCTAATCCAGCGCGAGCACTATACGATCAGTTGGCTGTCCTTGAGGATTTTGTGCGTTATAGCATTAAGGTATAAGTTTACTCAAATGAGCTCTCGTAAGACCGCCTTATGTTCAATAATATGGAAAACACTATGCAACCACAACATCTAAGAATAGCTCGCCCTGTAACGTCTGTTAGCAAAAGCTGTGCGATGTATTGTCATGGCCTCGGTTTAAAAAAAGTTGCTGAATTTATCGATCACGCCGGTTTCAATGGGTGCATGGTCGGAATGGACGGTATTAGCTGGCATTTAGAATTTACCCAATGCCAATTTCACCCAATCAAACCGTCTCCAACACCAGACGATTTACTCGTTTTATATTTTCCTGATAAGGATAGCTGGCACTTGATTTGTCAACGCATGGATGATGCGGGATTTAGTAGAGTAAAATCATTTAACCCTTACTGGGAAAGTAAGGGCGTTACTTTTGAAGACGATGATGGCTACAGAGTTGTCATACAAAATATGCATTGGGAAAGCCTTTGAAACTTCGCTTGAGAATGAAGTGTATTCAATTAGAGTCATGGAAAGAGCTAAAATCAAAAGTATAAGCTGTTTACTATTAATTATTCGAAGGTGAGATTAGGACACGAGATGAATAGTTAATTTCATATTAAATTCTTGGCATATAGGGAAAAAAGCTTTGTAAATCTTGCAAGTTAAGACCATGCCTATTAATGGAAAAGAGCATGTAAAGAAAAAATGATAAGCACCACTCCTCCGGTGAGGTTGATATATTTTTTTAGTCTATTCGGGGAGGCTTTTTTCACTGAAAATACTACTATACGGCTAACAGCTAAAAGCCAAATACTCATGATTAAAACATGTATTGATGCCAGTATCAGATAGCTTCCGACACCACTCTGCCTTCCTACAAATTGCGAAACAACTGTAAGGTAAAAAATTATTGCTTTTGGATTTAAGACGTTAGTCAACCAAGCTTCTCTTAATGTCACACACTTCTTAGTATTAACGACATTTTCCGAATTTACATTTATACCAATGCGGATAAGTATTATTCCTAACCAAAGTAGATAAGCCGTACCCAACACTTTTAATGCTAAAAAAACTGCTGGGGAAGAGGCTATCACTGCAGTTATACCTAGTCCAACAAGAACCGCGTGGGTGTATATACCCAGAGCTGTGCCAGCTAGAGTTTTGAATAGCCCTTTTCGACCCCCTGCCATTGCACTACTCATAACAAGGGTGAAGCTAGCTCCGGGAGAGAGTGCAATCGGGAGAAGTGCTGGCATAAAGCCAAGTAGGTTTATATCCACAAGAATCGAGCTTAACTCCCAAAACCATCAAATATTAGTAGAGACCTACCAGATAAAAGGTCTCGGCCTTATTTCAAACTATGCTGTCACCCTGCTCCCCCTACCTAATAGGTAGAGGGGAGATCAACGGGTGAGTTGTAAGAGAACACTTATTTTGATGGCTGTTCTGACTTCTTCGCGCCAAACATCTTGCTTACCGCTTTCACCACGATTAATACCACCGCGCCTAATAACGCACCAACCACTAAACTCGCGAGATTAGTAATAACGGTCTCGCCAATACCCGCGATGGCCGCAGGTAGAGCCTGGGTGAGGCTATGGGTAATATGTTCGATCCCGTGGTGGAGTAACGGCCAACCGTGGATGACAATGCCACCTCCGACTAAAAACATGGCTAGCGTTCCAACGACGGAAAGGAACTTCATCAGCTTTGGCGCTAACAGTAGTAGAAACTTACCGATGGCACGGGCTAAGCCGTTCTGACGCTCCTCAAGCCAATAGCCTGCATCATCAATTTTAACGATAACGCCTACCAGCCCGTACACGCCGACTGTTACCAGTAATGCAATCCCCGCCATGATGACGATCTGATTAAGCAAAGGTGCTTCGGAAACAATCCCTAAGGTCAGCGTCACAATTTCGGCCGATAAGATAAAATCCGTTCGTACTGCACCTTTAATTTTATCTTTCTCGTAGTTTGCCGCATCTTCTTGGCTTAGCTTTGCGAGACGCGCTTGTCGGGCTTCTGGACTTTTTTTATCTTTTTCTGGGAAGATCCAATCGAGCACTTTTTCAATGCCTTCGAAACAAAGATAAGCGCCGCCTAACATTAATAATGGCGTGATAAGCCATGGCGCAAAGGCTGAGATCAGCAGAGCTAGGGGAACTAAAATCACTTTATTTAATAGAGAGCCTTTCGCCACGCCCCACACGACGGGGAGTTCACGATTGGCTTTTACGCCGCTAACCTGTTGAGCATTCAACGAAAGATCATCGCCGAGCACGCCAGCGGTTTTCTTCGCCGCGACTTTCCCCATTACCGAGACATCATCAAGCAAGGTTGAAATGTCATCTAATAGCGCAAATAAACTTGTTCCGGCCAAAATAGGTATCCTTATCAGTCGCGTTAAATGATGTCACTGTCTTGGCAACACGGGCAGTCATTCTCTTCAACCGCCGTCATGTCAGCAAAACCCGGGGTATCCCACTCCACACGAATCGGTCTTCCCGCTGGGAAGGCGTGATGGATATATTTATAGACAGGGGTTTCGGTCAACCCTGATATTGCTTCCGTTGCGATGCAGTCGTCACCCACATAGATTTTAGCAGTAGCTTTACTGGCTACCATCCGCTCGTCGTTTAACGCGTAGAGGCGGGTAACAGTGAGACGTATTCTCGGCATAACTTTCCTCGTTAATGTCGGGATGATCATTCAATTAGCTTTACACAATTCCTAGGTTCCTGCCAATTTTCAAGCGAAAACAGACCGTAAAGCCGTTAACAGATGATTGTGTTTCAATGAGAACTCAGTATTATTTGTCCGCTAATAAAAAACGCTTCGTCGTGGACAATAGATATAATTATGCAAGCAAACGCCAACCTTTCAACACCCGCCCAGTCACCTTCACCTTCTCAAGCTAAACGAGCGGCTTGGGGAAGCTTCGCCGGCGCAGTCGTCGATTGGTATGATTTCTTATTATATGGCATAACCGCTGCCTTAGTCTTTAATCATCAATTTTTTCCCGCCATTAGTCCGGCGATGGGGACCTTAGTGGCCTTCGCGACCTTTGGAGTAGGCTTCCTGTTCCGACCATTAGGTGGCATTGTCTTTGGTCACTTTGGTGATCGATTAGGCCACAAGAAAATGTTGATCATCACTGTCTGGTTAATGGGGATCTCTACCGCCGGAATTGGCTTGCTCCCCTCTTTTGACACCTTAGGGTGGTGGGCGCCGGTATTATTGGTCACCCTCAGAGCCATACAAGGTTTTGCGGTTGGCGGCGAATGGGGGGGCGCAGCCTTATTGGCTGTCGAGCATGCTCCTCAACATCGCAAGGCGTTCTACAGCAGTGGTGTACAAATGGGGTACGGCGTAGGCCTGCTATTAGCTACGGGTTCCGTCAGCCTCATTAGTGCCTTGACCAGCGAAAGCCAATTCGCTAACTGGGGGTGGCGTCTGCCTTTCCTGCTCAGTATTATCCTCGTTGCCATCACACTGTGGTTACGTAATGGTATCGATGAGTCACCTATTGCCGCGTCGACGGAGACAAAGCCGCGGCTACCAGTTATTGAAGCGCTCACCCGCCACCCTTCTGCGTTTTTCTTAATTATCGGCTTACGCTTATGTGAATTACTGACGATGTATATCGTCACGACTTTCGCGCTTAATTACTCTACCCAAAATCTTGGCTTACCTCGCGAGTTATTCCTGTCGATAGGCTTAATGGTCGGTGCAGTCAGTTGCATAACCATCCCTTGTTTCGCCTGGTTGGCGGACCGATTTGGTCGTAGACGTGTTTACGTTACTGGCGCAATTATCGGCGCCATCAGTGCCTGGCCTTTTTTCTTGGCGCTTGAACAGGGGGCTACCCTACCGATTATTCTCCTTTCGCTCCTATTAGCGAATCTTGCCCACGATATGGTGGTCTGTGTACAGCAACCGATGTTTACCGAGATGTTTGGGGCTAGCTATCGTTATAGCGGTGCTGGTGTAGGCTACCAAGTCGCGAGCGTGATAGGCGGTGGCTTCACGCCTTTCATCGCTGCCGGGCTTGTCGCCCTAAACCAGGGTAGCTGGCACGGTGTCGCGCTCTATCTCACCTTGGGATGCCTACTGTCAGTGCTTACCGTCTGTTTTGTTAAGAAAGCGCCTTGCATACGGCCTAATAACTATTGAAGCTGAGCAGCAAATGCTGCTCTCTTTGCTACGTCGGGTATCCCCTGCACTGAGTCATCTCGCTAACGTGATACACTGGCCCGAATCAGTTCACACCTCATGACAGGTATTCAACACTATGACGATCCACACCGAGTCACTTACTACCCCGAATATTGATGACCTTATTGTTTGCCAATCGCCTTTGGATGAGCAGAGTTCGCAACAGCTCAACGCACTGCTTACCACGGCGCGAGTGCAACAGCGCCACGATGAAGCTTTGGCGGATAAGCGTACCCGCGCCTTTATGGTGCTCTTTATGTTTCTCTATTTAATGCTTGGCGCCTCCCTCACCCTACCGACCTCACCCATAGACTTCAGCCATACCGCTTTACGCTATGCTATTGAGTCAATTCCCGTACTCATCTCTTTCTCTGGCTTTTTTATCTCGGTACTTTTTTTCTTCTCCACCCGCCGAGCCTATCGCAGGAATATCAGCTGGCAGGCAACGGTCAGCGCCCTTGAGGCCCGCACTGGTCAACAACTTAGCCAGTTTTTTGAGGGCGTAAACTGTGGCCCGCAAAATTACTCGAATACCGGTTTACAGAGCGCCTTAGCATTTTTTGTCTGTGTAACGTGGGTGGTGCTCTATAACTTTTTCACCTTCACTACCAGCGGCGTGATTGGTAGCGTTATTTCACTGTTTATCAGTACCATGGTGTATGTGATGTTAGATATTCAGTTACTCAAAGCTTCGCAAACCTTAGTCCCCGACGAGCATAGCGACGCCCCCTAATCTCGATACCTTTCACCGTAAGCGGGTTTGGTCAGTGTTTATTTCCTAAAGGTTAATTATCGTGTGGTATATGTTAGCAGTAACCCTCCTCTGGGGGTCATCGTTCAGTCTGACCGGTCATATTCTTGCCGGCCATGTTGATGGGTTTTTCTCGGTCTTTATACGGACACTGATCGCGGCAGTCGTCTTTGTCCCGTTAATGACCTGGCGCGGACTTCCGGCAAAATTAATCGCCGGACTATGGCTATGTGGTGCGTTACAATTTGGGATCACCTACGCACTGGCCTATCAAAGCTTTAGGCTATTAACCGTCCCTGAAATGTTACTGTTCACCACGCTAACGCCGCTCTATATAGGCTTAATCAATAACGCGCTAGATCGTCAGTTCAATCCCTGGACCTTATTAGCTGCCGCTTTCGCCGTATCGGGGGGAATGGTCATTCACTATCATGGCTTAACCGGCGATTTTTGGCGTGGCTTCTGGATTTTACAATTAGCCAATGCCACCTTCGCCGCAGGTCAGGTAATTTGCCGTCGCTTATTACTCGCCCGTCATCCACAATTGGCAATGACCAAACTATTCGGCCACTTTTTCTTGGGCGCGGTAGGGATCTCTGCCCTACTGTTCGGATTATTTGGGCATAGCGATCAGCTGCCTCAGACCCCGCTGCAATGGGGATTACTGGTCTACCTTGGAGTAGTTGCTACTGCATTGGGTAGCCTTTGGTTAGCGAAAGGCAGTACGCTGGTCAGTGTCACCGCCCTGGCTATCTTCAATGAACTGCACGTCCCAATCGGCTTGGTAATCAACCTGCTGTTTTGGGGCAGTGATGTCCCGCTGCTACGCTTACTGGCGGGTTGTGCACTTATCGCTGTGGCCGTCGGGATTAACTACCTTGGTGCCGCGCTGACTCGAGCGCGTAAAGCTTAACGTTCAGGGTACCTAATTTAATAGTGTGCCCTGTTTGTTAATACCGTTCTTCTTAGCTATTGGTTCTTTTATCAGCAGTCAGTCATCCTAAGCTAAAAACCGCTTTGACAAGCCGGAGGCCAGACGCTATTATCTGCCCCGTCTTCAGGACAATTCCTCTGTAGTTCAGTCGGTAGAACGGCGGACTGTTAATCCGTATGTCACTGGTTCGAGTCCAGTCAGAGGAGCCACATTTAAGAAGCCCGCTATCGAAAGATAGCGGGCTTCTTGCTTTTTTATCAGTTGATACACCCTCCTCAGTCATCTATCCGTTTCACACTGAAAAATAGACTTTCGTTCACCGATATTGAGTATCCGTTAAGATTGACCAATCTACGTATTTCATCGCTTTCTCAAAGTGATTTTTTATCTTTTCACTATAGTGTTTAAATTGATTGATAATCCGAGGGACTTAAAATCCACTAAACGTTCTCTTGCTTCCTTATATGGCACCACTCATTACCGACAGCATATAATTGGTCTCTATCAAATGAAATTTGAATAACGTACCTTTGATAAGCGCAATAAAGAGCATAGTCTACTTCCTGAATGTTTAAGGCCGAAAAAGGAATTGATTAAATGGCTATTCAGGTAGCCTCGCTGAGGTAATAAAACCAATCCTGACCGGCAAAGCGCTCTCTCTTTGACATTGTTTCTTGATCGACCGCCAATTTGCGGTTTCAAATTCTATATGGTTAGTTAGGGAATCAAAAGCCCCCTCCGCAACCTCTACTTTCAGTGGTTTTTCTTCTTCACTGTCGCTGAGCTCGGTGTTGGTTTCCTTCGATACCTCATTCTTTAGTTCACTAATACAACTTTGTAGACCGTCGAAGCACTGTGCCGCAGCACTTGGCGTATGGAAAAATAAACCACTAATAAAGATCGCTTCCATTACTTCATAGAAGGAAAAAGAGGTTTCCCCATAAACAAAACGACTACCTTCGGTTCTACATACCCCAGAGGTGTTTTCTTTTAATAAATCATCCTTCCGTAAGGTTGATAGGGTATGCTTGTTGTCGAGTATGACTGGCAGATTTTTAATCTCTTGAATATTTTCGCTAAGACTCCAGCGATCATTATCCCCTTTAATAAAACCAGAAGCATTACAACTAGTTTCAATTTCAAATGCTTTAGTTGGGATCCGCTCACGATTAACCCACGCTGTAAAATCCTCACCCTCTTCCCTATCCTGATGCTGATACGCACGATAAACTGTGCTGAGGCGATCAATACCGATCCACTGAAGACCCCAGGTTGTAGGTGGAGATGGCTTTCTAACTTCTGAAATATAGGCTCCAATATCCCGATCCAAGTAAGCGGTGAGTAACTCCTTCCATGGCTCAATCGCAACAAGTACATCCGCCAGTGTTGTGCCTTCTTCAATCATCACAGTATGACGAAAGAAGCGGAGCAGAAAAAAAGGGTCGGCATCTGAAGTGGCTTGTTGTATTGAGCGTAACGGAAGGGCCGTTGTTTTATCATAGTCGGAACGAAAACGCAGTATTGAGTCCGAGCAGAAAATAAGTATTCCTTCCATTGTTTAGCTAGCTCCTGATGTTATAGGGTCATTTCTTCCTCAGCATCATCGCGCTTTCTCTCGCTCCTCTTCGATAAAAGCATAGGTACGAAAGCAAAGGCCTGAATTAAAGACGAAACGTATATCCTTCATTTAAATCAAAAGTTCAGCATATAAAGATATTCGGTAAAAACAATATCTCTGTACGCATTTCATTTCTACACAATCTCATTGAGTCTGTGGCCCGATGGATAGGTAAAGTAAGGCGATAAAAATTATTACCCACCATTCGGCCTCTTCGGCTAAGATTTCAGCGGCTGTCGAGCAGCTTGTTGATAATACTGCGCGGATAAAGTCATAGCGACTATCGCGTAATCAGGTCAATAAGTTTCATGGTTATCAGCCTTAGATGTGGAAACCATGCTAGAGAACAGCGCCTCTGGCTCCCCTCCCCCCTAATATGACTGATAAATTCGCCAACTAAACACCCATCTCGTCTTTTAGCATCCCTACGACAAAAAAATTTGGTAAGATCTTTTAGAACAGTGATCCATTTCATATTTTTAGTAAAAAATCGACTACGCTTAAACGACAACCATTTTTATGCCAATGAGCGAGTGGAGCAAAAGTGATACAAAACCCAAAACTTTATCCCCAGCGTTCAACGGATGAACCTTCTGCAGAGCAGATCTTCAACTGGGCACGGAATGCGCAATTAGGTTCCAAGCAGCAACTCCATACTCCGAAAGACGAGGCGGCCTTACAAACACTGCTTGAAGACAGTTCAGGCCCCATCCGGATTATCGGCAGTAAGCTATCACCCGGACGTATGATTTCGCCGCACAATGAAGGCATCCTGCTGGATTTAAAACACCTACGCGGTGTATTAGCGATAGATGAAAATAGTGTACGCGTTGCAGCAGGCACGCCATTACAAGAGCTGTTTAAGGCCCTACAACAAAAAGGGCGGATGCTCAGATGCTCTCCGGGCGTCATAGCTGTGCAAACCGTTGGCGGCGCGCTAGCGACGGGTACACATGGCCAAGGTCTACGGCAAAGTGCCATTACTGATGAGGTATTAAGCTTCACCCTGATCTTAGCAAATGGGGAAAAGCGTACGTTTCAGCGTGGTGATACCGAATTCTCAGCGGTGATGGTTAACCTTGGATGCTTGGGCATTATCACGGAAGTTACGCTTGCTACGGTGCCTGAGAGCTACTTCACCTGCGTAAAAACTGCCGTCAGTGCCGACACCCTCGAAACAGATATTATCGATTGGAATCACCAACATCATTTTAGTAAAGCTTGGTGGTTCGTCGATGATAACTTGCTTCACGTCTGGAATATTGATCCTGCCGACGAGTCGGCGCTTAAAGACTACCACGACAATAACCAGCAAGTCGTTCGCCATTCCACCGATCATGATGAAAGTTTAAACGCGACTATCGATCAGACTCTTGCACTCATGCATGCAGATACTCAGGTTCATGGACACGGTGGTAAACAATTCAGGACAGTGGCTCGCTTTAAAGATTTCACCGATGTCACCGGCGATATTTACCAACTATTGTGCCGCGGTATCGCCGTGCCACAAATTAATGTTGAAATTGGTGTGCCATTAGCACAAACCCCGGCCATCATTCGTCATATCAAACAGTGGTATGCAGAGCAACAACCCCATATGCACTATCCAATTATTTTGCGTTGTACCGGGGCTTCAGAGGCTTGGTTAAGCCCAGCCTACCAACAGGATACGTGTTACTTCGGATTTGTTGTCTATTACGCCGATGACGGCTCGCTGTCACAGGATGGTCTGCATTTCCTTACCGAGGTTGAGAAAATCCTAGCGACATACGGTGGACGGCCGCATTGGGGAAAATACTACGATCCTCAGCATTACGACTGGTCGACGCTCTATCCTAAATGGCAGGATTTTTCCATGGTGAAACAGCAGCTCGATCCCCAGCAGCGCTTTAGTAACCCTTACATACAGCAACTGTTTTGCGCAACGCAAGGAGATCACGCATGAACGCATGGGCAACCCTTCTCACTCAAGATGCTTACTTAGTCGGAGTCATTGCGCTCCAGCGTTCTCTCCAACAACAACAGAGCCAGTGGCCATTAGTGGTCATGGTGACGCCTACTATTAGTCAGTCGGCACGTGAACAATTGGCTGCAGAAGGCTGCCGCTGGGTAGAAATTACCCCGCTGTATCCCAAAGCTGAACTAAGTCAACATTATGCCTCCGCTCAATTCGGTGAGGTGTGGTCGAAATTAAGAGTATGGGGCCTGACCGACTATCGCCGCATTGTATTTCTCGACGCTGATATGTTGGCCGTAAAGAATATGGACGAGCTATTCGACTTGCCTTTGGCTGAAGATCATATTGCAGCCTGCCATGCCTGTCGGTGCAACCCTAATCAGATCGCCAGCTACCCTGCCAGTTGGCAACCAGAAGCTTGTCACTATACTTGGCAAGAGAAAAATCAGCCGCCGCCAGAATCACTGGACCTTTATCTGAATGGTGGGTTCTTAGTGCTAACACCTAACGAAGAAATGGCCAAACACTTAGTCACGAAGGTAGAGGGGATCAGTGATCTCAGCCGCTATCCGTTCTCTGAACAAGACTTACTTAATGAAGTCTATGAACATCGTTGGACACCGCTATCTTACGGCTATAACGCCCTAAAAACTTTGCCATTTCAGCATAAAGGCTTATGGAAATTCGATGAGGTGAAGAATATTCACTATATCCTTAAAAAGCCTTGGCAGAAGCCGCGCCATCCTAACGCCGAACAGCAAGATCGTGATACCCCGCTGGATGCGCTCTGGTGGCAAGTCTATCAGCCCGAAAAGTAGCGTTCATATTGTTTAGCTAAGCCGTAAGGCTTAGCTAACTCTGCCTAATCTATAACTAAGTCTGATTCGAGCAGTTTTTGAATTTGCGTTTTACTTACCGCCGGACTGAATAAGAAGCCCTGACCAATAAGGTAGCCTTCATTAATTAGCGTATCGCACTGTTCTTGCTCTTCCACCCCTTCCGCCACAACATCCATACCGAGGCAGTTTGCTAAAAGTAATAGTGCCTTGATGATGGCCTTACCTTCACGGCCTTGGTGTAAGCTGTTGACGAAGCTTCGATCGACTTTAATGACATCGACAGAATAATCTTTGATATTACTTAAGGTTGAGTAACCTGTCCCGAAGTCATCAAGCGCAATACGAATTCCATGTTTTCTTAGTTCTTTTATCGCTCTAATGACGAATTCTGCACCGTGCCCGACAATCATGTGTTCGGTAATCTCAATCTCGATGAGTCGAGGATCGATATTGTACTGCACCATCTGCGCCAAACATTTTTCGGCATAGTCGTCCCACATAAACTCGACCGGCGAGGCATTGAGTGACACGGGTACCAGCTTAAGACCCTTATCGGACCACTCTTTTATGTCGCTGAATACTCGGGTCCGTATTTGCTCACCAATTTTTTCGACTAATGATCTGTTTTCAAACGCCGCCCAGATGGCTCCGGGATAAGCTAACTCACCCGTTGGTGTGGTGAAGCGTAGTAACGCTTCTAAACCCACTAATCGACCGTCATCCAACCGGACCTTGGGCTGATAGTAGGGTTCTATTTTATGGTGATCAATAGCGTATTGCGCCAATTCAAGTTGTTCGGCTATACGCGTTACACTACTCATCAACTGACTATGGTACTCTAATACTCCACCACGACCGTTCTGTTTTATCTCACTTAACGCAATATTAGCGGCTTTAGTCAACATCTCACTATTTTCGACCGAACCCGGCCAGGTAGCGACCCCCACACTCATTGATAGCCGAACCGATTGGCCGTTATGAGTGATTGGCTTAGCTATATCGTTGATAATGCTTTGAGCGAGCTGGGTGATTTCCTCAGGGCTAATTGTCTGTGGAATAATTATGGCGAATTCATCACTCGACAAACGAGCGACATACCCTTTTCCACATAATTTTTTGAGTAAACGTTTTGAGACGATCTTTAGAATATGATCGCCAAAATGGCTTCCACGAGTGTCATTTAATAACTTGAAATGATCGAGATCGGCATGAAATAAAGTCACAGACTGTTCGGTAGCCTTGGCAAGGCGTAACGCTTTTTTAAGGTAGGATTGAAAATGGCGGCGGTTCGGAATATCGGTTAACTCATCGAATTCACTTAAGTGCCTTAACTTCGTCTCCGCTAAATATTGTTGCGTGACATTTCTGGACACGCACAAAATACTACTCACCACACCCTGTTCGTTTCGTACCGGGGTAAGCAGATTGTCCCAAAAGATGATTTCGCCTAGGGCATTAACGCTCTTTCCAGGAAATTGGGCATTTTCGCCTGAGCGCGCTTTTTGTAGCGCTTTCCTACCTGGTTTTTGTATCTCTTCTGGCAACAGGGGTAACCATTCCATGCCGAAACCGGATTGCGGATCGACGCCCAAGGCGTTACAGCCAGATTGATTCATGTTAAGGACTCGCCCCTCAGGACTCAAAATCTTGATGCAATCAATACTCGCATCAAGCATCGCTTTGTAGGCATGTAATATTTCTGAATGACCTTTATTGAGTTCAAGATCATTAAAATCAGGCGATGAGACAGTTGGAGGTGAAGTCTTTATCATTAATTCCTCAGAAAATTAAAACTTTTTGCTTACCGCGACAGTAAACTGGGTGCATAAAAAATAGGTTTATCGCCAGTTTTACACAATAATACTTATCATTCAGATTGCGATAAGAATACTCTCATAGCCGACTTAATACTATTTGTTCGCACGTTGGATCATTTTTCGATAATTATTCAACCAGGTGCCACTATGCAATCGCCACCAAAAGCAGATACCTCTCACTGCCCAATCCATCACCATGCCCAACCAAACACCGATAACGCCCCATCCGAGCCATATACCTAATACATAGCCCATGACTACACGTGCTCCCCACATACTAAACATCGAAACGTACATGGCAAAGCGAGCGTCGCGTGCTCCCTTAAGGCTTGCAGGTAATACCCAGGAACAGGCCCAGATTGGCATAAAAGCTGCGTTAAGCCATAACAGATGCTGAGTAACGGTAATCACTTCTGGGTCAGAGGTATAGAAACGCGCTAACAGTCCCGCGAAGGGGATGGTTGACCACGCAATCAGCGTTAAGCCAACCGTTGCCAGCCAAAAAACATGACGAATTTGCTTCTCTGCTTGATAAACCTGATCTAACCCTAGGCGTTTCCCTGTAATAATAGTCGATGAGGAAGCCAATGCATTACCCGGTAAATTAATTAACGAAGCAATGGAAAACGCAATAAAGTTTCCTGCGATATCGCTCGTCCCCATTCCCGCCACGTAAATTTGCGTTAAGAGTTTTCCACCATTAAATAGAACCGATTCGACGCTCGCAGGCACACCAATACTTAACACTTCTTTAAGGATAAGTGTATTCCATCTCAAAAAATAACTCTTAACTGGGATCAATAAAGCGCCACTAAAGCGATTAGCTAATACTATTATAATTACCGCTGCACCGATATAACGAGAAAGCGTTAACCCTAATCCCGCGCCGCTAAAACCGAGTCCATGCCAACCTAAACAACCATAGATCAGTATAGAACTGATGATAATATTTAAAATATTCATCCCGGCATTCACCAGCATCGGGACTTTGGTGTTACCGGCCCCTCTTAGCGCCCCACTACCAATGAGTGCGATAGCTGCAGCAGGATAACTCCACGCTGAGATATGCAAGTAATTAAGCGCCATCGCTTTGACTTCGGGCTCAGCACTGCCTGCAATGACTTGAATGATTTCTTGGCCAAAACACTCGATGACGAGGGCAAGGACAAAGCCCATTACAGTCATTAGCCCAAGGGATTGCCGAGCCGCAGCACGGGCGCGTTCACCATCACCACGTGCTAAACTAAAAGCCACCACGACAGTAGTACCAAGGTCAATCGCCGCAAAAAAGGCAATCACGACCATATTAAAGCTATCAGCAAGGCCTACCCCAGCCATGGCCTCTTTTCCTAGCCAACTGACGAGGAAGGTACTGAGTACCCCCATCAATAACACGCAGAGATTTTCGATAAAAATCGGTACCGCGAAAGGGGTAATTTCCCGCCAAAACAGGGTCTTGAAGCGACGTTTTTGACGATACCAAGGGGTTCGTTGAATCACTTGAGCAAGGGGACGAATAACACGCTGCACAATGCACATCCTTTTTTCCGTACGGAGAAGACAGGGATAATCAACGATTTCGTATGACGATGAGCGATGGATTAACTGTAGTGTTTACCCATTAATAACTCAATAATAATTAACAAATTTAATACAACTCTGTCTTATGCTAGGTTCTGTTTGTAGTGTATAAAAACACGGGTTAGAGTAAATCAGATTTTTTAGGCCCGCCTGATGAAGAGAGGTTCACCAACATGCCACAACTGCAGTTAACCATCGACCAAGCGTTAGACCAATTAGAGTCCTACTACGAGAGTGCTGTGACGGCTTTGAGAGCAGGATTAGAACGCTATATGACTTCAGGCGAACTCCCCAGCAGCGACGCACGACAAGCCGGTCTCTTCTCCTATCCCGAGCTGGTACTGCATTGGCAAGGCGAGCAAACGCCAATCCAGCGCGTCCGCGCATGGGGACGTTTTACCCACGCCGGCACTTACAGTGCGACTATCACCCAACCGGCATTGTTTCGGCGCTATCTAACTGAGCAACTGGAGATGCTCAGTAAAGAATACGAATTCACGTTAGAGGTTCGACGCTCTAGCGTCGAAATCCCCTACCCTTATGTATTAGACGGGCTCGCCTTAACAATAGAACGCCAGCAAATGGCCACTATCACTCGTTTCTTTCCTACCACCGACTTGGCCAATATTGGCGATGATATCTCCGATGGCTTGGTGACTCATGATCAAGAACTGCCTCTCGGTCAGTTTGACGCTTTACGGATCGATTTTTCTTTAGCGCGCCTCAAACATTACACCGGAACGCCTCCTGAGAGTGTTCAGCCCTATATCCTGTTTACCAATTACACCCGCTATGTCGATGAATTTATTCGCTGGGGGAAAGAGCAAGTCGCTGACCCGAACTCTCCCTACATCGCCTTAGTCTGTGCGGGTGGAGATGTGCTCAACGCAGACAATATCGAGCAAGAGTTACGCCAAGATGCCTGGAAGAAACATCAAATGCCTGCTTGGCATCTGGTAACCGAAGATAATCAAGGGATCTCACTGATTAATATCGGCGTTGGTCCATCGAATGCTAAAACTATCTGCGACCATCTGGCGGTATTACGACCACACGCGTGGTTGATGATTGGTCACTGTGGCGGATTACGTGAAAGTCAGCGGATTGGCGATTATGTATTGGCCCATGCCTACCTACGCGACGACCATGTATTGGATAGCGTGTTACCCGCAGATATTCCTGTGCCGAGTATTGCTGAAGTTCAACGCGCACTCTACGATGCAACCCGTCACCTATCGGGTGAAAGCGACAGTACCACCATCAAGCAACGCTTACGTACCGGCACCGTAGTCACGACCGACGACCGAAATTGGGAGCTTCGTTACGCCGCGTCGGCCCTACGGTTTAACTTAAGCCGTGCTATCGCTGTGGATATGGAAAGTGCGACTATCGCTGCTCAGGGTTACCGTTTTCGCGTCCCTTATGGCACGCTGCTTTGTGTTTCCGATAAACCGTTACATGGTGAGATTAAGTTGCCCGGCCAAGCCAACCGTTTCTATGATGGGGCGATTTCTGAGCATCTACAGATTGGGATTTGTGCAGTGGATCTGCTGCGTGCGGAAGGCGATAAACTGCATTCTCGTAAATTACGTACCTTCGTTGAACCCCCTTTCCGTTGAAAATGAGCGTTAGGCCATCGACCTAACGCTTATCACCTGCTAGGTCGTTAACCAACCCAGCTTAATCACAAACAAGATAGTAAGTACGATTAAGGCTGGGTTCAGCTCTTTATATTTACCGGTAAAGAGCTTAATCACCGTCCAACTGATAAACCCAAACGCAATACCGTTAGCAATCGAATAGGTCAATGGCATCGCTAGGGCAGTAATGGTTACCGGTGCAGCGGTAGAAATATCCTTCCAATCGATTTCCGCTAAGCCTGACGCCATGAGAACCGCCACAAACAGTAATGCTGGGGCCGTTGCATAGACCGGCACACTGCCAGCGAGTGGAGAGAAGAAAAGCGAAAGTAGGAAGAGGATACCTACCACGATTGCGGTCAATCCAGTACGCCCACCGACAGCCGCACCAGCGCTAGACTCGACAAAACTGGTCGTCGTTGACGTGCCCAACAGCGAACCGAACAGCGCGGCGATACTATCTGATAGCAATGCGCGTCCCATCGACGGAATATTACCCTGCTCATCGGTCAGCCCGGCTTTACGTGTCACGCCGATCAGCGTACCCGAGTTATCGAACACATCGACAAATAAGAAGGCAAAGATAACGCTGACCAGTCCTACATTAAAGGCGCCAGCAATGTCTAACTGTAAGAATGTCGGTGCCAGCGAAGGAGGAGATGAGATCACGCCACCGAAAGGTGAGAGACCGGTCAGGATCGAAATCGCGGTAATGACCAGGATACCAATCAAGATGGCTCCGGTAACACGGCGCGCTTCAAGAATAACAATCAGAAAGAATCCTGCGATCGCTAACAGTGGCCCCGGCTTAGTGAGGTCCCCCATCCCAACTAGGGTCGCCGGATTATCGACGACAATCCCTGCACCTTCCAGCGCAACGATGGCGAGAAACAAGCCAATACCTGCGGCGATTGCAGAGCGAAGTGCAAGCGGGATACTGCGAATGATCCACTCCCTAATTTTGAAAATTGAGAGACAGAAAAACAGTACTGCAGAAATAAAGACGGCACCCAAGGCGACTTGCCAGTGGTAGCCCATATGTAACACGACGGTGTAAGTAAAAAAGGCGTTTAACCCCATTCCCGGTGCCAGAGCGATGGGGAGATTGGCAATCATGCCCATCAATACGGAGCCAATCGCTGCGGCGAGACAGGTCGCCACGAAGACCGCACCCTTGTCCATTCCTGTCTGCCCCAAGATAGCGGGGTTAACGAAAAGGATATAGGCCATGGCCAAAAATGTGGTAATGCCGGCAATGATCTCTGTTCTAACGTTGGTGTTGTTTGCCTTTAATTTAAAGAGCTTTTCGAGCATGTTGTTTTCTCAAATTATCGTCATTTATACACGATACAATACCGTATCTAGGATTGATCGCGTGCTCATAGTGTTGAAACGCACTCGGTACGTAAACGTTTTCGTTCCGGCGAAGGATCCTAATGGGGGTAAGCCGCCTGAGCAATAGTTTTTTATCACTTTGTTTCAGAAAGTGCAGGCGGCTGGCATAATCGGCAGGGATTAAGCGGTTTGTGTCATCAATTGTGTGGAAGATACTGCCACCCGAGCAAACTCGCACTGTTTTAAAATCGATTTCGCATGGTGGTACAGCACCTGCCCGGCATCTGTAGGGATTACACCACGTTTAGTACGGATTAAAAGCTGCTGGTTAAACTCGCCTTCTAAGGTAGCTAATTGCTGACTAAGCGCCGGTTGAGCAATATGCAGTACCTCACTTGCACGAGTTAAGCTACCTGTGTCGACAATTTTCACAAAATATTTTAAGCGTCTTAGATTCATGATTAACTCCTAACAAGGATGATTGGCGTATACCGCGTCGCAAGTTAATCAACCAAGCAATTATCAGGCCAACATTGTAAGTACAGTGAAACCTGAACTTGTTTCTTTGTTTTTAACGTTACTCGTCCTGGTTGCACTATAGTGAGGCAAAAGTGAGGCAAAGCTCGATTTCACAGTGCAGTCTAAAGTGAGCATAGTCTGTGCAACTTGGTTATTTCGCCAGCAAACGCGTTAATAACAGGAAAAAGGGCTTTGACAACCGCTTAGGGTAGCACTATTATCTGCCCCGTCTTCAGGACAATTCCTCTGTAGTTCAGTCGGTAGAACGGCGGACTGTTAATCCGTATGTCACTGGTTCGAGTCCAGTCAGAGGAGCCATATTTAAGAAGCCCGCTATCGAAAGATAGCGGGCTTTTGCTTTAATGACGGTTTGTAAATTTTTACGCAGTTCATTCAATAATTGAACAGGAAAGTTAGCCCTTGAGTGTTGTAGACAATAGGTTTTAGCAATAACGTCGATATCGTCTATCACTTCCTCATAAATCAGGTAGAAAACGCTCTCTTCTAGCTAAAGTTTACCTCTCCTAGATGAGTAGTACTGATTTCCTCACCCATGAACTCGTCCAGTCCCTATCATTCATAATTAACGCTAACAACAACATAGAAAGCCCACTCCCCTTTGCCTTACGTCGTTGGTGATGAGCCTGACCTAAAACGCTAATAGCTATCGTACAGATAGATAGCATTGGAGAGTTTCTCAAACAGTTAGATTGAGAATTATAGGGCAAAAAAATCCTTAACCGATTTTACCGTCCTTGATACGGGTCAAGGATGAAATATAAAAGGACCCATGAACCTCTATCGATCATGCGTGAGAGTGGTGGCCAATATTACTTAAGCTTCACCGCACCTAAGACAACCACCACTAACGAGATAGCGATAGAAATAAATGCGACCGATAGATTCGTTGTATGAGCGACAAAACCAATCAATGCTGGACCCATTAAGATGCCGAGATAACCTACTGTTGAGACAAGCGCAACGGACATATTCGAAGGCATTATTTTTTCAACACCTGCAAGTGTCGTAACGATGGGTGCAACGTTGGCAGCACCAATACCTACGAGTATAAAGGCGAGCAGCGAAGCTTCCCAACTCGGCAGTAGTACCGCAAGAGCATAACCAGCGATCGCAAAAATACCGCTTAATAGTAGCATTTTTTGGCGTCCCAATAGGCGAATCAGTCTATCTCCTGTTAAGCGCATAATTGCCATCGCCACAGCAAACACTGCATAGCCCCATCCTGCATGTTGAAGAGTGAGTCCCCGTTCAGCAGTGAGCCAGATACCACTCCAATCAAGCATTGCTCCTTCAGCAAGAAAACAGATCATGCACATAGCCGCCATAAGGAGTAAACGCGAATTCAATTTAAATGAGCGACTTTCTCCTTCGGAATGGGCAGCAAAAGGAAGTAGATTTTTACTGACTAATAAAACTAGTAAGACAATAATTACCGAAGCAGTAAAGGACATCATCATCGGCGTCACCCCACAGCTGAGAATCACACTCCCACCTGCTGCACCAACAATCCCGCCTATACTGAATAATCCGTGAAACCCTGACATCAGTGGTTGCGTAGACTCTTGCTCGATCAATGCCCCCTGTATATTCACTGTCACATCGGTCAGCCCCACCCCTGCTCCAAAGACTAATAAGCTCAGTACCATTATTGATATCGAGTCAGTGGTCGCCAGGAAAGGGAAAGCTAGGCTGGTCATTAAAACGCTAACAACGATTACCGCACGACAACCAAAACGCCCCGCGAGCTTACCAGAGAACAACATGGTGATAAGTGATCCACTACCGAGACACAATAACAGTAATCCAAGTGACCCCGAATCCAACTTTAGGCGGTTTTGCGCATAAGGGACTAAGGGTGCCCACGCCCCCATAGCAAATCCGGCAATAAAAAAAGCTACTCGAGTGGAAACTCTTCTTAAGACAGTGTTGATTTGGTGTTGCGTAACAGTAGTGGGCATTGTTCCTCGCTGAGTAAAAACAGTGAGTTATACATTTTTCACTGATTTTCTATTAATATAGTGTGGTTCGGATAGATAGAGTTATAGCACAGAGTCTTACCCTTTAAGCGATCTTAGCGTGACCTTTAAGAGTGTGTTACCCCTTATATATTTTTTCGACTCAGCACAGTTTATGATGCCACCTCCGATACACTCGACTGCAGTAATTTGCCTCCTCCTATGCTAAAAAGGGTTTCATATACTGAGACACGATATTTTAGGTGGGAAGAGAGTATGAATAAGAGAGCCGTTACGCTTTACGACGTTGCCCACGAGGCGGGTGTCTCCTACCAGACTGTCTCTCGCGTCATTAATCAGTCGGCGAATGTATCAACCTCCACACGCCAGCGCGTCTTGCAGGCCATTAATCAATTGCACTATGTGCCTAATAAGGTGGCTCAGCAACTGGCAGGGAAACTCAGTCGAACCCTGGGTTTGGTAACCATCAGTCTTGCTTTACATGCCCCGTCACAAATCGCTGCAGCGGTGAAAGCCCGCGCCTCTGAGGAACACTATAATACGGTAATCTCGATGGTCGATAGCCTCCAACCACAGGCTATTCACGACGCGATTAAACAGCTGCTCGCGCAGCGAGTTGACGGCATTATCATCAACCTTCCGCTCAGTAACGCATTGGCCGCCTCGTTACGTCAATTGGCCCCACAGATACCGATGCTGTTTAACGATGTTTCGCCGACATGTACCGAGTATTACGTAATTTTCGACCCCAATCGTGGTAGCTATCTCACGATCGATCACCTTGTATCATTCGGTCATCGTGAAATAATTTTACTGACTGGACCACAGGACTCTATCTCGGCAACTTTACGCGCTGACAGTGCCCTAGCTCAACTGAGTCATCACCAGTTAGTTCCTGTATTAACATTAGAAGGTGACTGGAGTGCTAAGTCGGGATTCGATGCGATAACTTCTGCGATAGTACAAAAAACACGCTTCACCGCTGTAGTCGTCGCTAATGACCAAATGGCGCTTGGTGCGCTACGTGCGTTAGCTGAAGCAGGTTTTGCTGTACCGGAAGATATCTCGGTCACAGGTTATGACGATACCTCAGACAGCGCTTTTTTTACCCCTCCCCTTACCACCGTTCAGCAGAATTTTTCGCGATTAGGTCAGGTGAGCGTTGAGCAACTCCTCCGGCTAATTGCCGGCGCCACGGATTGCCAACATATTCTGCCGATAAGCTTAATTGAGCGGGATACTGTCGCCCCAGCTCAGGGTAATCGTCCCTCTATTCAACAGCTGGCACGACAGCTGAAAAAACTTGCGATCCAACTTGAACGATCCCCATAACAAAAGAGGGGGCCTCTTTCTGTGATAACCCTCACGGTGAATTATTAGACAGCTTTACAATATGAAGAAATAGGAATAGGTCTATATGTGAGCGAATAACATTTGAGATCTATTATGACATCACTTTCTCTAAAAGCATTACTTGCCCGGCAAGATTGGCAACAGCCAGCAGTGACTCAACTGAACCAATTACCCGCACATCCGCGCTATCGAAGCTGGCGTGATCGGACACAAGCCATCGAAAATCTTGCCTCGCCTTCCTTGCAATCGCTCAATGGGCAATGGCAATTTAGTTATTTTGATTCACCAATACAGGTCCCGGCTGAATGGCAGTTTACTGATCTAGCGGCCGCTGGAGAGATACCTGTCCCCAGTAATTGGCAGATGCAAGGCTATGATGTCCCGATTTACACTAACGTAAACTATCCGATCCCGGTCGACCCGCCGAGAGTACCTGAAGACAATCCGACAGGATGTTACTCGCTCACATTTTCGGTACAAGATGCGTGGCTTACTTCAGGGTCGACACGCATAGTGTTTGAAGGGGTAAATTCGGCCTTCTATCTCTGGTGCAATGGTATTTGGATCGGTTACGCACAAGATAGCCGCTTACCCTCCGAATTCGACTTAACTCCAGCCCTACATAGTGGTGAAAATCGCTTGGCCGTCATGGTGCTTCGTTGGTCTGATGGTAGCTATCTCGAAGACCAAGATATGTGGCGGATGAGTGGTATTTTTCGCGATGTGAGCTTACTCCATAAACCCGATTGCTATTTAAAGCAATGGCATATCCGCTCGCAGTTGATGGCCCGCTATACCCAAGCAGAGGTCACCGTGGAGGTTGAAGTCGGCGGAAACTATACTCAACAGACGACCCTTGGTATCGAGATTTGGCAGGATAATCAATGCGTGGCAAAGGTTCATACGACGCTCGGATCTGGCATCATCGATGAGCGCGGTGCCTATATCGATCGGGCTACCGTTAACTTACCTATTCCTTCACCAAAACTGTGGAGCGCAGAGAGTCCAACGCTCTATCGGGTAGTGCTCTGCTTATACGAAGATGGCCAACTCATTGAGGTCGAAGCCAGCCCACTGGGCTTGCGTGAGATAACAATTGAACATGGCTTGCTACAACTCAATGGCCAGCCATTATTGATCCGAGGAACTAACCGCCACGAACACCACCCGGTTACCGGCCAAACAGTTAGTCTTGATGCGATGCGACAAGATATTCTGATGATGAAGCAGCATAACTTCAACGCGGTACGCTGTTCACACTACCCCAATCACCCCGATTGGTATGACCTCTGCGACCAGTACGGCCTGTATGTAGTCGATGAAGCGAATATCGAAACCCATGGTATGGTACCGATGAATCGACTCAGCGATGACCCTGTCTGGTTACCGGCGATGATGGAACGCGTTACGCGTATGGTGCTTAGAGATCTTAACCATCCTTCGATAATTATTTGGTCTTTGGGTAACGAGTCGGGCTATGGTCATAATCACGATGCTTTATATCAATGGGTTAAACAGTATGACCCTACCCGCCCCGTTCAATATGAAGGGGGCGGCGCAAATACACCGGCTACCGATATTCTGTGTCCGATGTACGCTCGGGTTAGCCAAGATCAATGTTTTCCTGCCGTACCCAAGTGGTCCATAACTAAGTGGATATCCCTTCCCGATGAGCAGCGCCCCCTGATCCTCTGTGAGTATGCCCATGCGATGGGTAATAGCTTAGGCGGCTTCGAGGCTTATTGGCGCGCATTCCGACAATATCCCCGCTTACAAGGTGGCTTTATTTGGGATTGGGCCGATCAATCCTTGCAAGCTTACGACGATCAAGGAAAACCTTATGCTGCGTATGGCGGAGATTTCGGCGATACCCCAAACGACCGTCAATTTTGTATGAACGGCGTAGTCTTTGCCGATCGCACGCCACATCCGAGCTTATATGAAGCGAAGTATCATCAGCAATTTTTCCAGTTCAGCCTTGAACAAGCCACTTTGTCTGTGACCAGCGAATACCTATTTCGATATTCTGATAATGAACAGCTAAGTTGGACTGTGACTCAGCAGGGAAAGATTATCGAGCAAGGTACTTTCCCCCTCACCTTAGCCCCTAAGGAAACTCGCGCTTATCCTCTCCACCTGCCCAAGGTATCAGGCGCTCACCCAGCCTGGTTAACGGTAAAGGTTGTACAGCCCCAAGCTACCTCGTGGAGTGAAGCTGGACATATTGCCGCATCGGATCAATGGCAACTACCAACACCCTTATCGTTACCGACCCCTTACGTAAGCACAGGAGAGGTTTCGGTCGACGAGCATGACGACGCGATAATAATCCGTTGCACTAACCAACAGTGGACCTTTTCTCGCAAGACCGGTTTTCTCAGCCAGTGGAGCCGCGATCAGGTTGACCAGTTACTCACCCCATTAATCGATAACTTCACCCGCGCCCCCATCGATAACGATATTGGCATCAGCGAAGTGACGCGAATCGATCCTAATGCTTGGGTCGAGCGCTGGAAAGCCGCGGGAATGTACCAGTTGAGCAGTGCGTGCCTCGAACTGCGTTACTCGCAAGACGGCCGTACCACCACCGTTAGTACTCTACATGCCTATTCTTCCGAAACGGCGCTACTTTTTTTAATCCGTAAGCACTTTACGTTCTCCGGGGAGGGTAGCCTAACAATAGCCGTAGAAGTCGAACGGGCGTTGGATGCACCACCGCCGGCTAGAATTGGGCTAACCTGCCAGCTCGCCGCACACTATCCAGAAGTAAGCTGGTTAGGACTAGGTCCGCACGAAAATTATCCTGACCGCTGTAGCTCCGCGCATTTTGACCGCTGGACATTACCGCTCGCCGCAATGCATACAGACTATGTTTTTCCTTGTGAGAACGGTCTGCGCTGCGGTACTCGGCAATTAGACTACGGCCCACACCATATCCAAGGCGATTTTTATTTCTCGCTTAGTCGCTACAGCCAGCAACAATTAATGGCGGCTACCCACCGCCATCTGCTCAACGCAGAAGAAGGAACATGGCTCGTACTCGATGGTTTCCATATGGGGATTGGCGGCGACGATTCGTGGAGCCCGAGCGTCGCCGACGCGTTTATTTTGAACGCCCCACGCTTTCATTATTGTCTGCAGTGGTGTAACGCCCCTTTATCGCATCAAGACACCTTATTCGGCGGTGACTATGTTCTATCTTAAAAACAGTAATTTCTGGATCTTCGGCCTGTTTTTCTTCTTCTATTTTTTTATTATGGGAGCCTACTTCCCGTTCTTTCCTATCTGGCTACACGATATTAATCAGGTCGATAAAAGCGATACCGGAATTATTTTCGCCTCCATATCCTTTTTCTCATTGGTCTTTCAACCTATTTTTGGATTACTCTCCGACAAGCTCGGGCTTAAGAAACACTTATTGTGGCTTATCACGATATTGCTCGTACTCTTCGCGCCATTCTTTATTTATCTGTTTGGCCCGTTATTAAAGACCAATATCTATCTTGCGGCGATTACGGGGGGAATATACCTCGGGTTTATTTATAACGGCGGCGCACCAGCGATCGAGGCCTATATAGAAAAGGTCAGCCGTTACAGCTCCTTCGAGTTTGGTCGAGCGAGACTATTTGGCTGCATCGGCTGGGCGATTTGTGCCTCGATTGCCGGGATTATGTTTACGATTAATAACGAGTTCGTGTTTTGGCTAGGGTCGGGCTGCGCCGTGATTTTAGCAATACTCCTATTCTGCGCCCGCCCCGACATTCCCGCGACCAATCGCGTCATCAATTCGTTGGGCGCCAACCACTCGTTATTTAGTATTCGACTAGCTTTCGAACTATTTCGTAAACCAAAACTCTGGTACTTATCGTTATACGTCGTCGGCGTTTCCTGTACTTACGATATTTTCGATCAGCAATTTGCTACCTTCTTCACCGGCTTTTTCTCCTCAGCTCAGTTAGGAACAAGGGTATTTGGCTATGTCACTACCGGGGGGGAATTACTCAACGCCTTAATCATGTTTTTTGCACCGGCAATCGTTAATCGTATCGGAGGTAAGAACGCTTTACTGATTGCCGGGGCCATCATGTCGGTACGTATCTTGGGCTCGTCTTATGCTACTCAGGCATGGGAAGTGGTGATGTTAAAATGTTTACATATGTTCGAAGTACCGATGCTGATCGTCGGTTGCTTTAAATATATTACCACGCAGTTTGAGGTAAGGTTCTCTGCAACCGTCTATCTAGTGTGCTTCTGTTTCTTCAAACAGCTGGCGATGATCTTTATGTCCGTGTTGGCAGGAAAAATGTATGACTCAATCGGCTTTCATGGGGCTTATTTAGTGTTAGGGATTATTGCATTACTATTTACAGTGATCTCCCTGTTTACGCTTGCTGCGCCGCCACGTCCAAAACCTCTCTAACGCCACCCCCCGCGACGTAGAGCGTGGGGAGTTAGTGATCGCACCGAAGGTTAAGGATCAGCAGATTTTCCCTTCTCATCGACCTCAACCACCACTACACTTACCTTTTACCCCGTTCAATCCTTATAAGGACGCTTAAATGAAATCACGTGCTGCGGTTGCTTTTGCCCCTAATCAACCTCTTGAAATTGTCGAAATCGACGTTGAAGCGCCCAAAAAAGGCGAAGTCCTAATCAAAAATACCCATACTGGCGTCTGCCATACCGATGCCTTCACCTTGTCAGGTGAAGATCCTGAGGGCCTATTCCCAGTGGTGCTTGGCCACGAAGGTGCAGGGATTGTTATCGAGGTCGGTGAAGGGGTTACTAGCGTTAAACCGGGCGACCACGTTATTCCACTGTATACTGCCGAGTGTGGCGAGTGTGAATTCTGCCAATCGGGGAAAACTAACCTTTGTGTCGCCGTTCGCGAGACGCAAGGTAAAGGTGTGATGCCAGATGGAACGACCCGTTTCTCTTATCAAGGCCAACCTCTCTATCACTACATGGGCTGCTCAACCTTCAGCGAATATTCCGTTGTCGCAGAGGTCTCTTTAGCCAAAATCACCCCAGAGGCGAATCACGAGCAAGTCTGTTTACTCGGCTGCGGTGTCACCACCGGTATCGGTGCGGTACATAATACCGCTAAAGTACAACCAGGTGATTCTGTCGCGGTATTTGGACTGGGGGCTATCGGCCTTGCGGTGATCCAGGGCGCTCGCCAAGCGCAAGCAGGCAAGATCATTGCTATCGATACCAACCCGGGCAAATTTGCCTTAGCCACCCAATTCGGCGCCACCGAATGTATCAACCCGAAAGATCACGATAAGTCGATCAAAGACGTCCTCTTAGAGAAAAATAAATGGGGGATCGACCATACCTTCGAATGTATTGGTAATGTCGACGTAATGCGTCAAGCCCTAGAAAGCGCTCACCGTGGATGGGGACAGTCGATCATCATCGGTGTAGCGGGCGCGGGGAAAGAGATTTCTACTCGTCCGTTCCAGCTTGTTACTGGGCGTAGCTGGAAAGGCTCTGCCTTTGGTGGCGTAAAAGGGCGTAGTCAGCTACCTGAGATAGTGAAGCAAGCAATGAGCGGTAAGATCGATCTGGCTCCGTTCGTGACCCACACCCTGCCCTTGGATGAGATTAATCAAGCCTTCGATCTGATGCATGAAGGTAAATCTATCCGTACCGTTATCCGTTTCTAAGGCGAAGAGATGTCTAACGATTCACTGACCCGTGTAGAACGACACGCAAGCTTTGGCGGCTGGCAGGAGGTGTGGCAACATACCTCCGAGACCCTACACTGTGAGATGAAGTTTGCGGTGTACTTACCGCCACAAGCCGCGCATCAGCCGGTTCCAGTCCTTTACTGGTTATCGGGCCTGACCTGTTCTGAGCAAAACCTGATCACTAAAGCCGGTTTTCAGCGCTATGCCGCCGAACTCGGTATGATGGTCGTGGCGATCGACACCAGCCCGCGGGGTGAGCAAGTCGCGGACGATGAAGCTTGGGACCTCGGTCAAGGCGCTGGATTCTATCTTAATGCAACGCAGCAGCCGTGGGCTAACCATTACGCGATGTACAATTACCTGACCCATGAGATCCCTGCACTGATTGCCGCGCATTTCCCAAGTAATGGCCGCCAATCAATCGCCGGTCACTCAATGGGAGGACATGGTGCTCTAATGGTCGCGTTGAAAAATCCAGGCCTTTTTCACAGCGTTTCGGCTTTTGCTCCAATCGTTGCGCCTAGTCAGGTGCCTTGGGGGCAGAAAGCGTTTACCGCCTACCTGGGCGACGACAGCAGCCAATGGCAGCAATGGGATAGCCTAGGGTTGGTCGAGCAAGGCCACTCGCTCCCCGCGACCTTGATCGACCAAGGACTTGCGGACCCCTTCTATCCCGAGCAACTTACGACCGAATTGCTGGAAGCGGCTTGCCAGCAGAAGGCGCTACCGGTCACCTTCCGCTATCATCCGGAGTACGACCATAGCTACTACTTCATCAGTACTTTTATCGAGGAACATTTACGATTTCATGCCAACGCATTAACGGCTTAATCGTTAATTTCCTAGGCAGAGTGTTGAGTAATTCACCACTCTGCCGATAAAAACGGCAATCAAACGGTCTTTGTCAATTTTTATTTTGACAAGCCCGCCAGCAAGCCGTAGATTACGCACCAAGCAATTCCTCTGTAGTTCAGTCGGTAGAACGGCGGACTGTTAATCCGTATGTCACTGGTTCGAGTCCAGTCAGAGGAGCCAAATTCTTGTTTTCATGCAGCGTTGCGAATCCTTATATGATTCGGG
>Ga0153974_1000001_pt1 | contig 249322 bp, 262 predicted proteins | sample TSGA058MetaG_FD_104741 | JGI IMG/M metagenome (GOLD analysis project Ga0153974, IMG submission 104741) | Attine ant fungus gardens microbial communities from Georgia, USA - TSGA058 MetaG | ecosystem: Host-associated > Fungi > Mycelium > Unclassified | place: USA: Georgia, Yuchi Wildlife... | reverse complement strand
GAACCTTTGTGCGTGGCGAATTATTCTATGGCGCTTACTTTATTCGCCGGTGGCGGAAACTGTGTACCAGTTTAGGTGCAGACTGTTCAACGTGGAGTCATTAATGACCAGTAGTAACCTTATACAACAATTGCAAGAAAGAGGGCTGATCGCCCAGGTAACGGATGAAAAGGCGTTATCAGAGCGACTGGCACAAGGGCCTATTGCACTGTATTGCGGCTTCGATCCTACCGCAGACAGCTTGCATCTGGGGCATTTGGTGCCACTGCTTTGTCTAAAACGTTTTCAAGATGTTGGTCATAAACCTGTTGCCTTAGTGGGTGGCGCCACAGGATTGATCGGTGATCCAAGCTTCAAAGCGGCCGAGCGAAAATTAAATACTGAAGATACGGTACAAGGGTGGGTGGAAAAAATCCGCCGCCAAGTGTCACCTTTCCTTGATTTTGATTGTGGCGAGAATAGCGCTATCGCGGCCAATAATTACGATTGGTTCGGCGGTATGAATGTTTTAACCTTTTTACGCGATATTGGTAAGCATTTCTCTGTTAACCAAATGATCAATAAAGAAGCGGTTAAACAGCGCTTGAACCGCGAAGACCAAGGTATCTCTTACACAGAGTTCTCTTACAATCTGCTCCAAGGCTATGACTTTGCCAGCCTTAATAAGCAATATGGTGTGGCGCTGCAAATCGGTGGTTCGGATCAGTGGGGGAACATCACCTCTGGTATAGATCTCACCCGTAGAATGCATCAAAACCAAGTCTTTGGTCTTACCGTCCCGCTTATCACCAAATCAGATGGGACTAAGTTTGGGAAGACAGAAGGCGGTGCAGTATGGTTAGATCCGGTCAAAACTAGCCCCTATAAGTTCTATCAATTTTGGATCAACACTGCCGATGCCGATGTTTATCGCTTCCTAAAATTCTTCACCTTTATGAGCATTGAAGAGATTAATGCCCTTGAAGTGGAAGACCAACAAAGCGGTAAAGCCCCGCGTGCGCAGTATGTGTTAGCTGAAGAAGTTACCCGTATGGTTCATGGCGAGTCAGGACTGGAGGCAGCGAAACGTATTACGCAAAGCCTATTTGCCGGGACCTTAAGCGACTTAACAGCTAGCGATTTTGCTCAGTTGGCACAAGATGGTATGCCGACCATCACCCTCAGTTCAGAAGCTGATCTGCAACAAGCTCTCGTCTCCGCAGAATTGGTACCCTCTCGTGGTCAAGCTCGGACAATGATTAGTTCTAAAGCCGTTGCGGTTAATGGGGCTAAACAAGAGGATACCGAGTATCGGTTCACAGACAGTGATAAATTACATGGACGCTTCACCTTATTGCGTCGTGGAAAAAAACACTACTGCCTGATTGACTGGGCATAGTAAAAGGGCCGGAAACGGCCTTTTTTTTATTGATAATTACAGACATGCAAACATGAAAAATATTTTAGCAATTCAATCCCATGTCGTTTATGGCCATGCGGGGAATGCCGCGGCTGAGTTCCCTATGCGCCGAATGGGGGCCAACGTCTGGCCTCTAAACACGGTTCAATTCTCTAACCATACTCAATATGGACACTGGACGGGCACGGTAATGCCTGCCGAGCACCTTACTGATATCGTGCAAGGGATAGCAGCGATTGATCGCTTGAAAACCTGTGATGCCGTATTGAGCGGCTATTTAGGCTCGGCTGAGCAAGGCGAAAAGATCGTAGAAATCGTAAAGCAAGTTAAGGCGGCTAACCCTAACGCATGGTACTTCTGTGATCCCGTCATGGGACATCCCGAGAAGGGCTGTATCGTCGCACCTGGCGTAGCAGAGTTCCACTGCCAAGTTTCATTACCTGCCAGTGATATTATCGCACCAAACTTATTAGAACTTGAGATGCTCTCTGGCCGAACCGTCAACGACCTCAACCAAGCGATCGAGGCAAGTCGTTCACTTATCGCTAAAGGGCCGAAAGTGGTTCTGGTCAAACACCTCTCTCGCGCAGGGCTGCGCAGTGATCAATTCGAGATGTTGCTGGTCACGCAAGATGAAGCGCTACATATCCAACGGCCACTCATTGATTTCGGGGTAAGGCAGCCTGTTGGAGTAGGCGATCTGACTAGTGGCCTACTATTGGTTAATCTATTGCAAGGTAAACGATACGGTCAAGCATTGGAACACATCACCGCGGCAGTGTATGGGGTGATGTTAAAAACCCATAGTATGGGCGAATATGAACTGCAACTGGTTGCAGCCCAAGATGAAATCGCCACGCCAACTCATTTTTTCCAAGCCATACCCATCACTACTATCTAATCAAAGTGTGACCTTTATCTCACTACTAAAGGTCACCTTCTCAAAGCTTTGACAAACGTCAGCATTTACCACAGGAAAATCTCCTAGACTCTTCCGTAAACTCACTTTCATGGAAGAATGCGAAAATGCTGCAATTCTTGAAACAGAAAAGACTCCCTATGCTGGACCTACCGGCTAGTGTTCGTCGTAAAATGTGGTTTAAACCTTTTCTACAGTCTTATCTCGTGGTGTTTATTTGTTATATGACCATGTATCTAATCCGCAAGAATTTTAATATTGCGCAAAATGATATGGTTACCACCTATGGGCTAAGCTTAACTCAGTTAGGATTAATCGGACTTGGTTTTTCGATCACCTACGGCGTTGGGAAAACCTTGCTGTCCTATTATGCTGATGGAAAAAACACCAAGCAGTTTTTACCCCTAATGCTGATCCTCTCCGCCATCTGTATGCTGGGATTCAGTGCCAGTATGGGTTCGGGGTCCATAGCGCTATGGCTGATGATAGCCTGCTATTCACTCAGTGGCTTCTTCCAAAGTACTGGCGGTTCCTGTAGCTACTCCACGATCACCAAATGGACACCACGCAGTAAACGTGGAACTTATCTCGGTTTATGGAATATTTCTCATAATCTCGGCGGGGCAGGCGCGGCGGGCGTTGCCTTATTTGGGGCACACTTTTTCTTTAATGGGCACGTTATTGGAATGTCAGTATAGGGGAGTTAAGTATATGAAAATGCTATTTATGTACCAACCTTATTTAGTCTGTGGGGCGCTGATGGGGCGAAATCGTTTAATTTATTGTTCAAAATAGCTCTTTGGCTTTCATCATTGTCAGGCATCCATGCTCCGTAAACATTGTGGACCATTTGGGCGTTAGTATGACCCATTTGAGTCGCAATGAAGTTTGGGTTCACTCCTGCAGCTAATGACCAGCATGCGTATGTGTGTCGAGACTGATATGCTTTCCTATCTGTGATTCCTGCCAACTTCAGGCCAGCCTTCCAAGTTTGCGCTAGTGAGACTGAGCTATAGTGGAAATTACAGTTATTTTTGGGTGAAGTGATTTGCGGGTTAAAGACAAAGTTAACCATCTCAGTCTCCTTTTTCCCATACTCTCTTTTTATGACAGATATCTCCTTATCTGGCATCATCCTGGTCAACTCCATTTGGTCGCACAGAGCTTCCCACGCGGCATCGATTAGAAATATCTTTCTCACTCCAGATTCCGTCTTCGGGGGCTTGAAATATCCCATTGACGTTAAGCTTCTTCTCACCGTTATCGTTCTTTTATGTGTATCAATATCCCCCCAGGCCAATGCACATAGCTCACCGTGTCGCATCCCTGTGAATACAGCTATTGACCAGAGGTTTTTTATTTGGCGTGATCGCAATGCGCTGTGTAGCCGAGAGAACTCTTCTCTTGTGAGCGGGTCAGGTTTTGGCTTATCTCTCTTTAAGGGGGCAATAGATGACGATACGTTTTTTGAAATATAGCCGCTCTCGTATGCAAAACCTAGCATTGCGGAAACAACCTTCATGCAGGAGTTCACGAACGCGGCAGACCTTCCTGTCCCTTGAATTGAGAAATATCTGCCGGCAGAGAATGATCCCTTTAGAAGTTTTATCCTTAACGAAAGTAAATCCTCTACATTAATGCTCTGTATCATCCTATCGCTACCCAATATTGATAGAACGGTCTTAACCATCCCTTGATAAACGCTAAAGGTTGTCGCGGCAATCTCAGCCTCCTTTATGGTGAGCCACTTATCGAAAGCGTCTCGTAACGAGATAGGGCCGTTATCAGATTTAAACTTCCTGATGTTTTTCGACTCTGGGAAAGTTTTCGCATAGTCGAAATTACCTGTCTTAATTGCGTAGACTACGCTTTCCCTTAATTGCGATGCCTTATTCCTATTCTTCAACGTATCAAGCACAGATAATGATTCCCGCATTCTCACGCCTTGATAGGTAAAGCTAATACGCAGAAATCCACCGTGCGACTCAACGCCGGTGGGGTATTTCTTATCTTTCATCATTACTCTCCGATTGTGTTAATGAATAACCTACAAAGGCTGTCGTTTTACTAACGAATCAATCCACTTTTCTACCGCCTCCACTTTGTACATGCATTCACTGTTACGCTTCGGGGCGCTATCGGCAGAGACATGTACGTATTCTCTACCCAGCAGCCACGATTTTTCCCTTGCTCTCTTGATTGTTCCTTTCTTTAATCCGGTAACTAAGGTTAACACGTCCTCGGTCACCCATTTAGCGGGAGTCAAAACTAAAGATTGTTGCATAGCGTTCTCCTTTACCTTCCCGCAGACATGACGATGCCGCCGATTATCGGTGCGGGAATAGGGTGGGTTGATTTAAGGGTGGGGTTATTTAGTGATTTTTAAGAAAGGTATTTCGCCCGACTGAACCGCTTTGTAGACTAACTCTGCAGTTATTCGGCTACTACCATTTGATGTAATACTTATTATCCGAGTTAATTCCCTTATAGACTCATTTTCATCTATTGTCTTTTGGTCAAAAGGGATAACCTCTTTATCTCCCTCATAGAAAATTCCTAACCTTCCATTGAAGTCGCATACAAAATCATTTTCCCTAGAGAAAACAACGATACCTTTGGTCTTATCTTGAAATATTTCAGATGCGTGGATAATCTCAGTACCAACAGGCGGAACACCAATACCATCCCATTTATTTTCCATACTCACCTCAGTGACGGTTAAAAAATTTGGCGCGGGCAATCTTCTCAGCATCTTCACGACACTCACAGCAGCAATAACTTGTGCCGGGTACCGATGGTTCGCCACAGTCTCCATTCCGACAAACTGCTGATGCTGGCTCTGGTCTAACTCTTCTCGCCAGCGCTGCGTTTAAGTGCTGTTCCGCTTCTGCGTCTGCTTGGTCTGCTATATCTGCGTAAATGGTGGTTTCCTTTAGGTAATAAAAAACCCGCCTGAGCGGGTTGATAGAATGGTTTAGTTGAGGTTGTTTCGATTGAGTGCTGATTTTATGTTTTGCATCTGATTACTATCCAATCCTAGAGCTGATCGATTATTAGATACATAAAATAAAATATCTTCTTTAGTAACAATACCCCTGCACTCTAAAAGATGTAACGTGACTTGGCCAACAATTGATTTTAGTAAGTAACTTTTCACAATAATCACCAATCATTATTATTACTAAATCTAAAATTAGACTTAATCAATCCTAATGTCACACATGAGTTTTTACAACTATTTAACTTTCTTCCCTTTAAATGTGATGATATTGCTTTTGGTGTTGTCAGATGTTTTAATTTCCAATTTGGCTAGCTCTAGCAGTAAAAAATCCCTCTCACTATTATTTAATGATTCTTTTTGTCCCCATAACTCTCTGATTTTAGAGAAAGTAATTTCCTCACCTAAGATTGATGACTGTATTACACACCAACCCAATTCTGAATGGAAAAATTCTTCATCTAGCATATAATTTTTCCTTATATCAAATAACAATAGGTTACATGAGCGTAGTTGAATTAATGAGAATAGCTATTATTTATGGGTAAAATTATTCATAATTTAAAAATCGCTCGGATGTCATTAGTCAAATATTCCTTCTTACTTCACCACACACAATCTCATGCTTAGGCTGAATATCTTTCATAGCCTCTATCTGATGCTCGCATTGTGATTGGGTGGGGTAGATTGTGTTATTGAGGGGTAATGCTTGAGTGTTGATGATTAGGAGTGGGGTGAATCCGAGAGTCATTGGGTCATTAACCTCAACTTATTCATTATCTCGTTGTATACCTCAATATCTATCGTGACATAGGTTATCTCAGTGAGTGCCTCGTCGATAATGTCCAGTGCCTCAGGTAACAGAAAATTATCACGATGATCACTCCACATCACGGCTGATAGCTTGCCTCCCGCAACTTCCATGTCACTGTAAACAGGTGGCTACTTGCCTTCCTCGTACTCGACAACGTAAGTTACCTTTCCCATATCAATCACTCACCTTTGCAAATCCGTAATTGAAATGGCTAAAAAAGAAATCTCTGGCGTATTCCTCTGCTTCTTCATCAGAGTCAGCTTCGAACTCTTCTTCTTCCTGAATACCTGGACCTTCCGCTAAAACTTTATAAATAGCCATATCACTCCCCAAGTCCGTTAATCTTCCCTGCAATGAGATTGGCTTTATCCATTTCCTCAAATGGATTATTGCCGTAAACCCTTGCTACCACTAAATCAAGATTATCTGCATTCCAAAGCTGTACAAACCAATCACCAAGACCCGGGTATTCATCCTGATTTAAGGTCGGTAAGTTCCCTACCTGAACCTTCATAATCACTCCCCCAATCCGTTCACATCTGGCGCCGAATTAATCATCGCTTTCCAGCATAATTTCGCCCGGTGAGCAGCCTCCTCGCATCCACTCATCGCTTCGCATTTCTCTAACTCTTCAGTGCTTGAGTTGAATGCTGACGGCTTAGATTCAAACCCAGCGATGACCATATCTTCTGTCGGCTCAATCGGTACTAATGCATAACCATCTGGTAACTTAATCTCCGCCACTGGCGGGGCGGTGTATAAACAATTAATGGGAAGGTCGAAATGTGGTACAACGTTGTTAGCCGCCAGGTTACCTATATAACCATTTTTTAAATCTTGAAGGTCATCATCAAAAACCCAAGCCACCGATTCTGCCGCTATTGATGCTAGAGCTATTTGGTCGCGTAGTGCCTCTAATTCACGTTGCTTTGCCAATGTGTAAACCGTGCATCGATTCTCAATGCTGGCTGAAAGGAACACTTTCAATTCTTCGCGCTTCTCTTGTGTTAATGCAATCATGCTGCCTCCACTTCAAGTTGTTTAAGCCCCGTGCGAACTGCATCAATTATTCTTGATAGGTATTGATATTTAGGGTTAGGAACAGTGGGCCAGCCAGCATAGAACGGGTCATCACCAAATAGATTCAATAGATGATTTCCCACCAGGCGACTACAACAGCTTTCTTTCACATCATCGGAATTAATTGCCTCATCCCACATATCTCTAGCTTCTGTCGTATTTATTTCATCAGCTCTGCGAAGTTTAATTATCTCTTTATGAACGAAGTTGAGGTTTTCATCATTGTCATCATCAATGGTTCTCTCTAGCGACCTATCAAAATAGCCGATAAGGTAATCATTGCTGACTCTTTGAATAAATTCTTGAACCGTATCGCCACCCATAGCAAACCAAGAACCTGTCCATGCCTGACCGTAACAAGTGACTGTAATCCTTCCCTTTCCGGGCTCGTAGTTTTCAATCATCACCCGAATCGGGTCTAATCTCTCAGCGCCAGTTATCGTTAGTGAAAGGACGTTGTTTTTCTCAACACTTATCATTACTAATCTCCACTATAATTTAGCCTTCCTTGGCGATGGGGTTAGTCGCCGAAACCGCCGCGACCGTTGAGGTTAGATGTGACGATTCCTTCAGACTTACGCATCACCTCAGCCAATTCTTTAACCTCTTCATCACGCTTCCTTGCGCGCTCTTCCAGCATGTATTCTGGCACCGGAGGGTTAAATGCTGCCTTGTTATTCTCGGCCCTAAGCTTTCCTTGCTCTGTGTAACGTGTATTCCAGTCAGTGACTTTACCGTCCTTGATAACCGACATCACCATCGCACCAAATTTAGCTTTGGCGATTACCTCTCCCCACTGACCAGAACGGGACCAAGATAGAGTCGATAGCGTTTTGCTGCGTAAAACGTCAGGAAAGCGTGATAATTCCTCCCTCTGACCAAGAGATAGGCGTGAGAATACCGCCGATTCTTTCTCGGATAAGTTCATGGGGGTTCCTTAAATTAGGTGGGAATGGTGGTTAGTACTGGCTGCTAAAAAGGTATGTCGTCATCGAAATCCATAGGTGGCTCATTCGACTGTTGTGGCTGACTCCACTGATTGCTCTGAAGCTGATTGCTTCGACTTTGCTGGGTATTATTTCTTGGTTGGCTGTTACCGTTTGATTGGCCTTCTTGCTTTCCGCCAAGCATCTGCATCGTTCCGTTGATGCCTACCTGAACCTCAGTCGTATACCGGTCATTCCCTGACTGGTCTTGCCATTTACGGGTTCGTAGCTTTCCTTCCAGGTAAACCTCAGAGCCTTTTCGCAGATATTCCCCGGCAATTTCCGCTAACTTCCCGCTGATGACTACGCGATGCCATTCGGTAATCTCTTTCTGTTCACCAGTTTGCTTATCGCGCCAACTCTCCGATGTGGCTACTGATAAGTTTGCAAAACACGCCCCTGATGGAGCGTATCGAACTTCAGGGTCTTGTCCTAACCGACCCACGATAATCACTTTGTTTACCCCTTTGCTGCTCATGCTGCTGCCTCGTTTTGGTTATCTAATTCTGATTTGCGCAGGTCATAAATCTCTTTTGCTTTAGCCTGAAACTCTGTTCCTCTGAGTGTTCGCCACGCTTCTTCAAATGAGTGCTTTAATGTGTCCATATCATTTGAGGATTCAGCTGATGCCAAGAATGCCTTAAGTGATTCCTCGTGAGGATTTACGCCTGATTCCAGCCATTGAAGTAGGCTTACACCGGTTGATTCGGTCAATATGACAGGGTCGCAATTACTGAATAACTTTGTACGGTCCTTGCTGGCGATCGCATGGTGCGTTTCATGCCCGATATCTAAGACAGTTGTGAATTCATATTCAACACCATCACGCTGCTCTGACTTCATGCCTAGCTTTGCCACTTTCTTACGTCCGTTCTCTTCCACCTGAGCTGTTTCAGTCTTACTACGCATCGTGGCTATGATGTGCATTGGCGATCGGAGAATGGCATCAAGGAAAAGTCTGTGCCGCGGATTAATTTCACTCCAAGCTGACCACGTGTTGCCGCGAAACTTGGTTTTAGCAATCGTATCGACAAGCTCTAAGCAGCCACCGACACCACTCCACTCATGTGTAATGCTATCGAGAATTAACGTGTCATAACCTGCGTTTTCGGCAGCATTGATTGCCTCTATAAAACGTTCAGGGGAGAAGGGGGGGGCAAGCTCTAAAACATCAAAATCAACGATATCAGAGTAAAGCGATGCGCTGCCTTTCTCTGTGTCCAAAACTGCGACCTTTCCGCCAATTCCCTTGGCGACCAATAACGCGCTGTAAGTCTTCCCTGCGCCACTTGGCCCGGTAAGTGCCAACCGTAGTCTGGCTTTCTTTCTCATGGCTTTTTCAAATTTCATACATACCTCAGAATGGTAATGGTTTACTTAATGCGCCTGATTCGAAATCAAGCGATGTACCGACTGGCGGCGTTACTGTGAATCCGTGCTCGATAAGCTTTTCAGCTACGGCCCAAAGGTCACCATCAGCGATTAATTCAGCCATATCCGTTTGCTGGTCTAGCCTTACTTCTTGCATAACGATTTGAATCTCACCGCGAGCATCTTTTCTCGTTGAGAAGTTTTGTGCGGTACAAATTAGCTCTCTCATTTTGACCCCCATAAGTCTTTAATCAGTAACATGCAGCCAGATAGAGACCGCGGATAAACTCGGAACTCACCACTGCGAAAAATGGTTATCTTTTGACGTTCTAGTGAAATTCTCACGCATAAGCCTCCGGTCTGGCCGCATCATTAACAAACTGCTGAATGCGGTCTAATTGAGTAGTAGTGTATTGTTTAAATTGATTGATTAGGTTGATAGCAGCGCCAATGACGCCACCAATGAACGTTGTCATGGGCGATACTCCGTTAAGTGTTGTTTTCATATAACCGCCCACTCTTTGAATAGGCGCTGATATGAGGGCGTAAAAAAAGCAGCTCATTGGCTGCTTAAAAGTGTGCTGAATAGTAATTTCGAGCTTCTTTCAGAATCTGAATGGCTTCATCAAGAGTGGATGCCTCAATTGCCCGATTAATGTATTCAGCCATGCCTTTTGCATCGTCTTGCCATTCTTCAGCTCTTGATTCCCAATCGCTGGCTTCGTCCTCTGCTTCTGAAATTCTGTCCATATACTCACCAGCTATTGAGCTCTCAAGTTCCATCCGTATTTGCTGCCTGATAATTGGCTCAGCATCCGTAAATGGAAGTTCAGACAGGACTCGCTCAATAGTGTGAGTTCCATACTTCAAAGCAATAAAGTTATCAGGCATATAGCCTCCGAAAAAAAGCCCCTCACGAGTGAAGGGCGAAGACTTCTCTAATTTAATTAGAACAAGACATCCTCATATCCTGTTCATAGGGCAGTATTACCCACATAGCCCACTCTTAAATGAGATATAGGGGGTTACTCGGTAGGTGATGGGTAGGCACACCACTCAACAACACTCACCTCTGCATCTTCTATTTCTGCTATCTGAAAAACCCATTTCCATTCACCCGTTGGTTTTCCACCTATTCCAATCCATAAAGCTCGCCATGCGATTAAAACGCCTTCACCATTAAGGTCGTTAACAAGCACCTGTTGCTGTGGTTCAGGAAGTGCGTCACTACACTTAATCCACTGCATGATTTAACCCCATAAAAAAAGCCGCTCTAGGCGACTTGTATCTATTCAATAAGCTATTCATTAGTGCCTGTTTTTACCGAGTCAGGCTCTCGTGCCCGCTATACCCCTACAGCGAGATTCGTGTAATATCTAAACACCCCTACAGTGTTGAGACTCATTAATGGATAAGTTTGATAGGAATATTCAAAATAGAATATTGCAAAGCCTTTATGATTCACACCCCGAGTCAGCTAATGACAAAGATTTCAGAGATTTTGCCGAGCTACTAGGAGGATTCGATAAGCTAGTATCTAACATGCTTTATCTTTCAGGGCATGGGCTACTCACTACAGAGGTGAATGCTTACATTGGTGGAACAAAAGAACTCAACTTAAATAAAACAATAATTTCAAGCAAGGGAATTGATTTTATTAGGAATGATGGAGGTCTTGGTGCCATTCTGAATGTGGTGAATGTTAGGCTTCATAGCGATACTATCAATAAACTTGAATCCATTATCTCTTCGTCTAACGCCCCTGAAGAGGAGAAGACGACACTGATTTCAACACTTCGCAAGCTTCCTGAAGATGCCATAAAACACTTGAACCTGAAATTACTGGATATGGGGGTTTCTCATTTGCCGAACGCAGTTCACGCAATTCAAACAGCCCTCCACAACCTGTTTTAAATTCTTCAGAGTCCCTTAGCCTTACAAATTTTCCCCAACCAAGGCTTTTACTCAGTAAAGCCCAAAAGTTTTGGTCTGAGTCAGCACTAACGAAAAAACCGTTAGGGTGAAAGTACGCCGCGTATATCTTCATACTCACCTCGCACTAACTGAAACTGATTTACGATGACCTGCGAAATAGATCGCAACGTCTGGGATGCAGATGGCTCCTGATTCACTGCTTCTATCTCGCAGCGTCAGAGTGCCGTTAAGTGCTTTACTTACTCGACCTGAGCAACCAGTCATAATCGACTCGATACGTTGCTCTAATCGGCTCTCAGCGGCTAATTGTTCACGTTCTAACTTGCGGCGCTCAATACGGCGAAGCTTGCAGCGTTTCTTTGTATTCATGATTACCTCCGTAATTGGCTTTGGTGATTGGATGGCCGGTGCTGAACTCCGGCTTTTCGCTTATTAGATGGCCGTGTTCTGCAAGCAAATCCCCACCGATAGGGAGCCATCCTCAATCGTATCAGCCTACGCATTCATCCAATCCCAAAACCAACTGCGTTTTGGTGTACACCTCTCGGCATACCAACCTTATTGTTAAAGAAGCAGCCTGACTCTTGTCTGGCGCGGTAGGTAATCCGTTTACCGCATCGATGTTTCGTTTCGATGGGTCAAAATTACAAGAATATTTGTTATCTGTAAACAATAAATCTTGTATTTATTCTTGTAAAATACTCATTACTTTGTTTTTTAACGATATTTATTTTTTCAGACGAAAAAAATGCCGCATATAGCGGCAAAGGAACAGGAATGGATGTTGTCAATACGAGGGTATTACTTATAAGAGTGTAAGGATTACGAAAGGTTCAGGGTAGGGGCGAAAAAAAGTCCCGCACAGTGACGGGACAAACAGGATAATTACAACTACTTTCTTTTAGTGAGGTTATTATATATAAATATTAATCCTAGCGATTAAAAATATTGATGGAATATTTTTATGGATAAAAAAATCCCGCTGCCAAGCGGGATAAGTACAACACCAGGATTACTGCTTATTGTGAATAGGCAGGCATTGTATTGATTTAAGAAAAAATCTTAATGATGCAGGTCAATTCTGGTGAGATAGGAGGAAAAAATCCCGCCGGAGCGGGATGATTTATTTTAACAAGTAAAATTCTGGCCAGAATAAAGTGCTAAAAATTCATATATAGTGATCGTTTTAATCCCGTGATCGCCTGCAGCGTTTGGTATCATTATTCTTCTTTTAGCCCCAGGAATGCTCTTTTCATGAGTGATGATGGTAAAACCATGAGTCATGGCGTGAGCAATAAGGAAAGCGTCAGCTTTATCTACAGATGCAAAATCATCTTTAGCCTTTTTATCTACATCTAATCCTTGAGCCCAGTTCATAAGACTAGCATAGCTTCTCATTGAAGTAGTCTCGTCTTCGAAGAAAGAAGGGGGGACTTCATTTTTGATCCAGTCGGCAATTTCATCAGGCTTAGCCATTAATTCTTTCTTCACTGAATTGATAGAAAACACTAAGCCATTTTTGTGTAATGCGACTAAAAGATCCCAAAAAACCTTACAGTATTTGAAGTTATAATGAAAGTATTTAGCACTGATGAAAACATTACTATCAATTAAGAACCTATCAGGGGAGCTCACAGAGAATTCCTTTTTCTATAAAGTTCAATTACAGTATTCGGTTTTATGTTAAGTAGGTTACTAGCTTCCCTTAGGGGGAGTCTTTGAGACATAGCAGATGCTAGAACGGCATCTGTAACAGATTGACTATTCCTATATGGGTAGACAGCATAAGGATTTGCACCAGAACTATCTTTTTTGGTTGCAGAAGAGGACCTTTCTCTTATTATTAGAAATGTGTCATCATCAATTAACTTCAAAGTTTTTGCTCTAACTGCAGTTGCAAAAGAGCTAACTTTGAAATATTTGCTAATTATATCAACTACATAGAATATATCTAAATCTTCAGCGTACTCTTTGTCCCACTCTCTTTTGAATATTTGTGCTGGCATTAAAATTTCAGCTGCAACTTTATTACAGTATGCTTCAATTTTATTTTCAAAGGTCCAATTAGATACGCCCTCTTTGCCTATCCATAGGTGAGCCAGTTCGTGGAAAAGTGTGAATACTTGTGCAGAAAATACATCACCACCATTTACGAATATGGCAGGGGCAATAGGGTCAATTATACAAAATCCCCTAAATTCATTTATGTCGATTTTTCTCTTAGTATTACTTTTCACTATACCATTTTTAAATACCAGAACACCTATGCTCTCTACTAACTTAGATACAAAGCTGAAATACGCATCTTTGTTAGGTAGTTTCAGAGCCTTATTAATATCGAAGTGAATAGTTTCAGATATATCACGAGCGACATCTTCGACATTGTCTCTAAGGTTGAATCTACCGATGAAACTTAAATTATGAGTAATACCAAAATCTTGAAGATATTCTTTATACCAATTGAGTTTGTACTCAATATCCTCATAGGTATCGGTAAAGTCTCTCGTAAGATGCGTGCTTTGGCTTGTTTGTCTGAAATCAGGAAGAGTAGCTTTCTTAAATTCTGGCGGTGTTTCGAGAAAAAGATATCCAAAAGGAACTTGACCAATTTTAGCCAATTTTTCAGCAGTGCTTTTAGTAACTAATCCGTTCAAAAATTTATCTTGTTTTTTAGGCATGAGCTGTTCTGCGAGCTCAACTGTGCTCGTACGCCCCACGCTAGCTATCCAATCAATCATCTGTCTAGATAACTGAAATTCAACTGCTGCCATGATAAATCCTCTATAAACTTTACTGGCCTTCTGCATGAGTTTAAATCATGCATGTAGTAAAAACATTATTTTTCACAAAAACCGCATCTTAGCCTCTACAGCTACGCCAATAACCTTACAGTTACCGTTCACCGGAACCATTGGCCACGCTGGATTCAATCCCTTCAAATACTTCTGGCCAGCATCAATGATTAACTTCTTGAACGTGGCTTCGTTTGAGTCGGTGAGCTTGGCGATCACTAAGCTGCCGTTCATTGGCTCTTTGCCAGTATCAAACAGAACGTAGTTACCTTCCGGTACGCTCTGGCCTGTTGGCGCTGTCATCGAGTCACCTTCAACCTTGAGCCAGAAAGCATCACCCTGAATATGCGCGTCAGACTCAAGCCATTCGCTTATCTCGTCCAAGGTGTAGGCTTCGACAGCCTCAGCCCAACTACCCGCCTGAACGGAGCTGAGGACGGGATAACGCTTACCGGGCGTATAGGTGCCAGCAAACTTGAAGTTATCACCCTTAATTTCTTCCTCGCCGCCTTCCAATAGCCACTTAGTGCTAACGCCTAGTACTGATGAAAGCTCAGGTAAATATCTAGGTCTCTTAGTTTTGCCGCCCTCGAGCTGCTCAATAGCTTGCTGCGATGTGCCGACCTTTTCAGCCAATTGTGTCTGAGTTAATCCAAGAGAATCCCTTTTGATTTTAACTCTATCGCCAATATTCATTTTTATTACCTCTACTTCCATGTTCACAAGAAAACCTGTAATTGACAAACAAAGTAACTTGTTAGACAATACAAGAAAGTTTGTTAACGGAGGATGATATGGAAGGATTATCACACCGACTCAAACAGCGCCGAGAAGAAATGAGATTCACTCAGGCCAAATTAGGTGAGTTAGCTGGAATGTCTCAGCAATCAATTCAGCTAATTGAGGCAGGTGAAACGCAACGCCCTCGTAAGCTTCTTGAGTTAGCCAACGCACTGAAGTGCGACGCAACATGGTTGGTATATGGTAGTTCAGGCCCCCGCGCCGCTTAGTAACACCGCTCTTTAATAATCTGCGCCCCTGCCGAAATGTGGGGAACCAATTCTAAGCATTCAGCTATTAGCTGATCGCTCAACTAAACACACAAGGAATTATGAAGCATGGAACATGCAACTACACGCAATAGCGCTCGCGCAATTGAAAGCAAAATCTTAAACAAAATCTCTCTAGTTGGACTTAGTAATGTGGCTAAGGCCGTTGGAGTGGATAAATCGCAAATCTCTCGTTGGAAAGCCAGCTTTATCCCGAAGATGTCGATGTTACTGGCGGCTCTTGAATGGGGAGTTGATGACGAGCAGATGAATGATTTAGCTCAGAGACTAAGGATATTCCTCACAAATGAAAACGCCCCGAATGGTGGAACACTCGAGGCGTAGTTGCTAATCGATTTTGAGACAAATCAACGAGGTTAATTATACATGAAACCGTATTTATTACAAAGATTTGAGAGACTGAAAGAGGCGAAGAGAAACGCCTTTTGCCGACGGTTCTCTAAAGAGTCAGCCACTAATTTACGCCGGGCACTCGATAAGGCATTAAGTCGTAGAGGTGCCCATGACTAACGTTGCTTATGCAGATTTTGGAGGAGATAGACACTCCAGGAGTTCGAGGATGGATAACCAGAAACACGGTTATTTCGCCATTTTTAGAAGTCTTTTATCCTCTGACTGGGCGAAAGATACTGCGAAATTATCTCTATGGATAAGGCTACTGAGCCAAGCATCAAGAAAGCCTCGGACTGTTAGCTTTAACAACACTATTTGGGATTTAAAAGAAGGCCAGTTAGTAACAAAGATCGAGCTATTAACCAAGGTTCTCAGCGACTCAGAAGGTGGGTTAAAGAGTCGTGACCAGGTGAAAAGAATGCTCGATTTCTTCGTTAGGCAGGAGATGATTTCCTATTCTGGCAACCGTCACGGAACGGTGATTACAGTGCTAAATTATGGTGAATATCAGGGTGATTTACCCGCCCATAAGTCCGACCATAACACCGCACATAACAAACCCAGTGATATCAACGCCTCGAAGGGTGTAGCCGCACACAATAGCGCACATAAACCCGCCCAACATGAACAAGAAGGTATTAAACAAGAATTAAAAGATAAACCCCCCTTACCCCCCAAGGGGGGTTTTTCTGGGCAAGCGATTCAATGCTTGGATTTTTATAACCAGGTGACAGATAGCCGCTGCTCTTCTACAGACGCTTTTGAGAAAGCGCTCTCAAAGGTTAAGGCCAAGGGAGTTACCTACAGCGTTGAGGAAATCAAACTGGTTATCCGTTGGGCGTTCTCGACATGGAGCCATAAGCCATCCCCTAACAACCTTTGTCGAATGACAAGATTTGATAGTTATTTGTCCAATGCAATTATTTGGTCTGAAGGTGTCAGTAATAACCCGAATCCATGTCCACATGAAACTCTAGTGAAACTCTGGAATGAGAAATTTCCCGAAAGAATCATTGAAATTAACGAGTGGAATAAATCCAGACCAGCATATCAGGGGCTAGAGAGAATCTGGAATGGAAAAACTACCCAAGGGGCATGGCGTGAAGTTAAACATATCGGGACACTATTCAACCTAATCCGCCAATCAACACTCACCGACAACTTTCATGAAAAATACTGGCTAAACATCGACTGGATCCTGGACAAGAAAAACTGGGCAAAGGTTTATGAGCAGGTTTTGAGAGAGTATCGCCAGACAAAACAGGGAATTTAAAATGCAGAACTCGAATAAATACTCAGACATGTACGTTGAGCAAAGTGTTATTGGTGCGATTGTCCTGGCGGATGGAAACCCAGAACTACAAGATTCAGCTATGGACTCAATTGAGTGCGTTGGAGTTGATGACTTCACCAATGCATCACACAGGACTATTTTTTCCGCGATTAAGAGACTGCATATCAGCGGATCCCGAATAGACCTTCTAACCCTGAGTTCTGAGTTGGAGCACTCAGGAGAAATTGAGATTACTGGCGGTTTCGGTTATTTGGCTGAAATAACAAAAAATACCCCATCGGGTAGGAACTTAGCTGCATATACCTCAAAGCTCAAAGACCTCTCTCTTGGAAGAAAAACACAATCAGTTCTTCACTCGGCACTCAATAAATTACAGGATCCTGGAATCTCCCCACTGGTAGATATTATTGGCGGTATTCAGTCAGATATAGGGCAGATTGAAACTCAGAAAGAGTCAGGAACCAGGCACATAATGGATGGCATTAATATCTCGATTGACGAGATTGAATCTATTATCAACGGGGATATTTGGAAGCATAGAACTCAATTGGGCATGGAAACTATCGACGATGCTTTTGGTGGATTTAACAACACTGATTTTATCGTGGTAGGCGGTCGTCCTGGTATGGGTAAAACTATGTTTAGTACCACGGTTACTGAGTGCGTGGCTTTGCACAGTAAAAAACCAGTCTTATTTTCAGCCTAGAAATGCCCATCGAGCAAATATCTCAGAGGATTGCATATCACAGAGCTAGAATCAGCAAGGAGCAATTGTTAAACGAGGATAATAAATCCGCTTGCGATGCTGCATGGGGTAAGTTGAGCATGGCGCTAAAGGACTTTCAAGGTGCACCAATTCATATCAACGATAAAACTTCTTTGAGTGTCCATCAAATCAGAGCAGAGGCTAGACGGATCCATAAACAGACCGGTGGTTTAGGAGTTATCATTGTCGACTACCTGCAAAAAATGAAGATGACTAACCCTGAGAACATGAATCAGTCGGTCGGGGAGATTGCTACAGGCTTGAAGAACCTGGCTAAAGAGTTACGCTGTCCGGTCATCGCACTAGCTCAGTTAAACCGTAACCTTGAGCAGCGTTCAAACAAAAGGCCAGTCAATGCAGACTTGAGAGAGTCAGGAGTTATTGAGCAAGAAGCAGATGTAATTTTCATGGTTTATAAGGACGAAAAGTACAATCCTCAAACCGAGTTAAAGGGTGTCACGGAAATCATTTGCACTAAGTCTCGCCATGTACCAGGGGCAGAAAAATCATATTACTTTAGCAGTGCGCTTTCAGGTCTGGATCCGTTAGACTTTAAGTCCATGTCGAACAGCGGATACCATAGCGAAATCGACTGCTAACACTAACGAGGCCGAAAATGACAATGAAAAAATTAGATGTAGAAGGGTACTTAAAAAACCAAGAAGAGTTAGAGAAGAAAGTAGTAGTAGATGGAGACCACATCCTACTCGCCCTACCTGAAGGTAAAATTGACGAGTGGTATGAGATTCCGTTATCTCGCCTGGAAACAAGTGAGCAAATCATCTCCTGGATATTCCACTTAACCGAGAAGTCCTGGATTGAAAAGGATGTTTTCAGAAGATTTATTAAGGTCATCAGCGAGCTTAGGGGTATAAGCCTTTAGCAATAAACAAAATTTAACCTGATAAATCAAAGCCGCTTAAAGCGGTTTTTTTATGTCAATAGGAGAGGGATATGAACATTAAAAAATGTACCTGTGGCGCTGATGCTTTTGTCTTCCGAGAGGCACAGGGTACGAGGTTAAGAGGTAGGTGGTATTACGTTGCTTGCTCTGAGTGTCAAAACCGAGGCCACACGATGGAATCCGCTAATACCGCCATAAATCATTGGAACGAAGGTTAGGGAGAGGAACATGAATTACCAAGAGATGAGTGACTACGATATTAGTTGCGAGGTAGGTAGCAGAATTAGCCTTGCTGATTACTTGCTGGTAACCAACGGACAAAAAGATTACTGCAACTCATGGGCTGATGCTGGGCCGATAGCGGAAGATAACGAAATCGGAGTGGTCAAAGTATTAAACGGATGGTGTGCAACCAATGACCATGCCAAACATGAGGGTGTATTTTTCGTAGACCCTAATCCCCGCCGTGCTATATGCATCGTATTCCTCATGATGAAAGGCGGTGAGTGATGGTAATTGAAGAAAAATTCAAAGCAGGCGATAAAGTAGTTTATAAGCGGTTCGACGATGAACATATTGAATGTGTATTCGGAGAATACTGCTATGAGTTCTTTAATCCTTGTCTCGCTATCTTCCCAATCGATGGTAGTAACTATTTCCTAGCTCCTCCATCTAAAGTTTTCCCTTTGATGAAAGGCGGTGAGTGATGGATAAGAAGTGTTTTTCAGAAAACATGGCTAAATTTTCTCAAGTTTTCGATCCAATTTTTCAAATTGATGCTGAAATTTCACACCACGAAAGGCAGATAAAGAAACTTGAGGAACGCCGCCGAGAGGAAATCAACCGCCAGAACTTGAATAAGGTTAAGGCATGAACATCCCAAAGACGGACTCCGGTTACATTCCACTAACTTTCAGGCCATAGGCCAACAACTCTCAGAACTACTCCAATCAGGCGATAGCTACCGAATAAAGGTTGAGCCTTGGCGGGAGCGCCGCAGCCTATCTCAGAATAGCCTTCAACATCTTTGGTACTCAGAAATCAGCCGCTACTTAATCCGTAACGGGCGGAATTTTGCGCCTCCAGAATGGGTCAAGGATGCGATGAAGCACAGCTATCTGGGCTATGAGGAAATCGAAAGAGTGGACGTTGTAACCGGAGAGAGAAAACTCGTTCAGGAGCTAAAGCATACGTCGAAGTTAACAACTGGCGATATGCATCACTACCTGAGCAAAGTCGAATCATGGGCGCAGAGTATCGGGTGCTTACTGACCACTCCCGAAAACTGCGAGTACCGAGAACTACAGAGGAAACAGGAAGAATGAAATCCAGAAAATATCAGCCTTATACAGGTGAGGAAATAAAGAAAATTAAGGAGATGGCTGGCAAATTCACTTGTGCCGAAATGGCAAAGGAGATTGGCAGGTCTGTTGGTTCTGTATCTAATTTCTGTAGTGATAACCACATATCTACCAAGCTGATTAATAGCGAGTTGAGCGACATAGATTCATCAATCATCGAATGCCTGAATTACAGCACGTTCATCAAGGGTTCTGAGTGTAAAGCAGAGACAGGGCTGAAGGATGGCGTATTTAAAAACGCGATCGCCAAACTAATAAAAATCGGGCGCGTCGAGTATTCAACCATTCGAGAAAGAGGTCGAATTTTTCGCGTGTACCGGCTATTGCCAGAAGTTCAGTTCGGTATATCAAGCCGACTGCAAGACTTTTATCAATATATGCGAGGTAGCCATGCCTGAAACTCCATGCACAGCCTGCGGATTCCCCTCAGAAGATGACAAGTGGTGTGACGCCTGTGAAGAGGTCTATCACGCTAAGGACCCGAACTTTTACGATTTAGGAGGGAGTGATGCGCAAGACAAGGCGGCGGTGCAAGATATGCCGTGAGTGGTTTCATCCGAAATTCCCTAACGAATGGTGGTGCAGCCCAGAACACGGCGCAGAGTACGGAATACTTCTCAGGGAAAAAGAGAAGCTCAAAAAAGAACAGCAGCGAAAGAAAGAAGCCCAGCAAGAACGCCGTCACCTTCAGATAAGAAAGCTCGAAGTAAAACCCCTCAGTTATTTCCACAGTAAAGCCCAAGCAGCATTCAACCAATACATCCGCACTAGGGACGCTGAGCAGCCATGTATTAGCTGTGGGCGTCATCATGAGGGGCAATGGCATGCAGGACACTATCGAACACGTGGAGCATCACCAGAGACACGCTATGACGAAACCAATTGCCATAAGCAATGCGCACCCTGCAATAACCACCTATCTGGAAATATCGAGAACTACACGCCGAACCTTATCGAAAAAATAGGGCAGGAGGCATTCGATATTTTGATGGGTCCGCACCCAGTAAGGAAATGGTCGCGGGAGGAGTTGGAGCAGCTGGCAGCTTACTACAGGCAGAAAACCAGAGAGCTAATTAAACAGAGGGAGGGAACATGATTTACGACCTTAAGTTACCCAACTGGGCTGAACTATCTTCGTGTCCCTTTTGTGGAGGTAATGCAGAGCTATCTATTGACGGGCAGGGGGTGTTTGCTGGATGTAAATCAAAAGATTGCTGGATAAATCCTATTACTGATACATACGACACTAAGCGTGAAGCTATAAGGGCATGGAATAGGAGGCCTGAATGACTTGGCTAACTAAACTCCTTAACCACTTCTCACCCATAACCCCAACAGTCCAGTACAAAACCCCACAGAGTTATCCAGCCCAACCCGGAAAGAAGCGGAGGAAGAAGTAATGATCGTCTATGGCGAAAACGAGTTACTGGCTGAGTCTAATCTCCAATTAGCTAAGTTACGGGAAAGTTTATTTTACAACCCTGAAACTGGGAATTTCACTTCAAGGGCAGAAAGGGGAGTAAGAATTAGGTGTCAGATTAGAGATGATGGTTATATCAAAGTTTGTTTTTCTGGAAAGAGGTTTATGGCTCACCGGCTTGCATGGTTTTACATGCACGGTAAGTGGCCGAGCCATGACATTGACCACATAAACGGTAATCCATCTGATAACAGCCTGAAGAACCTGAGAGAGGCCACAAGAGCAGATAACTCGCATAACAGGGTGATTGGCAAAAATAACACATCAGGCCTTCGCTGCGTCTCCCAGAATAGGCGTAACGGAAGGTGGAGAATTAATATCTGGCGCGGGGGTCATAAGTTCTATCTTGGCGAGTACATCAGTAAGGTCAAGGCTGCTCAGGTTGCTAATGAATGGCTTAAGAAAAATGATGGTGAATTCTTTTCTGATGTGAGGCGCCGGAGTGATTTGCCAGATGACCAGATCGCTTTACTGGCCAATATAACCAAGAGTAAAGACTTAGGCCATAAGCCAAGGTTAGATCCATGTCAGAGAGTATTTGTTTCTCATATGCTCAATGCTTGGGGGAAGTGGGCTTACGACGGGCTACCTGATAAGAACCAGATAAGCCCAATCGCAAGATTCATGGAGTCAGTGTCAGGTCGGGGGGCCATAACATCTGATGGATTGGTAGCGATAATGGAAAGTCTTCACAACCGCGGCTATCACGGAGCTGAGCTTATCAAAAAGATGGCGCAAATCATTGCAAATCTTAAACATGCCAGAGTAGAGACATGCTCGGATTTTGAGGGCATGTTCATGGATAGAATGATTCAGCGAACATTGGGGGCCAAATCAATTTTGGGTCAGGTAGCCATAAACTATTATGTCTATGGTCATCCGATTGAAACGATTGCTCAGTACCTACAACGGATAACTAAGCAAGGCTTAACGCTTCCACAAGCGAGAAATAGAGTCAGATGGTGCATTAGTTTAATTGAGGCAAAAATCTATCACGAAGTTATAAAAGAAACGGAAATACAGGATGGTAAGGTGTTTTCGGATAACTAAATCTAATATTACTTGCAAAAAAATTATGGACTGATATATTTGGCATATGCTCGCCGCAGTTGTCGATGAGCAGTCAATTTACTAGGGGCTCGCAGATCGCGGGCCCTTTTCGCTATTTAGTAATCTTTGAAAGTTCTGAACATATCACGTGTAAATTGTATAGCTCTCTTATTTCTGGGCTTATTTGTCCATTTATTCTCGATAGAACTTCAGGCTTACTAACATTGTTAATTATGTCTATTAACTTTAATTCCTCGCTCACTTCCGAGGGAGTTTGTTGGCTTATCATTTTGGAAAAGTTTACATCATCGTAAGTTATTTCCTTTATAACTAATGGATAACTACTTAATCCAGAAGTTACCGGCTGAATCCGGATAACAAGATCATCCTTTGTTATTGATATAGCCTTTCTTGCTCTACGAACGTATATGTAATATCCGATGGGTGATTTCCTCAATTCCAAAGGGTAGTCGCTTTTATTTAGAATCATTTCATACCTATCTAAGTTAGATCATCATTTCACGTGATATTTTCGCACTATGAGTGCCTGTAAAATATCCTCCAGTTAATCGTGAAAATCCACACAAATCCCCGTTCGGGGGTAACTATGAAGAAACAGACTATGCAAGAGCGTCCTGACTTTTGGGCTGCTATGTTTGCGTGGCTGGCGACACACAGAAACGAAGCTGGCTACTCTGCATTAGCCTTTGTCATGTCCATTCTTGCTACATCGAGAAATAAGAAGGCCGAGTGGAAAGACCGGATCGCCGGCGCTTTGATGTGCGGGATTATTTGCTTCTTCGCCAAGTCAACTCTTACAGCCTTATTCGCAATATTCAACTGGCCTTTCGCCCCTGACCTGTGCTGGCCTATCTCGGCTGCGGTCGGTTATATCGGCGTTGACCCTATCTTCAATTTAGCTCGCCGCAGAGTAGGGCTTGATGACGGAGCAAACAATGCTAACAGTTAATCAACTCGCTCAAGCGGTTGGGCTATCGGATAGTGATGCCGCTTTATGGTTGCCACACATCCTTAAGGCAGCAGATAAGTACCAGATTAATACCTCTTTACAGTTAGCTCACTTTCTCGCGCAGATGGGGCATGAATCAGGTGGATTTAAACACCTGGTTGAAAACCTTAACTACAGCGAGCAAGCATTAAATTCCGCGTTCAGAACTCGCATCACCAAGTCGCAGGCCAACCTCTACGGTCGCAACAGCAAGCATCCAGCCAACCAACAAGCAATAGCCAATATCGTTTATGCAGGTCGCAATGGTAATGGTGATGTACAAAGTGGTGACGGTTATAAATTCCGTGGACGCGGACTGATTATGATTACCGGGCGGAGTAACTACCGCGCCGTTGGTTATGAGAACTCACCCGCAGAACTGGAATTACCGGAAGGTGCTGCAATGAGTGCCGCAGCATGGTGGTCACAACATGGATTAAATGAGTTAGCCGATAAAGACGATGTGAAGGCAATCACTAAAGTCATCAATGGCGGCTATAACGGTTTAGAAGATAGGCAATCCCGCTTAATCAAATCTAAGGGGATTTTATGCTCAAGTTAATCAGTTTATTCCGCAATAACGCTCATATCTTAATACCGTGCGCTTTCATCCTGTTTTTCTGTGTGGCTCTGTGGGGCCTGAACGTTCGTAACACTCAACTCTCTGCCACTAACGACCGATTAGAGAAACTGGCAGACAGTAAAGACGAACAGATAAACAACCTCCGCGCCAAAAACGACAATCTGGCCGATGGCGTTCAACAACTTACCGAGGCAGTCACAAAGCAGAACGCTGTAATGGCTGACGTACTCGCTCAACGTGCCGACACCGCAGAACATAACAGAGAGTTACAGAATGAAATTAAACGCTATCTGGCAACTGATAAGTACGCCTTGTCTCCTGTTAATAGTATCGCTGTTAGCAAGTTGCGCGAAGCCGCAGAAGACAGTCGAGTATCAAGCAGTAAAGGTGCCGTGTCTGGCAATACCAGCCGACCTAACGAGCCCACTCGCTAAGCCAAAGATAAGCGATCCATTCACCTACGGCGATAGCGTGGCGCTCAATGCTGAGTTATTCGGCTTATTGAATCAGGCCAACATTGACCGTCAGGCAATCAGAACAATTGAAGCTAACCAGCAAGGTAAATAATCATGAGTGAAGCAAAGCCGCAAGACGGCACCACAGTAAAAGGTTACCGGACTTTATCGGAGGGTGACATTCAGGTCATGAACCGACTGAAAGGTGTGAGTCGCCATTTCCTTAATCTCTTGGACACTGCAAAAGAAACTGGGGCAGACCCTCGTTGGGTTGCCATGGCTAAAACAGAGATGCAAAAAGCCTGCATGTTCGCTTGTCGTTCTGTCGCAAAGCCTGATGACGATAGTTGATTTAGATCCCTAGAGGCAGGGGAAACCAAATGAAATTAATCCAGTGGCTAATCAGCCTATTCACCAAAGAGAGTAAACCCATGACAGAGCCAGTAACTACAGAACAGCCAGTAGTAACCGATCCCGTAGCAACCCCAGCCACCGAAGCAACCGCAGGTGTAAAAGACCTAGCGAAAGCTTACGAGTTCATCAAGTCCGGCATTAGCCATCTTGGTGAAGCAGCAGAGGGTGAATTACTCGCTCTCGCTAAAAAGTATCTGTAGTAGCCAGAACAGAGGTCATTAACGTGACCTCGATTGTGGTTATTACCCGACAAGGCAGGTGATCACATCTTCGATGGTCATAACTGACAAGTGATTTAGTCGTGCTGTGAAGCATTACGACAATTGCGACCCTTGATATTTTTTAGTTCAACGAATGACACACCTCAGGTGTTACCCGTATAGGAACACATAAAAATGTTCTTAGACGCGCACCTAGCCAGCCCACTTTCAAAGGTGGGCTTTTTTATGGGCGCAACTCACGCGCAAGCAAAACCCGAGCCTTTCAGAAAGTTGAGCCTGAGATAGTCGCTGGATAATAGCGATCCATCGGGTGCGGCATATCTGTGAGACAGGCTCAACTCTCTAAAAGGAAATCGCTATGAAACATCTGATTAAGGTTATCAAAGGCACTCCAGTAGTTAGCACTGAAGTGATCGCGGCAGAGTTTGGACGTCGACACGATAACGTCATGCAAAACATCCGTTCACTCATTGAGTCGGGGCATTTAGGTGCCCTTGATTTCAAGGAGACCTCTTACATTGATAAATCCAACCGGGCAAAACCTTGCTTTGAGCTTACAGAGCGTGGGTTTTTCATCGCAATGCCATTCATCGGTGGTGATAAAGCCAGAGATGGTCAGGTGCGTCTGGTAGACAGTTTTATCCAGTATCGTGAGAAAGCACGGCAGGAAGCAGCGATTCAGGCTGAAAGAGATCTTGCTAGAGTGGAATACCGCCCTATGACCAACGCCATTAAGGCCAGCAAAGAGTCAGAAGGCAAAGATGCTGAGCATTATCACTTCAGTAATGAGGCCAATTTGATTAACCGGATTGTGCTGGGAGCAACCTCTGCAAAGTTCCGAAAAGATAACGACATCGGTAAATCTGAAGCAATTCGTGATTACCTGACAGCCGAACAAATACGGGCAATCACCGAACTGCAACGAGCCGATACGGTATTCATCAATATGGGATGGGACTATGAGAAGCGGAAAGCAGAACTAAACATCCTTTTTGACCGAAATCACCGCCAACCACTAATCGAAGAGCAGCATAGATTGGCTGCGTAGGCTGCTCAATTTTGAGTTTACTGATTTTAAAGGAAAAGAGAGCCACTTTCACAACGGCTCTCTGCATCACATACGTACTCAAAAATACGCCTTTCACTCACTCCAACCCTGTAATCGTGAATAATTGTCTTTGTTGTCGGAAATTTTAAACCGGAACTTTCTTGGCGAGCGGGTTCCATCCATATTGAGTGTTAAACAGGTAACTTCAGCCTCGTCAGGGCCAACATTCTCTAGAGCCATGAAGACCTCAGGGCTCACGCTGTCAATAGGAACTATGCCATGAGAATAGTCAAAGAAAATGAGTATATCTGTATGCTCCCTTATTAGATCATATTTCAAAAGCAGTGGCTGTTTAGTGACTTGTGATACAAAAAATCGAAAAGAACTTTCAGGCATTTTTCTTTGCCCCGTTTCCCAGCTATCCCATGTTCTTCGTGCTACACAGGTAAGCTTGGCAGCGACGTCTCGGGATAAATTTGCTGCAACTCTAGTGTTATAAATGACTTCTGTAGATATCTCCATAGCAACCTTCAATTTTGTGTTGTCATTAACTACAATGTGTCATATAAATACACTTAGTGCAAGGTCCAAGGCCGTTTTTCGAACCATTATATTTTTGATGAGCTCACCAATATTGAAATCAATAACAATTATTCACTGAGAAAACTAAAGAGAAACGTATGGCGACTAAAAACAAAGTTGGTCGCCCAAGTAAATTGGCCGAGAGTATCGAAAAGGCTAAAGAATACTTAATGGGCGGCTACAAAACGGTAGAGGACGTTGTCCCGAGCGTGGCTGGCTTAGCCTGTTATCTTGGCATTAGCCGGTCGAGAGCGTATGAATATGCCAAGCAAAGTGAAGAGTTTAAGGACACGTTAGACAATATCCAAACCATGCAGGAGCGAGGGCTGATAAATAAAGGCTTGAGCGGAGATTTTAACGCGACAATCACCAAGCTAATGCTAGCCAATCATGGTTACAGCGACAAAGCCGAGATTGATAATAAATCATCTGACGGAAGTATGACTCCCAAGCCAACCACTATCCAATTATTACCCGTTGAGGCTAAACGTGAGTAGTGTACAGCTACCCATACCAGCCAAACTTGCTCCACTCTTCACCGCTATAAATAAACGTTACCGATGCTCACATGGTGGGCGTGGTAGCGCTAAAACTCGAACCTTCGCACTAATGACAGCCGTTAAAGCCTATCAAGCCATGATGAATGGCGAATCAGGCGTAATATTGTGTGCCCGTGAGTTTATGAACTCACTGGAAGAGTCGAGCATGGAAGAGATTAAGCAGGCGATACGTTCGGTGCCTTGGCTGGCAGCTAACTTCGATATCGGCGAGAAGTACATACGGACAATCGACCGTAATGTGAGTTATGTCTTTGCTGGCCTACGTCACAACCTCGATAGCATCAAATCAAAGGCGCGTATCTTACTGTGCTGGGTTGATGAAGCCGAGACAGTGAGTGAGGTAGCTTGGCAGAAACTAGACCCGACAGTGCGCGAGGCTGGTTCTGAGATATGGGTGACATGGAACCCTGAAATAGACGGTAGCCCGACTGATAAGAGATTTCGTAAAAGCCAAGACGATTCCATTATCACTGTTGAGATGAACTACACGGATAACCCGTGGTTCCCTGAGGTGCTTGAGATTGTCCGCACTAAAGACCAGAAGAATCTCGACCCTGCGACTTATGCTTGGGTGTGGGAAGGTGCTTACCTCGAAAACTCAGAGAAACAGGTGCTGGCAGGTAAATATCGTATTGCTGGCTTTGATGATGAGCTATGGAAGCAAGCAGATCGCTTGTTCTTCGGTGCTGACTTCGGTTTCGCTAAAGACCCGAATACGCTTATTCGCTCCTTTATCATCGATAACTCTCTTTACATCGAGTATGAGGCTTACGGTGAGCATACCGAGCTAGACCACATGCCAAAGTTATACGACACAATCCCCGAGGTCCGTAAGTGGCCTATTAAGGCTGACTCAGCGCGACCAGAGACCATTAGCTATCTAAAGCGACAGGGATTCAAAATATCATCCGCCGATAAATGGCAGGGTAGCGTAGAGGACGGAATAGCTCACCTGCGTGGGTTCGATGAGATCGTCATTCATCCTCGCTGCAAGAACGTAGCGAAAGAGGCTCGGCTGTGGTCATACAAAACTGACCGGGTGACGGGTGAAGTCCTTCCTAAACTGGCAGATGGTAATGAACACTGCTGGGATGCTATTCGCTACAGCCTTGATGGTCACATCAAGCGCAAAACCAAAGGCGCAATCTTCTTCTAAGGATTAACTAAGTGAACGAACAAAACAAAGGCGAGGTGGGATTCCTCGTTAACGCCCTTGCTGAGTCAATCGGGCGTCAACGAATGCTGTATGCAGCACAGTACAACGGTAACACCAAGCGGACTAAGTTATGGGATGAATTCGGTTATCCTGATAGCGTTAGTTTTGATGCGCTTTACCGCGCTTACCGCCGTAACTCTGCCGCTTATGCAGGGGTTCATAAAACTCTCGACTCATGCTGGGTAGATAGGCCAACGATTATTGATGGCAGTGAAGAGAAGGAATCAGTAGCGACAAACCCGTGGGAAGCAGAGGTCACCAAGCTGATTAAAAAGCACTGGGCGAAGATTAAAGACGCCGACCGCCGCAACCTTGTTGGCCGTTACTCTGCGCTGCTACTGCAAATCAAAGATAATCGCGATTGGAGCCAGCCAGTAGACGTCAATGCGGTTAAGTTACTAGGCCGTAAAGCACTGGTTAAACTGATTCCGGCTTGGGAGTCGCAGATTAAACCCGGTAACTTCGATACCGATACTTGGTCAGAAACCTACGGTCAGCCGGTTAACTTCAATTTCAATGAACAGCCGGTTGGTGATGACGGCACTTATGGTGCCGTTCGTAGTATGGAGGTTCACCCTGACCGAGTGATTATTCTCGCTGAAGGTTCGGAAGATGAAAATATCCTTTCTGGCATCCCGTTAAACGAGGCAGGCTATAACGACCTGCTGGATATCGAGAAGACTAAAGGTGGTAGTGCTGAGGGATTCCTGAAAAATGCTAGCCGTCAATTGGGTATTACCTTCGACCCTGAAACTGACATGCAACTTATCGCAGATGCGGCCAAGCAAGCAGGGTACGCAGATGTGGGCGAGGCTATGAACGATAAGATGATGAAGCTGAATCGTGGAACTGATGCGGCTCTCGTCACTCAATCTGGCACCACTTCAGTCTTGTCCGTTGCTGCTGCAGACCCAACTACATCATGGACAGTCTCAGCGAACAGCTATGCATCAACAATTGGATGCCCGTTCAACATCTTATTCGGCAAGCAGACCGGTAACCTTGCATCGACTGAGGATAAGAAAGCATGGGCCGCACACTGTAACGAGCGCCGACAAGGTTTCATGTCTGACTTACTCGTCAATGTTATTACGAGATTCTGGACGATTGGGCTAATCGACCCGCCGACTAATGGTGAGGTTACTGTGCAATGGTCAGATTTACTGGCTCCTGCTGATGCTGACAAACTGGCGAATATGTCCACTATGGCCGATATTGCCCAGAAGACTCAGCAAGCCTACGGTACGCCAGCGGTTGAGGTTAACGAAGTTAGGGCAGCAGGTGAACTTGAGCCGATAGCAGAGCCAAAGCCGAAAGAGGTTCCGAATGTTGACCCACTTACCGGACAATCGAATCCGAACACCGATAATTCCGCGCAATAAGTCAGACCCAACTCAATCAGCCAAGTCCGTTAATCGAATGTTCAACGATATCGAGCATCGTTACTACCAGATTAAGGTTAGGTTGAAAGAGGAATTAGACAGGCGACTACGGGGTCGTGACTCGGCGGTGAATACGAAGTCATACGCTGTCCATGGCGCAACTATCTATCAGGTGAATGCCGGTACCTATATCTACGACATGACTGCTGCTCAGCTGGCTGACTTACTCCAGGTCGTACAAACGATACTCGATGACTATTTGCTGGAAGGTAATAGCGATAATCTCTGGGCGCTATCTTACGTTGCGGATGAATATCAGAGAGGCACTCAGGCAGCCTACACGAACCTTTCTGTTCAATCGACTACCTATGCATCACAAACCACCTTATCGTCGCTTCTTGGCTCTCCTGCTTATCAGAATCAGATAGCAGCAGCCTACGTTAGCGCCTATAGCGATTGGAAAGGTGTCAGTGATAAAGCGAGGGCTGACTTAGCCAATGTCATTGCGAATGCAATTGGACGAGGTATTAACCCGCGAGAAACTGCCAATATCATCAGTAAGCGCCTCGATGTGAGTATGTCCAGCGCTAAGAATATTGCTCAGACAGAACAGGTTGGGGCACTACGAGAGGCACAGTGGAACGAAACAACATGGTCGCGGGATAGGCTAGGGCTGAATACTGCTTTACTCCATCTTTCCGCACTCAAGCCAACGTCTCGGTCTTGGCATGTGGCGAGGCATGGACACACTTACACGCCTGAAGAGGTCAGAGAGTGGTATTCGCAGAATGGTAACCGCTATCGTTGCTACTGCTCTCAAATCCCCGTCATTCTCGATGACAAAGGCAATATCGTTAATCAAGGCATGGTCGAGCGCTTATCCAAAGAGCGTAAACAATGGCAGCAAGCATCGTAATCAACTCATAAACGAGGACTCAGCATGTCACGCAATTGCGTAAACGTGCTGTCGGTCATTAACTCAGCTTCGAATATCTCAACTGAAACCATCAACGGACGCGATCACATTATCGTGCGTGGCATCACGCCTGTTGTTGATGACATTGTGATGAATCGTAAGCTCTATCCGGCAGCAGAAATAGCAAAGAGTTATAAAACGCTAGAGCGCAATCCCATGCCTCTAGGTCACCCGAAATTAGACGGAAAGCATATCTCAGCGCGAGACGTGCAAGCGGTTAACCAGTATCACGTTGGCGCATGGTTACAGAACGTCAATCATTCAGGCGGGAAGGTTACTGGCGATATGTACGTCGACCGCCGATATGCCGAAGCCTCCGATAACGGCAAGCGACTTCTAGCGCGGCTCGATGACATGGCGGCAGGTAACAACTCCGAGCCGATTCATATCTCAACAGGGCTTACCTACTCAGGAATCGTTGCTAACGGCGACTCTAAAGGTAAGAAGTACGATGAAATTGCCACGAATATGGACTTTGACCATGTGGCGGTATTACTCGATGAGCCGGGAGCCGGAACGCCGAACGATGGTGTAGGCATCTTCGTTAACTCAGACGGTACCGAGCAACAAATCGAAGTCGTTAATCTTGCTGAAGCACAAACCCCTGACGAATTACCCCCTGAATCACATTCATTTTTCCAACAGCTAAAGGCGTTTTTCAGCGCCAACAGCAAACAACCCAAAGAGGAAGTAGACCCGATGAAAGAACTCATCACTAATGCGCTGAAAGCCAAAGGCATCCCGACTGAGGGTAAGTCTGACGCTGAACTGATGGACGCATACAACAAGGCGGTAGCAGCAGATGCGACCACGAAAGAAGAAACGCCGGAAGAGAAAGCCGAGCGTGAGAAAAAAGAGGCCGAAGAAAAGGCGGCTAAAGATAAGCCAGCAACCACGGCAGCCAACGCTGAAGAGGTTCCTGCTTGGGCCAAGTTGCTGACTGAAGAAGTTAAATCGCTAAAGGTTCAAGTCAACTCTGGCCAAGAAGCAGAGAAATCAGCCATGCGCTCAGCGGTAAAAGCTAAGTTCGGCATGACCGACATCGCAGTCAATGCGCTCGAAGGTGAGCCGTTAAAAGAGCTTTACGCGCAATGCGCCACTTCACACGGCCTGAGCGGTGCTTTCAACCACTCAACCGAAACCAAATCAATCTCAGAAATGCCGGAGTAATTACAAATGGCTAAAGACGGTAAACACGTAATTCACGCAGGCGGAATTTTCCCTAACCCGCTACTCAATCGCGAAGGTTCGGCGGCTGCTGACGTTCTGCCCGGAACGGTCGGTTACTTCGACGCTGGCAATTTCACAGCATCGGCTTCTGGTGCTGAGTCAGCAATCCTCTACGTTGCCAACATGGATTATCTGCGCTGCAAAGGCGTAGACGACACCATCGATGCTGGTGAGCTAGTTGTTGGTATTCAGCCGTTACAAGGACTGTTCCTGAATGTCCGAGCTGCTGCTGGCACCTACACCAAAGGACAACCAGTCGCAGTCGCTAATGGTCAGATTAAAGCGGCTTCGGCGGGCACTCCTGCAAATGGAGACACTCCGGCAGTGGCGGGTGACGTTGTATTCGCATACGTCGAAGAAGACACAGCATTGACTGCGCAAGCGGGCGATCTGGTTCGCGTAGTATTCAAATAAGGATAACTGAATGTTTGTATTCTCGAAGTCCATTGGTGAAAAGACCAATAACTTAGCTGTAAATAGCTACCAGTTCGCGCAACTGGCACAAGAGCGCCAAGCGGCAATGAACCACCAAGGCGTAAACGTCATGGAAGAAATTGCCAATCGCGTTAACATCGCGTCAAAACTGAATGGTATCAATGCCGTTCGCTCTCCTTTAGACCTATACAAGACTTTCGACCAGACAGTCCTGTCACAGTTCACCAATCAGGACGAGTTCACCCTGCTTAATGACCTGACGCCACTTTCTCGCTCAGTGCGTATCAATGCTACTGTCTACGAGTATGCGAAATCAGGTGGCAAGATGTGGGGGCACACCTCAATGTCTGGTCAAATAGGCGCGGCGTTGGACGCTACTGCGTACGATTACGATGGCACGATGGTTCCAGTGCATGACACAGGATTTAAGTTTAACTGGCGTGATGCTCGTTTGAACAACCCTGATGCGTTTGACGTTATCTCTGATGCTCAAACTGAGTCAGCCGCACAAGTTCGCCGCACTTATGTCGATTACATCTTCAATGGCTTCCGTGATGCTGAAGGTAACTTTGTTCAGTTCGACGGGAAAACTTGGAAAGGCGTTAAGAAAGATGAGCGCGTAGGCCAGTTCACTCTGACGACTAACCTTGCAACAGCTACCGATCCGAAGGCAATCCGTAAGCAAGCTATCGCCCTGCGTGATGAAGTTCGAGTAACTAACCTGCAGTACGGTGCTCAGACTTGGTATGTCTCGCAAGAGATTATGTCCAACTTAGAACAGTATTTCAGTGACAACTACGCAGCGCCTACGCTGTATGAGGAGTTACTGAAGCTATCCGGTGTTGCTGCGATTAAGGTTGATGCTCAGTTAACTGGTAACCAGGTGCTAATCGTTCCACTGCAATCTGGCGTAATCGCTCCGATTGTAGGGCAAGCGTTCGGTACTGTTGCCGACCCGCGTCCGTTCTATAACAGCGATTACGTGTGGCGCACTTGGGGGGCTGCTGGCTTGATGGTTAAGACGGACATTCAAGGTCGCTTCTCGGTTATCTTCGCAACAGGTAAATAATCATGGCAGCCCAAATCACGCTTGAAGACGTAAAACCGATGATGGCTGAATTGGGCTTCACGGTACCTGACTCGTTACTCACCTTACTACTCTCGCAGGTGAGTGGTGTGTCGGCATGTATGGACGGGGCTGGATATTCAGAGGACTTGCAAAAGTTACTGCTTATCTACGCTGTATTGCGTCTGGCGGCCCTCTCCGGTGCTCGGAAAATATCGTCACAGTCGGCACCTTCCGGAGCTTCACGGTCTTTTACCTATGATTCAGCAGGCACTGATTACCTGCTCAAGCAGATTAGAGCTTGGGACAGTAATGGGTGCCTGTCTGGTCTACCGCTATCGAGTAGCTCGGTAGGGTTCTTTGATGTGGTCGGAGGCTAGATGGAATGGATTAACGTTACTGAAAAGCTTCCTAAGCCACTATCGAGAGTGTGGGTTGAGACTGATTCAGGCAGAAAAACGACGGCTTACCTCAAGTCTGATGGGCAGTGGTTTCTATTCTGTCGAAAGATAGCTGATACCAATCCTGTGATTGTAAGGTGGCGGGAATGAGTTCTGTAGCCAATTGGAGCTATACCGCGCCTTGCACTATCTGGCGGAAGAAGGTCGGTGAAAACGGTAGCACTATGGATGAATACGGGCAGCCACTCGGCTTTACGTCTCCCAAAATCATCATGTGCGATTATGGTGGCGGTCTATCTGCAAAGATTGGTGATATCGGAACGGAACAGGTGGTGAAAAACACTTTCTGGACTGAGTTCGATAAAGCTGAGAAGGGCGATTACATCCTCATTGGCGAATCCACCGAAGCTGACCCACTAACCGCTGGCGCTGATGAAATCATGCAGATAATCCGTTATGCCGACACCTTTGAGCGGCTAGCAGATGATTATGCGATTCTGACGGGGGTATAGTATGGGCGTTAAAGTGAAAGGTATTAGCGCAGCCAAGCGTAATCTCGATTCCATTATCGATAATGTTCAAGGTCGAAAGGTAATCAGGGCGCTACAAAGTGCAATGATTATCGGGTCCTCTCAGGCTGCTATCTATACACCAATCGATACATCAACGCTACTCAACAGCCAATATCGTGAGTTATCGGTAAACGGTACCAGAGTGACAGGGCGTGTCGGTTACTCAGCTAACTACGCGATTTATGTTCACGACCCGAATGTCCCGCAGACCTTCCGTCGAGCGACTGCTGAGAAAGAGTTCTTAACGAAAGGGTTTGCTGATACTAAAGAGCAGATTGAGGCTGCGATTGCACGGGAGATGTCGCTATGAATCCTCCAATGTATAAACGGGTTAGGGATGTAATTTCTGATGCTGGCCTGACAGCTGGCTACATCACTCAATCGCTAATTTGGTCTGATACGGGGAAAATTACCGACCGGTTCATCGTGTTTCGCCCCAATGGCGGTAGTGATATAGACAGAGATATTGGCGGCGAGTATCACACATTGGTAGACATCATTTCTGGTAAGGGTGAGGCTGAAAAATCAGAACAGACGATGATCTCAATCATCGAATTTGTTAAGCAGAACCCGCTAATCAGTAACTGCCTTGGACAAATCACTAATATGGGCGGAATTCCTCCTCCCGTCATCACAGCAGAAGGCCGTATCGTGTGGCGATTGCAATTCGCCTGTCTTTACGGTGAATGAGAAACAAATTATCAGGTCGCATTAGCGGCCTTTTTTATTTTATACGAGGTGATAAATGGAAGGCTGTAAAAGTTCTTCAGACCGTCTTATTGGTCGCGCTAAAACGCTTGAATTGGCTTATGGTTGTGCTGACACACAGCCTCAGGAGTCAGATTGGAAGCTTCTGGGGCTACCGACGTCAGCGACATGGGATGCAAACCCGAACTCGCTGAACTCCGATGCAGATGATGGCGGCTTTACTGCAACCATGATTTCCAATGCTGACCCAACTTACTCAATTGACCTTGAAGTGCGACAGAATGACCGCAGCGACGAGTTTGGGATTCAGCAGTATGTGAAGTATTTCTTTGGTGAGGTGTCAGCCCGCCGTCAACCTACGGTATGGATGCGCTTTCACTGGGGCGACTACTACCATATTGGCTACATGAATACTACCGGTCTGAGTGATGGTGGCGGCGTAAAAGATATTGTTACCGCTAGCCTAGAATTGAAACTCGCAGATGGTCAATCGTTCCAGATTGTGAAGGTTGAGAAGTCAGTGACAGGTGTTGTAGTTACTCCCACATCGGCAAGTATTGCTGTAGGTGCTAAGAAGCAACTATCACCAATTGTCGCGCCATCTGATGCGACCAATACTGATGTAACTTGGACTTCTTCTGATACCTCAATCGCGACGGTCGATAGCAAAGGCCTTGTGACAGGCGTTAAAGCAGGTAACGCAACCATCACGGCAACTACTGCTGATGGCGGGAAAACGGCTACCAGCGCAATTACGGTTACTGCAGCGTAACCAATCCAAAGGGTGGTTTCGACTGCCCTTGATATTGATTATGAGGCTATGAATGACCCCGATAAAAGAAATAGGCGAATGTGTTATCTCTGTTGACGACGATGATTATCTGTTCAGGCCATCGCTCATCAATATGACGAAGATAGGAAGCCCACAGGAGATAGTTCAGAAGGTTGCTGACTTGCACAATACTGAGGTGCAAGAACTGATAGCGGGGATGTGGTCGGCAACAGGTACATTACCTGACTGGTTCATGAAATACCTGAACAATTCCAATCCAGCTAGGCGAGCGTTTATCGCGGCAGTTGACGTGCTGCAAGCTTGCTGTGAGTCCGACTTATCACCGCTGATTGGTGACATAGTCCCTAGCAAGACAGGCAAGAGAGCTTTCGTATGGAAGCAGGGTAAGATGGCGCTTCAGGATATGTTGCTAATAGCTTCGTCGCTAATTACTCACGGCGTTATCGGAAAGGCAAAGGTAAGGCAGTTGCAGCGCAATGAGTCGAAAAGCACTACGTCAGAGTTCAAAGCGGTCGATTATATCAATGCAGCCCGTAATCATTTCGCAATGACGCGCACCGAGGCAGAAAACCTGACCATGACCGAGTTCATCCTGATGCTTAATCAGAAATACCCTGAACAAAAAGGATTTACCCGCGAGGAATACGACCAAGTTGTTGATGATTACTTTACGATGAAAGAGAAGCGACTGAAATAATTATCGGACACGAGTACAAAGTTGGAGTTTTACCATACACATTGATGTTAAAAACCACTGTGTTAGTCTTTAGTTACTCATAAGCTAAGGACTGTTTATTATGAAATGCCGAAAGTCACTACTATTGATGTGCTCCATAGCAATCACCTGCTCTTCTCATGCAGCTGAGACGTTTAACTACACTTGCGATGGCAAGGATATGAAAGCCTCATTCCCCGATACTGACCACGCAGTAATGCAATATGATGGTGAGTTGTTCCTCCTCAAGTCAGTAGTCTCCGCGAGCGGAGCTAGGTATCTTGGCGATGGTTGGCAACTATGGTCAGCTAAGGATGACATCACCCTAACTAAGTTAACCAAGGAGCAAACCGAAAAGGATGATGTGCCAATGGGTAATGAGATTGAGTGCCAAGAAGTAGATGCAGACTCTATAGCCCCTTAGTAATGAATCATGTTGCCGATAAGCCACCTAAGGGTGGCTTTTTTGTGCCCGACTACTCGGGGTTTATTTCAGTTTGGTTTCTACATAAGTAGCAACTGCCACAATATCAATATCATCTTTGCTAGCATGCCACTCTGGATACAAATCATTGAGAGAGTGTACTTTTACTGAATTACCACTGAAGAAAACCTGCTTAAAGGTCGCAAACAAATCAGTTGTTTTTAATAAAACAAAATCCCCACTGCTTGGCTGAATGCTAGGTGAAAAAGTAACGATAGATCCTTCCGGGAAGCTGACTCCTTTATTTGATGTCATCGCGTCACCAATTATTTTTATAGCGAACGCATCTTCAGGGCTGTTAGGCGGTGATTGATGAAAATCATCCGGTATCAAATCATCTAAAAAATCAACCATTGATGCCTGACTCCACGTAAGTAGGGGGATTTCAGTAACGGTCTTGGTGGGTTTGATGCTTTCTAGTGACGGACCTTTACCTATGCCTAGTGAAAGCCAATCAGATGTCGTGCCGAGTGCGGCAGCTAGATTTTGAAGAGCTGCATCTCTTGGTTTGGCTTCACCACCTTCATACGCTGCTATCTGGCGATGTACCACACCAACTGATTTAGCCAACTCAGCTTGAGTTAAGCCTAGAGATGCTCTGGTCTTGGCTACCCTTTGAGGGAATGCACCATCAAACTTCATATAATGAACCTTAAAATAATCATTGACTCATAATTACGCATGGGGCATATTAATTTTGCCGCATGAGTTAGTGCGGATATGAAAATACATGAGGTGAATAATGGAACAGAAAAAGAAAGATATCAAGCCTATGGCGTACCGTATGACTCCAGAAGTTAAAGCCTTCGTTGATAGCAATGCAAAAAAGACTTATAGGTCTGCTCAGGGAATGATGGACTATTTGATTTCTAGAGTTATGGAGATGGAGAAAAAAGGTGAGTTTATCATTCAATAGAAATAACGAAGCCCCAATGGGTGCAACCACTGAGGCTTCTAATTTGTCAGCAACTACTAAGGAACCAACAATGAAGATCATAGCAAAAGAAAATAAAGAATTCACCATCTTCCGTTTCGGAGATAGTGAGATTCGCGTAGTAAATAAAAATGGTGAGCCATGGTTTGTTGCAGCAGATATCTGCAATGCCCTGGAATTAAGCAACCCATCTAAATCAGTTTCGGCTCTGGATGAAGACGAAAAGGATGTGCTGAGTTCCGACCATAACTTGAAGTTAGGGTCAGCTGGGAATGGGCCTCAGAGCATGAATATCGTCAGCGAATCTGGAATGTACACGCTAGTCCTTCGCTGTCGCGATGCCGTCAATAAAGGGTCGGTACCTCATAAGTTTCGCAAATGGGTAACTGCTGAGGTTTTACCGTCCATTCGTAAAAATGGTAACTATGAGGTTTCACGTTCTCGCAAAAGTACCACAGAAGAAAGAACGCCTCTTCGTGATGCGGTAAATATGTTGGTGAGTAAAAAGCATCTGATGTATCCAGAAGCTTACTCCTTAGTTCATCAACGCTTTCAGGTAACAAGCTTTGAGCAATTAACGCCTGAGCAAATCGAACCTGCTATCGAATATGTACACAGTATTATTCTGGAAGGTGAATTGCTGTCGAGGGACGATAAGCAGATGACATTACCACTGGCTTATCCTATGTCTTTTTACGATCAGTACCGTCATGTGATCAAGCCTACCGAGCTAAAATCCCCTTGGACCTACGCAGCAAAACATTTGATACCTAACGGTGATAACCCCAATCCATTGGGGAAAATACTTACTCAGTTAAAAGACTTCGGATATGAAATTGAAGCTGCTCGATTCCAGTTGCTGTCATTACAGCATCATATCGAAATCATGCAGCATAAATTTGAATCAATAGAACGCGCAGTAATGCGATAAAAGAAGGATTATCAAATGTCATTAGTCGTAATAGGTGAGCAAAAAATAGCAGGATTTAAGTTTAACGTTGATAAAGATGTATTGGCTGTCACTTTATCTTCGGTTCTTACAGAGGGTGTTGATGGAGATGATGAGTATCAATACTCTGTGATCGTCACGGACAAAGGTGGGAATCCAGTAATGAAAGAAATTCACTCGGACTTCCAAGTCGCTTGTGATGTTTACGACAGGTTATCGATTCTGGTCGGACAGGATATTATTTACAAATAGCACATCTTCTATTATCCAACCCGCTTAACTGCGGGTTTCTTGCTTCCCTTTGCATAAGTTTAGCTTTAGGATTGCTCTTAACTTTACTTATGGGGATAGGGATGTGAGGAAGATTATACTATTGGCATTGGGTCTGTGTTTTACAACAGCTTCAATGGCAAAGCCAAATGAATTTGCGGACGCTGAAAAGAATATAAGCCAGCAAATGAAAGATCCGTTAAGCACTGAATTTCAAAACCTTAGAATAATTAAGTCCAATGAAGGAAAGGTCTTTGTCTGCGGAGAAGTTAATGCAAAAAACTCATATGGTGGGTATGAAGGGTTTAGGCAATTTGCATATAGTGAGGGAAGGTCAGCTATCGCAGGTTCTTTTGATACACCGGATGATTTAGATTTCTATTCCACTTCTGGGTGTGGTGGGGAACAGCTTAAAAAAGTAGCAATGGCACAAAAGCAAGCAGTAGCAGGATGTGATATTACTTGGCATCAAATCACAGATGTTGTTCTGTTTAACATGAGCTATGAAAAAGCTGCGGATAATGCGATCTTGAGAGTCAGAGAATTAAATCCGAAATTTAATCCCGCTGACACTCCTAAACTGAAGGCTGCTTTCATAGATTCGATGTCAAAAACCTTAAATAATGATTCTTTCAGGAACAGTGTAAAAACAAACACAAATGTCACTGAGGTTGCATTTAAAAATCAGTGCAGGAAGCAGGTTGCTGAAAGCCTCTCTGGAAACTAACAATTAAAATATAAGAAACCTCGCTCCGGCGGGGTTTTTTTATGCCCGAGGAAAAGTAAATGTCAGCGACTAATGCAGGTAGTATCTATTACGACGTAGAAATGGATGTGAAGGGGCTACTGAGTGCTCAGCAGCAAGTTAATGCTCTGCTTGATAGTATGGAGCGAGGATTTAACAGCACATCGAAAGCTGTTGAGGGTACAGAACGTTCTTTCTCTTCGCTGACAAAAATCAGTGTTGCCCTATCTGCAGCGATGTCGGTTAAGCAAATTACTGAGTATGCAACAGCATGGGTAGACGTTAACAATAAACTCGCTAATGCAGTAAAGACCAACGAATCACTGGCTGAAGTTACTAGCCGGGTTTTCGATATCGCACAATCCACAAAGAGCGACTTGCAATCAACCGCTGCATTGTATGGAACATTAGAGCGCTCAACTCGCAGCCTCGGACTTAGTTCCAATGACTTATCCTCGGTTATCAAAACAGTAAACGAAGGCTTGGTGCTATCGGGTGCAACGACACAAGAGGCGGCTGGCGCAACGCTGCAGCTATCTCAAGCTCTAGCATCAGGCGCACTTCGCGGCGATGAATTCAACTCCGTATCTGAAAATGGTAGCCGACTAGCGCAGGCTCTTGCTGACTCATTAGGCGTTAACATCGGGCAGCTAAAAGTCATGGCTGGACAGGGTAAATTAACCTCAGATGTAGTGATTAATGGCCTCCTCAGCCAAGGCGCTACGATCGCACAGGAATTCAATAACCATACAACTACGCTAGCGCAATCACTGCAGATCGCCGGAAATAACCTGACCAAGTTCTTTGGCGAGAATACCACGGTAAATACGTTCCTAACTGCAGCGGGGAGTGGGATAGTCACGCTGTCTGAAAACATTAGCAGTTTAGCGTCAGTATTAAGCGTTGCTGCCGTAGCTATGGGGGGGCGATTTGTTGCATCAATGACGATGGCAGCAGCGGCACAGGGAGCAAGGATAAAAGCTACGATTCAAGGTATTGCAGCTACACGGCAGCAAGCGCAACAAGACGCTGCAGCGGCATCGGTAGCGGCAAGAAAAGCTGCAGCAGACACTGATGCTGCGTTATCAGCGCTCAATCTAGCGAAGGCGGAGTATAACGTAGCTAAAGGTACAGCGGCTGAGGCATTTGCTCTTGAAAATCTGATTAGAATAAGGGCAGCTTACGTTGCAACCTCATCCGAAGGTGCTTTAGCTAACAATGCACTAGCGGCATCACAGGCAAGGGTTGCTGCAACAGGTGTTACATTAGCTAGTTCAATGCGGATGTTAAGTGTCATTACTGGGCCATTGGGTGGGCCCGTTGGTATTATAGCCTCCGTAGCGGCTGGTTGGTTTTTATATTCTCAACGACAAGCTGAAGCAAGGAAGGAAGCAATCGCGTTTTCAGATACCCTGCCAGATGTAATAAAACGACTCAAGGATCTAAATCTTGCTCAATCAGAAGGTGTTAGGGCTGATACGATAACATCCATTCAAGCACAGAAGTCGGCAATATCTGACCTGAAAGAATCCATAGCGGGACTAGAAAACCAATACAGAACCTACACAGATCTAGCTGGCAATGACAAGAGCAGTAGTTATGCCATTGATGCAGCTAATGCTGCAAATGAGTTAGCTAAAAAACGCCGTGATTTGGATGGCGCCAATGCGAGGCTTCAGCAATCAGAGGATGCGCTTCACTTAATCAACATACAGGTTAATCAGGGAATTGTTGATCAGATGAAGGCTGCTAGGGATAACGCTAACGCCCTCTCAGAAGCAGAGAAAAAAGCTTCTTTCTTAGGTGCTACGCAGGCGTTCCTCGCTGAGAAATTTGGCATATCTACTGCAGCGATTCAGAAATTTAACACTGAAAGTCTGAAAATAAATTGGGGCGGTAGCGCCGGGGATAAGCTTATAAAGCAAGCAGAGCGCAAACTAGAGCTATCAAAGCTACAAGGTGATGCTCAAGCTAGGCTTCAAGCACAATATGATGCGGAAGATGCTGGAGTTTCTGACCCGCTGGCAGTAAAAAAACTGCAAGAAGTTTATGCTGCAACGGTAAACGTAACTCAAGCAAAAGCTAATCATAAAAAAGAAGACAGAAGCTCCGCAGCAGAATCAAAAAGGTCGGCAACTCAAGCAGAATCAGTCACTCAGAAGCTTGACCAACTTCGTCAGCAATCTGACCTCAACGCAGTCTCAACCCAAAACCTCACATTGGAGCAAACGAAACTCCGTGCTGAAATGTCGTTAGGCAAGAACGCGACAGCGGCACAGAGAGAAGAGGCGGCAAAGTACGCCGAGGCGATATGGCAGCAAGCCGCAGCGCTGAAAGCAAGAAACCTAATACCTGAAGTCGCTGAAAATGATGATTACAAGAGCAAAACCGCCCAGCTGGAATTACTTAAAGGCCAAAAAGATGCTCAAGGTAATTTAATTATCAGCCAGCAACAGTATCAACAAGAGTCAGAAAGGCTAGCGGCTAACCACATTAGTAATCTTTCCAAGATAAACAGCCAGAACGTAGTAACACCACAACAATCTTTGGCAGGGCAAGTCGATCCAGTTCAGCAACTAGCTAACGAAAATGCACAGAAGTTGGCTTTGATTCAGCAATTCACCCAGCAGAAGGTACTTACTGAACAGCAGGGTATTGCGCTTATGAATGCCGCTAACACTCAATATGACCAGCAGAGAACGGCTGCGCAGTGGGCGTTATTAAGTCAGCAAAGCACAGGATATAGCATGTTGACCTCTGCAGTTGACGCATTTGGTCAGTCAGCTGGAAGTGCTCTAACAGGGCTAATTACTGGATCTATGACGGCGCAGGAGGCTCTGGCGTCTATTGGGAATACCATTTTGAACAGCGTTATAACTAGCATTGTTCAGGTAGGTGTGGAGATGCTGAAAAACTTCATCATCGGGAAAACAATGGGTGCGGCATCAACCACCCTAGGTCTAACGCAAGCAAGTATACTAGCAAATGCTTGGGCTGTTCCAGCTTATGCTGCATCTGTTGCCACCGGCGGTGCTGCTGCAAAAGTAGGCGCAGTGGCCTATGGAGGCGGGCTGGCTACTTCAGTGGCAATAAGTAACGTGGCGGGCGCTAGAAAAAACGGCGGTCCAGTCTCAGCAGGTGCCATGTATCAAGTTGGTGAGTCAGGATTGCCTGAAATCTACAAAGCCAGCAATGGCAGCCAATATATGATACCGGGTGATAACGGAAGCGTGCTCAGCAATAAGGACATTACCGGTGGTGCTTCTTCTGGTATTACGGTAACCCATGTCGTCAATAACTACGCTTCTGGTGTTAACGTCCAAAACCAGACCACTCAGAACGGCAACCAAGTCATTATCGAAACTTTTCTAAGTGATTTGGATAACGGTGGCCCAATGACCTCGGGTATGATTAATCGGTTCGGTCTTAATATGAAAGCAAGTGGGGATTACTAATGGTAAATGATGATGTTTTTGCTGGGGAAGAAGTCTCTAATCAATTTAAAATAAATTATAGCGCCTTAGAAAATGAAAGTGATAGGGGAGCTGTGCTAGTAGCATCTAGCCTGATTGAGAAAGGGTTGGAAACCTTGATAGCATCATTCTTGTTAGAGAGTGAAAGTAAGAAGGATGAGTTGTTTACAGGGTCTATGGCACCATTGTCGACACTTGAAGCTAAAATATCAATTGCCTGTAGAATGGGCCTAATTAGGCCTCGAATTAAAAACTATTTGAATATTTTTCGAAAGATTAGGAATGATTTCGCGCATAACATTGAAACATGCAGCTTCGATGATACCAGCGTTAAGAATCGGCTCGCAGAAATCTATTCAATTAGAAAAGACTCATCGGAACACTTAGATGACATCCTCTTAAAGGTTGAAAACAGAGCTAGCACTAGGGAAAAATTCATCTTGTTTTTTGCCCTCGAAATAACAGGGTTGCAAAGAGCATCCTTGCAAGTGGAAAGAATGATGCCACTAATAGACTGATAGCCCGCTTCGGCGGGTTTTTTATTGCCTGGAGGAAATGTGGCAACTGTTAAATACCCTGACAGGCTGCCGTTACCCCAACGCGCTAGCCAGAACATGACGCAGGACACCGGCTTTAGAAATATCCAGCCAGCCGTTGGTCCTGCAATTTTCACCGAAATTACAACTGATTTGAAAGCGACTTGGTCGCTGACGTGGATATTCACGCTGCAACAGGCTCAGGTTTTTAAGTCATGGCTGAGGTCACCAACTTACTGTAACAACGGAATTAACTGGTTTGAGATGCGCATTGACCTCGGCGATACCATGGGGCCACAAACTCAGTTATTACATTTTACGTCGATGCCAGTTCAAACCAGCAAAAACGGAATAACTGTGACTTGGACAGCCAACGTTGTTTGTAACGATATTAATGACGTCAACGAGTCCATGGATGACCTGATTGTCATGTTTGGCGGCTCAGAAAGCATCATCGATATTGCCATAAACAGAGATTGGCCGAGGGCTTAATGACAACACTCAAAGAATGGAAAGAAAGGCGACCTAACTATGCATTAATCGAAACGGTAGTCTTTAGTCATCAGTCCTTCTCATCGCCCTATAGAGTTGCCACCAATCAGTTTAGTGAGCTTACCTTGGGTGGAAACATCTACTCACCATCATCATTTACGGTAACCGAAGATGCTCAAGATGGTACGGCATCGATAAACATGACTGTGACGTTTGTGTCTGGGGCTGAAGATGTTAGGTCGATAATGAAGAAGTGGCGAGGCATGGCAAGAATGAGTCCTATCTCAGCAACCTATGAGATTTGGGAAAAGCCCGGTGCTGAATTCGCGATGAATTATTACACGCTTTACGTGAAAAGTATCACGATGGACGCCTCCAACGTTACATTGACGCTATCTCTAACAAATCCGCTTACCGTAGGTAGCAATATTATCTACAAGGTTGACCAGTACCCGGGGCTAATGAACTTATGAAAAAAGATGAATTTCTCTCTAGGGTTATTGGCATACCGTGGAGTGATAGGGCTTGTAGCTTTGACAAGACTGATTGCTGGGGACTAATCGTTCTTTATTATCGTCACGTTAAAGGTATCGAACTGCATCATGTTGATGGTTATGAGTCAGGTGCGGACTTTGTGACATGCCATGATGATGTATCCACTCACTGGCAAGAGACGGAGCAACCTGTTACCGACTGCATGATTACTTTCTACCATGCTGGCAAGCCAGTTCACGTGGGGATACTCATTGCACCAGGAAAGGTCCTGCATAGTCGAGGGGAAAGCGGAACTGTCAGAATAGATAGTCTTTTGGCATTAAAGCGAATGTATTCTTCAGTGGGGTATATGACCTATGCCAAAGTATGAAATACAAAGGATACCGGGCGCACCAGTAGAGCGAGGTGTTTATAATGACTCGTTGAGGGTGATTGATTTTCTCAATCAAAAGGATATTCATGGGAATTGCGTCATTAAAGTAAATGGTGTTGAGCTTGATGATAATTTTAACCTTGATAACAAGCTTTCTACTTTTGACCTTATCAAAGTTTATGACCAACCTCATGGTGGTATAGGAAAGGTCATCGGGGCTGTAATTAAGCCGGTAACTAAGCTTTTGAAGCCTGTATTTTCTCTTCTAGGGATGAATGTTAAAGCTAAGTCACCATCAATTAGCACCGGTGAATCAGCCAACAATGACCTCACTCAGCAGACTAACAGAGCGCGTCTCTATAAGATGCGACCTAATATCTATGGTCAAGTAAGGTGCTACCCAGACCTGATACAAGAGTCACTTCTCGAGTACGTGGATAATAAGCAGCAGGCGACAGAGTTCTTAGAGATTGGCTATGGTGAGTATGACTATTCATCAGTTAGATTCTCTGAATCAACTCTAGCATCAATGGCCGGGGCCAGTTATCAAGTATTCCCTCCCGGAACGGTTATACCTGAAATGGTGCAGGGTTATTCTTTTGATGATGTTAGCGACCAAGAATTAGTGGGACCGAATTCGGATAATAGCGAAGTTCTGCAGCAAGCAACATCTACGGAATTACAGTCTTATTCATTTAGTGGGGGAGAGTTCAAAGCAGTAATTAAGCTAAATAATGATTTTTCCTACTTCAATGACTCAGCCAAGCCTTTGCCAATCACTATTCAAGCCAATGTGACTTACGCCGCTGCGGGCCGCGAAGTAACCAAGGATATTACTTTCAAAGGCGATATCTATAAGTCTGATATTGTCGAGGTTACCGACCCATCTACTGGACAAGTTATTGGATCGAACTATGAGTTTTTCCTAAATAATTTATCTGGGAATGACTTGAATTCTCTACCTGATTCGACGGTTATTAATAACAGTTCAATCACCTTTATTAAGTACGACTCAATTACTGAAGGTCCATTCTTCGCACCATTCGCCTCTGACCAGCTTTGGCTTAATTTTTATGTGAACATGGCGGGTGAGAAGGACGCGGTAATTCAAGTTGCTTACTGGTTGGTTGACGATGATAACAACATCATTGCCGGCACTCAGAAGTCTGTTGATGTCACAATTAACAATGCTGACGAAAACGGATATTCGTATCTTACTTACAAAATATCCGATGGTGGTCATGGGCGGTACGCTTTCACAGCAACTCGTATTGACTCAGCCGATAAATCACAAGCCAATATAAAGTCTGCATCTGCTATCACTGTAAGAAATAATGTTTCCTATCCTGATGACACAATCGTGAGAATAAAGGTCAGGCAGACCGATTCACAGTCACAGAGCGAAAGGAAATATAACTTACTGGTAACTCGTAAGGTTATTTCCTATAACCCAACTACTGGAGTGATTGATTACACCTTGAGAGCCTCACGCTCCTTTGCAGACGCTGTACTGCATGACTGGGTAATGATAGCTAAACAGCCCGTAGAGCGGCTTGACCTAGATAGCTTATACGGTATATCAGCCTCGTTGGACGATCCGCAATTAGGATACTTCGATTACACTTTTTCTGATGCTAATCAAACCTTGGGTGATCGCCTACAAACAATCTGCAACGCAGCTAATGTTTCATTTAACTGGATAGGAGGAGTTCTAACGTTTTGGAGGGATGAACTGGCGACTGTGCCGGATGCTGTCTTTTCTAGGTCGAATATGTTCTGGGATGAGTTTAAAAGCTCTTACACCATGAGCATGACAGGGGGATATGACGGGGTTTCTGTTACTTATACTGACCCAATTAGTAATAAGAGCGCCTATGTTTATCTACAAATATCGGACTCGGCCATTGCTGAGGCAGTAGATGAAACAACAAATGCCCTTCAAATTAAGCTCGATGGCTGCAGAAATAAGATCCAAGCAACCCAAAGAGCATGGCAAGAGGCTAGAAACGTTATTTATTCTCGCGTAACGATGACAGTAAAGGTTTTGGAGACTACGCAAGTTGTTCGTGGTGCAGTGGTGCAATGCCCTGATATGTACGATAACGACCAACAAACGGGTTACCTGAAGGGTAGGGATGGGGATACGTTTTATACCTCTGAGCGAATAAGGTTTGGCCAAGAGCAAATGTATGTGGTTATGACGGATAGTGATGGAAAGTATCGGGGGCGTTGGGAATGTAATGCAGTGCCCGGTAACGCTAATGCGTTCACAGCTAGCGCCGATCAGTTCGCAATCAATATCTACAACGGTTCTACTATACAGTCTCCATCTCGATATTTCATCGCCTCAAATGATGAACTTAACTCGACCTTATGGCGAGTGAGTAGTGCGAAACCTAACGGAGATGATACTCATACCCTTACGCTCACAGAGTACAGTGAACAAATTTACCAATAACCAACACGATGATGATACCTATCCAGGCAACGTCAGCTAACACATTCCATCAACCCGCTCCGGCGGGTTTTTTCATATATGAGGCATTGAATGAACAATACCGGCAATGCGGTACCGTCAACCAACGTTTTAGATTTCGTTGATAACGTGCAAGTTCTAGATCAGCTTATCAATGGTGATGATTTAGAAGTGAAAGGGCGCTTAGGTAAAGAGCTAAAATCTGTCGCGTATCTGCAAAACATACTTTCATCACTAGATGTTGGTAGTTTCACCTTTGCAGACATCACATCAGGATTATCAGGAACTACTGACGGGCAATACTTTCGAGTGCCTCAAGGCACAGGCAGTGACTTATCATTCATCTATTATAAAAATAGTGCTGGCACTGCGGTAGAAGTTGCCACAATGGCCTCGGCAAATATTAAAGATGACGTTCGTAAGAATTCATTAGCAGGGATTAAGATTGATACACCTTTCACTCACTCTGGCGAATTACTTAACGGAGCTACTGGATGGAATGGGCTATCTACTGTTGATGGGATCGGATATGGCGGCTGGCAAGTTCCGGCAGGGCAAACAGGCGATGGGACTTACATTTCCTCGCAGATTAACCTCACCGCTTCGCAAGTATCGACCATGGCAGGGCATGAAGTTCGATTTATTTTTGGTATCAAGCATAGCGCCAACGTATCGAGCCTTATTGAGAACGCGAGTAACTTTAAGCCCTCTCTCTGGGTGGATGGAAACAGTGTTGATGCCACTGGGGTAAAAGTAGTTAACCTGACTTCTGAGTCATCGGTAGCGATTGTCTCCATCGATGTGACCAGTTCAAATACGGCGGTTTCTGTAGCACTTCAATTAGTCAACTCGACGGCACTGACTGAGGCAATGAGTTTTATTACCGCCTCAGCGTATTATGTCCTGGTGTCACCCGAGGGGTACATCAAAGAGCTTGATGCGTATTCAGCCGCCAAAGATATTCCTCCGGCAGATAATAACCTTGCCTTACAGTCGGTGTTTGTTTCGGCCGCTAACGGTGCAGCCTTGGATGCTACGGGCAGTGGTCTATCTATTCCTGCTGGCGCTACGGGTTTAAATTCTTATCTGGGTCGCTTTAATGCTATCCATAACGAAAGGCTTCATGCTGGGGAAACGGTAAGGTTAACTGCAACTTTCCAATGCTCCGCGGGGTTCCTGCTAGGGCTATCCAGTTACGTCATCGGTGTTGCTAAAAAATTAGATGGTACCCAGTCAACTTCAGCTCAGATTGTCGGTACCGATGTATTGCATCAAGTCAGCGATACTGAATTTACTATCAGTGCCGATTACGTTATTTCAGGGAATGCGTCTGAGTTTGCTGCGCTTTATTTCCAATTAAAAGATAGCATTTACTCTGCTACCACACGAAGCTTAGTTCTGTTATCTACCTCTTATTTCTTACTAAATTCCGGTGATTTTAGGGGTGACCTTGCTCGAGTCGTTAACCAGCGCAAACTAACCTCTGGTAACCTTAAGTCGAGATTAACGCAAACGGGCGGGCAAGGCTTGGCAGGTGGGGTATTAGATACTTCTAATAATCTTGCTACCATTCCATCAGGCTCTACGGGTAACGGGACGTATATTCAGTTCTTCATGCCGCCTGCAACCATTATTGCGTTCTCAGGGTCAAGAGTTCGTGCTCGAATGGTATTTCAAACGTCAGCTAATGCGCTTTCCTCCGTGCCGGTCACCGCTAATATTCGCGTCAATATTGGCACAACGCAAACCAACTATGCCGCTGAGCTTAAGAACGTTAAGCAGCTAAGTAGCACATTGGTTCAAGCTGATGTTATCTATACCTTGACGGGAAATGAGACAACGCTTGCTCCTTTCATTCAGGTTCAAAACTCGACGGCTACGACAGCGGATGTGACCTTTAAACTGCTAGATATTCGCGTTGATTTACTGGATGTCGTGCAGGTAGGTGACACGCTCAATGACCAGATGCTTTCATTGCGTCAGGCACTATTGAAGTCAGAGTTAGAATCTGAAATCAATCAGATGAGCTCAGGTGTCGCGTACTCTAAGACGGTTACGGTTAAGCAGGATGGTACAGGCGATTACACCTCCCTTCTGTCAGCCATTGCAGCAGTCGGTGGAGGCTCATCAAATAATCTGCGCACTCGCTACCTGGTTTATTCGGGTATCTACACTGACCTTAATGCCGTTGTACCAAAATACTGCGACATTATCGGCGTGGGCCAGCCTAATAGTGTGTGGTTAAAAGGAGAGTTAGCGGCAAATGTTGACCCGACTCAAATACCGTTAAACCAAACGCTTTGGTGGAACGATACGGCACGTCTTGAGAATATCAAGGTGACGAGTAAGAACATGCGCTACCCCATTCACTCAGACTCAAGCGCGTCCACTGACACCTCCATTGCCAATGCGACACAGCAGATTGATAGCTGCCACATTGAGCATTACGGTAATGCTGAAGCACAGGCTTACCAAACCTCAATTAGCAGCGGTGTTACCGTGTGGAGTTCTACTCATGCTTGGGGATGTGGTCTTCATTCAGGTGAGAGTATCGTTTCCAACGGCACTCATTTTATTAGCCCGACAACGCCGTTCTATTTCCACACCAATAAAGATTTCGATAAGTCAGCGCATGTGGTCATTAACGGTGGGTTATTGAAGAACAAAAATAATGGTGCGGCGCTTGCTATTCAAAACCTCGGCTCAGGTAAATTAAATACCTGTACACTCAACGGCGTGGATATGCAGGGTACCGTCAGTATTGATAGTGCGACATGGCGCGCAGAGCAGCTATCAAGTCAATGGGGAGATAGAAACCAAGAGACCAAGGTTTACCTTAATAACTGCAGTCCGGTTCCTTTCAAATCCACTAATGGCTCAACCGTTTTGCAACTGATTAGTGTAGTTGGCTCATCTAGCTCCGTGGCGCTGAGTGGTACTGCGATGGCGAAGTTATTCGGCAATCCTGTGATTATTGCAGGAAGTCCAAACTATGCTGCGAGAGCCTATAGCTCACACTCTGTAAAAGGAGAAATCACGGGCAGCTCTCTTGGTGCAAGGCTTGGGGATTGCTCTACTACTAACTTAACTCTAACAGTAACTTTTGATGGGGGAACTGCACAGAATTTGACGATCGCAAGCAATTACACAAGCATGTCAAATGATGATGTCATTTCCGCACTCAATACGTTACTGGCAGACAGTTCAGGTCGCGCCTTCTCAATCGTCAACCCTTATGACAACAAGCCACCTGTTTACCAGGCAGATAAAGAAGTAATGCTGACTAACACAGGGTCATGGACAATCTTGAAGGGTAACCCTGTGGCGTACGTTAATGACAAGAACAATGTCACGAACTGGTCAACGGGATATACCAAGGCGCGTTTCGCGGGGATAGCGTTAGAAGATATTCAGCCAGGAATGTCAGGAAGAGTGCAAAAGTCAGGGCGACTCATGAACACGTCGATTAACTTCAGTGGTACGGCAGGTACGACATTCTTACAGCAACACTATGCTGTCGTCGTATCATCATCGTCCACTGGAGGGGTTGCTACCTCTGGTGATGTTGCTATTCTTCAATACATTGGATATCAAACCTATGAGTTAATCTAACAATGGCCTTCCCATCCCCCGCAATAGACTACGTTGAACAACGACTCTCACCCAACTCACTTATGCACGTCACTCAATCCTCAATCATCATTCCGACCGATGAGGGATATGCTGTGGCCGAACCTGGCTACAAAGTGAAGAAGGGAAGAACTGTCTTGATCGAAGTGAGCGGAAAGCTGATGTTTGCCGAAGTGGGGGATGGAGTTTTCAAGACTAACGATGGCATTATCGAGGATGATGCTCTTGATAATGCCAAAGTGTTAGGAGTGGTGACATTTATGGTGAAGGAATTACCGAGGGGAGATGGTGACGAAGTTACACTGTAACTTTTATGGGGCAGGTATGGGGCAAAAAATTGCCGCGATATAACTCGTTCATACTAACTTATGATTGAGTCACATTGCGGCAACACTCTGCGTACTTGACTAAACGAGATATAACTCGTTATTTCCAATGATAAAACCACATTATTGGAATGTTTATCTTCCCCTCGGTCATCGCGCTAGTGGTTGGCTTTATCGCGTTACGCTACGGGAATGATTCGCCAGAGGCCTACGGTCTAGGCAATACTGAAACATTGTTCGATGAGCCGAAGAGTGAAGAGGATGAAGAAACGGACGACGAAAGCTTAACCAAATGGCAAATTTTCGTTACCTATGTCCTTAAAAATAAAGTTATTTGGCTACTTTGTTTCGCCAATATCTTTCTTTATGTGGTGCGAATCGGTATAGACCAGTGGTCAACGGTTTATGCCTACAATGAATTAAAACTCTCTAAGGAAGTTGCAATACAGGGTTTTACCTTATTCGAAGCTGGGGCACTAGTCGGCACCTTACTTTGGGGATACCTCTCGGATCTCGCCCGGGGACGAAGAGCCTTAGTTGCTTGCGTTGCCTTGGCTTTTATTATTATCACACTTGGTATTTATCAATATGCCACACAAGAGTGGGTTTACCTCACCTCGCTATTTGTCCTCGGCTTTATGGTATTTGGACCGCAACTATTAATTGGTGTTGCCGCGGTGGGATTCGTACCTAAAAAGGCGATTAGCGCTGCGGACGGGATTAAAGGGACTTTTGCTTATTTAGTCGGCGACAGTTTCGCGAAACTGGGCTTAGGCATGATTGCTGATGGCCATTCTATTTTTGGGATGACAGGGTGGGCGGGTACCTTTGCCGCTTTGGATGCCGCTGCTATTGGTTGTATCGCGATTATGGCGGTGGTAGCGATATTGGAAGAGAAGAAAATACGGAGTATTGCTAAACGAGCCATCTCCCGCTAAAAATAAACCCGTCCTAGGACGGGTTTATTTAGTTAGGCTTCAACGTTACGTGTCATGCGTTGTAACAATGGCGAAACCAGAAGCATTACGATAGCAATAACCAAGGTAAACTGCCCAATTTGGGTAAAGACTTGGCTGTACACTTGTAATGACTGCAACGGGTCGACAACGTTATCAGGGACCGCCATACGGTTAGCAACTTTACCCGCAATCATAGCCGCACCGGCCGTCGTTAAAAACCATGAACCCATAATAAAGCCCATTAGGCGCTGTGGCACAAGTTGCGCGACCATCGCCAGACCCAAACCTGAGATCATTAGCTCGCCAATACTCTGTAAGGCATAGCTTAAGATCAGCCAGTTAACGGAGACAATACCCTGTTGAGAAGCCAATTTCGCGCCTAGAGGTAACACCAAGAACGCCGCAGAACATAAGAACATCCCTATGGAAAACTTATATGGCATCGGTAGGCGGTCGCCTAGCTTATTATAGATCACCGCTAACAGAGGACTTGCCAGCATAATCCAGAAAGGATTTAACGCTTGGAACTGCTCGGGTTGGAAAGTGAAGCCTAATATTTGGTGCTCAACGTTATGAATGGCGAAGAAGTTTAACGATGTCGGCATTTGCATATACAAAACAAAAAAGACAATCGCTTCAAGCATCATAATAAAGGCAACAATCATCTTACGACGGTCAGCCCCTTTTAATTGTAAGGTTTCTTTTAAGAAGACCAATACGATCCCAACAGCGATAACACCTAGCGCCATCCGAGCGATATCTTGATGATGCAGTAACCAAGTGGCCAATGCGATTAAGATGACTACGCCGATTAGGGTCATAAACAGTTTACGCCACTGTAATGGTGCGAAATCCGGTTTAGATCCGTAATTCTTTACTATACCTTGGCAAAAGATAAAGTTGAGTAGGGTAATGACCAAACCGACTACTGAGAGCGAGAACGCCGCGCTCCAGCCATAATTAGCTGCCAGGACCGGTGTTAGCATCATTGATACGAGCGAACCGATATTGATCGACATATAAAACATGGTGAAGGCACCGTCGATACGTGGATCATCTTTTGCATAGCAGGTGGACAGCAGCGACGAGGGGTTGGCTTTAAATAAACCACTGCCGACAGCGATTGTGGCCATCCCAATGTACACCAGCGCAACTTGATGGCCGGAGAAAGCAATTAAGCTATAGCCCAAAGCCAAAACGATCACGCCCAGGGTTAAAACACGCTTAGTACCAAGAACCTTATCTCCCAACCATCCACCAATGGCTACCATCCCGTAGACCAGCGCGCTGAAGGAGGAGAACAGCGTAATAGAATCGGCTTCAGTCATTCCTAGCTGTTTGACTAGGTAAACCGCCATGATGGCTTGCAAGCCATAGAAACCAAAACGTTCCCATAGTTCAATTGAAAAGATGAGATAGAAAGCTTTAGGTTGTTTGAAAACATTCAAACTTACCTGTTCATTATTATGTTGTTGTTTGTTTGCAGTAGACACATATACCTCGGTGTTGCCAATCCCATTACAGCGTTTGGAATTGCTGTGATCCGCGGGGTAAACCACGAAAATTATTGATGTAAAAAAGTGTAAGGAGGTAATGTGTCCGATAATTCGGATCAGAGCAAGAGATTTTTCTTATATGGTTAAATAGTAATCTGATAGTGATAAGAAATGTGATAAAGCTTACACACGATAGTAAATATTCTCTGAGGAATTTAACCAGCAGAAAATATTTTAATCTGTTTTTTCTTTGTACTCGCAAAGATCTTCGATTATGCAGGAGCCACAGCGTGGTTTTCTCGCAATACAGGTGTAGCGGCCATGTAAGATAAACCAGTGGTGGCAATCGACTTTAAACTCTGCAGGCACTACTTTGAGAAGATGTTGTTCAACGAGATCAACATTTTTGCCTGGTGCGAAGTTTGTTCGATTTGCGACACGAAAAATATGCGTATCAACGGCAATGGTCGGCCAACCGAAGGCGGTATTTAATACAACATTGGCCGTTTTACGCCCAACTCCGGGTAATGCCTCCAAGGCTTCACGGTTCTCTGGGACAATACCTTGGTGCTGTTCGACTAAGATCTGACAAGTTTTAATAACGTTAATCGCCTTAGTATTGAATAATCCTATCGTCTTAATGTGTTGTTTAACGCCTTCAACCCCTAGTTGTAGCATAGCCTGAGGGGTAGGGGCTTGCGCAAAAAGCGCCACCGTCGCTTTATTCACACTGACATCGGTGGCTTGGGCAGAGAGCAGAACCGCGATCAATAACTCGAAAGGAGATTGAAAAACGAGCTCAGTGGTCGGGTGTGGGTCGTTATCGCGCAGGCGAGTTAAAATTTCCCGACGTTTGAGTTTGTTCATCCAGCTTGTCCTACGGAGTTGTTTTCAGCCACCTGTGCCTGCTGTGAAGCTTTACGTGCACTGGCCTGTTTAGTGCGTTGATCAATCAGATATTTCGCCGCGAGCAACATTCCCAAGCCGATAAAGGCTCCCGGAGGTAACATTGCTAATAACATTGGCGAGTCGAAGTGGAAAACCTCTACCCGTAGGGCCTTTGCCCAAGGTCCAAGCAGCTGGTCTGCGCCATTAAATATCGTGCCATTGCCGATGATCTCGCGAATAGATCCTAAGGTGACCATCGCACAGGTCGCCCCCATACCGATGGCAAAGCCGTCAAGGGCAGAGAGGCCGACATTCGAACGAGACGCAACGGCCTCAGCACGGCCTACCACGATGCAGTTAGTAACAATCAATGGAATAAAAATCCCCAAAGACTGATACAACCCGTGGGCGTAAGCATTAATCAACTGTTGTACGCAGCTCACAACCGAGGCGATGATCATGACATAGATCGGAATACGAATTTCTGAGGGCATCCAACGTCGGGATAGCGAGATCGCGCTATTAGTAAGCGTTAGAACTAAAGTCGTCGCTAAACCCAGTCCTAAGGCATTGGTTGCAGTTGAAGTCACGGCCAGTAGCGGACAGAGACCTAGTAGCTGTACAAGGGATGAGTTATTCTTCCATAACCCACCAATTAAGAGTTCTTTCGCTTCACTCATGGTGTTTTATCTCCACATTTTGGTAGCGTATTAATTTTCTGTTTTAACTCAGCGATGAGTAGTGTTGTACGTTTCGTTTCATTGACCACCGCGCGGGGGGTAATAGTTGCGCCAGTAAATTGGTCAAAATCACCGCCATCTTTTTTTACTGCGAAGTGGCTATCTCCGCTACCATGAATACTGACGCCGGCAAAATGCGTAATCCAATCCGAAATACGCAATTCAATTTTATCGCCGAGGCCTGGTGTTTCATGGTGTTCCGTAACTCGTACACCTAACACAGTACCTGCGAAATTTGCACCCACCAGCATCCTAATGGCTCCAGAGTAGCCATCTGGTGCGATGGTTTCAATCGCTGCGGCAATCGGTTGACCGTCTTTTCTCGCGATATAAAACGGATGTTGTTGATTATCGCCTAGAGCTGGATTAGTCACCCAATAACATTCTTTTTGTAAGTCATTGTTATACAAGTTAGGGGGAACAACTTGGTCGAGTAGCGTCTTCTCTTGTTTCGCCATCTGCTCGGCAACGGTTGGCTTCGTTACCTCATTGACCAATGCGGTAACGCCAGTCGTCACCGCTGCGAAGATAGCCAATATCAGCCCATTTTTACGAATAGAATCGATCATTGGCTATTCCTTATTATGGCCATATACGGCAGGCTGAGTGTAATAATCGATGAGTGGAACACAAATATTGGCTAATAATACCGCGAAAGCGACGCCATCGGGATAGCCACCAAAGCTACGAATTAACCAAACGAGTACACCAATTAACGCCCCGTAAACTAAACGGCCTCTATCAGTAGTAGAGGCTGAGATAGGGTCGGTCGCAATAAAAAATGCACCCAACATTGTCGCACCAGAAAAGAGATGAATGACCGGTGAAACTAGGCCGTGTGGAGAAAAAAACCACCCTAAGGTTGCGCAAATTGCGAGCGAAACGAGAAAGCTTACCGGAATATGCCAGCGGATAGTTTTGCTGGCGAGCAAATAAAGACCGCCTAATAGAAAACCGATATTAATCCACTGCCAGCCTTGACCAGCAATGATGCCTTGGTAGATAGGCTGAGCAAGGAGATCTTGTGCGGAGTGGCCAGCCCGCAACCCTGTCTTGAAATTATCCAGTGGCGTAGCTTGGCTGATGCCATCGACCCCCATTTGTAACTGCTGCAAGGTTAAACCCGATGCGTTATGACCGGTAAAGATCATTTGCCAAGTTTCAGGCAGAGTCAGTGTCGAATGTTGCAAGGCCTCTGGAGGGAGCCAACCCGTCATTTGAACTGGAAATGAGATCAGTAGCACCACATAACCCACCATCGCCGGGTTAAACGGGTTCTGTCCAAGACCGCCGTACAGTTGCTTAGCGAAAATCATGCAGAAAGCTGTGCCGATAACAATCACCCACCAAGGGGCGAGGGAAGGGATACTTACCCCAAGTAGCAAAGCGGTTAGAAGGGCGGAGTTATCGGCAAGGGTCGGTAAAACGGGCTTTTTTCGAAGGCGTAAAACAGCCGCTTCGCATCCCCAAGCAACGACTGCAGCAATGGCTATCTGGATTAAGTTTCCCCATCCAAAGTAAAACCATTGGGCAAAAAGCCCAGGAATGGCGGCAAGCAAGACCAGCGTCATAATACGATTTGTACTACGACGGTTATGAGTGTAGGGAGAGCTAGCGATGCGAAAAGCCATTTAATCCTCTGATACCGATGAAGGGTGTGATGTCTGAGTAGAATGCTGACCGCGAGTGACTTCACGTTCGTTGACAATCTCTTCTGCCTGCGCGGCGCGTTTAGCCTTGGCGCGGGCGATGGCTGCAGCGACAGCCGCTTTACGCGGGTCGGTCTCAGCAGTGGGAACTTTAGGCTCGCTACTCGTTTCCTCTGCTTGCGCAGCACGTTTAGCCTTGGCGCGGGCGATGGCGGCAGCGACGGCCGCTTTACGCGGGTCGGTCTCAGCAGGGGGAACTTCAGGCTCGCTTACCGTCTCTTCTGCCTGCGCGGCACGTTTAGCCTTGGCGCGGGCGATGGCTGCGGCGACAGCCGCTTTACGCGGGTCGGTCTCAGCAGGGGGAACCTTAGGCTCGCTACTCGTTTCCTCTGCTTGCGCAGCACGTTTAGCCTTCGCGCGGGCGATGGCGGCAGCGACGGCCGCTTTACGCGGGTCGGTCTCAGCAGGGGGAACTTCAGGCTCGCTATTTGTTTCCTCCGCCTGCGCTGCGCGTTTAGCTTTGGCACGGGCGATGGCTGCAGCGACGGCCGCTTTACGCGGGTCGGTCTCAGCAGGGGGAACCTCAGGTTCGCTATTTGTTTCCTCCGCCTGCCCTGCGCGTTTAGCCTTGGCGCGGGCAATGGCTGCGGCGACAGCTGCTTTACGCGGGTCAACATCGGCAACGTCAGAGGTATGAGTAACCGCCTCGACGCCCACTGAATGCGCATTGAGTTGGCTATCATAATCATCTGCAGTGACCACTGTTTCTTCTTGCTCGGATTGGCTTTGTACCTTTTTCACCTTAGCGCGTGCGATCGCTGCCGCAACGGCAGCTTGCCGTGAATCTTCTTCAGAATCCGCGGCGTGTTGTTCTGCTTGGTACGCACGTGCTTTCGCTTTACGTGCCGCCCGTTGAGCGATCACTGCACTATTATCTGGCGCGTCACCGGTGATAGAGCCCACCAACTCATCGGTTGTTGCTTGACGAGCTTTTACGCGGGCAAGTGCTGCATTGACCTGATCTTTTTCGGCATGGGTTACCCGAGCTTTAGCAGCGGCATGGCGAGCCTCACGAGCTAATTTCTCTTTTTCTAACCGTGCTTGACGAGCTTCAAAGCGAGCCTTCGCTTCTTGGGTGCGTTGAGCTTCAATATCGATGGCTAAGAGTTCTGCTTTCTCTTGACGATAATATTGAACGAGCGGGATGTTACTGGGGCAAACATAGGCACAGGCCCCGCATTCAATGCAATCATTGAGGTTGTAGGCACGCGCTTTATCATGATCGCCACCTTGGCAATACCAATACAGTTGCTGCGGTAACAGACCAGCGGGACAAGCATCCGCACAGGCGCTGCAACGAATGCAGCTTTGTTCTTCTTCTGTTTGCCCCATCTCCTGATGAGAAGGCGCGATCAAGCAGTTGGAAATCTTAATAATAGGAACGGTTAATGCGGGCAAAGTAAAGCCCATCAACGGCCCACCCATAATAACCATCTGATCGGGTTGCGGCCGGAAACCAGCAAAATTTAATAAGTGTTCTACTGGGGTGCCCAGACGACCCCAAACGTTACGTGGATGGCTAAGGTTTTCACCCGTCAAAGTCACCACGCGCTCTGTCAAAGGCTCTCCATTAATAACCGCACGTTTGACCGCGTAAGCGGTCCCTACGTTCTGCATTAGCACACCAATATCAGAAGAGCGCCCCCCTTTAGGGACTTCACGGCCTGTTAAAATTTTGGTTAGCTGTTTGGCACCGCCTGACGGATATTTGGTTGGGATGACCCGAATAATAATATCTTTTGCAGTACCTAATGCTTGAGTTAATGCACGGGTTGCTTCGGGTTTATTATCTTCAATACCGATAATAATTTTCTCGGACTGCAGCAGCCAGCCAAGGATACGCGATCCATCGAGGACCTCTTGCGCGCAATCTTGCATTAACCGATCATCTGCCGTGATATAAGGTTCACACTCTGCGGCATTGATAATCAGCGTTTTTACACCGGTTAATCCACCTCGGACTTTGGTTGCCGTCGGGAAGCCTGCGCCTCCCAGCCCCGCAATACCGGCCTGATGTATACGATCAATAATCGTTTGGCGCTCACAAGCTTGGTAATCAGCAATAACGGGCATTCTAAGCCAATTGTCCTCTCCGTCCGGCTCGATGAATATGGAGATTTCAGAGAGTGCTGAAGGGTGTGCGGTAATATGTGGTGCGATGGCGGTTACCCTACCGGAACTTGGCGCATGGATTGGCAGCATCTTACCCTTACCGAACGTTAAGGGTTGGCCACGTAATACACGCTCTCCCACAGACACCAATATCTCGCCTTCGTGGCCAATATGTTGCTTAAGTGGCAAGATAAATTGTTGCGGTAGAGGAACTTCGGCCAGTGGGGTACCTGAAGATTGCGACTTCATCTCAGGTGGATGGATACCGCCTTTGAAATCCCAAATCGGCTCGCGGCGTAAACGTGAGAAAAAATTAAACATGATGATCAACCGGTATAACACGGACGGGGATAGTATTAAGATCCCACTTCCAATTATCCTGAGTAGTAGGGACAGGGCGCATTTCTATACAGTCGGTAGGGCAAGGGGCGACACAGAGATCACAACCCGTACATAGATCGGTAATAACAGTATGCATGGCGCGGGTCGCCCCGACGATAGCATCGACAGGACAGGCCTGAATACACTTGGTACAGCCGATACAATTGCTTTCATCGATCCAGGCAATCTGTTTCTCGGGTTGCTTTAGCTCTGCATCCCCTTCGATGGGTTGAGGATCGACATTCAATAACGCAGCAATCCGCAACATCGTCTGCTCACCACCTGGCGCGCACTTATTGATAAGCTCACCTTGATTTCCAACGGCTTCTGCATAGGGTTTACAGCCAGGATAGCCACATTGGCCGCACTGACTTTGCGGCAATAATTCATCGATTTGCTCAACGATCGGATCTTCTTCAACCTTGAAGCGGCGAGAGGCATAACCGAGTAGGCCACCGAAACCTAACCCCAAGATACTTAACGCAATGATTGCGATACAAATAGCGGAAATCAAAACTTCACCAATCCTGTAAAGCCCATAAAGGCAAGCGCCATTAAGCCCGCGGTCACTAATGCAATGGATGAGCCTTTAAAAGGGGCTGGAACGTCTGCTAAGACTAAGCGTTCGCGAATACCGGCAAACAGCACCATAACAAGTGAGAAGCCGAGTGAGGCACTAAACCCATAGACCGCGGCTTGCAGGAAGCTATGGTGCAAATTAACGCTCAGTAAAGGTACACCAAGAACCGCACAGTTAGTGGTAATTAATGGTAAGAAAATCCCCAGAAGACGATAGAGGGAAGGGCTCGTTTTACGCACCACCATTTCTGTGAACTGTACCGTTACTGCAATAACCAAGATATAGGCAAGGGTCCGCAGATAGACCAAATCGAGCGGAACCAAAATAAGGTGATTAACCAACCACGCACAAATCGATGCAAGGGTGATCACAAAGGTGGTCGCCATCCCCATACCGATTGCAGTTTCGAGTTTTTTAGACACGCCCATAAACGGACAGAGTCCTAAAAATTTCACCAGCACAAAGTTATTGACTAACACTGTGCCAATAAAGAGAAGAAGATAATCAGTCATAGGATTGCCATTAAATAAAATCTCCCGACATTATCTGAAAATATCGGGAGTATCTCAACGTCGTTACTTAAATATAGCTGTTGATAAGCACTGAGGATTAAAATTATGGCTAAAATTTAATCAAAAATCTGTTTAGCGTTGTGCAACTTTCTCTTTTAATACACGTTTTTCTTCAGCAGATAAGAAGGCCATATATAACCCATTCTCTTGCGCTTGACGGATTTCCTCAGGTGTTAAGCCGGCAGCAGGGGCTGCAACCTCATATTCATGAGCGAGCTCAATCCCTTGGACCGCTGGGTCATCGGTATTTAATGAGGCCATCACACCATGCTGCAAGAATTTTTTCAGCGGGTGCTGGGCAAGGTCGGCGACAGTGCTGGTCTGAATATTGGAGGTCAAACAAGACTCGATACCGATACCGTGTTCAGCTAGATAGTCCATCAATGCGGGGTCTTGTACGGCTTTCACACCATGGCCGATACGCTCAGCCCCCAATTGCTTAATCGCTTGCCAGATACTTTCTGGGCCGGCCGCCTCTCCCGCATGAACAGTAATGTGGAGGCCAGCATCGCGCGCACGTTGGAAATGCGTCAGAAAACGATCGCCTGGAAAGCCTAACTCATCACCGGCTAAATCGATGGCGACGATTTGGTCGCGATGTGCCAGGATACCGGCTAACTCTTGCTCGCAAGCTTGTTCACCAAAAGTCCGGCTCATAATACCGATTAATTTCGCGCTAATACCAAAATCTTTGCAGCCCGTTTGTACACCATCAATTACGGCTTCAACTACACCGGCAATAGGGAGATTATGGGTCATGGCCATATAGCCGGGGGAAAAACGCAGCTCGGTATAATCGATTCCTGCGCGCAGGGCATCCTCAATATTCTCGTAAGCGACTCGGCGGCATGCATCGAGATCACCGAGTACTTTTACTCCCCAATCGAGCTTCTGTAAAAAGCTGACTAAGTCCGGCTCGTTAGACATGACTTGTACGTGCGGACGCAGGCTTTCAATATCGTCGGCAGGTAATCCACAATTAAAGGCTCGACCTAAATCAAGAATAGTACTCGCACGGATATTACCATCTAGGTGGCGGTGAATATCGGTGAGGGGGAGTTGGGATATAATCATGGTCGGCTCTTTATAAATGTGTAAGGACTGCATAGTATAAAAACATCCCCCGTTGAGATGCCAATATTTTCCTTATCTCCCAGAAATTTTTCGTCAAAATAGCTAAGGTGAGCATTATCGATAAAAATATTAGATTGATTGGATTAAATTTACCTATAAAATAGTGAGGTAGATCCTCGGCTAAAGGTAAATCCGCTCATGAATGATTACTTAACTCTCGAAGAAGACGAACATTTAACGCTGCTCAGTGAAACGCACTCACAAACCCAGGGCCAAACGTCGGTCAAAGAGTGGCAGATCATCGATGGACAAGGTCAGGTGACAGGTGGAGTGACACTCCAAGACAAGATAAATTTGCGCCGATCTTACAGCGGGGAATATCGTCTCACGCAACGTAACACCCAAGGTGATATTATCGTTGACCGCTTAATCCCCTCACTTTAGGCAGCTTCCTATTACGGTACTGCCGATTTTCCGATAGAGTGATTGCGTAACCCTCAGGAGAGTAAGATGAACAGAAAATTTTTGTTTGCAGGTATCATGGGTATTGCAGTCATGGCTACACTAGCTGGTTGTACGCAATCTGAGCCACATCCTGATACTCAACGACAAATCGGTATGGCAAATCCGGCATCGGTGTATTGTCATGCGCAAAAAGGACAGCTGGATAACGTCGATACGGCCCAGGGAGTCGAGAGCTACTGTACACTACCCAGCGGTGAACGTATCGAAGAATGGATGCTTTTCCGCCGCGATCATCCAAAGGCCTAAAAGTCGATGACAATAAAAAACCCCACACTGGTGGGGTTTTTTTGTGTTCGCCGATGATTATTGATCGGTATTACTCGTGGTCAGATATTGTTCAATAAATTGCTCAAGCGTCATTTTATCTTGATTAACGCTGACTTGACCGGTGGCGTAATGCAAGGTGGATTGAATACTCTGTGGGGTCTGGATCGTTAGGTGATACATCTCGCCGAGTGCGGACAAAGATTGGACCTGCTGCGCCGCAAATTGGTCAGCTTGTTCGACGGGTACGCTTTCCGACTGGGCGATTACCGAGAGAAGCTGAGTTGCCATCGGTTTATTGATGTTTAAAGATGCGTTCAGCTGCTTTAAGTAATTATCTACGATCCCAGATAATCCCTGACCGTTACCTTGTGCGGTAGACGGGTCATTGAAGTCGGCTTTCATTGAAAACTGACTCTGACCCTTATCATTTTTTAGGATCAGGTTATCGACGGAAAATTGTGGGGCACCCGCCAGTAGGGCAGGGATGTTCTGTAACACTGCCGCATTAACCTCATTTTGCATCGCTTGCAGTTCATCTTGATTCGTGACGTGGGAGATATTAGCCATATTTTTTTGTACGGCTTGATTGTAATTATCGTAGAACGTCTTCATACCCGTAGCACTAAAATCATGCAATGAGAGCTTTAGCGTAGCAGAGCCAAGCGGAAGTTGCTGCCACTCGATCTTGTCAATTCGATAGTCCAGGCTACCATTGACTAAATTCTTAGTACTATCGAGGTTTGAGCTCCCCGTAATACCCGTTAACTGAACCGCGGGCTTGTGATTAAGTGCATAGAGAAAATTCTTCGCATCAATCTTTTGCGTCCCAACGCGAAGACCCTCTTTACTCATATAACTATCTGAATGTAAGGCTAAGCCATTGAGGGTTATTTCTGTATCGACATCAGCTTCATTCTTGAAATTGAGCGAGACCTTTCCAGAGTCAATATTGAGTTTGATTGCGTTGTTATCCGGAGAGGTTTTCAATGCAATATTCAGCGCATCGCTACTTAGGCTGCTATCCTCAGCATTGTATTGGATCGGCTGTATCTGGATGACAGAGGAGGTCGAATGGCCGTAACCGATACGCGTTTCCGCAGAGAACGGCGATTTACCTTTGGTATAGTCGAAAAGTGATTTAACGCTCGAGGTATTGGCTAACTCGCTATGGATCGAAGCCAGTGCAGGGATAAGCGAAAAGTGTTTAAGCTGCGCTATCGGGAAAGGTCCGTGACTGATCTTCTCGTTGAAGACCCATTGCTCTCCGGGCGCTAAAAGGGCATTTTCGTCATCCGCGGCTAAACGACTTTTTACGATAAGTTGTGTCGTACTACTGAAAATATGTCGTTCGTAACCTTGACGTGTCACAACTAATCCCGCTTCAGGATAGTGCTGAGTCAGTTGATCGTTAAGTTGGGCAACGACCTCATCAATATGTTGTTCTGCTTTTTTTCCTGTGAACCAAGCACCACCGGTCCAGAGCACGCCAATCCCTATAACGACAGCGATAGCAACGTTAGACTTCTTCATAATTCTTTGTGTCCTTATCGATCCTGATATCTGGCCAGCGGTCACTGTGAAGGATTTTCTCCACGGCCACACAATTGTTTTACATGCTTTTACATTCTAACCCCTTAATCTGTCAAGAAACCTAGGGCTTATCGCTGATATTTCGAATACTTGTCGGTATTTTCCCAAATAATGCCATCTCGCAGCAAATTTACTATTTAGGCTTAGAATTAAAGGACAGTTATGTCCAAGAGGAATAAGTAACATGAGTGATTTTCGTTACGAAAACGATTCAATGGGTAAAATAGAAGTCCCTGATCATCAGCTTTGGGGGGCGCAGACTCAGCGTTCACTTGAACATTTTCGCATCTCTACTGAGAAGATGCCCCCTGCACTTATCCATGCCTTAGCCATCACGAAGCGCGCATCAGCAACTGTCAACCATCAACTCGGTTTACTAGATGCTGAAAAAGCTAACGCCATCATTAAGGCAGTAGATGAAGTTTTAGCGGATAAACATCTGACGGAATTCCCGTTGGCGATTTGGCAAACAGGCTCGGGGACGCAAACCAACATGAATATGAACGAAGTCCTCGCCAACCGCGGTAGCGAATTGCTAGGGGGTGAGCGGGGCATGGGCCGGAAAATTCACCCAAATGATGATGTGAATAAAAGCCAAAGTTCTAATGATGTCTTCCCAACCGCCATGCATATCGCGGCCAAACTTGCCGCCGTACAGCAGCTACTGCCGGCATTAGAAACCTTGACCCAAGTATTAGCCAAGAAAGCTGAAAACTTTAAAGGTATTGTAAAAATAGGTCGGACCCATCTTCAGGATGCAACGCCACTTACCTTAGGGCAAGAAATTTCGGGCTGGGTAAGTATGTTGACCTTTGCCAAGTCCCATCTATTGGCGTCCATGGATCACCTCTCAGAACTGGCGTTAGGGGGCACAGCGGTCGGAACAGGACTCAACACCCACCCGGATTACGCAGAGGGCGTGGCGAAAGAAATTGCTCGTTTTACTGGAGAGCCATTCATTTCAGCCCCGAACAAGTTCGAAGCCTTGGCGACCTGCGATGCGCTAGTGCATTTTCATGGGACATTGAAAGGGTTAGCGGCGTCATTGATGAAAATTGCGAATGATGTGAGATGGTTGGCCAGTGGCCCACGTAGCGGAATCGGTGAAATTACCATCCCGGAGAATGAGCCAGGGAGTTCAATCATGCCTGGTAAGGTCAATCCCACACAATGTGAAGCGTTAACCATGATCTGTGCGCAGATTATGGGTAACGATGTGGCAATCTCAGTGGGTGGCGCATCTGGAAACTTTGAACTCAACGTTTTTCGCCCGATGATCATTCACAACGTGCTACAAAGTTTACGATTACTCGCAGACGGTATGCACAGTTTTACCGAACATTGTGCTAAAGGTATCGAGCCAGACCGCGAGCGTATCCAGCAGCTGGTCGATAACTCGCTGATGTTAGTCACCGCGCTCAATCCACATATTGGCTACGATAAGGCTGCAGAAATCGCCAAAAAGGCACACCATGAAGGCCTCACGCTGAAAGCATCGGCACTCGCGCTAGGCTATCTGAGCGAAGAGCAGTTTGAGCAGTGGGTAAAACCCGAGCAGATGACTGGGCAGCAACCAGGTTAATCTTCTTTCCATAACCAAAGGCGAGGGATCACTAGGGTTGCTGAACGCGCATCGGGCCTATGGCGGTGCGTAATATTTTCCTCATCGTAGTTTTGCAAACTGCCTAGCTCAGGGATAGTCTCGCCTTCTAGACAAGTGATAATCAGTGGATTCGGGCAAGCAACTTGTGTCTGCTTCTGCTGATGACTTTGCCACAAACGCGCAATCGGCTGAACCTTTACCGGGCGTTTAATTTTTAGACGGCAGTCACTCGGCAACGCCTTGATTAACTGTAGCTCCTCTTGGACTTTTTCGGCCCACTGTTCTCGCGTCCAAGGTGCCCGTGCACGCCCGGCGTGGAGGCTTTTTTCCAACATTTCAATGACTTCTTGTTGAGTGTAGCGTTTAATCACATGTTTGTTCGCCCAACCGAAATTTACGGAGTCAAGGCTTGGGTAAACATTTAATGTCCTGTATACGTTAAGTGTTAATAGCCCAGGGAAATGTTGATGAACAAAGGGAAAGCGTGCGGTGGGCGGTAACCCGCTCTCCACCGTGATGAGCTGTTGGAAAAGCTGTTTAGCCTGATTAATTCGGGTACTTGAGGTCATTAAGGTCTCTTGCAGCTGGGCACTTACCTTTATACAGATCACCCCAGGAAGTCTCGTTGCGCTTCGAGTACTTTGTCGCTCAGATTGTTGTTGCAAATAGTGATGAGAAAAGTGCTGCAGCGCTCGCTGGCGTGCTTGTCGGCCAACATATTGTTCAACCTTGATAACGGGTGTCGGATCGAGTTCTTCACCTTTAGCGATTGGTGGCAGGGTGAATACCCGCGCGGCCAATAGCTGGGCAGATTCAATATGTTGGCAAAATGTCGCCAACTCAGATTCGATGAGACTAAGCGTCTCACGCATTTCTTCAACTAATGTGTAGCGCATCGGATACCTTAGTTACAACATACTATTAGCGTTTAACATTCTAGAGTGCTTCGGTTGACATAGCAATAATTTGGTCAGTAAAAGAGGGCAGGGCTACGTATAATGTGCGATGTCCGTCGGTGAAACTTCTTCTTATAACGATTTTTTGATAGAGTACTGGGGTTGTTGATGGATGTTCTTATTTCTGAGGTAAAGAGGCTCTAATGTTAGATTATCGTTTTCCAACTGCTCTACAAATGGTTCTCAGTGTCGCAATGTCTGAAGAACAAGGAAAACGTTCGACCAGCAACACCCTCGGTAATGGTGCTGAAGCCAATCCAAGTCTTATTCGCAAATTGATGGTTCCCCTGACACGAGAAAGGATCTTTATTACAACTTTGGGTCGTACGGGTTCCATTCACCTCGCTCGTCCAGCTACAGAAATAACGCTTTGCGATATTTATATGGCCGTTAGCAACGATAAGAAACTCCTTAACTCACGCCCTGACGTAAAAAAACCTTGTTGTGTAGTGAGTGCTAATGTTTGTTGGTATTTCAAACAGATAGCGGAGGAGGCCGAACAGGCATCTCTGCACGTTTTGGCAAAACATACGGTAGCGGATGCGCTAATCGCGCTCAAGCAAGGTAAAGATCTCTATCCACTCTCTGAATGACTCAACATGAAGTAGAAAAATAAAGTGTAACTTTAAAGGTTGCATTTAAATGAATTAGCGTGCATTATTTAATGCAACTAAAACAGATACACTTTATTTCCCCAGGAGTCGCAGATGAATGGTTCTTTCTTTGATGATTTAATTCATTGGATTGATACCCACATAGAGAACCGCTTAAACTTAGATATGGTTGCTGACCGCGCGGGTTACTCAAAATGGCATTTACAACGGATGTTTAAAGAGCACACCGGCCATGCGTTAGGTGAATATATCAGAACCAAAAAATTGGAAAAATCGGCTTGCCGGTTGACCCATTCTGACGAACCTATCTTAGCAGTCGCGATTTCTATGGGCTTTGATTCTCAGCAATCCTTCAATCGTAGCTTTAAACGCCAATATGGCATGGCGCCAGGCACTTGGCGACGCAATGCATCACCCGCTCAGACCATGCACTAATCTTCCACCCGCCTCATTTCGAGGCGGTGGAACCATCGAATACCTTTCATCGTAATAACCCTGCTACTCTGCTAAACTTTCTTCATTGTTTCTTAGCTATGTCCTTTTTATGCAGCTCAAAAAATATCGTCCGTTTGTTATCGTAATCATGCTAATGATTGGCTATGCGCTGAAAGTTTGGCATAGTCCCTCCGCTTCTAATGGTGTCTCGGGGCCAACCGCGCAGCAGACAGCTACTGCGATAGAGGTAAGCACTGATCCGAGCAAAGTGGCACATTACCTGCGCGATCATCAAATGCTCCCTGATTACTATATTCGCAAGGGGGAGGCCCGCCGCAAAGGTTGGGTAGCCTCGAAAGGTAACTTGTGTCAGGTCTTACCAGGAAGAGTGATTGGTGGGGACCGCTTCTCTAATCGAGAGCATCGTCTGCCGGAAAAAGCGGGCCGTGCGTGGCAAGAAGCGGATGTGAACTTTCAGTGCGGCCGCCGCAACAGTGACCGTTTATTATTCTCCTCTGATGGGCTTATTTATCTAACAACCGATCATTATCGTAGCTTCCAGCAGGTGCCTTAAATGTTTACGCTCCATTTTGATTGCCAGCAGATCCATTCCCGTGCGGATTTTTATCATCAGTTACGTCAGCAATATTCAACCGACTACCTTTTTGGTGATTCACTTGACGCATTATGGGATTGGTTAACCGGCGAAATCCCACTGCCCTTAACCTGCCACTTTCATCAATTCTGCCCACAACAACTTAATGCTAATCATCCCTTGGCCTCGATTATAGGACTATTAAACGAGGCGAGAAGAGAAGAGCCTAGCTTATATCACATCATTATCGATCAGGATGACTCAGAGCAGAATTAGGAGATAGGCGGCATAACCCGACCGTCATCGCGCCAATAATATTCTTGGTTATCGCCGCGCAGCGATAAGGTATTCATCTCTAATTTTACCCACTGCGAGTTTATACTGTGTCGTTCACTGTCTTCCACGCCGACCACTGTGGGAAGGGCGAGTAACTCGCCCTCTGCATCGAAGGCCCACTCCAGTTCGACAGTCACGCCAAGTACCAAATGGTGAATTCTCTGTCGATCAGGGATTAGTGCGAAAAGAGGCGAAGCGATCACGGTATCCTCTTCTCTACAACGGTAGCCGATAGCTGTCGATTGAGTGATCGTCAGAAAAGTGCGTAGCACAGTTTTGAAGGCAGGGCCGACTAAAACCTCCTCTATACGCCCATTCTCTTCAAGTGGACCATACCAACGTGGAACCGGCACATTGCTTATGTTACCTGCAATAATGGAACGATTGGCAGTAATTTGTTGCGTCGTCAGAGAGTAAAGTAGACCACCCAAGCTGGTTGCATGCTTGCCATTAGCTAATATCCCTGTCGAGCAAAAAGGTAGCGCCACATCGGTAGGTAATTCGGTGAGTAGGCAGCAATGGACCGCTTGCTGACGAAACTTCTGTTGGAATAGGGGAAGCTCCATGACTTGTCCGCTAAGCAACACCACATCGCAGTGTTCTTCTGTGACGGTGTCACAGATTAAAGTGAGCAGTTCACTTAGACGACACTGAGGGCTTTGTAAGAAATCGATAAAATCGCTAAACGTAAATCGAAAAGTTAATGTTCTTAGCTCGACACAACTGCTTTTAGACGTGTAACGGGACACTTTTTCTTTAAGACCAGTCTCTATATAATTCAAAACAGCACAGTCGATTAACTGACTAGCGCGACAAAAATACTCGGTTTCCCCTAAGCGGTATCGCCGTAAGATATCGTTCACGACTGGCAGTAAAAGATGTCTAACCAGATACTGACGCCATACCGTATCGCCTTCGTCACTCTTTTCGCGACTAAATAAACGTTCGAGGAGAGTATCCACCGATGCTACCTCTGAATGGCGGAGGTGATCGCCTAATTGAGGAAGCAGAAAATGGCCAATAATGTCTTCAAGCAAACTATCGCCGGCTAAGGTGAAACCCTCTCTACGTAACAATCGTGGGGAAAATGCCGGATTAGCACGCTTTTCTGTTGTGATAAGAGGATATTCCGTTACCGCTACATCAGTTGTACCACCGCCCACATCGATTAACGCGATGCGTAAATGCGAAGTATGCGGCGAGAGATGGTAGTTTTGTTGAAGCGCGAGTGCTGAGTGGGTGCGTAATTGTTGCCAGAGCCAAAATATTTGCCCACAGCAGGCTTCATCCCAAGGAAAGCGTATCTCAATATCGCCGCTGTTTAACGGGAAAAAATTCGGCTGTATTGATCTGATAAGCGTAATCGCTCGTTCTACTAATAGTTGAAAACGTTGACGCTCTAATAAGGTGAAGTTGACTGGCAAGGTGAAAATTAATTTGCTCAGTACACGAGGAATATCACCATTCGCTAGCCTCTGACGATAATTTACACTATTAATTTGTGTCGCGATCTGATTGACTAGCTCAAGGATAACAAAGGTAAAAAGTGTAGATCGTGAGAACTGCGGCACGAAAACCGGAAAGCGTCCTATTTCCGGTAATTCATCGAGTAAAGAACCTTGGTCGTTGAGCAGTAGACTAAGTGGATGATCTATCGACGAATATTCAGCTTGTTCCGACTGGCAAGCGTTGAACCAAACGACTTTCGCTGAATGTTCATCCCAAATATAGCGCCGTGGGCAGGTAATTCCTTGATGGTGTAGGTCATGATGTGACTGCGCATTGAGGCGCTGTGCCTCAGGCCCGATCCGTACGAGAGAACTCCATTGGAAAGCATCCATCCGTCCACTTGCAGCGGATAATCCCCGATCGCCAAAGGGCTCTGGAGAAAAGTTTAGCTCGCTACTAAATAGCGTGTATCCCCTTTGGGTTGGACAACTGAGATCCCGAAGGTGTAATTCATTACAGAGACTCAGCGGATTGACGCACTGAGTGTCAACTTCGTATAACACACCGCAACTGTTGCTGTTGCCCAAATCAACAATAGCCTCTACCCCAACCGATGCAGCTTGCTTTGCGGAATCCTTTAATAACAGGGGCCGAGGCTTGACGCGATGTGCGAGAATTTTAAAGAGGTTGATAAAATGAGCTTGCCAGATAAACGCTGGGAAGTGGCCGCCGGCGGGGAATAGCGACGTCATCCAAGCACTGACCCATGTTTGCTGAAAAAAGGTTTGCCACAAGGTTGACTGAAGCGGGAAGGCAAACAGCTGCCCCTGTTGCACTTCAAATTGGCTAGGTTGCAAGCCATCGTCCTCGGTACTGATCGCCGTATCAAAAGCGAGTGTGAGGTCCCAATTTTGAGCCGCTTGGGGATGTGGCGCGATATAGATGCGTGCCCAATTCATTGGCCGCGCAATATACTGTGATCCCTGTGTGGTAAAATAGGGAATAGGCAGCCACTGATGTTGTAAGGCTGCTAAGGACTCTGATAGCGAAAAACTGTACTCCGGTCGTACCCATTCAACCTTGGCCCCTTTGTATGCAAAGTACTGGAACATCCCTCTAGCATCGGGTTCCACTTCGCAAAGTGGGCCTTGAACACTTGCACGAATAAATGCCGTCTTTGGAATCGCAGAATCATCAACGACTATATGGTGGTCGATGAACTGTATGCCTGAGTCTGCAAACAATATCTGCGGTTGTTGGCCTGAATAGGTCATAGGTTCTTCTCACTATAAAGCTCAATGGGCTGCGTAATTGATGAGTTTTGCTTCCAGCGGCATTGGGTGTTCGGCGCGCTCTTTTCACAAATAAGGGTAATAACGGGTAAGGTCGACCCATCGCTACAACGTGCCTTCAGCGTGTTGATGACCAACTTACCGGTGGAGGTAAAGGCGGCTTGACTGGTCGTCGCACAATGTCGGTGGTCATCAGCGATACGCGTGTTTGCTCGACCACCGCTAAAACGGTAACTCACTGTGGAAAGCTTGTTATTAAGGTGAAGAGTCGTGAGCCACGTTCCCCCTAAAAAATTTAGATTTCCCTGGTAGCGTGACAGTGCGGGGATCATCAGTGGGGCTTTACTTTTTACTGCACGAGCAGGTTTACCTTTCGGAGGAGAAATAATTAACTCCGCTGAATTGACGGGCAAATCGCGGCTAGCTCTCACTACTCCCTCGATGGAAATTTTTACGTCATCTGGAGTTAAAATAACGGGCGATAGAGACACGAGTGGCGGCTTAATTACAGGTCGCGAGATTGTTATCGCTCCAGCAATAACGAGTACGGCGACTGCTGCGGCGAGATAATAGCGATAACGAAATGTAGAGTGGGACGACACTACGGTTTCGGGACATTGATATTCAATGGCGACAGACTCTTTAGCGAATTGTTGCTGTAATCGATGATGTAGAGAGGGAAGATCGACTGCTGTGCGCTCTTCACTGTAATATCCCCACTGAACTAACAGAGGTTGTTGCCCTGCCAGAAAAATTGCCTCGGTAGAAGGGATAACGGTTAAGTTCTGCAAAATTTTGTCGATTATAGTTAAGGAAGGAACGCTTAGACCTGCAAGCTTACGACGTAGGGCAGTAATTGCGTTTGCCATCTCAATCAACTGCGCTAGGCAGTTAATTTGTTGCGATAACGTTGCTTGTCGCCAAGGAGTAATAGACGGTATCGACGTTTGTGCAAACCACTGCAGAGCGATGCCTCGATCACTCATTATTGGCAGAGCAAGCATTTCTCGAGCAGCATCTAAGCCATGCTGTGTCAATAGCTGAAATATTTGTGGTGCATAACGGCCGATAGGCATTCCCCCAACCTTAACCCCAATATAGCCTTGCTCCGTTTCAATGTGTAAGCCCGTCTTTGCCATTAGCCATCCCAGTAAGTTCAATCTGTATGATTAATGACTTATGATACGGAGGCGGATTGTAGCTTATACCGCGAATAGATTAGGTTTAGTGATTCTAACTAGGCTATCATTATTATTAGCCATAAAGTTATTCCACCGCTAACGATTGACAGGGGGGGCGTGTGTTACATTCACCACGTATAGTACGTTGGCTGGTCTTAATTGTTCTTAGCTCGGTAGCCGTGTTATTACTAGAACTGATCCACCTTCCGGCGGCTTTACTATTGGGACCGATGTTTATCGCTATTCTCTTTGCAGTAGCGAAACAAATGGTCTCTTTAAATCGCGTGCTTTTCCGTGCATCGCAGGCGGTCGTCGGGGCGATGATTGCCCGAGCCATGCCTGTCGATGTCTTCAAGGAGATGCAGCATACCTGGCCAATTTTTATTTTGACGGTCTTTTCGGTTATAGCGGTCAGTACCTTACTAGGCGCGGTATTAGCGAAATTTAAAATCCTTCCTGGAACGACTGCTCTGTGGGGCTCATCACCAGGCGGGGCGACAGCGATGACTCTGATGGCAGGAAACTTCGGTGCTGACGTGCGTCTAGTCGCTTTTATGCAATATCTACGTGTACTACTGGTGACCTTACTCGCCACAGCTGTCAGTCACGTTCTGGCTCCTGAAAGTTCTGCAGCCTCTGGCATCACTCAACTTGTACAGCCTATTGCCTGGGGAGCCTTTGCGCTTACCCTAGCGATTATTTTATTCTCATTATTACTTTCTAAGTTCATCTCGCTGCCCGCAGCACCCTTATTACTTAGCATGATCCTTAGTAATCTAGCGATGAACGTTGGCGGACTAAAGATTGAACTCCCTCTGCCTTTACTTGCGACCGCTTATGCCCTGATTGGCTGGAGCATCGGTGCTCGTTTCACCAAAGATATTCTACGTTATGCTTTCCATGCACTACCGGCCATTTTATTCTCGGTCGTTTTATTGATGGCAATTTGTTGCCTTTTCGCGTGGATGTTAGTGGAGTTTGCCGGTATTGATCCGTTAAGTGCTTATTTAGCGACCAGTCCTGGGGGGGCGGACTCAGTGGCCATCATTGCCTCATCAGTTTCGGTGAATCAGTCGTTTGTTATGTCAATGCAGACAGGACGTTTTATCGCGGTACTCTGTTTAGGGCCTGCATTGTCGCGTCTAGTCGCGCGTTGGGTAGGGTGAAAGGTTCGGGCGGGCACCAAAACCTTTCATTCCTTGCTCTTATTCGAACGCGTAACTAATGTTAAGACCTAAGGAATAGTTACGCCCAGGTGCTGGTTCGTAAAAGCGCCCATTTCCTTCGTTAACAATGACCGAGCCAACATATTGCTTATTGAATAGGTTATCGACTCTGCCACTCAGATCAATATGCCATTGATTAATTTCCCACTTATACCCCGTGTAGATACCCGTCACAGTCCACGCAGGGGCGTATTCACTATTCGTATCATTCACGGCAATTTTACTTAAATAGCGCAAATCGCTACCTGCATACCAGCCTATATCTGGTTGATAGTCGAGGTGGGTATAAAACATATTTTTCGCAACCCCGGGTATTCTATTTCCTTGGCATCCACTGCCGCAGACTTCACTGCGGTAACGTGCATCGAGTAGGGTCCATGATGCGCCCATATGCCAATCACCGGAGAATTGCTGTTGCCAACCAAGTTCAAGGCCTCGCCGACGAGTTTGCCCAGCATTTTTATAAGTCGCTCGGCCATCATTATTGTTGCTGGTAACGATTTCGTTATCCGTATCAGTTTGGAAGAGTGAGGCTGTCATCAACCCCAATCCGATACGTTTTTTAGTTCCTAACTCAAGGGTATGATTTGTAGAAGGCTTCAGTCCCAAATTCAGCCCAGACTCACCGTCGGGACGATAGGAAAGCTCATTCAATGTTGGCGTCTCGAAACCTTTGCCAAGGGAGAGATAGCTGTTCCACGTTGCATCTTGGGCATAGTTGAGTGAAAACGCAGGCAGCCATTGGTGGTAAGCGACTTTACCGCTGTCATCGCCGTTAGTCGCGGTGATGTAGTGATCGTGGCTATCGAAATTGACTCTGCTAAAGCGAACTCCGGCGTTGAAGGATAATTTTTGTGTTAACTGCCACGCCGATTGTAAATAAGGATCGATATTCCAAACTTGGTTTTTCTCATCTCGCCTTAACCTACCCATAACGCCTAGCTGTTGAGCGGGGCCACTCCCTCGGAAGTTCTCATAGCCTTTGCGTTGTTCACGCATCGTCTCATAATCTATCCCCGTGGTCAGGGATACTGGTAGAGTAAATAGCTCACCACGATGAGTCCAACGAGTATCGACCCCTTGGTAATGGCGAGTTAAATCGATAACGCCGCCCGCGTGATGGGCTTTACTACGCTGTGTCGCCGCAGGGATAGATTGATATTGAGTGGTTTGCCGCATACCGGCCCAGGTCGAAATACTAAGACTATCACTCTCTGATAATTGGCGGGTATAATGTAAACCCGCCTGCGTTTGGTCGACGCTTTTCCGCGCATCGTATAATGACACGTTACTGGCAACCTGGTGAGGATCACGCCTCCACAGGTTATTCGTCAAGCCACCCGGATCATTAGCATTAAGATGCACCGAATTAAGGTTCAGTGTTAAATGGCTCACCTCATCAAGCTGCACACCTAGCTTGGCGTTACCCGTCGTCTTCTGAGCATCGCTGTGATGACGAAACCCATGAGTAGTCATTTTTGCACCCGATATTAGGTAATCGACATCACCTTTTTCTGTGCCGTCGCCAGTTGATCCTGATGCACTCACACTATTGCGCCAAGTTCCAAAGCTACTGTAATTACTCCCGACGCGCAGTGTCGGCGGCTGGGTACCACGAGCCGTCGTGATGGCAACGACGCCGCCTGAACTGTTTCCGTATAAGGCTGAAAAAGGCCCACGTAAGACATCGATATGGTCGATAGAACCTATATCGATATTGGATGTTTGCCCCTGGCCATCGGGCATTGTCGCAGGAATACCATCAACATAAACTCTTATTCCCCGTACACCGAATGTGGAGCGCGCACCGAAACCACGAATCGATAGCTGTAAATCCTGGGCATAATTTTGTCGATTAGCAATTTGTAGGCCCGGTACATTGGAAAGCCCTTCGGAGAGGTTAATCTGTTGGTGTGCTTGCCGTAACTCATCGCCATAGACCACGCTAACAGCTGCGGGAGTATCTAATTCAGATAACGGTTTAGCATCTGGCGTTGCAGCAACGATTAATGTATCGGTACTGGACTTCAACGGCGCTGAAAAGACAGCGGAAGAGAGAAGCGGCAGACAGCCTGTAATTATCTGAACGATCCGTATTTTCATAAAAACTTCAGCTCCATACCTTTAGGCCGAGTAAAATATGTCAGTATTTTACGAAATTATAATTCTTACAACAAAATATTTCTTAACAACGTTAAGCCCCAGTTAAGTGAATGATCTGCACTACACTGTGACTAATCATATAAGGAGTCTATAATGCCAACGAAGATCAACACTGTCGCAGTACTCGGCTTAGGAGCAATGGGCCACGCTTTTGCTACTAACTTAGCCAAAAACCATTTTTCGTTACGAGTATGGAATCGTAGCGCGGAAAAGGGTAAGGATTTAGCTGAAAACGGGGCGAAACTGGCTTCAACTCCGGGTGAAGCCGTCAAGGGAAGTGAGGCCGTAATACTGATGCTCGCTAATGCTGAGATTACACTTGATGTTATCAACCAAGTAATCGATACGTTAGCCGACCAGGCTGTAGTCGTCCAAATGGGGACAATTGGCGTGGAGGCTACAGAACAACTTCATACATTATTGAAAGATAAACGACCTGATGTCGGCTTTATTGACGCGCCAGTTTCAGGCACGAAAAAGCCCGCTGAGATGGCACAAATATCTATACTCGCTAGCGGCGATAGTGCATTGCAGTCGAAGATTGAACCGGTATTTTCGGCGATCGGCAAAGGCACTCATTGGTTAGGTGATGCCGGTGCCGGTAGCGCCATGAAACTGGTTGTGAACAGCTGGTTGATAGGATTAGTGCAGAGTTTGGCAGAAAGCCACTGCTTAGCAAAACAATTAGGGTTTAGTCCTGAAACGCTTTGGTCGGTATTAGAAGGCGGCCCGCTCGCTGCTCCTTATGCGAAAACAAAATTAGAGATGATCGACCAAGGAAGCTATGAGCCGCAGATGCAGCTTAAGTGGGCTTTAAAAGACGCAACACTCGCCGCTAAGGCAGGCGGGGCTGAACAGATGCCCAACCTCCACGCCATTACGGCGCTGTGGCAAGCTGCAGTAGAGGCTGGATTAGGGGATAAAGATCTCTCTGTCATCGCCCAGTATCTTGAAAAACAGTAAGCCAGATGGCGCTCCATAATAAAGAGCGCCGCTACTCGATTACTGCCAAAACTTACGACGACTGGTTTTACCTATGCCCGGATTACAGCTATTGGTGGGATCAAGCTCACGCCAGTGTTGCTGATAGTCTTCCTTAGCAGTATATAAGTGACCCACATTATGCTCTGCCGGATAGCGCGCGCCCCGTTGCTCGATATAATCGATCACCTCTTTCTTAAACTGCTTACCATTAGTGCCGGGTTTCAGAACATAGTCCTGATGATTGACTAGACAGAAGAAGTGACCACAACAGGAGTCAGCTTGGATTTGCTCCTGAAGATGAGCAGGCAGATCAAATAACCATCGGTCATCATTACGTCTGAATGCCGCATCGAAGGCAATGAGTCGCTCATTTGGATCAATGCCTAGATAATCGCAATAAGAGATTGCCGCACCACCTACCGCGAAACGAATTAGAAACGCATCCTGAGCCTCGTTCTTATCGCAGATAAAATACCCACCCTGTTGTTCGGCGAAGAAGGCATCTAGCAGGGCAGTCATCTGTGCAGCTTGGTCACTGTCTGCTTTGATCATCAAATGGTGCTGATAACGACGACGATAGTCTAAAATACGCCTAGCAATCAGCGGTGGGGTGATTTGGTTGAACCCTTGCAGGAGACGGTCGGTCAAGTTAGTGGGTAAGCATTTAAAATTTTTTACCTTAACATCCCACTTGGCTTTTCTCGCCATCAACCCTGGGATCGACTGCGGTCCAAACTTACGTATCGCGAGGATCATATGCTTAGCGTAACGTAGAGTCATATCGAATGCATTAGCATGAATATATTCTGCTTGAATCGGTAGCTGATCGAGCTCATTAAGTAAAAAACGTCGTAACGCTATCAATACTTTTTCGTCATTAGCACCGATATACCATGTCTCGGTTCCTTTACTCGCAGGGAAGGTGGCTAGCCTTGCAGCGAAAACAATGATCTTTCCGGCACAGCCTGCACTGTCATGTAAATAGTTGGGATCACCATTAAAACGCGCGGGTGAAGCACTATCGGTATCACGCAGTTTCTCGGCGTAGTCGTCGGCCCATATCTTTCCCTGCCAGTTTTCAGTATCTCCGGTAGTAAAACGCTTAGACTCTAGGTTTTTTAGAATTTCTTCCGGGGTTTCGCCTAACTCAATACCCAAGTGGTTAACCAGGGTAATTTCGCCTTGTTCACTGATTTGCGCGTAAAGTGATTTTTCAGTGAAGGCGGGGCCGCGTCGGATCAATGATCCGCCGGAGTTATTACACAATCCGCCAATAACCGAAGCACCAATACAGGATGAACCGATTACCGAATGTGGTTCTCGTTTCAAGGGTCTTAGAGTATCTTCCAGCTCAGTAAGAGTCGATCCGGGGTAGGCGATGACTTGTTGTCCATCGTCGATCACTTGAATACCTTTTAATCGACGGGTACTAATGATAATAATCGGCCGATCATAATCATTGCCATCCGGCGTCGAACCACCGGTGATACCGGTGTTGGAGGCTTGCATCAATATAATAACGTCTGCAGCAACACAGTGTTGCAGAACCTGCCAAAGCGCAGTCAAGGACTCGGGAATAATTACCGCTAGCGCCTCACCTTGGCCAACACGATAACCGGTAGTGTAAAACGATTTGTCATCTTGAGACGTTAAGACTTGCTTATTACCCACGATAGCCGATAACGCTTGAAGCAGTGCTGAAGCTTGTTGTTCCATATCCGCCTGATCCTTGCTGCTGAATGATAGAAAAACAATATACCTAAATAGGTCTAGGGGGAAGGGATGAAGGAGAGGGTAGATCAACAATTCGGTAATCATTAGCGATTACCGAATTAAAGATTATAACCTAGTTATAATCTTATCGAGCGGGAAACGGGACTTTGGCAGCTGAGCATTGAAATCGGCATCACTGTTATAGCCAATAGTCGCCATGACCACACTGTGTATACCTTGTGCTTCTAATCCAAGAATACTGTCCATTTTCTGGGTGTCAAAACCCTCGATTGGTGTAGCCTGTAGGCCTAACGCTGGAGCACCTAATAACAGAAAGCCTAAGGCAATATAAAGCTGCCTTTCCATCCACTTATGTTGGAACTCCGGTGAATGAGCGACATTATTGATATAACCGCGACGACCGGTATCGATTTTCTGGCGAGCTTGCGCATCACGAAAACGTCCATCTTGCTCTTCCTGCGCGACCAACTCATCTAAGTGCTGTTCGCTGACACGATTAATACTGGAAAAAACGATAGCGAGAGGGGCTTGAGCCACTTTTTCTTTATTTAAATCAAAAATAGCCGGAGCAATTTTCTCGCGGCCAGCGTCGGTGGTAATGACATGAAAGTGCCAGCCTTGAAGATTAAGCGTAGAAGGGCTGTTCTGCAGTAACGACAAAACCTCTGCAATCTGTTTTTCCGTTAGCGGTCGAGAAGGATCGTAAGCCTTAGTGGTGAAGCGATTTGAAGCGATTTCAGTAATGTTCATCTTGTGCGGTACCCTTGTGCGCGAATATCTTAATACGGTAATGATTTATTGTACTCAGAGCAAGATAGCGAGCACATAGAGTTAATCGATTAATCGAGGTACTTGTTGGCGATGGTTTTGAGCGTAATGTTATAGCGTAGAGAAACCATACGTATTGCTGTGCAGCTTCCAATCGCCAGCCAAATACTGTATTGAGGGGGAATAATGCCAGAACAGCCTAGAATTTGAATACCCGCACCAATTAATGCTGCACTCGCATAAATCTCTTTAGTAAGGATTACGGGAGATCGTCCGGTGAGAATATCTCGAATGCATCCGCCACCGACGGCACTAATACAGCCCATCTAAATAGAAAAGAAGATCTAATGGGTGTGCACATAAGCTTTATTCGCGCCAAATTCGGCAAAAAAACCGAGGCCCAAGGCATCAAAAAGCAGAGCAGGTTTCCCAAATAGAACACAATTTTTTGAAATAAAGTGATCAGCATAATGGCGATGATGACACAGACCAAATACTCCACATTGATTAATCCTGCTGGAGGCGTTGCCCCTAAGCAAAGGTCTCTGACACCGCCACCGCCTACTGCCGTTACAAAGGCCAACACAAATACGCCGAGTAAATCAAACCGATGCCTTGCGCCAACCGTCGCGCCGCTTAGTGCGAAAACGAAGGTACCGAACACATCGATAAAATGCAGAAGAACAGTCATGGCTTAAGCGCTCGTAGCAGATTAGGGAGCCCCATCACGGATGGGCCTCACCAAGACCGGCAGATGATATGCCATAACGGGCACGGAAAAAAGGGTTTGTGTGCCTCGATAGAAGTAAGCGTTACTGGCGGGAGAAAATAGAGGCTTCTTGCATTAATGCGTCACTCGGTCTGACCCCAGTATACAACGCAAACTGCTCTAATGCTTGAAGCGCAATGACTTGGTCGCCACTCAGTACTTTCTTACCGAGAGCTTGGCCTTTTTTTACCAATGGGGTGAGTGCAGGGAAGGCGACAACATCGAACAAGGTTTCAGCTGCGTCAACGATAGACTCTGCAAAGGCAAGGGTGTCACTTTCTGCACCGCCTGTCATACCAATCGGCGTAACATTAACGATAATGTCGGCAGGCGTAGTCTCGTCAGGCGACTGATAGCGGTAGTGATATTTATCCGCCAACGCCTTACCGCTCTGCTCGTTACGAGCCATTACGCTGAGGTGGGTAAAGCCAGCCTCGTGAAAGGCCGCAACAACCGCCTTAGCCATCCCGCCTGCACCCTGCACCAATACTGTTTGTGAATTATCTTGCAGGTGCTCGGAGATTAACTGACGAATTGCTAAAAAATCGGTGTTATATGCGGTGAGCACACCGTTATCATTGACGATGGTATTGACTGAGTCGATCGCTTTGGCTGATTCAGTCAGGTGATCGATAAAAGGGATACAACTCTCTTTGAAAGGCATTGAAACTGAACAGCCACGGATCCCCAATGCACGAACGCCTTTGATCGCTGCTTCAATATCGGTGGTTGAAAAGGCTTTATAAATAAAATCAATGTCGAGCTTCTGATAAAGGTAATTATGAAATCGAGTACCAATATTGCTGGGGCGACCTGAAAGGGAGATACAAAGTTGAGTGTCTTTATTAAGCATGATTCAATCCTAGTGATGATTTATAGCGATATTATTATCAGTGAACCGATTCCATTGGAAGATGAAAGCTAAAAAAATACGACCTGGGGAATATTTAGCAAATAAAGTGATTAATATTCCCCCTACGGGATTTGGTGTAAAAAACGGATATTATTGAACGTTATAATCTATTACAGTCTACCCGATTAAATCATGGGCAGGAGAACGCGCTAAATGGTTACCTCAGGCTACCTTAACGATGAAGCACGCTGGCAAGCCCTAAAAACTCGTGATATGACCGCAGACCAATACTTTGTCGTGGCGGTACCGTCTACTGGCTTATATTGCCCCCCAAGTGCAGTGTCCCTATTACCTGCCAAAGATAACGTAGAATTTTTTGTAAATAGTGAGGCAGCCGAAGCAGCAGGCTATGTCTTGGCCGAAGTCCAGGTGCCTTGTAAACGCTATCCCGCCAAGTGGCTCACTCTTGTAAAAAAAAGCTGCGACTTGATCGAAAGTGCCGAGCAGACACCAGATTTACCGACACTTGCCGACTATTGTTCAGTCAGTAGCGGCTATTTGCATCGTGTTTTTAAAACGGTAACCGGACTGACACCGAAAGCTTATAGTGAGGGACTACGTGCAATGCGCTTACGAGATGAACTCAGCAAGCCTGAGCAGTCAGTTAGTGAGGCAATTTATCAAGCTGGCTTCAATGCTAATAGCCGATTCTATGAAAGTGCCTCGCAACGCCTTGGCATGACAGCGAAAAACTATCGACGGGGCGCCCCAGGGATCACGATTTATTTCGCACTCGGCCAGTGCAGCCTTGGTTCCGTATTGGTGGCGCAAAGCGAGAAGGGGATTTGTACGATTAGTCTAGGCGATGAACCAGGGCCGCTCATCGACCAGTTCCAGCAACAATTCCCTCATGCCATCTTGATGGGAGGGGACGCACATTACGAGCAGATCGTCGCCCAAGTAATAGGCTTTATCGAACAACCCGGCTCGACGTGGCACTTACCCTTGGATATTCGAGGCACTGTCTTTCAAGAGCGGGTATGGCGAGCGTTACGCGATATCCCCCTGGGATCTACCGTCAGTTATACCGAGATCGCCGAGAAATTGGGTTCCCCCAAGGCAGTACGAGCTGTTGCACAAGCTTGTGCAGCCAATCGCCTTGCTATCGTGATTCCCTGTCATCGTGTGGTTAAACGCGACGGGCAATTATCCGGTTACCGGTGGGGCGTCGAACGTAAAGCGGCATTGTTAAAACGTGAAAGAACGACAATCAAGGCCTAGGGTTGTTAGACCTCGCTATCTGATCTCTGCTGTGGGATCAGTACACTTGCGCGGCAACCAGTAGGCTGTAAATTAGTTAGGGTAAATTCGCTGCGATGCAGTTGACAGATACGTTGTACAATATTTAGCCCGAGCCCAATCCCGTCATATCGGCGGTCCATACGCACAAAAGCTTTACTTAACTCCGTGGCTTTGTTCAGATCGATACCAGGACCTTGGTCATCGATCTCAATACAGATATTTTGTTTCTGTGCTAAGACTCGCAAAGTGATGATAGATCCTTGCGGGCTGTAGCGGTGGGCATTCTGCAATAGATTTTGTATCACCATCTGTAATAACGTGATGTCTCCCCGTAAGTGCAAGGGGGTAGCGGGCGATTCTACCTGCAAAGTTTGCTGGCGCTGTGCGAGCTGCCGTTCACAATCAGGGAGTATTGGGCTAATCACCGCCGCAATAATATCGAAATATTGATAGCTGCCGGCTGAAAAAGATTGACCGACGCGAGCAAGCTTTAGTAACTGAGTGACCGCTTCGGTCATTTGATCTAAACGTGAAAGTAAATCTGCCAAGTTAAGCTGATGTTTTTTCTCGATGAGTTGCAAATGCAGCCGTAATCCTGCCAGTGGGGTGCGTAGCTCGTGGGCGACATCGGCGGTAAAAAGCCTTTCCCGTTCTAACGTTACCGTCAACCTCGCCATCATGGTGTTAATTGCCTCGACTACGGCGCTGATCTCAGTGTATTCGCTGATTGATGAGAGGGGCTCGAGGTTATCCTCAGAGCGCTGTGCCAGCGCATTACTCAGATCGGCCAACGGCTTGGTAACCCGTCTGATGGCATTAAAACAGAGCACGAGACAGGCAATAATGATGAGTAATGAAGGGACGGCTAAACTTGCTACCGCTTCGTGGACCTCTTTCTCATAATGGCGATGGCGATCGTGGTGATTGATAGCACTTTGTACCAAAATAGTGACCTGTTCGCGGCTCTCATGCCATAACCACAGAATACTGATTACTTGGCAAATAACGATAATGGTGCCGACTGTCAGCATCAGCTTCCAGCGAAGCGTGGAGGGGGCTAGAGAGTGAGGCAACGTTTTCACGATATTTTCTGTGTCCTAATGGAATAACCGAAGCCACGTAGTGTTTGAATACGCTGCTTACCCACTTTATCCCGCAGATTATGAATATGTACCTCAAGCGAATTGGTAGAAGGTTCGTTGTCCCAACTATAAATATCGCTATACAACACATCGCGGTGTACCGGTTGGTCCGCCTTAAGCATAAGACGCAACAATATAGCGTATTCTTTCGGCGTTAATTCAAGCGGTTGTTGGTTTAAAAAAACTTGGCGGCAACCAATATCAATAACCAGATCATCGATCTGCAGTAGGTTATCTGATTGATGATGAAAACGCCTTATTAATGCTCGACTTCTTGCTAAAAGCTCTTCTAAGGCAAAAGGCTTAACTAAATAATCGTCGGCACCGCTATCGAGCCCCATGATGCGATCTTCTAACGTATCGCGGGCCGTCAAAACGATGATCGGAATAGCGTTTTTCTGTCTACGTAAACGCTTCAATAAGGCTAAACCGTCGCCATCCGGTAATCCGAGATCCAGCAAAATCAGGCTATAAGATGAGGAATCAATAAACTGTTCTGCCGGCTTTATGCCATTTACCGCATCGCATAGATAGTTCTCGCTCTGCATCGCGAGTAAAATCCCCTGCTGCAGCAAGGGATCATCTTCAATAATCAATACTCTCACGCATTGCCTCGACAATGTGTCAGTAGGTCAAGTTCGGGCTGATATTCTCGGGTTTGCACGCCAAATAAGCCCAATAGGGTGGGGAATAAATTATCTTGTGACGTTTGCATAGATTTAGCCTGATCAACCATGCATTTCTTATCGATAGCATACCGTTGCTGATAGTCTTGGGAAAGCCAAATTAACAAAGGAACATGCTTCTGCTGAATTGGGGCAATCATGTAAGGCAATCCATGCAAATAGACACCGTCTTCGCCAAGCGATTCTCCGTGGTCGGAGAGGTAAACTAAGCTTGTGGTAAAATGTTGCGAATTCGCTTTAAGTAGCTGGATACCTTGATCGACCATCGCATCCATATAGCGAATAGTGTTGTCATAGGTATTGACGAGTTGTTCGGTAGAACAGTGTTGCACCTCATTGGTATCGCAGGTCGGCGTATAATATTTGAAGTCATCCGGGTAGCGATGATTATAGGTCGGGCCATGGCTCCCAATGGTATGCAACACGATTAATGTATTACCCGTTTGTTTATCAATATAGCGCTGTAAGTTATGAAAGAGCACTTGGTCATAACATTCGCCATCGATACACATGCCAGGTAGATTCTGCGCGGTCATCTCTTCGGTGGGAACCCGCGAGCAGGCACCCTTGCAGCCCCCATCGTTTTCACGCCACAGCACGTTAACGCCAGCATGCTGTACGATATCCAGTAGGCCCTCACGATGATTCGCCAGCTCATCGTTATAGTGGTCGTGCCCCATCCCTGAGAACATGCAAGGCACTGAGACGGCGGTCGAGGTTCCACACGACATTGTGTTTGGGTAATAGACCACATCATCCTTGGCTAATAAGGGGGTAGTTTGACGTGCATAACCCCCGAGTCCGACGTCCTGCGCGCGCGTCGTCTCTCCGACCACTAAGATGGTCAGAGTCGGTTTTCCCGTATGGTAGGCCGCGATTTGGTGGGCATCTTCCCCGAAACGAATTAAGGGAAGATTCGCCGTACGCTCGTGCTTATACCAAGAGAGGGCGGCTGCGATACCGTTAGATGGGCTTAGGTAGGTGATCAGTTCTCGGTTATTACGAAATAGCGAAGCGTAATCTTTATAGAAACTGTTTGAAATCAAATAGGTTCCAGCACCCGACACCAACAGCGCGATCAACGCACAGCTGATACGCCGCAAAAGCGACTGATGCGACAGACGCCGGGCAAGAAATAACAGAGTAATTGGAATGATTGCCGTCAGGATAAAATAGCCGATCAGCTGTGGCGTCACCAACGCAAAACTTTCCGCCGCTGTGGTGTTGGCCATATTCGCGACCATTGTTCTGTCAACAATAATACTATAACAATTAATGAAATATTGGGCGCTACTGGCGAGTAGTATAAAGAGTACCGCTACAGGGAAAGCCAGCCAAACCACTTCTGCTAGCATTAAAATACTAAATAGTACAAAAAAAGAAACCCAAGGCATGCTAAGTAAGAATAGCCATGTATGACTTTTATCTGGCTGAACAAGCCGATAAGCATGTTCAAAAAAAGGAATGTTTAAACACAGCGTTATGATAGCTGCCGTCAACCCATTGACTACGGGGTGCGTTAAGCGCGTCGTTAACCAACTTTTCATAGCATCAATCCGAACTAATCATTGAACGACGGATTATCATTGATTGACCTTAAGATAATCTTAAGCCTACTCGGAAGGTCTATAATTATCAGTAGGTCATCGAGAGGAGAAAAATATGCCATTTTTGAAATCCAATCCACGTTTCCTGAATACCGTACTACTTGGCGGGAGCTTTGTTCAGAAACTCGAAGCGATCGCGAAGGCCGGATTTGATGGGATTGAAGTATGGCAACAAGATGCTGAGAAAGCGGTGTCAAATACAAAGCAGCAGCTCGATGCCTTATCGTTGGCGTGCACTGATTACCAAGTACTACTGGATTTCGATGGGGCAGTAGGTGAAGCGCGCGTTAGCAAGCGTCGCGAAGCGTTAGCGATGATGGCAACGGCAAGTGAATTAGGTAGCCCAATGATATTGGTGGCGGCGAATACCGCAGCGTGCGATCCGCAAAAGATTGTTACCGATATGAAGTGGCTCTGTCAGCATGCAAAGGCGTTAGGCTTAAAGGTAGCGTATGAAGCGATGTCATGGAGTACCGAGATCGATCAGTGCGATAAAGCTTGGCAAATCTTACAACAGGTTGACGAAGGGAACCTCGGCCTAGTGGTTGATGCATTCCATCTTTTTGCTTTGCGCCGAACATTACAAGATTTGGCGGATATCCCGGTAGAAAAAATTTTCTTAGTACAATTGTCAGATAGCGAGATGCCGCAAGAGTGCGGTGCCCTGAAACAGATCGCTCGGCATCACCGCCTACTTCCCGGTGAGGGAAATTTCCCACTATTAGGGCTAATCTCCTACTTAGATAGCCTCGGTTATTCGGGGCCGATCGGATTAGAAGTGTTTAATGATTGTGCGGCTGAACAAGACTGCGAAAGGGTGGCCCAGCGTGCCAAATTGGCACTGGAGCAGATTTTGACTGCGAGCAACATTGAATCTACTGTACCAGCGAGCATCAAAGAGTAAAAAGCCCCGCGGTGCGGGGCTTTGTCTGAACTATTGCGAAGATTTCACTTTTTCGGCAATACGGTCGCCGATAGTTTGGTCGATCGCACGCCAATAATCGAAGGCACGGGAGAGTACAGGCTCTTTAACACCATTAAGTAGGTGTCCCGCAACATTGTTGACCAAGCGGTCGCGGCCTGCATCATCAAGTACCTGATTAACCAGAGCGTTAGCCTGCCCGTAGTCGTCATCTTCCGCATGCAGGGAGTACGGCGCACGAAGTTGTTCACCTTGGGTAAACCACGTCGAGTCGGTCGGATACCGTTCGCCGTCAGCTGCTGGGCCACCCTTACTGTTCGGGGCATAGACTGGGTCGCTGACCAGTTGCATGCGCATAGCGCCATCTTTGCTATAGCTATTTACCGGGCAACGCGGGCTGTTAACAGGAATTTGCTTGTAGTTAACGCCTAAACGCGCACGGTGAGCATCGGCATAAGCAAAAATACGCCCCATTAGCATCTTATCTGGGCTAAGGCCGATACCGGGCACTAGGTTGTTAGGTTCAAATGCCGCTTGTTCGATCTGAGCATGGTTATCGGTAGGGTTCTGATTTAAAGTGAGCTTACCGACTTTAATAAGCGGATAATCTTTATGCGGCCATACTTTAGTTAAGTCGAAGGGATTGAAGCGGTAATCGTCTGCCTCAGCAAACGGCATAATCTGCATATACAGCGTCCAGCTCGGGTTATTACCCTCGGAAATAGCGTTATACAGATCACGAACATGGAAGTCGCCATCTGCACCCGCTAACTTATCGGCTTCATCTTGAGTGAGGCACTCGACACCTTGATCGGTTTTGAAATGATATTTAACCCAGAATTTCTCGCCTTCGGCATTTACCCACATATAGGTATGGCTTGAGTAGCCATTCATATGGCGCCAGCTTTTAGGAATACCACGGTCGCTCATCAGCCAAGTCACTTGGTGAGCAGATTCCGGCGACAGCGTCCAAAAATCCCACTGCATATCGTTGTCACGAAGGTTGTTGTCGGCACGACGTTTTTGCGAACGGATAAAATGTTGGAATTTCATGGGGTCACGTACAAAGAAGACCGGCGTGTTATTGCCGACCATATCGTAGTTCCCCTCAGTGGTATAAAATTTAATGGAAAATCCGCGTGGATCGCGCCAAGTATCTGGACTTCCGCGTTCGCCCGCTACGGTAGAAAAGCGCATCAGCACGTCAGTTTTAACGCCAGGTTGGAAGAGGGCAGCTTTAGTAAATTGACTCACATCTTCGGTGACCTCGAAATGCCCAAACGCGCCGCTGCCTTTCGCATGGGGCTGGCGCTCAGGGATCCGCTCGCGGTTGAAGTTCGCCATTTGCTCGATAAGGTAATGGTCGTGTAATACAATCGGGCCGTCAGGCCCGACCGTTAGAGAGTGTTCGTCGCTTGCAACGGGAATACCGGCATCGGTGGTGGTTATGTTTCTTTTTTGATCGCTCATCACTGCCCTCATGATTTTTATTTTTACATCTCTCACTCTAAGCGTAGACAAAGATCTGTCAACGCGACATGTTTTTATCTATCACTGTTTTTAATAGTTCAGTAACGTTCATGATATGCTTACCCTCCTTATTATCAGCATGCTTAGCTTGGAGCCAAGTCGTGAACTCTGCAGCCTCCCATCCATCTCCTTTTAGTCACCGTGGCTTTCGGCATTACCTGATTGCACAAACCTGTTCATCGCTCAGTTTTCAAATCGTTTCCTTGGCTGTCAGCTGGCAAATCTATGCCATCACCCACAGTGCATTTATGTTGGGGATGATTGGGTTGATGCAATTTTTGCCCTCAGTGCTACTTGCGCTACCGGCAGGTCACCTTGCCGATCAATATAATCGCAAAACATTAATCGTCACCGGGCAAGTGGTCGAATTTATCGCTGTAGTAGGGCTCATTGCATTGCCGCTTTTCTCATGGCTATCCACTACAGCATTGTTAGCTTTAGTGGCCCTATTCTCCGTCGCTAAAGCAGTGGAAGGTCCAGCTAATACCTCGTTGTTGCCTGCGCTACTCCCCCCTGAATTACTCTCAAAAGCGATGGCAACTAACCAAGTTTTCCGCGAAGCAATGGTGATTGCTGGCCCAATGATTGGCGGTTTGCTGTATGTCTTTTCTCCGCAGGCAGCTTATGGCATTGCAGCACTTTGCTATTTAGTCGCATTACTCATGATTGCGACCGTCCGCTATATCCCTGTCGCGCTTACACGCCTACCCATGACGATGAAAAATCTCTTTGCTGGATTACATTTTATCTTCGAGCGTAAAGACGTTTTAGGGGTTATCTCATTAGATCTTTTTGCGGTATTACTCGGCGGAGTCACGGCATTACTCCCTATTTTTGCTCAAGATATTTTGCATACTGGTCCTTGGGGACTTGGTGCACTGCGCGCAGCACCGTCGGTGGGAGCCTTATTGACTGGAATTTGGATCAGTCGGCGGGTTTTTACCCGCCATACTGGCTTGATTATGTTTGGGTGTGTCGCTGGTTTTGGTGTAGCGACGCTTGTTTTCGCGCTATCTCATAATATTATTTTGTCATTACTGGCACTCGTGGCGTTGGGTGGTTTCGATATGGTGAGCATGGTAATTAGAGGGGCGATGGTCCAACTTGATACGCCTGACGCAATGCGTGGTAGGGTCAATGCCGTCAACTCAATCTTTATTAATACTTCTAATCAATTCGGAGAATTTGAAACGGGTGTATTGGCCAGCATGCTAGGGACGGTGCCTGCTGCAGTCGTGGGGGGAGTAGGGACTTTGGTTGTTGTCGCGGTATGGATGAAGCTATTCCCAAGCCTGCGTCGGCGTCAACAATTGAACCAATCTGCACAATAGCGACAACCCCTTCAGTCAGCTGGCTGAAGGGGCAGTATTTTTTTTACAGCGCCATGTCACGATTCGGTGTAGAAGTCGTCGAAGCAGGGGCTTGCGTGCCCGCCGGTGCTGCCATCTGAATACGTGGTGGAGGAGTCAACATCAACACCTCAGCAGTATGGTCCCAGACTTGTTGTGCCAAGGCAGGATCACTATTCAGCTTCTGACCATAGCTTGGTACCACTTGTTTAATACGAGCTTGCCATTGTGGTGTTTTAACCTGTTGTGGGAATAACTTCTCGATCACATTTAACATGATCGGCGCCGCAGTTGAAGCACCTGGTGAAGCGCCAAGTAAGGCAGCAATCGTCTTCTGCTGGTCCGTCACAATCTCCGTGCCTAATTTCAGGACGCCACCTTTATCGGCATCTTTCTTAACAATCTGTACACGTTGACCGGCTTGCCACAATTTCCAATCAGATTGCTTAGCCTCTGGGAAGTACTCTTTTAAGGCGTTGAAACGATCTTCATCAGATAACATGACCTGTCCGACAAGATATTTCACCAGATCGAAGTTATCCACACCAACATGAGCCATTGGTATCACGTTGTGGGTTGTGGTGGCACTGAATAGATCCAGCAATGAGCCATTCTTCAGGTATTTGGTTGAGAAGGTAGCGAAGGGTCCAAAAAGTACGACTTTCTTACCATCTAAATAGCGTGTGTCCAAGTGTGGGACAGACATCGGTGGGGCACCCACTGAAGCTTGACCATAGACTTTGGCAGTATGTTGAGCAGTAATCGCCGGATTTTCCGTAACGAGGAATGATCCGCCGACTGGGAATCCACCATAGTTCTCGGCTTCTGGAATACCGGTTTTTTGTAATAATTTTAGTGACGCACCGCCCGCACCAATAAAGACATACTTGGCATGAATGGTGTGTTTCTCGCCGCTAGTACGATTTTCAACAGTCACTAACCATGAATTATCGTCTTGACGGGTAAATTCGGTCACTTGGGTAGAGAGTTCTAGCGTAAAGCCAGGTTGCTTTTGTAAAGTACCCACTAACTGACGGGTAATTTCGCCATAGTTAACATCTGTTCCTAATGGGGTCCAAGTTGCCGCAACTTTCTGCGCCGGATCACGACCTTCAATAATTAATGGCGCCCATTTTTTAATCTGTTGTTGGTCAGTCGAGAACTGCATGCCTTGGAATAGGGGGCTTTTTTGTAGCGCTGCATAGCGACGCGTTAAATAATCAACGTTCTTATCGCCCCACACAAAACTCATATGTGGCGTTGAATTGATAAAGCTGCGCGGTTGTTGCAAGGTTCCAAGTTGGACTTGAGAGGCCCAGAACTGGCGAGAAATCATGAAGGCTTCATTGATTTCGACCGCTTTAGAGATATCAATCGATCCATCTTCACGCTGAGGTGTGTAATTGAGCTCCATATTAGCTGAGTGGCCAGTCCCGGCGTTATTCCAACCATTAGAAGATTCTTCAGCCACGCCATCTAGACGCTCAACCATTGTCTGTTTCCATTCTGGTTGCAGCTCATGTAACCAAGTCCCTAGCGATGCACTCATGATACCGCCGCCTATGAGTAATACATCAGTATTCTCGGTGCGTGCTTGTGCAGTATGAGTAAACAGTGATGCGGCGATCAGCGATACGCTAAATACCGTCTTTTTAATATGTTGCATAACAAACCCTGATAAGGAACTAGCCAATAGTGTGACCGATCTTAAACAATTTATTCATAATTGTTAATAACAATTAATCAATATTTCTCAAACAATCTTCTCTATTTTATAAAGATATCATCACTAATCGTAGTGTTATTAGGAAATATTTACCTCTTCCCGCCACAGCAAAGGGCAATATAAACGCAAATTTTGTGAATAATTTATTACTTATGAAATCGGTACCTAAGCGAATATTCTACGACATACTCGGAATTTTAATGGGATTCACCGGTCATCCTTTGACTTGGTGTTCGTTGTAGAACCCGGTAAAAAACCAATACATTAACAAGCATTATCAATGCAGAAAAAGTGAAAACCCATTCCATCCCAAATAATGAAGAAGTGACTGCGCCGAGGAGTGGACCCAACACATTACCTAAATTCATAAAGGATTGGTTATAGCCGAAGAGTCTTCCCGACACGGCTGTGGAGGAACACGCGATAATCAGCGATTGAATAGCGGGAAACATTGCACCGTCAGCAAAGCCAATCAGTAATCGAGTAAAGGAAAATTGCCATACGGTTGCGACCCATGTCGTAGCGAATAAAATTAGGGCAAAAAGCAGCGAAGCACTGATGATAACCCACTGCGCACCATATTTATCACTCATTCTTCCCCATAGTGGAGCGGTGATTAGGGCTGAAAAGCCGGGTAATGCCGCAATAAATCCACTTATAAAGGCAAGATTATCGCGAGTTGGGGTGAGGTGTTCTACATAGAGGTAAAGGATGGGATTAACCGAACCGTTACAAAGTTGTACAACCATTGTCGAGCAGAGCAAACAAAGAATTAAGGGTTTAGCGGGCAATGATGCCCAGAAACCCTGAGGATTAATCGTTTGTCGTTTAGGTAACGGATCTTTAGGTGATTCTTTAACCATGAACAGCGTCACTAAGGTGCTGATCACTAAAAGAGCCGTTGTCACAAAAAAGACCGGTCGTAAGCCGATATGGTCAGCTAAGTAGCCTCCCAGCAATGGACCACAAAGAAAGCCGCTAATCTGTGCTGTTGATAACATACTTAGTGCAAATCCGCTACGGCCCTTGGGTGCTTGACTCGCAATCAAGGCCATTGCGTTGGGAATATAACCGGAGGCTAAGCCCATGATCCCGCGGAACAGACAGAGTTGCCATACTGATTGCGCTAACCCTTGGCAGATGATGGCAATGGCCATCCCGACCGTGGCACGAATGAGCATCAGTTTGCGTCCGCGTTTATCGGCAATTTTTCCCCAGAGCGGCGAGACGATGGCTGAAACCAGAAAGGTCATACTAAAGGCAATACCCGACCAGAGAGTCAGTTGCTCGGTGGTGTAATGCCCTAGTTGCGATATATAGAGTGGCAGGAAAGGGAGCAACTGACTGGTACCGAGTCCAGTAATGAAACAGCCTAACCATAGTGAGAGTAAATTTTTCTGCCAAGCATTCATGAGGCTGCCATTATAGGAAGTAGTATGTAAATTTCTGAGTTATTAGCTAGGGTATAGCAGTGTGAGGAAGTTTTCATTAACCAAAGATGATCTTAATCAAAAGTCTGCACGGGTGACGCGATTACCTGTTGCCATCGTTACAGCATTTGGATAAAAGAAAGTTCTCACAATCCTCTTTACTCAGTCGAAATAGCCGAATTATTAATTATAAAGTCCACGAAGGACTTGGAGAAATTGCATGGATGCGAAACCGCTCTACGGTTGGTTGCTTGTCGCCGGTATGTTTGTCTCAACCTCACTCACCGCTGCTCCGTTCACCCCGACAGTTTTAGGTTTTGAACCGCCACCGGAGGAAGGCCTAATGGGTGATATGTTAGGTCTACGGGCACGCTTAGCCCAACAGGGACTCAACTTCAATTTCGGTTATCTGTCGCAAACGGCGACGAATTTGCATGGTGGTGCCGATACGCGCCATAAAATAGCCTATATCGATCAGTTTGCTTTTACCTTCACTCAGAATCTTGAAGCTCTAACTGGGATCCCGGGAGCGGTCGTTGAAGGAAATATCGTCAACCGTAATCATAATCAGAACTTGGCGATGCAACGGCTTCAACATAACGCTGTGCCGATGACCGACTTAGCACAAGAAAGTTGGGGGGGACAATCGATTACCCGTCTGGGCTGGTTAACCGCAGGAAGAAGTTTTATGAAAGGTGATCTCTTTTGGCGCGTTGGACTTATGAATAAGGTACAGGTTTTTGACCAAGCTATTCCTTGTGATTTCCAAATCCTCTCTTTGTGCGGCGGTAAATCGGCTTATTCCATGACCTGGAATAACTGGAACGTTCACACCTGGGGAACTAGCCTAGAATGGAAAGCTACGCCAGAACTGGCAATTAAAGTCGCTTTAATGGAACAGAACTCGCAAGCGGCGAGCCGTGCCCATGCGTGGAGTGTCTCCACGCAACACAGTAAAGGTGTAATATTACCCGTCGAGGCTGAGTTGAAGACGACTGTTAATCAGCTACCCGGCATTTATACTCTAGGCATGAGTTGGACCAATGCTGAGCAAACACATTTAGCGCGTGGAGTTAGTCAATATTGGGGAGCAGGCGACCCGCATGGCTATGCTAAAACACACAACTCCTATTACCTCTGGGCAGCCGCCAATCAGCAAGTTACCCGCCATAGCGACGATCCACTTCGTGGTATGAGCCTATCCGCCAGTCTTGGATTGGGCGATAAGCGTACACTACGCTTGCCTTTCGTCGGATCGGTGTCAGCACGCTACCGCGGCCTGCTCGATGCCCGACCTAATGACTGGATTGGTCTAGGCGTGAGCTATGTCAAAGTAGGAAGCTGGGCAAACAGGGATCAACAACAGCAACAAGCAATGGCAGAACAGCAGGATATTGCCGGTTACTGGCCAACTGGCAGTTCAGCAGCCAATGCGGAATTATTTTACCGATTACAACTGACTCCTTGGTTCCAATTGCAACCTAGCCTGCAATATTGGCACAACCCAGGAGCGGTCAGTGATACGCCGGATGCCTGGGTCATGGGACTGAAGACTACTGTTACTTTCTAATCACTCTGCTAGCCCTAGACTCAGGGCTAGCTTTCTTGGTTATTGCCGTCGATAGAGCAACCATAACAGCCCCGGGGCGCCAATTATGACGGCCACAATTCCTGCGGGAACTTGGAATGGCCACATCACCATCTTACCGATAAAATCGGCGACTACCATTAATAGCGCACCCGCTACCACACTCACCCAAAGGCTCTGTCCGAAGCGACTGAATCCTAGGAAGCGTGAAGCCTGTGGCGCTAAAAGTCCGACAAAGCTCATCGGTCCCAGCAGCAGTGTTGCGCCCGCACTCAACACTGCGCACCAAATAATTAATAGGGTGGTGCTCATACGCAATGATAAACCGCGTGACGACGCGACCGTTCTCCCCAGTGGTAATAGCGTTAACCAGCGGGTGAAGAGCAAACTAATCGGCAAGCTGATGACTAAACCAAACAGGGCTGCTAAGGCCTTTTCTGGTGTCGCTCCCCAAGTGGACCCTGATAACCAGCTGATAATCACACTACTATTTGGGGCCCCCGAGGCTAAGAATAAAGTGATGAGTGCTAAAGAAAATGCGCCTAACGCTGTGCCGACGAGTAGAATTTTTGGCGTCTGATCGCTGGCATTGATAGCAAATAAGATAATGATTCCTAAGCTTAGCATCGCCCCAAGGGCTGCCACGGGAAACAATAAGAAACCGCTCGCGCTGGGCATCAACACCAGTAACACGACGACTGCACAGGCAGCACCGCTGTTTATTCCTAACACTTCTGGACTGGCCAGTGGATTACTTGTTAGTCGTTGTAAGATCACACCGGCACTGGCGAGTAATCCCCCGCAGCCTAAAGCGATCAACGTTCTAGGCCAGCGTAAGTTATAGGGATCGCTTAACCTAATCTGCCACCCTTGAGGGGTATGGGTAAGCGTGAATGCAAAGAAGAGTAGACCAAGTAGGGTGACTAATAATAAGACTTTGGCTGCCTTGGGTAAGAATAGAACTTTGGTATTAACACGGCCTAAGGCAGGCGGATGCGGGAAACGTGCTTTAATGATGATCAGTAACATTAAAGGAATACCGATAATCGCAGTAATATTGCCGGCGCTGATCTGCCAATTGCTGGCCTCAGCAAACAATGCTAATTGATCACAAAAGAGAAGTAACCCGGCGCCGGATGACATCCCTAGCAGCATACTTTTCCTAAAGGATAGACGCGGAAAGAGACGTGTAATTTGCGGGGCAAACAGACCAATAAAACTAATCAAGCCGACAAGGCCTACCGTCCAAGCTGCAAGCAATGCCATCATTGCTAACGTGAATAAACGATAGATCCGGCTGTTTCCGCCCAAGCTATCGACCACGTCATCGGACAGTCTGAGCAGGGCGAGGGCGCGTGCGCTGAAGCATACCAATAAGCTAATGATCCCCAGAATAGGCAACAATTGAGTCACTATCGACCAATCATTCTGCGCTAAATTACCGCTATTCCAAATAAACAGTGATTGCATCTGCTCATGATGAAATAAGACAAGCCCGTTTTGTAATGCAGAACAAAAAAGTCCTATCACCATCCCCGTTAGCAGCAGGGTTAATGGTGACATTCCGCGATGGCGACTCAAGGCATAGATAATAGCGGTGGTGATGAAACCTCCCACCAGCGCGAAACTCTGGCTAGTCCATGGTGAGAGGCCCGCGAATAGTGCTAGAGTTAACCCTAACTGAGCACCTGAGGCAACGCCCAGTGTCGCAGGCTCTGCAAGAGGGTTTTTTAATACGAGCTGCGCTAACATTCCACAAAGCCCTAATGCTGCACCTGCCAACAAGGCGACAGCTATCCGTGGTAAATAGCCCTGTGACCAAAGAAGTGAAGCCATACTGGGTGACGTGGCGGTCACTGAATAGAGATGCTGAGTATTCCATCCCACCAGTAAGAGGGTCAATAAAAAGAACAGGGTGACTACCGATCCCACGCGAAGTTTAGTCATGCCATTGTCCTGACAAATGAAGTAGTTGCTCGGTAAAGCGCAGTGCCGCCTGAAGTCCGCCGTACATCCATGCTCCCTCCACCTGATAATGATTGTTTTGTTGCATAAAGGGCATTTTCTGCCATAAACCCGATTGCGGTACAGTAGACGTCGGCCCACGTTCTCCATGCATAAACTCAATTGCAATATCCGTCGCCACGGGGGAAAGCTGCTCTACGCCAATTACGGCGCTACCCCATATATTCGCGCTCCCTTGCCAGGCACACTGTAGTCCCAGAAACGTTAATACCTCACCAAATAGGCTACTTGGAGACATGACCAAGACTTGGCGCGGGCTTAAGAAGCTATAGAGTAAAATACGTTTACCCTGCCAAGGGGCGAGCTGCTGATAGACGGCTCTCATTCTTTCTTGCCATTGACTCCAGGTGCGTTGTGCAAACGCTTCACGACCAAGATGCTGTCCTAACTGTTGTAGATTATCCTGCGCAACGCTGAGGATCTTCTTTCCCGGGAGGGTGAAAGGATAGCGGATCACCTCGCCAAATTGCTGCAGCGTAGCTTCGGGTAAAGGGGAGTAATAAGGCAAAATCATCATGTCTGGGCGTAACTGAGCTAGAAGCTCTAGATTGGGCTCATTACGGAGCCCTAACTCAATAGTGGAGTTAGGAAGTGACGGTGTCACAACCCACTGACGATAGCTAGGGATATCACTGACGGCGAAAGGCTGTAATCCCACTCCATCGATAAGTTCGACAGCGGTCCAATCCAGCGCAGCGATGCGAGGTTGCGGTTGAGTGGCAGCGCTTAGCGATGGAGTAAGACATGAGACTACACCGATACCAATGCCATATTGCAGTAAACGCCGCCGCGTGATGAGAGATGTATTATTTGACATAGCTAATCGGGGGTAAGCTTGGCTCAGGATGGGTCACACCCATCGGCACATGGTAAATCGCTGAGAGTTGTTCAGCTGTCATTAAGGCTTGAGCGTCACCTTTAAATACGGTTTGACCGTGGCGAAGCGCAACGAACTCGTCGCAGAATCGTGCGGCCATATTAATGTCGTGCAATACCATGATCACCGTGAGGTTACGCGTACGAGAAAGGTCATGGATGACCTGAAGTACCTCTTTCTGATGAGCAATGTCCAGCGCTGAGGTGGGTTCATCCAACAGCAAGCAATGACTCGCTTGGACAACGCACATAGCAAGCCACGCACGTTGCCGCTCACCGCCGGAAAGTTGCTCGACAAGATGCTCGCTCGCCCAGTATAAATCGACACTATTGATTGCCTCATCAACCGATGCCATATCTTCATTACTCGCCCGTTTCAAGGCACCATGCCAAGCATAGCGGCCTAGGGTAACTAACTCTTTCACCGTCATGCCTTCAGCAGGAGGTAATTGCTGGGGTAAATACGCGACATGGCGAGCAAATTCGCGTGATGGCCAGTCGGTCACCGGTCGTTTCTGCCAGAGAATGTCACCAGTATGATGAGTATTTTGACGGCTAAGCAGGCTAAGTAGTGTCGATTTACCCGAGCCATTATGACCAATAAGCCCGGTCACTCTGCCAGGTGTAAAGGTATGAGTCACTGGCTGTAAAATTTGACGCCCCGCGATCTGTACTGCCGCATCGCGTAGCTCAAACAACGGCGCGGACTCGCTATATCTTACATTGTTCACAATCATTCCATTAAAATTTCGAGGTTGGGCAACGATCAAGTGGGCAAGCAGCACACAACTCTTTATCCAAATGAAAGCGCATACAACAATGACGACGTTGTATTATCGCGGGCTTACCTGCTGGGTCAAGTAGAGTGAAGGGTTGGTAAAGACGGTTTTGCTCACCATCAAGCCGGTATCTCGCAGCAAAAAGGCCTTGTAACAGGTGAGTCGATACCTGCTTTTGTTCCGCACGCCGCATACTTTGATGTAAGCGCACCGCAGCGTTACTCCAAAAGAGGGTGAGCGGATGACCTGCAATGCTAGCAAGAGTTGAGCAGACCGGAGAGATAAATCCAGAAACCAATTGATGAATGGCTTGTTGTTGAGCAGATTCGCTCTGAGCAGAAAGCGAAAGATGACTGACCGATAGGGAATCGGGAAATCCTTGGTTATTAAGCGAAAAACTACCCAACCATTGCCACAGAGGGGATGCCTGCTTATTAACTAAGAGTTGCTCACCCCAAGAGAGTAATGATCCGGCGAAGAACCATTGCGACCACTTAGAGAGCCATGCTAATTGTTGAGGCCACCGATAAGCATGCCACTTTTGCGGAAGTAAGACGCGAAAACTCTCGCTGGCGCGCAAGATAGCTAAGGGATACTCCTTAGAAGGTGCCTGGGCGATGTTGGCTGCTCTAGACATTTTATCGCTCGTACAACAGGAAATTTCTTGATAGTAATGCAAATGAGAGATATTTGCATTACTATTGTCTGAGTTTTGTAAGACAATCTATAACAAATAACCATAACTCAATGAAAATTAAATTATTTATGCCTATTTGGCTAGGCTCTCACCGGCAAAAACGCCTTGCACAGACCCTTTCGCTCAGCTTATTTCCCATCACCTGTAGCGTTTCTGCGACGACTTCACCCGACACCCTGGTGGTCACGGCTGCGCCAGCAGCAGCAGAGAATGCCAAGGGTCAGCATCTTATCCCGTCTTTCCTTGATGGCAATATCGCTAATGGTGGACGATTAGGGGCATTAGGGGAACAGAAAGCATTAGATGTGCCGTTTAACGTGGTGGGATATACCTCGAAATTGATCGAACATCAGCAAGCGAGAAACCTCGCCGATGTGATGAAAAACGATGCCTCAGTTCAGAACGTCAGAGGGTACGGTAACTTCTCCCAAGGCTTTCGTATTCGAGGGTTTGACTTATTGGCCGACGATATTGCGTTAGGCGGCCTCTATGGCATCTTACCGCGTCAAATTTTGCCGCTTGAAGCGGTCGAACGCGTAGAGGTTATTAAAGGTTCCAGTGCGTTTTTAAACGGCGTGCCTGCTGCGGGCAGCGGTGTCGGCGGAAACGTTAATATCGAGCCTAAACGTGCAGAATCCCAACCGACTCAGCGTGTCAGCCTGGATTATACAGGCCGTGGGCAAGCTGGAGTGAGTGCGGACGTGGGACGCCGTTTCGGTGATAACGACCAATTTGGCGTAAGAGCTAACGTTGTCCATCGTGAAGGTGAAACCGAGATTCATAAAGAACGTGACCGTACGACGGGTGCCTTCATAGGACTAGACTATCATGGCGACAAGCTAGAAAGCTCATTAGACATGGGTTATGTCAAATCCACCATCCATCATGGCCGTGTCGGGATCCGCCTTAACTCACTTAATAGTATTATCACGCTACCTAGCGTGCCAAGCGTACCGAGTAATCGAACTAACTACAGTTCAGCGTGGAACTATGCCGATTTATTAAGTCGTTACGTGATGATGAAAAACGATTATCACCTTAACGATAAGTGGGTTGCTTACAGCGCCATTGGTAGCAGTCATAACAACGAATGGTCGGCAAGCGGGGCGCCGCTCGTTAGCGATATGACAGGCCATTCAACCGTTACCCGTTTAACGACACATTATAAGTCAGATACCACCAGTGGCATGGTCGGACTACGTGGCAAAGTCGACACTGGGCCTGTTAGTCATCAACTGAATATGAACTATTCTGGGATCTATAATCGCAGTGCCAGTGCCTACACAATGTCGAAAGCGCAGGATTTCGGCACAATTTACGATCCTCGTCCGCTGTCCTCTCCGGCTACGGCCTATTCTGGCGGAAATATGGCTAATCCTCATATCCGCAGTAAGAATATTAATAATGGCGTAGCTCTGTCCGACACGCTAGGTTTCTGGCAGGATCGCGTGTTAGTCACCGCCGGTGCTCGTTACCAGCATATTGATGTGAAAAATTACAGCTATCAAGGTGTGCAAGATAAGGATGCAGCACTAAAAGCCCATCGTTGGTCGCCGGTATATGGCGTTGTCTTTAAAACCACGGATTGGTTATCGCTTTATGCTAACCATATTGAAGGGCTACAAGCCTCAGGCACTGCACCATCTTCTACTGCTAACTCAGGTTATATTGTAGGACTCGGACGTACCCGCCAAAACGAGGTAGGCGTTAAGGTTGAAAAGGGCCGATACGGCGGGAATATTGCGTTATTTGATATGCGCCGTCAGGTCGGCTTAACTGGTAGTGATAACGTGTATCGCTTAGCCGGCGAACAGCGTAACCAAGGGGTGGAGGTTAATGTCTTCGGCGAGCCGATCTTGGGCTGGCGTATTAATGCCGGTTCCACTTGGCTACGCCCTAAAATGTCTAATGCTAACGGATATGAGAACAAGCGTTGGGTGAGTTACGATGGCAAGGATGCAGTTGGCGTACCGCGTAATCAATGGACCTTGGGTACCGAGTGGGATATTCCACGCGTTGAAGGAGTAATGGTGCAAGCAAATCTACTTCATACCAGCCGCCAGTATGTTAATAGTGCAAATACCTTACGTATTCCGAGTTGGACGCGTCTTGATATGGGGGTGCAATACCAAATGCCGCTTCAGTCGGCGACGGTTAGCGCGATTACTTGGCGTGCTGGCGTTGAAAACGTCACTAACGAGAAATATTGGGACACCGTTGGGACTAACAATGGTTATCTGACACAAGGTGATCCACGTACCTATAAACTCTCCATGAGCCTTGATTTCTAAGGTCTATCCGTTCGGGAGGTAACTCCCGACTGTTAATTTAAGTCAATTATGCAACTACTGAAAACTATTCTGCGCCAGCATACGCTGGCCTTTATCGCGATCGTCTTACTGAATTTACTGAGTGCTGGATTGGGCATCGCGATTATTTCATGGATCAATCATGGGCTGCTGGCGGAACACTCCTTGGCACTAGGGATCAGTAAAATGTTGGGCCTGCTAGTATTATTGTTGGCGACTACCCTTGGGGCGCAGTGGAGCTTAACGACGCTGGGCCACCAATTTATCTGGCGCAAACGTTCAACGATGGTCTGGCAGATGATGAATACCCCGATTGCCACGCTTGAAGCTAAAGGCGAAGGCGAATTACTCGCGCTGCTAGGGCCGGATATTCGTAATATTACCTTAGCCTTTGTCAGATTACCTGAATTGATCCAAGGAATCGTTCTGGCCCTCGTTGCGATCGGCTATCTTGGCTATCTCTCCATTCCAGTGTTACTGATTACGATAGGTTGGCTAGTCGTCACCTTTACGCTCGGCTATAAGATGGTAAGCAAAGTCTATCAGCATATTGCGCAAGTGAGAGACTATGAAAGCGACTTACAATCGGCATTTCAGGTCGTGATCCAAGGAAAAAAAGAGCTGACATTAAATCCTGCACGGGCTAAACACTTTTATGAAACCCATTATCAGGCAGCAGCATCGGGTTATAAGCAAAATATTATCAAGGCCGATAGTTATCATCTTTCCGCGATTAACTGGTCGAATATTATGATGCTCGGATTAATTGGCGTGATATTTCTACTTGCCGAGACGCAAGGATGGATATCCATGGCGGTAGCCACCTCTTTCTCCTTAACCATCCTCTTTTTGCGAACCCCGCTATTACAGGCTATTGGCGCATATCCCACCTTACTTTCCGGTGAGTTAGCCTTTAAAAAAATCAATGAGCTGCTACCGGAGAAGATTCTACCGACGGAAGATGAAATCCTTAAGGTGAAAGAGAGCTGGCAACAGCTGCACTGGGACAGTATCACCTGGCAATATCCGGATAACGGATTTCAAGTAGGGCCGCTGTCGATGACGGTCACACGGGGCGAAACCCTGTTTATTATTGGTGCCAACGGTTCAGGAAAATCGACATTGAGTTTACTGCTAACTGGACTTTATCCTATGGCGCAAGGTCAAGCCTATTGTGACGGCCAGCCGATTAATGCCAAAAGTTTGATGTCTCTATTTTCGGTGGTGTTTACCAAACCCTATCTTTTCGAAACCGTTTTTCTTGAACCAAATGAAAGCGACCATGCCTTAGCCGCAGAATGGTTGGCACGCCTGCAGCTTGATACAAAAATCACGCTGAATAATCATCAACTCAATACATTGTCATTATCGGCAGGGCAGAGTAAACGCGTGGCGCTACTGCTTGCCATGGCCGAGAAACGCGATATCCTATTTCTAGACGAATGGGCAGCAGAACAAGATCCGCAATTTAGGCGCTACTTCTATCGTGAATTACTTCCTTGGTTCAAACAACTTGGGAAAACCTTACTTATTATTAGCCATGATGACGACTATTTTGATGTCGCCGATCGGGTTTATGCAATGCAACAAGGTCACCTGCGCTTATTAAGCGCGGAAGAGAGCCGCCAAGCCGCTCGCGCCGTGATCGCGCAATCTTAACAAAGGATTTTTAATGAAAAAATTAGTTATTTTATTACACGGTTATGGCAGTGATGGGAACGACTTAGCAGGGCTCGGTGAGTTCTGGGCTGGCTCCTTACCGGGTCTTAGCTATGCTTCTCCTAATGCGCCGGAACTCTGTGAGGCAGGTATGGGGTATCAGTGGTTCAGCTTGGCTGATATCACCCCGCAAAATCGTCAGCAACGCTTGGACGAGGCACGTCGCGGCGTTGATGAAATCCTCGCTACCATCATGCAACAACACGGCATCGATGCCACGCAGGATCAGATTGTCCTGGTCGGTTTTTCACAAGGTACGATGATTGCACTCGATATCTTGTTACGCAGCCAGTATAACGTGATTGGTCTGGTCGGGTTCTCAGGCCGATTAATTGATGTGCCTAGCCAGGTGCGCGCAGCCACGGCTGATGTGTTATTGGTGCATGGCGAGGCAGATGAAGTTGTACCGGCCCAAGAGACGCTTAACGCTCAAGCCGCACTGCAAGAACTCGGATTTTCTTGCGAAGCGTTGATCGAACCCGATCTAGTGCACACCATCTCTGCGGCGGGTGTCGAGACCGCGACACAATTCTTGATCGAACGTTTTGGTTGGGAAGACGAGGAAGAAGACGACGACGCGTAACGAGCGTCGCCCCAAGTCGTGTCCACGACTTGGGGCGGTGAATTATTCGAAGAAGGTCTCAGGATTATCCGCTAGGCTTACAAAATACTCACCGTGCTGATCGAGTGCATGGATCTGCCCCGTCTCGATATCATAAACCCAACCGTGAAGATTGATTTTTTTATTACGCAGTGCGACCGCAACTGAAGGGTGAGTCTTAATATTATTCAACTGAGCGATTACGTTTTCGCGTACCATCGCGTTGAGTTTATCTTCTGGCGTGGCATATTCGTGCTTCTCGACCACTGCTTTAGCCGCATCAGCGTAACGTAACCAATGTTCCACGGCAGGCATGGCGTCTAAGCACGCACAGCTCGCAATTGCCGACATCGCGCCACAATTTGAGTGGCCACAAATAATGATATCAGTAACGCCGAGTGCCATGACCGCATATTCAATAGTGGCCGAAACCCCACCGGGTTCAGGACCGAAGGAAGGTACGATATTGCCAGCATTACGAATGACGAATAACTGTCCAGGCTCTTGTTGGGTGACCAGCTCGGGAACTAAACGGCTGTCAGAACAGGAGATAAAGAGCGCTTTCGGTTTCTGACTTGAAGCGAGACTGCGAAAAAGTTCTTCTCTCTCAGGATAAATATCTTTCTGGAAATTTAAGAAGCCATCAATAATTGTTTTCATATTGATTCCACATAGGTGCAGGTATTAAGAAAAAAAGAAACCCTCTAATTGGGGTTCGCGTGCTTAACCACAAACGTCTTGTTAAAAAACGGAAAAAGCCAATCGGTCAGAAATATGCTCCAATACCGCCGTACCAACTAACGAGTTACCAAACTGGTCAAGAGCAGGTGACCAAACAGCTATGCTCATTTTTCCTGGCACGATGGCAACAATTCCTCCGCCGACGCCTGATTTTGCAGGTAATCCCACTCGCCAGGCAAATTCACCCGCGGCATTATACATCCCGCTTGTCATCATTAAGGCATTAATGTGACTGACGTGTCGATGATTAAGTTCCTGTCTAAACAAAACCTTACATAAGTCGGGCGAAATCAAATAGCGGAAGCAGCGAGCTAACTCTTCGCAACTCATCGATAATGCGCAGTAATGGAAGTAATTTTCCAAAACGGTATTAACATCATTATGGAAGTTATCGAATGACTTCATTAGCCAAGCAATCGCAGCATTACGGGCTGAATGAGCAAGCTCTGAGCTGGCAACCTGACGATCGTAGTGAATGTCCTCGACACCACTAAGTCGACGCACCAGCGTTAACATCTGCTGGCGTGGGGCCGATAGGCGGCTTTGTAACATATCGCAGACAACCAGCGCCCCAGCGTTGATGAAGGGATTACGTGGGATACCTTGCTCCATTTCCAACTGAACTAGCGAGTTGAATGGCTGACCGGAAGGGTCTTTACCTACTCGCTGCCAAAGTTCTTGTTCCGAGTAACGGGTCATCGCTACGGTTAGTGAAAGGACTTTAGAGATGGATTGGATGGAGAAACGTTGGGAAGCATCACCGGCCGTTAATAGCTGGCCGTCATGAGTACAGACGGCGATCCCTAATTGGTTTGCGGGAACTTGAGCGAGTGCAGGAATATAGGAGGCAACATGACCTTGCCCCAATAATGGGCGCACCTCTTCAAGGATGGTTTCAAGAAAATCATTATCTAAACGCGGCACGACTCGCTCTCAATATGACTAAAAAGGTGAGCATGATGCGATGCTCACCTAGTAATTGCAAGCTTAAATCATGGTGCGGCGCTGACTCGCCAAACTTGATTTCCAACATCGTCGGCGATAATCAGTGCTCCTTGATTATCAAGGGTTAACCCAACCGGTGCGCCAAAGATTGTTTTCTGATCCGCAGAGACAAAGCCATCCACCACCGTTTTAGGTTGGCCTATAGGTTTGCCCTGAGAAAATTGCACATAACTTACCCGATAGCCGTTGAGCGGTTTCCGGTTCCAGCTACCATGCTCGCTAATAAAGAGACCGTCCGCGGCAAAACCTGGCAGCCGACTACCTTGTGCAAAATGCAATCCAAGTGGGGCAACGTGAGAACTTAAGGCATAATCCGGCACGACCGCACTGGCGACCTTGTCGGGAGCAGGGGGCTGAACTCTGCGATCGACATGTTGACCATAATAACTATAAGGCCAGCCATAGAACGCACCTTCTTTTACTTGAGTGAGATAATCAGGCACTAAATTCGCGCCAATCTCATCGCGTTCATTAACGATAGTCCATAATTTTTGCGTAGCCGGATCGAAAGCCACCCCCGTTGGATTACGTAATCCGTCTGCGTAAATGCGGCTTGCACCGCTTTGTGGGTCGATTTCAAGTATGGCAGCGCGACGGTATTCAGCTTCCAATCCATTCTCGGTAATATTGCTATTCGATCCGACACCAACATAAAGGTGTTTACCATCAGGAGAGGCGGTTAACGATTTAGTCCAGTGGTGATTTATCGTCGAGGGTAAATCTGCAAGACGCCTACCGTTAACAGCCTCTATTTTAAGGTCCCCAGACTGATAGGGGAAGACGAGTAAGGCGTCGGCATCGGCAACGTAAAGCGACTGGCCAATAAGCACCATACCAAACGGCGAATTAAGATTCTGAATAAAGGGATATTTCTGCCAATGACCTTCAGCATTCTTACGTAGCAGGGTGATACGGTTTCCCCCCTTACCGCCTTTACCTGAATCTTTTTTCACCAAAGCAGAAATAAGCTGTTTAGGTGTGGTTACCGCCTCACTACTCGGTGCATTGGATTCTGCAACTAAAATGTCATTATTTGGTAGTTGATAGACCATCCGTGGATGCGCTAAACCTTTGGCAATGCTCTCAATTTTCAAGCCAGCAGCAGGGTGAGGCGTTTGTCCCTGCGCCCAATCGACTTTTGACGGTACGCTAATCGGAGGTAATAGAAAGGCGCTCGGTTTATCGAGCTTTGGATGTGGTCCAACCTGTTCAGTGATAGTCGTTGATTCACTATTGTCACATCCCGCTAACAGAATACAGAGCAACAGAACACTAAATTGACGGTTCATCATAGTGCCTCCTCCTGATAACGCGGTGAGCTTAATGCATGATTCAGTACTGCGAGCACCAAGAGTGCAACAGTTACTGCGGACAGTACAAGCCCCGCAGGCATCACGCCCCACGCATCGCGGCTGTGTACGAATGCGTTAAATATCGCCACAATGATAGCTAACGTATTGAGCCAAAAACTACGACGAGCGGCGAGTATCTGAGTAAAAGGCCTGCTGAACCAGACTTGGTAGAGATTGATAAGCCGAGGAATTACCGCAAAGAGTAGCCCGAAGAAATTAAGCCAACTGGCCCCTTTAACCCAGAATATTTCTTGAGTCATATAGTAAACGATATCAAAGCAGAATCCCGCGACGAAGGCACCATAGGCCGCGGGATCGAGCAGATTAACCAGAAAAATTGCTAACCTTGAGGGTAAGCGAGGATGAGTCACAGAAGGCATAGCACGCTCCTAGCGTCAAAGACAGTCTACTGAGCATGGCTAATAATTTACAAGTTAACAACCTTTTTAACATATTTATAAACTTTCGATTTGTTACTTGCTATGGTTTCGGTGGTATCTCGTTAACTACAGAGAGAAAAGCTTTCTCGACCGGAGAGGCAGAATAACGATGCCATACGAGATAGATATCACAGGAAGTGGGTGTATCTAGAGGGTAACAATAGAGGCCCTTTACCTCATCATTATTCTCAATAAAGCTTTGCGGCATCACAGTAAAGCCGAGTTTTTGACGGATAGCGCCCAAGATCACTGGATAAGATTCAATATCGCACTGTTGTCGTGATGTTAACTGTTGAGCCGCAAGCCAATCTTCAATCAAAACATGGTAAAAGCAGTTTTCACCGAAAGTGAATAATACTAATTGTGGAACTTGCTCAATAAGAGCGTCCAAACTTGTACAGTGAGTGACTAACGATAAGCTCTCAGGTCCAAATATTTGGCTTTCTAACACCGGGTGTTCTACTGGCCCATCGACGATCACCATATCGACTTCACCTGCGAGTAAGCGATCGATTAAGGGCAGGGAAGAGTGACTTGAGAGTGACACTGTCACATCTAGGTGCCGCTGCATAAACGTGATCATTATCTGTTGTAAGCGACTATTCAGGGCGACATCGAGTGCTCCAAGGCGTAAATTACCCTTTAACGACTCCGGTTTGAAAAAATGTAAGCACTCTTCACTCTGCATCAGTAGTTGCTGTGCTTGGGGATAAAAAGCACGGCCTTCTGGCGTTAGCGTTAAACGTTGTTTATCGCGATTGACCAGCGCAACACTCAGACTTTCTTCCAATTCACGGATACGCGTTGAAATATTAGAAGGAACGCAGTGCATCTTCTTCGCAGCCTGTACCACACTCCCTGTTTCGACCAGTGCGCAGAAAATACGCAGTTGTGGAAGTTTCAACATCGTTCGACTCTCCTTATTCCTACTAAGACACCAGTATGTGCCAAATCGGTACCGTAATGAAAGAAAGTAAAATAGCATATCCTTGGATAGCGTTTGCCAAAACAGGTTGTAGACCCGCACGTTGTGCCATAATGGCTGCCGCGATCATCGGAGCCATTGCCCCTTCAATAACCGTAACTTGTTGCGTTAATGGCGACGCTCCGCTTAAGACAACCATACCCCAAACGACTAAGGGCGCAGCGACTAGCTTCCAGGTTACCCCGGTTATCAGTGCTGACAACGCACCACGCGGTGGGCGCAGAGCAATTTGTAATCCGACACAAAACAAAGCTAAAGGCGTTAAGGTTGCGCCAATCTGGCTAAAAGGCATCTCGATGAAATTAGGTAAGCCTCCGAAGGGTTTAATCGCTAGGCTGACACAAAGCGCAATAAAAGGCGGGAAGGTGACTACTCTGCGCGTAATCATCTTAATAGTGGGTGTTTGGCCAGAGCAGAGCGCCATCACAACGACACCACCCGTTGAGAGAATGATAAAACTCCCAACTTGGTCGGCGATAACTGCAATTTGTAGGCCTGCGGCACCATAATAACTCTGGATGATGGGGAAGCCCATAAATGAGGTATTGCCGATACCCGCGACTAACGCTACCACGCCAATCACCGTTCGCGGCCAAGAGAACAGTTTACCTACCATAATGACGACGGCTAATCCCCCAAGAAAAACACACCACATCCCTGCCACAGGTACTAAGGATTCGCGGTTGATCGTGGTATGCGGAATTAAGGTTAAAATAAGGCAGGGAAGTGCGATGGTAATCAGCCACCAATTGATAGAAGGCACTAACTGATCTGGGTAGGCGAGATAACGGCGCGCAGCAATGCCCATAACTAGGCAGATAAGGAGTAAGGGATTCATGGTAAGGACCGAGGTGAGATAAGGAATAATCGGTGCCGCAGCACCGATTAAAGGCTTAGGACTTATAGTTTACATAGACAGTCTTTTGCTTTACGTAGAGCTGGTAGCCATGTTCGCCATCATCCCCACCAATCCCTGACAACTTCCATCCTGCGTGGAAACCATTGACCTCTTCGGGACCATAACGGTTGATATAGACTTCCCCGTATTCGAGCGCGTCACTGATCTGCATCGCCGCCTGCAGGTCGCGTGTGTAAAGATAGGAGCTTAATCCGTATTCACAATCGTTTGCCAAGGCGATAACCTCGTCGAGGGTATCGAAAACGACCACTGGCAGAATCGGGCCGAAAGCTTCCTCCTTCAAGATTGTCGCAGAAGCAGGCAGATCGGTCACGATGGTCGGTGCAACCCAGTTACCACCAGTGAATTTAGCGTCTTTTGGCACACTACCTTGCCAGAAGATCGTCGCACCTTCTTGCACAGTCTTCGCGAGTAACTCATCGATGTGTGACTTCTCTGCTGCCGAGACCTTGGGGCCCATCGTAGTTTTCGACGCTAAAGGATCGCCAACGACGACTTTATCTGCCGCCTTCTTCAAGGCTTGCATAAACTGCTCGTACACATCGCGTTGTACGTAAGTACGTTCATTACAGATACATACTTGTCCGCAGTTGGACACCCGTGCGTCAATTGCATCTTGAGCAGCTTGTTGGATGTCGGCATCAGCTAAAACGATAAACGGCGCTTTCCCCCCTAGTTCAAGTGAGACCGGAATGACTTTTTCGGCGGCATTTTTGGCAATAATTTTACCAGCGCGAGTCGAGCCAGTCATGGTGACGAGTTCAACATCAGGGTGCTTCACTAATGCGTCACCCACTTTGCTTCCTTCGCCGCATAGCACATTAATGACGCCCTCTGGGATACCGGCCGCTTTACTGAGTGTCGCTAGGGCGAGTGAACAGAGAGGCGTGTTTTCGCTGGGCTTCACAACGATGGTATTCCCCGCAACTAAGGCTGGCGCTGTTTTACGTGCGAAAATAGCCAGCGGGAAATTCCAAGGGATAATCGCGGCAACCACGCCTAAGGGGGCTTCCTTAGTGATCGCTTGCTGTTGAGGATGGTTTGACGCCAGAACGTGACCCGTACGCTTCCAGCCGAAGCCCGCGTAATAGCGTAACATCGTCATTGCCATTTCCACTTCGCCGATCGACTCAGCCAGAGGCTTACCTTGTTCAGTTGTCAACAATGTCGCCAGGGCTTTTTTATGTTTTTCAATTTGCTGTGCGAAAGCTTGTAAACACTCAGCCCGTTGCGGCTGTGGCAAGGCTGCCCACTTTTTTTGAGCATTTTTTGCAGCCTTAACCGCTTTATCAGCGTCGGCTTTGTTTCCCATGGCGACTTTAGCGATAGTTTCACCCGTCGCAGGGTTTAAGACGTCATCAGTGGTTTTGCATGTCACCCAAGTATTGTTAATAAAGTGAGCAGGGGTTTCTGGTAGTAGTTTTTTAAAGTCAGTGGACATATTTCCTCCTAAAAATCCGTTAAGGTTAGGCGTCAAGTGGCGTAGGTTGTAAGATCTCAATCCAATAACCGTCTGGGTCCTTGATGAAAGCAATATGTTTCATTCGCCCATCACTAAGACGCTTCTGGAACGCCACGTTGAGCGCTTCAAAACGCTCGCAAGCAGCCTGAACGTCCGGTACTGACACACAAATATGGCCGAAACCTTGCGGTTCGTCGTTGCCATTATGATAATGGAAGTCAGGTTTATTCTCGGTCCCGTGGTTATAGGTTAATTCTAAGACACCGGTTTGACTGAGCACCCATTCTTTGCGCGCCTCATCGTCGTCCGGAATAGCTGATAATGGCGCGCGGATCAGGTAAACGATGGTAAATGCTGCCTCATCATTCACTTGCTCATAGACCGGAACGAAGCCGAGTACGTTGCTGTAGAAATCGATCGATTCTTGTAGCCGCTTCACTCGGATCATGGTGTGGTTGAATTGGTATCCTGAGGAGCCAACGCTTTGCTTAGGATCATAAGAGAATTTTTCTAACAATGTCGCTAGAGCCATGATCATTCCTTAATTCAATCGATGATAGTGTAATAGTTAAAAAGCTTAGGTCAGGATCTTGTTTTACGAAAGTGACAGTTTTTGAGAAAAGAATTTCACATTTAATGAAATGAAGAAAATTGCGTTTCAACGATTATGTGCCACACTTTTGGGTAATTTCCTCGATAAGGAGCACATAATGTCTCGTTTTAAAGATAAAATCGTAGTGGTAACTGGCGCAGGTTCTGGTATGGGTGCCGCAACAGCGAAGGCATTTGTGGACGAGGGCGCGAAGGTCGTGCTCGTCGGGCGAACGGAAGATAAATTAAAAAAAGTTGCGGCAGAATTTCCCACCGAACAGGTATTAATCGCCCCCACAGATATCGCTGATCCACATGCCGTGACCGCTTTGGCAGCCCACGTTCAACAGAAGTGGGGAGACGTCGATATTCTGGTAAACAATGCTGGCGTGGTGGTACAAGGCTTAGCCCATGAATTGTCGACAGACGACTGGGATAAACAGATGGGCACTAATCTAAATGGTGTCTTTTATATGGTACGTGCCTTTGTACCCGGTATCTTAAAGCGGAAAGGTAACATCGTTAATATTTCATCGGTATCCGGTCTTGGTGGCGATTGGGGTATGAGTTTCTACAACGCTTCCAAGGGAGCAATCACCAATTTCACGCGCTCGTTGGCGATGGATTATGGGCAGCATGGTGTCAGAGTCAATGCAGTCTGTCCCGGTATGACGGAAACCGAGATGACCGCGGGAATCACCTCGGATAGTAAGGCCCTCAACAAATTTAAGGACCGAACACCTCTACAACGCCCCGGGCAGTCGGAAGATATCGCGAATGCGGTGCTTTTCTTAGCCAGTGATCAAGCCAGTTATATTACTGGGGTTAATCTACCGGTAGATGGCGGGATCCACGCTTCAAATGGTCAGCCTCGACAAGCTTAACTATTCCCTCATGCTCGCTAATAGCTGCTGGGTGTTGTACTGGAACGCCGATAAGTAGCTGGCCGCAGGGCCCTGATCTGTGGACAGGGCCTCCGGATACAGTTCACCACCGGGTGTGGCTCCGCTGGCCTGAGCAATTTGAGTGACTAAACGCGGATCGGTCTGATTCTCTGTAAAATAGTGCTTGATATGGCGTTGTTTAAGTTCTTTTATTAGTGCGGCAACTTGTTGGGCTGAGGCCTCAGATTCGGTCGAAAGCCCTAACGGCGCACTAAAGGTGACACCGTAACGCTTACCATAATAACCGAAAGCATCGTGACTGGTTAGCACTAGCCTTTTACCCACAGGGATTGCTTGATACTGAGCGATAACCCAATCGTCTAACTTCTTCATGCGCTCGAGATAATGCGTGCTACGTTGTTCGTAGCGCTGTGCATGTTCAGGATCCGCTTTCTCCAAGGCTTGAGTGATGTTGCGCGCATACACTATGCCATTGGCGAGACTATTCCAAGCGTGTGGGTCAATAACCGTTTTACCATCTTCCTGCATAGTGTCTTGCCTAATACCTTGTGAGGCAACAGTTATCTGGCCCCGATAGCCGGATGCGGTCACTAAGCGATCCATCCAACCCTCTAGACCCAATCCATTGACGATCACGACTTGCGCTTGGCTGAGTTCACGGCTGTCTTGGGCGGTAGGCTCGAAACTATGCGGGTCACCGTTAGGTCCGACTAGGCTTTTTACTTCGACATCTGGACCGCCTATCTGTTTCGCCATATCGGCAAGCACCGTAAAGCTCGTTACGACCTGTAATGGGGCAGCAAAGCTAAGCGGGCTAGCAATTAACAGTGCTGTAGCTAAAGGTAAAAGTTTCAATGTATTGCTCCTGAACGATGACGAAGAAAATGGGCGAGGCCACCATTAGCCCGCCCGGTAAAGCACGAGAAAAGGAAAATAACGGCGCTACATAACACCACGGCAGGGCCTGCTGGCAGTGCGCTATACCATGAGAGCATTAAGCCTAGGATGGACGAGAAGAGGGCAATCAATACCGCGATAATCAACGTTGGTAATAGGCGCTGGGCCCAGAAGCGGGCACTGATTGCGGGTACCATCATGAGTCCCACTGACATTAAAGTGCCAAGAATTTGGAACCCGGACACCAAATTCAGTACCACTAAAAAGAGAAAGAGAGCATGTAACGACAGGGCGAGTCCTTTGTGACGTACCCTTAGAAAATCACTATCAAAAGTATCGATCACCAGCGGACGATAAATAATGGTGAGTACGATCAGCGAGCACAGCGAGAGGGTTGCGGTAATACATAATGCTTGATGGCTTACTGCAAGCAAAGAACCGAAAAGGATATTCAATAGGTCCATCCCAGATCCTTTAACCGAAATTAATGTAATACCAAGCGCTAACGCCCCCATATACAGTCCAGAAAAACTCGCATCTTCCTTGAGTAGAGTTGTGCGGCTAATTAGCCCGGATAGCAATGCGACGACAAGGCCTGCCAATAACCCTCCAATACCCATCGCTACTGCTGACATGCCAAAAAAGAGATAGCCTATTGCCGCACCAGGTAATACGGCATGGGATAGCGCGTCCCCGGCCAATGATAACCGGCGTAAAGAAAGCAATACCCCCAACGGTGTGGCGCTGAGTGAGAGACAAACGCAGCTCAACAACGCATGGCGCATAAAATCGAATTCGATAAAAGGTTGGAAGATATTCATTAGCTGACTCTGGAAAGCGAGGGAGGTGAATTGGCTGGAATGATCCATTGTGCGGCGTCAGCCGTTAAGGACAGTTGCCGAGTAAAATAGCGGCTGACCAGCTGCTCATCATGCAGGACAACGATTATGGTTTTCCCCCGCTCACTGGCTTGTGCGACGAGCGCCATGAGTCGCACCATGGTGGGTTCATCAACACCAGTGAAGGGTTCGTCCAGTAACCAGATATCACTATCTTGTACCCACATTCTGGCAAAAAGAGTGCGTTGTAGCTGGCCGCCGGAAAGTTGATTAAGTGGAGTATCTACTAGAGCACTCATTCCGGTGAGGGTTAAGGCCTCATCGATTCGAGCGATAACCGCATGGGGTAAGCGTCCATACCAAGTACGTTGCGACCATCCCCCCATGCAAACGATATCCTTGACACTCAGTGGGAACGTACGATCGATACCTTGTTGCTGGGGAAGCAGAGCAATATTTTCTGCGTCGCATTGGTAGTGTCCGCCGCATACAGGCAGGAGGCCTGCAAGCGTTTTAAGCAGCGTCGACTTACCGCAGCCGTTATCGCCTGTAAGGGCGGTAAGACTACCTTTTGGCAGGGTGCCAGTAATCGCAGGTGTAATGCTACGTCCGGCATATCCGGCGTAAAGTTGGGTGAACTGAATCATGGGCATACCTTTAAATGTGATAATATAACATTACATTAAAAGGTCGCCGTTGCGTAGTGCTGAGTGTAAAGAAATGTTACGGCAGGGCGTCACATCCTTGTAACGGCCTCCTAGCCCAGGTCGCCACCGGCCACTGGCAGAACGGTACCGGTTATATAGCTGGCTTCATCACTGGCTAGAAAAAGGATCGCAGCAGCTTGCTCGGATAAGGTGCCATAGCGGTGCATAAAGCTGGTTTCACAGGTTTGTTCGACGACCCGCTGCCCCCATTGCTGCTGTTGCGCCGTTAATGCACTGGCATCACTATTACGTGGAATTTTCCGTTCCGGTGCCTCGGTTCCTCCCGGTGCGGTGGCATTAATCCGTATTCCCTGATCAGCGTATTCAAAGGCCAGCGATTGGGTTAAGGCGTTAACGCCTCCTTTAGCCGCCGAATAGGGGATACGGTGCACGCCACGCGTTGCAACTGATGAAACGTTGACGATTGCGCCATGGCCCTGCGCGATCATTGTCGGTAATACTGCTCGACAACCCCATAAGGTGGGGAATAACGAGCGACGGACCTCCGCTTCAATCTGTTCCGCAGAGTACTCGGCATAGGGCATGGCCCAGATTGTCCCGCCAACGTTATTAATGAGAATATCAATCTGGCCCGCGGCGTGAACAACTTGCTCAATCGCCTGTTGAGTCGATGACCATTGCTCTAGGTCGGCGATAATACCAGTGCAAGAAGTCGTCTCGGTACTTAATGAGTCGGCAATATCGAAGATGAGTGGCGAGCGGTCAATCAGAAAGAGGCGTGCACCTTCCTGTGCTGCACGCTGGGCAACACATTGGCCGATACCTTGTGCCGCACCCGTTACGACCATCACTTTGTCACGAAAACGTCGGGTCATGCTGGGACCTCCGCCGCTTGTGGCGTAAATTTCTCATAATAGAAATGTTGCGGCGTAATCTGCTGTTGCTGTAACCAGTTCATCACTGAATCGACCATCGGTGGAGGGCCGCAGAGATAAATATCGACTTCGCCCGCATAGAGATGATCTGGCTGAATATGATCCGTTACGTGGCCGATCAGGGGCTCGCTCGTTTCAGGATCGGAGACACAGAGCTGATAGCTAAAATCCGCCAGTCTCTTCGCAAAGTTCTGTAAGGCATCGAGTTTCACTTTATCTGTATCTTTCGAGACACCGTAAATAAGATGAATCGGCTTTTTTGTCTCTTGGCGTGCTAAGGTGTGCAAGATAGACAGTAGAGGGGAAAGGCCGGTTCCCCCCGCCAGCAATAGCAGCGGCCTTTGGACCTCACGAAGATAAAAACTGCCTTGTGGTCCCGCGAGCGTCATCCGGTCCCCAACTTTCGCCCTGTGGCTAAGATAGTGACTCATTGCCCCGTTAGGCACATTACGGATCAGGAACGTTAAGCGATTTGCTCCAGGCAGTGAGCTAAAGGAATAGGCACGAGTAATGTCTCTTTGCGGCGTAGTGAGATTAACATATTGGCCGCTAAGAAAATCAATACCGCAGGCCTCTTCACACTCTAACTCAAGCTCCAGCGTAGTCTCCGATAAGGGCGTGATACCTCTGATCGTGGTCGACCAGGTTTGCGGCGTCGTTTTACACAGGGTTGATGCCATCGGCACATTAATGACGCAGTCTGATTCTGGCACCATCTGGCAGGTGAGCACCATCTGTTGGGCAACCTCGGTATCCGATAATGCCTCATCGAGGAAATCATCGCCCAGATCGAACTGTCCAGATTCGCAATGACATTTACAGGTGCCACACACCCCATCCGAGCAATCCATCGGTAAGTTAATTTTTTGGCGGTAGGCAGCATCCAAGACTTTTTCATTCTCATTACATTGAATAAAACGACTCACACCATCTTCAAAATTTAGAGCAATAACATAAGACATAGCGCCTCCTTAAAGATGATAAATATCAATAACCTGATTGATATAATCGTTATTGAGTTGAATTTTTTTATCGATAATTTGCCAGCTATTTTCCTGCTTGGTCAGCTTACAGAGGGTATGGCCAAAATAGTGATCGCTATGTTGATAGCGATGACTATGAGTACACCAGTTGTAGGCGAGCGTGCAGGACGTATCGTCTTGCTCAATAATTTCGATATTCGATAACAGATGAGTGGTACGCGGCTCGGGAGTACTCGCCGCAGAACGTTCGGTCTTGATGCGGTACACGCGATCCTCAAGCCCATCGCGAGAAGGATAATAGATCAGCGACATTTCTCGCTGCGGATCGGTGGTTAGGCAATCATCATCGCCCCATGCAGGCATCCAATAAACCACTTTTGGATGGTAGCAAGTCAACCACTCATCCCACTGCCGAGTATCCAGTAAACGCGCTTCGCGGTAGAGAAATTGGCATAATGCTAAGTAGTCGTGACTCATGACTCGACCTCCTGACGTCCTTGAATTGCGTTAAGCAGGGTGGTTTGCCAGTGGTGATGGTGGGTGATGTACAAGCCTTCATCTTCAGAACGCGGCCCGGAAATTTTAGGATGAAGATCGATACGCTGCGCATTTTCATCAGCACCTTCCACCCAGCGCATCGCTCCACGGCTCATATCACTCCATGGCAGCAGGCGTGCTTGATAGCCTTGTTGGCAGGCGCGAAACTCCTCTAAATCGTCCGGGGTACCCATGCCACTGACATTAAAAAAGTCTTCATATTGGCGAATGCGCAGGGTGCGATCTTCGAGCGGCTCTCCCTTCGGCGCGAAACAGAAAATGGTCACTTCGGTTTTATCGACCGCGATAGGACGCACAATCCGCAGTTGCGTAGAAAACTGATCCATTAGGTAGAGATTAGGATAGAGGGCGAGATTACGAGTTTGATTGACCATCACGTTAGCCCGTTCCTCGCCAAATCGTAATTTTAGAGCGTCGACATGGCGGTAAATCGGGCGGACTTCGGCATTTAATACCTGGGTCCAGAGCAACATGTGTCCATTTTCGAAGCCATAGACGCCGCCAACGCTTTTCGACCAACCGTTAGCATCGACGGTTTTTACCCCATCTTCTTCATAATTACGGCGAGACATCGTCGACGCATAGTTCCAATGCACTACGCTAACATGGTAACCGTCTGCGCCATTTTCCATCTGCAGTTTCCAGTTGCCTTCATAGGTATAAGAGGAACTGCCTCGCAGTACTTCCAGTCCCTCTGCAGCAGAATCGACGATCAAATCAATAACTTTCCGCGTTTCTCCCAGCCACTCTTCTAAGCTGGAAACGTTAGGCTTAAGACTCCCGAATAGGAAGCCGCGATAATTTTCGAATTTTGCCATCGGCTTCAAGTCGTGCGAGCCCTCTTTTTTGAAACAAGGAGGGTAGTCGCCGGTTTTTTCATCTTTGGCCTTCAACAATTTACCGTTATTGCTAAAGGTCCAGCCGTGGAATGGGCAAGTAAACGAGCTTTTATTACCTTTTTTACGGGTGGCCAGCATCGCTCCACGATGTGAGCAACTATTAATCAGGCCATGCAGTTCACCCTCTTTATCCCGAGTGATCATGACGGGCTGGCGGCCAATCGTTAAGGTATAAAAATCACCGGGATCGGCGACTTGACTCTCATGGGCTAAATAAACCCAATTACCTTCGAAAATATGCGTCATCTCTAACTCAAATAATTCTGGGTCAGTAAAAATACCGCGGTGACATTGATAAATGCCTTTTTCTTTATCGACAATTAATGCTTGGTTAATTTTATCTATAACCGATTTTTGGCTGAGCGATGGCTGAGTCATAATAACTCCTTAACGATCTTTATTAAGTGGTCTACCTAAATGAAATTACACTTCACCGACGCGTAATCGTTTGATTTTCGACTCTTCCTCGTGGTCGTGTGCTTTCTGTAAACGAAAGCTAAAATTAACTTCGGTATGCTCACCGGGTAATTGACGTTCAGCAATAATAGTAGGGTCAGAAATTTTAATCGGATCGGCAATTAATCCATCTCGTGTTGCGAAGGCGAAATCGTCCCATAAATATTTATCGCCATTAAGATTAATTTGGGTCGTTAAATGCTTATAACCTGGCGCGGAGATAAAGAAGTGGATATGGGCGGGACGGTTACCGTGCCGACCAAGAAGGTCCAATAATTGCTGCGTTGGCCCATTTGGCGGGCAACCATATCCTGAAGGTATAATGCTACGTGCATGGTAGGCACCTTGCCGATCAGTAAGGATCCGCCGACGTAAATTAAATTCAGTTTGCGAGGCATCGAAAAAGGAATAATTTCCTAAGGTATTGGCATGCCAAACATCTACCGTCGCGCCGACGATTGGATTACCCTCTAAGTCTTCTACCACACCGGATAACCACATCACTTCGCCATTATCCAAGCCGTCATCCATGCGTGCAAAGCCTTCGCTCAGCGGAGCATTAGCCACATACAGTGGCCCCTCGATAGTTCTTGGCGTACCGAGCGTTTCGCCCGCGAGTTGCTCTTTTTTATCGGCACGGAGGTCTAAGAAATGCTCTAAGCCAATGCCTGCGGCGAGTAATGCCGTCTCCTTACTTTCGCCAAGCTGATTAATATAATTAACCGCCTGCCAAAACTCTTCGTCAGTAATATCGAACTGATCAATGGTCTGACATAAATCGCTGACTATTTTACGAATGATTTGTTGGTAACGTTCATTGCCCTGTGAATGAGATTCACCACAGGTCAAGGCTAAAAAAGTCTCTAAGGTTTCTTTATTTATAATATTCGTTGACATAGCGCACACCTTTATTTGTAGGGTAGAGGTTTTTTTATTAGTGGTCGGTGTCCTTAATGGAAGAGGGGTGGCGGCATAATGCAGTCACCTTAATATCCATATAAGGATAAAGTGGTAGAGCTAATAATAAATTGTGTAGCGCTTCGTGGCTTTCTACGTCGAAAATGCTGACATTCGCATAGAGCCCAGCGATCCGCCAAATATGTCGCCACTGACCTTGCTGCTGTAGCTGCTGAGAATAGGCTTTCTCTTTCGTCTTCAATGCTTCAAATGTTGCGGTATCCAATTCTTTTGGTGGGTTAACAATCATTTCAACGTGGTATAACATGGCTTACCTCCTCATTCAGGGCGTGCGTAGTGCAGTAATTTATCTTCATCAATGTCGATACCCAGTCCCGGTCCATCAGGTAGCAATACGCATCCTGACTGGTAAACCAAAGGTTGGGTGACCACATCATCTTTAAGGAGTAAGGGACCAAACATCTCAGTTCCCCATTCCAGCTCTAAGGTCGACCAGGCATGAAGCGCCGCCAAGGTACCGATCGTGCCTTCGAGCATGGTGCCACCGTAAAGGCTGATACCGGCTGCCTCAGCGACATGAGCTAGCTTCAGAGCTTGATAGGGGCCGCCCGCTTTGGCGATTTTCAAGGCAAAAGCCCCTGTAAAGCCTTGACGGATTAAAGCCATGCCTTGCTTGGCGTCAGTGACTGCCTCATCAGCCAACAGGGTGGTCGTGAAACGGGAGGCGAGGTCGACCAATTGCGTCGTCTCTGTCAAGGCGATAGGTTGCTCGATAAGCGTTATCCCCGCATCTTGTAACCGTGGGATGGCCCATAACGCTTGGGCCAAACTCCAACCTTGGTTAACATCCACATGAACATGTATCTCATCTCCTAGGGCCTGTTTGATTTGCACAGCATGTCGCACGTCATCTTCCACCGCTTTGGCGCCGATCTTCAGCTTAAAGGCGTGATGTCTGCCACATTCGAGTAGGCGCTGGCCCTCCTCAATATCCTGCTGTGTCGATCCACTGGCAAGCGTCCAGAGTGCTGGTAATGCACGATGTTTCGCGCCACCCAGTAGGGTACTGATTGGTAGATTGACTAATTTACCGAAAGCATCCAGAAAGGCCGTTTCTATTGCCGATTTCGCGAAGGTATTGCCGCGGATCATCGCTAGCACATCATCAAGTGCGCTAAGTCCGTTCAAAGACTTCCCTAGCAGCAACGGCGCAAGGTAACGTTCGATCGTGATCTTCATCGACTCAGGGCTTTCGACCCCGTAACTTAACCCACCGATGGTCGTACCTTCTCCCCAACCGGTAATGCCCTGCTGGCAGCGTAAGCGCACCAGCATCAATGTTTGGTTGCCCATTGTGGTCATCGACAGCTTGTGGGGCCGAATGGTGGGTATATCGACTAACCAGCAACGAATTTCTTCAATAATTAGCGACATAGGGCACCTATTCAGTTAAAAACTTCAACACGTGTTGGCAGAAGGGAACACCGCATTCCACGTTGGAAAGGTGTGAAGCAGGCAGAGTCACTAATTGACTCTGCGCGCAGTGTGAGACAATACGCTGCGCATCATCGATTGTTGTGACAGGATCCTGTTCCCCGGCAATAACTAATAAGGGGCGCGACATCTGCTCGAGTTCATTGCGTAAATCCGCATAGGCTAGCGCTTCACAGCAGGCGGCATAACCTTGGGGGGAAAGCTCTTGTAATTGGTCAGTATACTTTTCAACAATGCCAGGACGGTGTTGGATATATTTATCGGTAAACCAGCGTTGCGCAGCGCTTGAGGCGAGGGCGTTGAGGCCCTGGTCGCGAACTTGTGCCGCTCGTGTAAGCCAAGCGTCACGCTGACCAATTCGCGCAGCAGTATTGGCAACCACTAGACGATCAAAACGCGAGGAGGCATAACGATTCAGCCATAAGCCTGTCAAACCACCGAGCGAAATTCCGCAAAAGTGGGCCCGAGCAATATTGAGATGATCTAATAGTGCTACCACGTCTTGACCAAGCTGCGCGAGGGTGAGGGGCGTTTCCCCCGTTGAGCTGCCACCATGACCACGGGTCTGATAGCGCAGTACGCGAAAATATTTGCTCCACTCACTGAATTGCTCGTCCCACATATTCCACAGCGTCCCCAGCGAATTAGATAGAACGAGGACGGGCGCATTATCCGGGCCATCAAGCCGATATTCTAATTCCATCACTTGCTCCTTAAACCCGTTCGATGATCATCGCCATTCCTTGTCCCACACCAATACAGAGGGTACAGAGGGCATAGCGGCCTTTTTGATGGTGCAGCTGGTGAACTGCGTTTAAAACTAGCCGCCCTCCGGATGCGCCAAGAGGGTGACCTAACGCGATCGCGCCACCATTAGGATTCAACCACGGCGCATCCTCAGGGATCCCTAGCGCGCGAACACAGCTAATTACCTGGGCGGCGAAGGCTTCATTTAGTTCGACAACGTCCATCTGTTGCAGAGTTAGGCCAGCCATTTTTAGGACTTTATTTACAGCACCGACGGGGCCAAAGCCCATGACTGTCGGCTCAATCCCGCAGCAGGCGCTGGCGACTACGCGGGCGAAGGGCTGGAGTTGATACGTTTTGATCGCATTATCGCTCGCCATTAATAGCGCGCAGGCACCATCATTTAATCCGGAGGCATTGCCTGCAGTAATGGTGCCGTGAGGGTGCACCACTGGTTTTAGGGTACTCAACTTCTCAATACTGGTGGGACGTGGGTGTTCATCAACACTGATGTTAACTTCTTTATGTAAGCGGTTTGAAGGTTGCTGCACCGGAATAATGTGGTTAGCGTAGAAACCACGGGCCTGCGCTTGGGCGGTACGTTGCTGACTGCGTAGGGCATAGGCGTCTTGATCCTCGCGCGAAATTGTATCGCGCTTGGCCAGATTTTCTGCGGTTTGCGGCATCGTCTCCGTACCGTACAGCGCTGTCAGGCGAGGATTGATAAAGCGCCAGCCCATTGTGGTATCTTCCAGCTGCATGGTACGACTAAAGGGGGATTCCGCTTTGCCCATCACAAAGGGCGCGCGCGACATGCTTTCGACACCCCCCGCAATCATCAGGTCGGCTTCGCCAGATTTGATTGCCCTCGCCGCAGTCGCTACCGCCTCAAGGCTCGATGCACAGAGACGGTTAACGGTGACACCGGGGACTTCTGCGGGATATCCGGCTAATAACGTCGCCATGCGGGCAACGTTTCGGTTATCTTCCCCCGATTGGTTCGCACAGCCTAGAATGACATCATCGATTTGAGTCAGATCGAGATCGGGATAAAATTCACGTAATGCCACCAGTGGCAGTGCGGCCAACTCGTCGGCTCGAATAGCGGCCAGCGCGCCGTTCAACCGCCCGAAGGGAGTACGTACTCCATGGCAAAGGTAAGCATTAAGCATGAGTTTCCTCCTCAGCGGTCAATTGGAAACTAAGCGGAACGGGTGTCGCTTCTTGTAAGGCTTGCGCGCTAATATCGGCCAGGATCTCGGTAACGACTAAGCCTTGGTCGGTGACCTCCATGATGGCCAGATCGCTATAGATACGGTCTATACAGCCCAAACCGGTCAAGGGAAAGGTGCAGTGTTCGACAATCTTCGATTGCCCATCGCGGGTAAGGTGATTGGTCATGACATAAACTTTCTTCGCGCCGGTCGCCAAATCCATCGCACCCCCCACCGCAGGGATGGCTTGTGGGTTACCGGTGCTCCAATTGGCTAAATCCCCGCATGCCGAGACTTGATAGGCACCCAGAACACAAATATCCAAGTGACCGCCACGCATCATAGCGAAAGAGTCACCATGGTGAAAAAACGCACCACCCGCGAGTAAGGTCACTGGCTCTTTTCCGGCATTGATTAGATCAGGATCGATGGCCTCCGCTTTGGGATAGGCTCCCATCCCTAATAAACCATTCTCACTATGCAGAAAAATATCTTTATCACTGGGCAGATAGTTGGCAATCAACGTCGGTAAGCCGATGCCTAAGTTGACGTATGCCCCTTCGGGGATATCGGCGGCAATACGTTGCGCGAGTTGATCATGTGTTAACGATGTCATGGTTATCCCCTAAGCAGAAAGGCGTGTTTGCGCGTCGGGTGTATGCACGACACGGTTAACGAAAATGCCGGGGGTGACAATCACCTCAGGATCGATATCGCCCAACTCGGCTAAATGTGTTGTTTGCGCGATGGTGCAGGATGCCGCCGCCGCCATAATCGGGCCGAAGTTACGCCCGGCCTTGTTGAAAACTAAATTTCCCCAACGATCGGCGCGATGCGCCTTAATCAGAGCGAAATCAGCGGCTAACGGATATTCCAAGACGTAGTGCTTACCAGCAATCTCACGAGTCTCTTTCCCTTCGGTCAGAGCGGTTCCAAAGCCTGTCGGCGTATAGAATGCGCCGATCCCAGCCCCAGCGGCTTGGATACGAGCGACGAGATTACCCTGCGGGACTAATTCCAACGCGACACGTTTTTCACGGTACAGTTGGTCAAAGACCCATGAGTCACTCTGACGGGGAAAAGAACAGATCATCTTATCTACACAACCCGCTTTCAATAATGCCGCAAGGCCAAAATCGCCGTTTCCTGCGTTATTACTGATCAGCGTCAGGTGTTTAGGAGCGTGGGCGATGAGTGCATCGATTAATTCAACCGGTTGTCCTGCTGGCCCAAAGCCACCGATCATAATGACCGCACCATCTTTAATATCGCCAATCGCGTCAATGGCGGAGGCGTAGAGTTTAGTAATCATGGCGTAACCTTCTGCAAGTGAGTGAAATCACTGTACGCGCAGTTAATAACCCTAAACAAGTGCGAATAACAAACGTTTGTGCGATTATCGTAACCTGTGTAAGCTGTATGTTATATTTGTGAGCTATGTTAAAAATAACGCCCATTGTTAACTGTTGAGGAAGTCGCTGATGATCGAAAAAAACCCGCATCCAGCCCATGTAGCGATTGCAGAGCTGATGGCGTTGACCGAGAACCGTTACAAAGGGGATCCTAACTTTATGTCGTCGTTAGCGCGGGGATTAATGGTGTTACAAGCCTTCAGCCCGTCCTATCAAGCGCTTTCTACTGCCGAAATCAGTAAAGCCACTGGACTGCATCGCGCCGCAGTACGACGCTGTTTGTACACCTTGAATGCACTAGGGTTTGTAGATAGCACTGATAATCGTTATTACCACCTATTGCCTAAAGTGCTAACTTTGGGTCAAGCCTATTTACAGGGCTCAGATTTAGCGCGTCATGCGCAGAAAGCGCTGGATTATCTGGCTAAAGAATTAAACCAATCATGCTCGGTAGCGACCTACGATGCAGGGATGATTTTGTATGTCGCACGTTCATCAGTGAAGAAGATCCTGCAAATCGATTTGGGTAGAGGAAGCCGACTACCCGCTTATGCCACCTCAATGGGGCAGGTGTTACTCAGTGAATTACCAGACGCGCAACTTGATCACTATTTAGCAACTACACCGCTTTTACCCTTCACCGAATTCACCCTGACCGATCCCCAGATCTTGCGTGAACGGTTAGCCGAAATCAAAGCCAAGGGCTATGCGATAAATGATCAGCAGCTCGAGCTAGGGTTAACCTCGTTAGCCGTACCAATGTATTCTGCAAAAGGAAAGGTGGTGGCAGCCATGAATGTCGGCATGAGCAGTAGCCAGAGCGAAATCAGCGAGCTTAAACAACGACTATTGCCGCGACTACAACGCGCGGCGATGGAGTTATCGTTAGTACTGTAGGTGAGGGAAGAGGAGAAAATCTCCCCCATACACACTAAGGTGTACAGGGAAGGGTTACAGGCAAATTATGCGTAAAAGCGTTTAGCGAAGCGTTTGGCAGCAATCAATGCTAAGGCTTGAGTCGGGGCATTGGTGTTGCCACTGGTGATGGTCGGCATGATTGATGCATCAATGACATGGAGATTCTCTACGCCATGTACTTGCAGATTAGCGTCTACCACGGAGAGCGGATCGTTACCCATCCGACAGGTTCCAACCGGGTGCCACATAGTTGTAGCCACTTGTTTAACGAATTCGCCAATCTCAGCATCCGTTTGAATGTTCGCGCCTGGCATCACTTCTTCTTCGATCACTTGCGCGAGGGACTCTTGCTTCATGATGTCTCGCATGGATTTAACCGCCTGGACACCCACCTCGAGATCATAGTCGTCACCGATAAAGTTCGGGTCGATCAATGGCATCGCCAGCGGGTCACGGCTGGCAAGCTTTACAGAACCACGGCTGCGGGGTTGTAGGACGACTAACGCGAAAGTAATTCCTGATCGTGTACCAGTCGGGGTTAACCCATTGGTTGAGATAATCGGTTCGTGATAGCACTGTACGGTTGGCTCCGCGGTCAAGTCTAGCGGATTCCAATAAGACACCGTCTCGATACCATTACCCGATGCTGGGCCATCTTTGGTCAGATAGTAACGCATGCCAGCTTTAATCGTACCGAAGCCTAATGCGGCACTCTGATAGCCCAACACACCTTTAACGTATGCACTAACCGGGATAATTGGGTGGTCATGTAAATTTTCGCCCACTCCCGGTAAATCAACCACGACATCAATACCGAATTCCTTCAGCTCAGTGGCTGGACCGATACCCGAAAATTTAAGGATTTTTGGCGATTGCACGGCCCCAGCAGACAAGATCACCTGCTGAGCACGGATAACTTTCAGGCTGCCATTATGATCGACCTCTACGCCGTTAGCGGTAGTGCCTTCCATTAAGATTTTACGCACAGTGTGATCGGTAAGTAGGGTGACACGTCCCGACTCAACGTGACGTTGTAGGTGAGCAACATAAGCGCTACAGCGCTTCTGACCACCGACATTGCTTTGCACCGGTGAAACCCCTACCTGGCTATCGCCATTGTAATCAGGATTATAGGGTAAGCCGTATTCTTGGAAACTCTTTAAACAATATTGGTTAAGTTCATTAATTCCATGAGGTAACTGCACTGCAAGGTTACCTTTTACGCCATGGTGTTTATTATGGAATGTATCGTTCTTCTCTTGCTCGATAAACGTCTGCCAAATATTCTCGAACGACCAGTCTTGGTCGTGGCCGCTCGCCTCATGCCAATAGTCAAAGTCGCGCTTTTGCCCACGAACATAGCACATGGCATTGATTGAGGTACCGCCACCAACGACTTTCCCCATACGGAAACGGCGCACCGAACCGTGTTGCGGGACAGTGTCGTAATCCCAAACATGATGATCTTTTGCAAGGATCTGACCGTAACCCGCTGGAATATGGATCATCGGGTCTTTATCTTTTGCTCCCGCTTCCAATACAGCGATACGGGCTGAGGTATTTTCCGCTAAATAGCCGGCAATCACACATCCTGCCGCGCCGCTACCAATCACTAATACATCATAGTTCGCTTGACTCATGTCTTTTCCTTACAGGGTACTCTCAGAATCGGTTACGAGAGATAGGCCTGAGATAATTAAATATCGTTATTACTGTTATTTATTTTTATTAAAATTGTAAAAAACATCAATACAATGGATTAATAAAATGCATTAAAAGGTAAAAACAGAATTTGCGTAACATATTGTTTAAATTGGTTTTTATTTTTTACGCACACTACATGATAGTTAAATGCACCGCTCAATAAAAAATATTGTTTCATAATTGTTAGATTATCTACCTGGCGTCAACGCTTTATTCGCGTATAACCTCTGACTCTACAGGATCATATAATAATGAAAACGACCCTCTCTCGCGCCAGCCTATTAATGGCGGCGGCTTTATTTAGCAGTTATGGCCATGCCGTGGATGTTAATACCGGCGACTATGATGCCTTACCCTCTGGCACCAATTTGGCAATGGTTTATCTGCAGTACAGCGAAGCGAACGATTATTATCAGCAAGGTAAGCATCAAGACGGTTATCTGCGTACCGAAATGTCGATTACTCGTCTGATCCACTACACCGATATTAATGGCATGCTGGTGGATCCGCAGATTTTACTGCCTTATGGCAGTGTGCGGGGCGCTTCCGTCAACGGGCAATCCTTAGGAAATGCCACGGGGTTTGGTGATCCGATTGTTGGGGCGACTTTCTGGGTCGTTAATCAGCCGCAGGCTGGCTACGTCGGCCGTTATGTAGGAATTACGCCGCTATTAACCTTACCTTTAGGCAATTACGACCGCCATAAAGCAATCAATGTCGGTGAGAACCGCTATAAATTCGACTTACAGCTCGGATGGGTCGAGCCACTGTATAAACAACTTAGCCTAGAACTGTTTCAAGATAGCGTTTTCTATGGCCACAATAATGACGCAGGCAACGGCAACCAAACCCTTAAGCAGCATCCCACTTATGAGCTGCAAACGAATTTACGCTACGATTTTACCCGCACCCAAAAAATGGCGGTGGGTTATGCGCTTTATACCGGGGGTCGTCAACATCTGGATGGCGACTATAATCAAACAAAGACGGCTAGCCAACAAGCTCGTATCGAGTACCAACAGCTGTTTGCCGGCCATTTTCAAGTCAGTACCCAGCTTATTCATGATTTCGATGTGAAAAGCGGCTACAAAAAAGATACCGGTCTGAACCTAAGACTGCTGTACTTATTTTAAGACCAAGAGAGGACTCAATGACGATTCAAGCGGTGATCGACCAAGCCTTTGCGGCACAAAAAAACGCTTTTTTATCCGGTAAAACGACAGATATCGACGGCCGTTTAGCGAATTTACGCCGTTTTAAACAAGCTATATTAGACAATAAAGAAGCAATTTATGAGGCTCTCGACAGTGATCTCGGCAAAACACCCGACGTAGTGGATATGGCAGAGATTGGCGCCGTGACCGAAGAGATTGACGTGATGCTTGAGAACCTGAAGACGTGGGCGCAGGATGATGTTTTCCCGTTAACGGGTCACTTCGCCGGTTCAGAAGGGCGGATACGTGCTGAACCTTATGGCTTAACCTACATTATTGGGCCCTTTAACTATCCGTTTAACCTTACCCTTACGCCCCTCGTTGGCGCAATCGCGGCGGGTAACACCGCGATCCTTAAACCTTCCGAATCGACGCCTGCAACGTCAGCAGTTATCAAGAAAGTAATCGAAGAAAGTTTCGAGCCTGAGATTGTTACCGTCATCGAAGGCGGACGCACAGAGAACGAAATCTTACTGGCCAAGCCTTTCGATTTCTTCTTTTTTACCGGTAGCCCGAATGTCGGGAAAATTATTATGAAGGCAGCCGCAGACCATTTAGCGCCGGTGGTGTTAGAGCTTGGTGGAAAATGTCCGGTGGTGGTATTCGAAGATGCTGATATTGATCTGCTTATCGAACGCCTGACCTACACTAAGTACTTGAACAGCGGCCAAACCTGTGTTGCCCCAGATTATCTACTAGTACCTGAAGCGATCGCCCAACAGGTGGTCGATAAATTAGTTGCTAAGATTACGGCAGATTATCAAGGTAAGAGTGTGGGTAAAGTCGTCAATGCTAAACAGATTGAAAAACTGGCGGGCTATCTCAAAGAGACTAAAGGTCAAGTGGTGGCGGGGGGGGAATATGACGAACAGAGTCGTCAGTTCTCCGCAACTGTCGTCACCGATGTTAAATGGGACGATGCGTTAATGCAGGACGAGATCTTTGGCCCAATTTTGCCTATCCTTAGTTATACCGATCTGGCAAGCGTGCGGGAGAAGATCATTACCCATCACGAAAAACCACTCGCTATCTATGCGTTTAGCCGAGATGAGCAGGCTGCCTTAAACTTTATCACCACCATCCAATCGGGAGATGCGCAGATTAACGATATGTTGACTCACGCTATGTGCCCACAGTTACCTTTCGGTGGGATCGGCCCGTCAGGAATGGGCAAATATCATGGTAAGACCAGTTTTGATATTTACTCTCATAAGCGTTCGATTCGTACAGTTAAAGCCTAATTCACTCAATGCGGGCGTTGCGCCCGCATTTCTTTAGGCGTCATACCAAAATAGCGACGAAACGCTTGTGAAAAGTGGGACTGGCTACTAAAACCGCATTGCCAGGCAATTTCTGCAAGCTGAAGGTCATTGGCTAAGGGTTTTTGTAACAAACGGCGAGACTCTTCTAGCCGTAACTGCCAGACCAGCTTCATCAACGACAAACCTTCTTCCGCTAACAACCGGTTCATATAATTAACACTTAAGCGGGTATGGTCAGCGATCATCTGCGTAGTCAACTGGCTTTCATGTAAGTGCTGGCTGATATAGCTTCTAATCGCCAAGACATTACGTAATTTCGAGGCTTTTCTGCTGCGTAGTAAGGTTTCGCTGTTTAATAATACTTCCCCCAGCGACGCGACGATCATTTGGCTGCCAACGGTCGCCATCATCGGCGTTACCTGTGTCGCTTGGGCCACGAAATGATCGATGAGAGTGCGTAAATAGTGGAAATCTTCTGCACAGAGCTGAGTCGAATAGCCACCATTTTGCCGAGTCATGGGTAAGACTTGCTCAGCTAAGCGCCGATCGCAACCGATAACATAAAGGGATGTGGGTAGGGTAAAGACCTCTTCAAACTGGCTGTGCCAAGGCATCAAGGAGAGTGAGCCGTGGGGTAAAGATATTTCGCCAAACCGATTGGCGATATGGATTTCACCTTCAGTGACCAGTTTGAATATCACCTGGTCGCTAGCAGCTTGATGATGGGACGTCAGCGTGTCCTTAAAACCATCAAAGCGAGAAAATATCGCGCTCGGGGTCTGTATCGTACAGAACTCGCTTTCGTCACTCAGGCTAACCGTAGAAGGTTTTAGAAACTGCAGTCCATAACTTTCCGCGAGAAACTTCGCGAGATCTTTCGATTTCATGCAAGCCCTCCATCAGTTAAGCTAATGACACAATAATAAAGGATAAGCGTTAGGGCTGCTAGCGCTAACCTTTAGCGATTCTTTAGTGTTAGGAACCCGTGATGATCGTTCGTCCCCCACAACATTGGTTTATTCGTCTTTTTACCTGGCATGGTTCCGTTATGCCACATATCCTCTTTCGTTTACTGCTCAATCTTGGCATGTCGCTTGTCGCATTGGCAGTCTACCCATGGCTTAGTCAGCACAGCGCACAGTTAACCTTACCGCCTTTCAGCCTATTAGGTATTGCCATCGCTATCTTCCTGGGTTTTCGGAACAATGCCAGTTACAGTCGTTATGTAGAAGCCAGGAAAATCTGGGGTTCCATGATGATTACGAGTCGTAGTCTGATCCGTCAAACACTCTGTGCCATAAATGAGGGGCAAAGCCCAAAATTAGCCGCAAAGTTACTCATTGCCTACGCTTGGGCACTCAAGCATAGTTTACGTGGCACTTCAGCGCGGCAAGATTTACAGCGTTTGATCGATCCGGTAGAGGCTGATGCCATGTTAAAGCGACAGTCAATCGCAAACATGCTGTTATTGCAGGTGGGGCAGTTCTACGCAGATCTGCTGCGAGATGAAAAGCTATCCGAGCTGAATTACCGCAATATCGATGAGAACCTCAATGAGCTTTCACGCTGTTTAGGAGGCTGTGAACGTATCGCTAATACTCCGGTTCCTTTTGCTTACTCTTTGATTCTGCAACGTACCGTCTACTTATTTTGTACTCTACTGCCCTTGGCGTTGGTGGCCGACTTGCATTGGCTTACGCCCTTTGTATCGGTGTTTATTTCCTATACCTTTCTATCTTGGGATGCGGTAGCGGAAGAGATGGAGCACCCCTTCGGCGAGGGTGCGAATAATCTGGCGCTCGATGCCATTTGTACGGGAATTGAGCGTAACCTCCTAGAAATGACTGGGCAATCACCCCTTCCGCCGTTGAAGCAGGTCGACCGTTACTATAATCTTACTTAAGCTATATGTGACGTTGTCACGCTATCTAGCCATTGGATAAGTTGATGAGTGAAGGGGTTAGGATCAGTTGCGGTCACGGCATGGCCGCCATAATTCAAGGCAATGTACTGACTATTGACTAACCCTTTTGCCAGCTGCTCAGAGCAGATCCAAGGCACTAATAAATCATCTTTAGAACAGATAACGAAACAAGGCAACCTAATTTTGCTTAGGTTTGCCGTCAGATCCACCGCCATTAATGCGTGTAGACGCCGTAGTAGGTTATGCTGGCCTTGGAAGTGTTGCCGCTGAAAGACTTCTTCCTCAATCATCAACTGCTCATGCTGGGCAAGCCAATCGGCGGGGTAGAGAAAACAGGGCTGAGCCTGTAGGTAAGCCCCCTCGCTAATCGATAAAAGATTACGTCGCACCTCAAAACAGCGTCTAGTGTGCGAGTTGAGCACTGCCCAACCATTCACCACGACCAGACTCTGTACACGCTGTAGATACCGCTCAGCTAAGGTCAAGCCAATGATCCCACCGAGCGCATGACCGACGAAGTGACAGGAGTCAATGGCTAAGTGGTCGAGCAACTGCACAACCTCTTGCGCCATCATTGTCATACTATATTCATCAGGCAGTTGTGCTGGGCTGGCGCCGGTGCCCAGATGGTCATAGACCACCACACGATAATTCTGCTCAAGGCTGGCGAGTTGCGGCTGCCAATAACTGGCAGAACCGCCTAAGCCGGATGAGAATATTACAGTGGGTACGTCAGGCCCATCACGGCCGGATACATGATAAGCAATAGGGAAGGTCATGTCTCGCCTCGCTTAAGCTGGGCCGCCGGACCAAGATGCGCAATGCTGGCTATTTCAATCAAGGCATCAGGCTTCACTAATCCACATTGAATGCAATAGCGCGCGGGTCGATCGGCAGGAAAATACTCGGCATAGACTTGGTTGATGGCTGCATAGTTCGCCCAATCTGTAATAAAAATAGAGTTAAAGGTGACGTCCGATAAACTGCCGCCTGCTGTTTCAATCACTTTTTTTATGATTTCTAATACGTGGCGAGTTTGCGCCGCCGCGTCGCCGGGATAGACCACGTTATTTTCGCAGTCGAAAGGTAGGGTCCCCGAGACGTATACCACCCCATCGGCAAGCGTACCGGGTACAAAAGGGGCTATCGGGCTGCCGCTATTCGCTATATTAATTACTTGTTTAGGCATACTACTTCTCCTAAGCCGACTGTTTTAGCGGTCGCTGGCAGGTACTCACTGCCTGACAGAACGCTGGTACATCCGCTACCCAACCAAAAAAGGTCTCGATATTGTAGAGCGCGGCTTGTTGGGTATAAGTTGGGCCAGCCTGGTAAGTGGCATCTTCCAGTACGACACTGAAGTATTCGAGGAAAAAACTATCCCTCAGGGTGGATTCCACACAGACATTGGTGGCAATTCCGGTAAAAATAAGGTGGTGGATCCCATAACTGCGCAGCAAGCTATCCAGCTGAGTGTTAAAGAACCCGCTATAGCGCGGCTTACTTAAGACAATATCGCCGGGTTGTGGCGTTAGTTCGTCGACAAGAGCGTAATCCCAGCTGCCTTTTGACAACAGCTTTCCTTGTAACGCTGGCTGCTCACGCATCGTTTTGAGCGCATTAGATTTGTGAAAATTTGGGGAGCCGGGGCCGCCAGCTTCTAAATAGTGGGGATCCCACCCATTTTGGAAGAAGATCACTCTAATCCCTGCGGCACGGGCAGCCTTAACGGCCTGTTGGATATTGGCAATCACCGGACCTGTGTGGCTAACATCGAATCCGGCTAAATCTAAATAACCGTCCTGGCTCGCGTAGGCGTTCTGCATATCAATAACGATCAATGCCGTCTGTTCACAGGGCATAGCTAGGTGCTCAGGACGGGCGTCGAGTAATAGCTCATCGTCATGGACTGTGTTATTACGGCGCACAATAGTAGGGGCAGGAATTGTCATCTAAGCGACCTCGCGGCTGGTGGTTGAGAAGAGGTGTTGGCGGGTAGCCATTAGCGGTTGGATAAATTGCCCAAACTTCTCGATGCCGGTCACGAAGTCATCGAACGTCAGTAATACCCCTCCCGTACCCGGAACGGTAGCAACCTCATCAAGCATTGCTGCAATCTGCGTATAGGAGCCAACCAAAGTTCCCATATTGATATTGACGGCAGAGGTCGGATCCGCCATCTGACGCACATTAGTGGTCGCATCCGCGCGTTGATCTTGCCGCGTTTGGTCCGTTAGCCAGCTTAGCGCAGCGTCATCCGCCCCCGCTTTATAGTGCTCCCACTTTTCGCGGGCCAAGGCTTCGTCCTCTTCGGCAATAATCATAAATAACACAAAAGAAGGGACATCGCGCTGCGTATGCAGAGCAGCCTCTTTCATTCGTTGAGCCGTCTGACTGAAGGCACAAGGCGTGTTGACCCCTTTACCGAAACAGAAGTTATAGTCGGCATAGTGTGCAGAAAAATTCATACCCGCATCGCTTTGACCCGCACAAATAATTTCCACCTTAGCCTCAGGTTGCGGACTGACTCGACAATCATCCATCGTGAAGTATTGACCTTTACGATCACTGCGGCCAGTTGACCAAAGATCACGTAATACCGATACATACTCAGTCAAGTAGGCGTAGCGTTGGCTGAAATAGTCGTCACCCGGCCAGAGCCCCATTTGTGCATATTCCGGTTTTTGCCACCCGGTCACCACATTTACGCCAAAACGTCCTGGCGCGATAGAGTCGATAGTTGCTGCCATTCGGGCGACGATTGCTGGAGGCATCACTAGGGTTGCCGCCGTGGCATAAAGTTTTATCCTTTCTGTTACCGCCGCGAGCCCAGCCATCAGGGTAAAAGATTCGAGATTATGGTCCCAGAATTCGGTTTTACCACCGAATCCCCGTAGCTTAATCATCGATAATGCAAAATCGAAGTGGTAATGCTCAGCCCGTTGAACGATCGTTTTATTCAGATCAAAGGTTGGTTTATATTGCGGAGCGTTCTCAGAAATAAGCCAACCATTGTTGCCGATGGGTATAAAGACACCAATTTTCATCTTTGCCACCTCTTTCAAACTAGTCGATGGGGTGCGGAGTGTTAGGGAGACAGCGTCAGCAGTTCCGCAAAAGGAATTTGCAAGCAGAGTGCCAACTTTAAAAAAGCGTTATTGATGAGGCAGTTAATCCTTTATACTGCTAAGTGCTTGAGCAGATGGTCTAAAGTGGACCATTTGGTGCACAATCGTTGAACAGTAATGGGCAAGGGCGGTGCAGTCAGATAATCATCTAACCGAGGAGAGTGTTAGTGAGTGAAACTAAGGCCAGTTCTTCGCGACGTTCACGCGCCGCCAATCAAAAACGCCGAAACATTCTCTCTGCGGCATTATCCCTATTTTCACAATACGGGCTGCATGGCACCTCTCTAGAAAGAGTGGCGGAGAGTGCAGACGTTTCAAAAACGAATCTTCTTTACTATTTTCCATCGAAAGAAGCGCTATATGTCGCATTACTGGAAGATCTATTAGAAGTGTGGCTCGCCCCGTTAAAAGCTTTTACGCCGGAGCAGAACGCGATAGCCGCTATAGAGCACTATATTCTGCTTAAATTGACCGTATCGCGTGATCATCCGCAAGCATCGAAACTCTTCTGCTTAGAGATGTTACAAGGTGCGCCATTACTTACGCAAACCCTTAATACTGCCTTGAAACAGTTAATCGATGAGAAATCAGCGATTATTCGTGGCTGGATCGATGCGGGGCAGCTTGCCCCGATCGATCCGCTACATTTACTCTTTACTCTGTGGGCCACCACGCAGCATTACGCTGATTTTGGGGTGCAGGTCGCCGCCATTAGCGGTAAAACCCTCGAAGATCCCGTTTTTTTTCAACAAACCCACGATAATGTAACGAAGATCATCACGAAGGGAATTGCCCGTTAACTGGGTCGTTATACGCTTAAGCCAAACAGCTATGTTACGAGGGATAAGCGAACATTGAGAGGGTAGTTTAGCAAGCCGCCGATCCCTGACCGGCGGCGTAATCGGTCAGGGTTTACAGTCTGTAAATGGAGGCCTGCCAAGGTTGCAGATCCAATCGGCTTGCCCCCTCCTTGGCCGTATGCCCGGGGCCACTGTCTAATACAAGCTTATTGATTATAATTCCCTCTGGAAGCGAGTAGTTAAGTGGTTGCTCAGTGAAGTTGATAACAACAAGATAACGTTGATCGCCCTGTGTACGCGTATAGGCGAAAACCTTACCATTTGCAGGGTCAATATCTTTAAATTTGCCATAAATTAGGGCCGGCGTTTGACTACGCAAAACAATAAGCTGCCGATAATAGTTATAGACCGAGTCTGGATTGTGTTCCTGTGACGCGGCATTGATCTGCACATAGTCAGGATTGACCGCTAGCCATGGCTTGCCAGTAGTAAAGCCACCATTAGGCTTGCTATTCCATTGCATTGGTGTACGTGCGTTATCACGGCTTGTTTGACTGACATTTTGCAGATACTCCTGAGCGGGCACTTTCCCACTCACGACGAAATCTGTCCACTGTCCTCGTACCTCGACATCTTCATAGTCTTCGATACGCTTAAATGGATAATTAGTCATTCCGAGCTCATCACCTTGGTAGATAAATGGTGTGGCACGTTGAGTCATCATCATGGTCGCCAGCGCCTTGGCCGAGGCTTCCCGCCAAAGCGGGCTGTCGTTACCAAAGTGCGATACGGCACGCGGATTATCATGGTTACTTAAGAAGCTGGTGTTCCAGCCATCATCACCTGCTCCGTTATCAATTTTGGTATAGGTAGCCTTAAGCTGTTGCAGTGTCCAGTCGGTCTTACGCCAGCCATCACGATCCAGTCGTACCAGATCAAAATTAAACAGCATGTTCAGTTCATGATGCTGCGGATCGGTGAATTTCTTCGCCTGTTCAGGCGTCACTCCAAACGCCTCGCCCACGGTCATCGTGTCATAATGAGAGAGGACTTCCCGATTCATTTCCTGCAGATATTGATGGATGTGAGGTCCGTTGGCAAAAACATACTCGGGATGCGCCAGAGTAGAGGGAGATAGATCCGCAAGCCCTGGCTGTTTGGAAATGAAAGGAATTACGTCCATGCGAAAGCCTGATACGCCTTTATCTAGCCAGAAGCGCATAATGTCATACACATCCCTGCGCACCTTCGGGTTATCCCAGTTAAGGTCCGGCTGTTTGCTGGCAAAATAATGCAAATAGTATTGGCCGGTTTGCGCATCCAGCTTCCAGGCAGAACCACCAAAGAATGACGGATAGTTATTTGGCGGTTTTCCATTGTGACCATCGCGCCAGATATAAAAATCGCGGTACGGATTGTCTTTTGATTTACGGCTTTCTACAAACCACTGATTCTCATCACTCGTATGATTGACTACGAGATCGATAATCAACCGAATATGACGTTTTTTCATTTCTGCCATCATGCGATCGAAGTCTGACATTGTACCGAACTCTTTCATCACCTTTCGGTAGTCCCGAATATCATATCCGTTATCGGCATTAGGGGAATCAAAATGTGGACTTAGCCAGATAACATTAACGCCCAGCGTTTTCAGGTAATCAAGTTTTTCGATAATACCATTCAGATCGCCAATACCATCGCCGTTGCTATCGTTGAACGAACGTGGGTACACCTGGTAGACCACTGCCTCTTTCCACCATTTATTCTCATCCGCCACTGACTGAGTAGCTGTGATTTTTGGCGTTATTATTTCCGTTTCAGAGGCAATTGTCTGATGACTGAGTAATAGCGCCATTAGTGTGGCAGATAAACAACCTACACGTAATAATACCTTTTTCTTGATTAACTCATTCATTTTGCTCTCTCTTAAATAGCGCTTAAGTGCAGGATACCGCAGCAAATGGCCGGCTAAACTGAGGTTTTCTTCGCGCCTTAATCTCACCTAAGTTGATGAAGGGCGAATAAATGTCTTTACACGAAGATAATCGCAATCCTTTTTGAACACGCTGGTCGAATATAAATTTTGAGAGCAATATCTAAAAAAAAACGACTGAAGATTTGTACTAAAACCGCTTTAGCGGTATTGAGGTGCCGGATGAGGTATCTATCAAGTGAACCTTACACAACGCTATTAGGCTGAGAGAAGGATACTTTCACAGCCCTCTCTTAGTACTGTGACAAAGTTCTCCGGCGCATCAACGGTTAAGCCGTAAAGCTAGTAACGGTGCGGAAAGTTAGCTAGGCTTCTATTAATATTATTGAAATCGTTAAGGAGTCACTATGTCCACTGCAGCACAGACCTATCAGGGGTGGCAGCTTAGTCAACGACCAAGTGGCGAGCCCACTGAGCAGTGTTTTACCTGGGTCACCGGTGAACGCCCTACACCGAAGCAGGGGGAGCTATTGCTACAAACGGAGTATCTTTCACTCGATCCTTATATGCGCGGTAGGATGGATGACAGTGAATCTTACGCACCGCCGGTACAGCTTGGCGATGTCATGGTAGGCGGCACCGTGTCCCGCGTTGTGCAATCTACGGTGGAAGGTTTTGAAGAGGGCGATTGGGTAGTATCCCAAGGTGGCTGGCAAAACTATTCCCTCGCTACACCGCAAGAGGTGGTGAAACTCAATCGCGCAATGGCGCATCCTTCCTATGCTTTAGGCATTCTGGGAATGCCCGGCTTCACGGCCTATATGGGCCTCACTGATATTGGTAAACCTCAACCTGGTGAAACCTTAGTGGTCGCGGCAGCAACCGGTCCTGTGGGCGCAACGGTGGGGCAACTGGCAAAACGCTTCGGTTGCTATGTGGTCGGCGTTGCGGGGGGAGCGGATAAGTGCCGCCATGCGGTAGAAGTGTTAGGCTTTGACCACTGTCTCGATCACCATGCCGAGGACTTCGAGCAACAATTAGCCTCAGCTTGTCCTAAAGGGATCGATATCTACTTCGAGAATGTCGGTGGCAAAGTATTCGAAGCGGTATTTCCACGCTTAAATCCGCGCGCGCGCGTACCCGTCTGCGGGGCGGTTTCGTATTACAATCATGCAGAACAGCCTGCAGGGCCTGATAAAACACCCTTTATTCTCACGCAACTTATTAAAAAGCGTATTCTGCTACAAGGGTTTATTATTTTTGCCGACTATGCAGATCACTATGCGGATTTCTTGGCGACTATGACCCCTTGGGTAGAAAGTGGTGACATCCATTATCGCGAGCAAATGATAGAAGGGCTTGAGCACGCGCCAGCGGCGCTGAACAAGGTGTTACGCGGGGAAAACTTCGGTAAAGTCGTGATTAAGGTTCAATAAATACTCGGTACCTCAACCCAAACCGTTGCGATATTTTTTCGCAACGGCCCTTAAATAGAGCCCCACTCTTATTTCGCTTAGCAATTCAATGCGTCAACCCTTAATAAAAACTTTATACACAGTATTTTGAAGTGATTACGAATTAAATGTTGATGAAATGAGAGGTACCGATCCTATTCAGAATATAAGTTGCGATATAATTCTCAATTGCTAAGTATTTTAATAAACTTTCTTGGGTATACCAATTATAATACTGCGGACAACATGCATTGTAATACATGGGCCTGTCAAATTAATCATTTCGACAGTTACCATTAATTAAACATTTAAGATGGCATGGAGATAATACTGGAAATTTTTGACTACAACACTTTACATTTAGGAAGTCAAATCGGTTATGTTCAGCCACATCGCTGAGCACTGCTATGCGGGGATATGCATAACAGTAACTACCGTAATAGTTTTTTATTTAATAAAAAATAGGGAGATATAGGTTATGAATAAATTTATTGTTGGTGGATGGAGTCAGTCACTGTCTAATAAACCCCTTAAAGAATTCGATATCATGATGTATGGCATGGTAACAAATCTAGACGGATTAACGACGGGGACGTTAGCCAACCCAGGATGGAGTCCAGAAAAGCAGGAAAAACCTGACAGCGACCCCGGTTTCAAGGGAAAAACACTTTGGGTTTATGGTGGAGGTGGCTGCTCCCCTGAAGGAAAACCTTCAAATCTGGATGAAGTTGTGCGAATTGCAGAAGCCACTAAAAATAGAGGCTGGGAGGGTGTAGATTTTGATGATGAGTGCAATATGAATACCGAACTTGTCATTGAAGCAATGAAAAAACTAAAAAAATACCAGAAAGAAACCAGCTTTGGATTTATTGCAGGATACACTTATAATCATCCTACTACAGATAACGGTAAAAAACTAAAGGAAAAGGTTAATAATATTATTCAGTCAGGCCAGTGTGACCGATTTATTCATTACTGCTATGCAACATCAATGTGGAGTGATAGTGATATTATCGGTAACGTTATTCCTGCCCTAAAAAAGACAATTGCCCTCGGTGCTGAAAGTAAGAAATGTATTTTGGCCGTCACAACAAAAGGGATGACGGACTTGAATCTAAATTACTTTATCGATCAGGTGCTCGATTTCAATCTTGGCGGGTTGTTTATATGGGGATACGAAGAGTTAAAAGAAGAGCATTATAAAATAATTAAAGATAGGCTGCGGAAATAGATTTTCCATGTAGAAAATAAGTGACCGTTTCGGCGGTCACCATAATATCAATATAGTAGCGTGAAGCGTTTTTACTACTCAATAAAACCTAGTTCGAACTGTGCCCCACCGGCCAGTGACATCAATCGCGGATCTTCAGGATAAGAAGCGAGTAGAGGCAAAAATACGCTTTCTCCAATAATACTACGACTTTTGGAATCTGCTGGGCGTAATCCCCATAGATTTTGATACGTCATCGGTACATTCTGTCCGTTTATTATCGTATTACCGATATACAGCATGATATGACCCTGTATGTGTACGAGCGTAGTGAATGGCTTACCGTGCTCGGTGAGATAACGAAGCCGTGCGTGGGTATTCTCTTTACTAAGGTCGACTACACGAGCGGCGGTCCGTACCTGTGCGGCTGAGTTTCTGGGAAGAAAAATTCCAAAAGGCATCATAAGACTGCGTATTTCAGCAGAGCAGTCATTATAGAAATTGTAGTTCCCCCAGCCGTATGGCTTACCGGCCATTGACTTCATTAATATAGCCATATTTGCGGGCGTCATCTTCCAGGGCAGTCTGACAAACACGTCTCTCTGCAGTGTCACCTGACGAATGTACGCGTGCCCATCGGTTTTACGCACCGGTAAGCTGACGTTAAATAAGCCGGACTGACCATTCTTGAATGGCAGGAGGGTACCGGGACGCGCAGTAAAATAATAATGTCTTCCTGCATTAACAGTGACCGGTTCTTTAATGAATGCACCTACATTTTTATCTACTAGTGCCAGCCACTGGGCAACGAACTGCTTATCTACCTCTGCGATATCTTCACTGTGCACCCACCCGATAACGGTGGGAGATAAAACGTATTTCCAGCGGCTATCTCGGCTAACCGACATTACGTAGACGGGAGTCGCGGGGCGGATGGCTGAGACCTGAAGATTATCGAAGGGGTAACCCTGTCCAGCCTTGCGGGGATCACTATATGCCGGATCGATGGTCGGAAGGGCCCTGACGAGGGTTTCCCTAACGGTAATAGCCCGCCTAGATGGCTGATAAGTAGGGACAATATCAGTCATCGCGTTATTCCTTATCGACTGTTTCCAACTATCTGGGTGTATTCTGAAGTTTTCGCCCCAAGAAATAATTGTCTTTCCTAGATAGGCCTTAATGCTAGCATCGCGGTCAGCTTCAGCGCTTCTGCCTAGAACTGATGAAATATAGGAAGGATTCCAGGGGGATTTCTCATTCGGACCCATGCCAAAATAGTGGGATTTCAGATCCGATAAATGACGCAGTTGTGCAGCGCTAGTCATAACAGGTACGGCACTATTGGATCCAGGAGGGATCCATTTGTCTACAGACTGAGGATAATTTGTTAGCGGGAACACCGATTTAGTTGGGTCGATATTCCCTGCCCGTGTAGGGGAGGCTAACGCTACGCTCGTCAATTCCGGACCTGATGCCGTCGTGCGGCATGCCGATAAGAGTAGGGGGATGATCAGGCTTAACGGAGATATCTTTTCCAGTAACTGAACTCTTTTCATAGGGTACTCCTGTAATAGTCTGGTTACTCAGCCCTGAGTACGACAATGCCCGGTTTAGTCCGTACGTATTCTAAAAACGGTGAATCGATTACTTTTCTGTTTACTGCTAACGAGGAGGCATTCCTAAACCATATCTGTCCATCGTGGCGCACTAAAATCCCCACATGCGAAACATCCAGACCTTCAAGCGGAGAGTAGATGCCGATATAATCTCCTGTTTTAAGGCGTTCAAGTACTTGCTGACTTACGCTTTTTCCGGGAATGTAATTAATTTTACGAGGATGTATCCCCAGCCTTGGGATATATTCCCCCCCGTCCGGTTTACGGTTAAGCTGTTTATTCGCTACGCTATAGTCGGAACTGATATCAGGAGTGACGTCCCGGGCGTTGTAGGGTAGCGCACTAAACCAATCGGAAAAGAAGTGTCGGCGACTCAGATAGTCAACGTTTCCCCCTACATAACGAACCTCCGTTAGATTGTTGAGGAACGATATCTGGTCATCACTGCGGGTAAGCGCCTCAACGTAATCTATTAAGGTAAAACAGTCCAAGCCGTTGAAATCCGCGACGAGCGCTTCGGGTGTATCAGGCCCGCCGATAAGCGTATTCGCTTGATAAGGTGTATCAAGAAAAGTAGATGATACGTGGCCAACAACTTCCCCGTGTAGTTGTTGTGAATGAGGAATAACTACTGTATCAATTATTAGATTTACTTTTTCTGCCGTAACACTATCCATGATCGTCTGATATTTTACCGGGTCAGAGGCGGAACAGGTCGTCAAATAACCAGACATACATAAAATCGTCCATAATTTTATTTTCATCATCATCTTCCTTTAAATGTAAAAATCCCGCCTGTACCTTTAAGGAATATGATGATAATAGAAACAAAAAAACACTATCGGTTGATTCCTGGTTGAAAAATAAGACGCTGGATAATGCGGAATGTGAAGGTCATCACGCGATATCACCCTCTGAATGATCGAGAATTGTCGAGTAGTAGCCGTTTGATTCGTGGTACTAAATTTTAGGTAACTATCGGAATTTTCAATAATTATTATGTATAAATCCTAGGTTTGCTACCTGTATTCTCGCGTAATTAACGAAAATAGTGGTGCAGTAGAAGAAGCAATTACTCGTTCGGTTAATAGCTTGTAAGCGAATTTAAGGATACAAGGTGTGTTTATTCCGGTGACTTTAGGGATAAAAAAGATACCAATATATTTTGAACATTTTGTGCCTTATGCGGTCAATGAGATAATTAGAATATTAAAATTATAAATGTTATTGGCTGATAGTATAAAAATGTCTATATTAAAAAAATTAACATTTAGTTTTTACGATTATCACGCGCAGCCTTTGGTTGCTAAAACGATTAAAACTGTTGTGTTACATATTCCCGACCAGATCGGTGACGCTATGGCGACTTATCCCCTGATTCGTTCGCTTGAAAAACAGCAGATTACTCATCTCATTATCATCGCTTCTACCCTTAAACATCACGAGTTCGCAGCATTAACTCTCGCAAATACTCGTTTAACGGTGATATTACAGCCAAAGTAGAAAGAGGCTGTTTTCTTTATTAAAAACTAGCGCAGATAAAGGTCCGATCTATCTGCATATTGCATGGTCGTACGATAATCAAGGTAGAGAGGAGCAGGCTCTCGATTTTTATCAGCAAGCGCGCCGATGATGAGTTCGACGCGGCGTTCGGCTTGGCCTGCACGGTTCGCTGTTTAGGACGATATGCTGAGGCGGCAAGACACTTCGAACGATTATTGAGTCGTTATCTAGCGCGTAGCGAAATCATTCCTTTCTATGCACTATGCGCCATAAACTCACAGGATACGGTTCTGGCAAGCCGCTTACTGATGGAACGAGTAATCACGCAACCGCCTACTCAAGCGATCGCCGCTTATCAATCGACGCTAGCAGGATATTGGCAGGACCCGTCCTACGCGACAAAGAGAGAAGGCTATTAACAGTTCTCAGCTGTAAAAATCGTGAAGGGCACTTCACCCTCTTGATAAGCATCCGGTACCTGCTGTTCCTCAAGGTAGTTGATTATTAATTTTAATGCTATGTCTGCATGACGATATGCATTCTGGTCAATGACAAAAGACAATTGGTCAGCTTTCAACAGTTGTGAAGTAAAAGGATATAATTCATGTGTAAGGTAGGCGCATCTGCCTAATAACTGATAACGAGAAAGTAATCGGCTTACCTCAGCATTTACGTCCCCAGTATTATAAAGACCCGCCAACTGCGGCAGGGTTGAAAGGGCGTTATCAAGAAGTCGGCTCAATCGTTCGCGTTGATCTTCGCCAGCCAGAATCGCTCTTATCGTGATATGGGGTCCTCGCTGCAGTAGTGCAGATTTAAAACCCGCGATACGTTGTTGGTGAGCGGTATATTCATGCCGCCCCGTAACCAGTAAAACGTCCCCTTGTCCTGGAACAATCTTGGACATTAATAATCCTGCAGTGCGTCCAGCTTGATATTGATTGATACCCACATGACAGAGTCGTTTCGCTTGGCTTAAATCTGAGGCAACGGTAATAACCGGTATGCCGCTCAACTGACACGCATCTATTGCCGCAATAATTTCCGGGTTGTCTTGCGCAAAAACGATAATTCCGTCGCGACTCGTTCTACAACGACTAATATGCTGGGCGACTTTCTCAGGATAAGCTTCAGATAACAGTGTTCGATGTAAAGTAATACCTTGATAGCCTATTAAGTCAGCCACTTTACGGAAATCTTCAGCGAGCTTTTGGAAAAAGTAGGTATCGTTAGAGCTTAATATAACCTCAATTTGCCAAGGCTGCCGATAGCTATCGGGTAAAATACGCCTTAATCCGGCTAATTTTGCTGCCTGCAAGACTCTCATTGTTGTATGGGGAGAAACACCGCCTCGTTCGTTTAATACTCTATCTACTGTCGCGACGCCTACACCAGCCATAGCAGCAATTTTGTCTAACGTCACTTTTTTCATCGTCTACTCAACCCGTTATATCCCTAACCTAAGTTAATTCGCCTAACTCTATGCTCATTATGTCGGAGCGAGTAGGTTAAAGGAAAGTGTTAATACCAAGATTAGTAAATGTTGTCTTTTATTTAAATTTGATGGAAAACCCTCAACGATCTTGTTTTTCGTCTCGATAAAAACCACTACTATCGCCAGGATCACCCCGATATACCGCTATTTCCCTTCTAACAAGTGAACACTACTGCGTGATAAGCAGGTTGAGTTGTTAGGGTATAACTACAGGGGTGGGCAATTTGAACAGACTTGTGTGATTTTAATGTGTGGCAGGTGAGAAACCTATGAAACGAAGAGATTTTTTATCTTCTCTCGCCGTACTTGGGGCAAGTGCGCCCTTAGTCAATGCGAAAGAAGTATCGAATGGCCAGCCTTGGCAGCCGGGTGCCATTAGCACTCCACCAAGTCCTCCTCGACAGGGTGGTCGGCAGTATCTCACTCAACATGAATTTGATACCGTCGCGGTTATAGCTGAGCGTTTTATCCCGCATGATGAAATGAGTATCAGTGGCAAAGAAGCTGGCTGTGCAACTTTTATCGATCGTCAACTCGCTGGCGACTTCGGACAAGCAACCGCGTTATACCGCTTAGGGCGATTTGTACAAGGTACCCCTGAGCAGGGACCTCAATTTATGCACACTCCCGCTGAACGATATCGAATTGGGTTGGCAGCTTTGGATAAAGCAACTCAGCAACGCTACCAATCTAATTTTATCTCCCTCACAGCAGATCAGCAAAATTCGGTCTTACAGGCAATGGAAGCCAATAACTTTCCTTTAGGCTCTGGGATCGATACTAAGGCGTTCTTTGAACTACTACTCCAAAATGTCCGTGAAGGTTTTCTATCCGATCCCCTTTATGGCGGCAACAAAGATATGGCCAGTTGGAAGATGATTGGTTTTCCGGGTGCGCGTTACGACTTTCGCGACCTACTCGATAAGAAAGGGCAAAAACTTAATATTATACCCACCAGTCTAATCGATAACTCGCTTTAACCATATCTTTAACTGACCTTAAGAAGAGTCCAATATGAAAAATAGTCGTCCCAAGGCTGACGTTGCCATCGTCGGCTTAGGCTGGTGCGGTTCCTTAATTGCTGAAGAGCTTACTCGTGCAGGCTTAAACGTTGTTGCTATCGAGCGCGGACCTTGGTTTGAAACTGCTACTGATTTTCCACCGTCGGTAGATACCGATGAATTACGCTGGGATACTCGCCGCAGTATGTTACTTCCCCCCGCCGTTGAAACTACCACATTCCGTAATAATCTTCAGCAAAAAGCCTTACCTAGCCGTGAATGGAACTTGAATGAGCTTGGCTACAATGTCGGCGGTTCAGGTACCCACTGGGCAGGTATGGCATGGCGCTTTACGCCGTTCGATCTCCAACCCTATACCCAAACTGTTCAACGTTATGGTAAAGAGAAAATCAAGCCCGGCATGATCCTGCAAGACTGGGGCGTGACCTATGAAGAACTTGAACCTTTTTACGATCGCTTTGAGAAAATCGCCGGCGTATCTGGGAAAGCAGGGCGTTTGAATGGAAAAACGATTGAGGGGGGTAATCCGTTCGAGGGGAATCGTTCTAGCGAATACCCACTTCCACCATTAGAAGGAATGCGTTTAACTGATATTTTTAGAGATGCCGCTAAATCATTAGGGCAGCATCCTTTTATGGTACCGGCAGGACAAGCTTCTCGAGCCTATGTTAACCCGCTTGGAGTGAGAATGGGCCCTTGTACCTACTGTGGTTACTGCCTTTACTACGGCTGCGGCAATTTCTCGAAATCTAGTCCTAATGCCTGCGTAATACCAGCCTTAATGCAGAGGGAGAATTTTACCGTCTTGACCGATTCAGCCGTAGTAAGAGTTAACAAAGCGCAGGACGGCAAAACGGTGACGGGTGTCTCTTATATCGACAAAAATAAACAAGAGTGGGAGCAACCTGCTGACATAGTGATCCTCTCCGCTTTTCAAATGCAAAACGTACGTTTGTTACTGCTATCTAAAATTGGTCGTCCTTATGATCCCATTACTAAGGCTGGGGTTGTCGGGCGAGCCTATAGTTTCCAAACAGTCTCCGGTGCAAGCCTATTTTTCGAAAATGAATACCTGAACCAATTCATTGGAGCAGGGGCCTTATCGCAACAAGTCGACGACTTCAATGGCGATAATTTTGATCATAGCGATCTCGATTTTATTGGTGGGGCCGGGATCTTAGTCGTGGCACGTGGTGCAAGGCCTATTGGTAATGCGGATGCGCTCCCTCCAGGTAGCCCGCGTTGGGGTAAGGGTTGGAAACAGGCTTACACACACGCTTTTCAAAATGGCACCTTTATTTTCGGCCAAGGTACCAGCTATTCTCATGAAGACTATTATCTCGATTTAGATCCAGAATACACTGATCATTACGGTGACCCTTTACTGCGAGTAACCTTTGATTACCATGAGAATGACCGTAACTCAGCAAAATTCATCGAACAAAAAAGTGTTGAATTAGGTAAAGCAATGGGCGCTAAAATCGTGATAGGTACTAATTCTGCCTCGGGACATTACTCTCCCTACAATTTTGCCAGTGATCATACTATCGGCGGCGCCGTTATGGGAGAAGATCCTGCGACCAGCGTGTTGAATCGCTATCAACAAGCTTGGGATGCTCATAATCTCTTCGTATTAGGTGCTTCTTCATTTCCAAATAATGCTGGCTATAACCCAACAGGCACCATCGGTGCGCTGAGTCTATGGACCGCGAAAGCGATCCTTGAACAGTATCTCAAAAATCCTGGCCCTTTGGTGAAGGTGTAAGATGAAAATTACAGCGATTGTGGGGAGTTTGGTTATTCTAGGCGTAGCCATCGGCGGAACGCTCTTATATATCAATGGAAATACCCATGCAGATAATGTTGCCGATTCAATGATCCCACTCTACCAACAAACAAAAGAGAGTGATCCCGCGGCGATAGAGCGAGGACGCTATGTTGCAATAGCGGGGGATTGTGTCGCCTGTCACACCGCACCGGAGAGTCGTGACGCCTTTTCTGGTGGCTATGCGATCAAGACACCTTTCGGGGGGATTTATACCAGTAATATCACTCCCGATAGAGAGACCGGCATTGGCGATTGGACTGAGCGAGATTTCTACCGCGCAGTACGTCACGGTAAAGGAATTAATGGAGAAAATCTGTATCCTGCTATGCCTTACAACGCTTATGTTCAGGTTAGTGATCAGGATATGCACGACCTCTGGTTATATATGCGTACCGTTAAACCTGTCCGTAACCATGTTCCCGAAACACAACTTCCTTTCCCTTACAATATTCGTTTGGCCATGATGGGGTGGAACTTGTTATTTTTTAATAATAAAGGCTTCGAGGCTGATCCCACACGTTCAGTACAATGGAATCGCGGTGCGTATCTCGTTCGGGGGTTAGAGCACTGTGCCTCTTGCCATACGCCGAAGAATGTATTGGGGGGGGATAGTCGACAAACCTTGCAGGGGGGTAATATTGGAGACTGGTTTGCACCCGATATTACGCGTAATGACTATACAGGAATTGGCGGCTGGACACCTGAGCAGATTGTGCAATACCTGAAAGAGGGAAGTAACCACGTTGCCGTAGCATCGGGGCCAATGGCTGAAGCGGTTACGAACTCGACTCAGCATCTTACGGACAACGATCTACAGGCTATTGCAGACTATTTACATTCTCATCCGGGCTCTGAAACACATCGACCGCAAGCCATTGTCGGTGGGGAAATGATGCGCCAAGGTGAGCAGGTGTATTCTGTAAACTGTACCGCATGTCATAATAGTGATGGGAAAGGGATTCCACATTTGGCGGCGAGTTTAGCGGATAATCCGGCCATCATCGCTGCTGATCCAACATCAATACTCACAACGATTCTCCAAGGCGGACGCGGGGCGGTTACCCACGCGAATCCAACTAGTGGAGCCATGCCGACTTTTGCTTGGAAATTATCCGATCAACAAGCAGCAGCTGTAGCAACTTATATCCGTAATAGTTGGGGAAATGCTGCAGCGCCCGTTACAGCGAAAGAAGTTAGTGTAAGAAGAGAGGTACTCAAGCTTCCTCCACAAATGCCCTCGCATTAATCTCTCGTTATCTTACTACAATCAGCAGCACTGATAGTCGTTATCAGTAATGCTGATTGTTCTTTTCTCTCACAGTTTGACATCCTTTTGTTATCCGATATCACCCCTTGAGAGATAACTACGATGCAAAATGCAATCCATTGGCCGAACGAATTCTTACCTGGCTTTAGCGATAATTTCTGTTCCAATGAGCTAATTGTTGCAGGGCTTAGCGCAGCAGATGTCTGGCCGTTGTTGATTACTCCTTCATTATGGCCTAGTTACTATACCAACGCTGAAAACCCAGGTTTTCACGATACGGCGAGTAAAACGTTGTATTCAGATTGCCGTTTTTATTTCAACACTTTTGGTTTTTATGTCGAATCGCAGGTTACCGAATATGTTGCACCGAGTTTCGGAGTAGCGGGGCGACTATCGTGGCATGGATGGGTTGGAGAAGAAGGGAGTGCGGATCGTCTAGACGTGTTGCATGCCTGGCTGGTGGAAGACCTGAGCCAAGGACGTGTAAGGATTCTCACTCAAGAAACGCAAAATGGTGCGCCAGCCAAAGAATTGGCGACGGCCATACCGAATCCGATGATCAACGGTCACCAAGACTGGCTGGTGGGATTAGTGAAAATGGCGAGAGACAAGGCCTTATTCTCGCACTGAGATCGTCGTAACTCGACAAATTTGGTCACTGCCCTTAGCCTTAGTCGATAAGTTTTCTACAGGACCAGTGACCGTGATGAAAAATGAACTGCACAGTTTAGATCTGAATCTGCTTAAAGCACTTGCTGCGCTGCTTGAAGAACGTAATGTAACCCGCGCAGCGCATCGACTTGCTATTAGCCAGCCAGCGGTCAGTGGCATGTTGTCAAAACTACGCGAGTATTTTAGTGACCCTCTGTTTGTTCGAACATCTGACGGTATGATGCCGACCGCAAGGGCAGAGGAGTTAGCAGGCCCAGTCACACAAATTCTGCGGGATATCACGCAATTATTAACACCGCCGAACTTCGATCCTTACAGTGCCACGCTTACCTTCACACTTGCTGCCACAGACTATGCGCTCAGCGCGATACTTGTCCCATTGATTGCAGTACTGAAATCACGTGCGCCCGGTATTGACCTTGCGGTACGGCCGGCTATTGATGATAAGGTGTCACAACAGCTCGCGCGAGGAGAGGTTGACCTCGCCTTTCTAACTCCCGAAACGACCGCTGAGGGATTACATAGTCGGAGCCTTTATCAAGAAGATTATGTTTGTGTCGCAGACCGCTCACATCCTGCTGCACAACGCTCATTGATGACGCTTGAACAATTTTGTCACTATGAGCACGTTTTAGTCTCTACCGAAGGGAAGTTTCGCGGTCCAACAGACGAAAAACTTGCCGAAATGAATCTACAGCGCCGTGTAGGAATTTCCGTAAATAGCTTTTATGCCGTCCCTGAGATATTGCGTCTGACTGATATGATTGCCGTACTTCCCAGACGTTTAGTCGCAGCTAACTGCGATTTAGTCATTATCCCGATGCCGCTAACTGTACCGGGATTTACTAAAAGTATGGCATGGCACGGCCGTCGCCATCAGGATCCTGCGCATCGTTGGTTACGGTCTTTGTGCAGTGAGGTTAGCCTACAGGGTGACATTACTTCCCCGCAATGATAAAATATCAATTCAAAAAGCTATTCACAATTCTATTCATAAAAGGGTCTGCTGATGGTGAACCGCACGGAATCTATACGTTTACAACTGCAAAAGTCACCGATGACAGCAAGGCAACTTATTGAAAGAATTGAAGTTAGTCAGCCAACGCTGTCGCGCGCACTCAAAAGTATGGAAAGCGATATTATTAAAATAGGTGCGGGACCATCTATTCATTATGTACTGAAACACCCACATCGCGGTTTCCTTGATGCGCCGATATATCGGATATCTCAGGTGGGTAAAATTAAACTATTGGGCATTCTGGTTCCGGTCTATCCCCAGGGCTTTGTGATGTGTCAGACAGATGGCGTCGTCCACCATAGTGATGGCTTACCTTGGTGGCTTTTTGATATGCGACCCCAGGGCTACCTTGGCCGAGCATTTGCGAGTGCCTTTTCATTGGAACTCGGTATTTCATCGAATCCGGAAGATTGGCAAGACGACGATGTTATCAGAGCCTTATTAGCTCACGGACATGATAGCGTTGGCAACATACTGATTGGCGAAAAGGCGAAAGAGCAATTTTTAGCAATGCCAACCCCGATGCCAATAGATCGCGTTCAGTATTATCCGCAGCTCGCGTTATCCTCTAGTTTAGGCGAAGTTCCTGGTTCATCGGCAGGAGGGGAACAACCTAAATTTTGTACGTTCAGCACCCGTGGCCATGTTCTCGTCAAGTTCACTGCGCGCGAAGATAACCCGATCAGTGAACGTTGGCGTGATTTACTCTTAGCAGAGCATTTGGCTTTACAAGTGCTAGGCGTTGACACAGAGGTCATTGATTTAGGCAACCAACGTTTCCTAGAAATTCCGCGTTTTGACCGTCAAGATTCATTAGGTCGGATTGGTATTTTTTCGCTACGCGCTGTCGAGGCAGAATTTATCGGTAAAGCCCGAGAACCTTGGCCAAGCCTAGTAAAATTGCTCGCCGCTGAGCAGCATGTTGTCCCTGAAGCGGTACAAGAGGCAGCAATCTTGTGGGGGTTCGGCGTATTGATCGGTAATACCGATATGCATCATGGTAATTTATCCTTTATTAGTGATCAGGGCCGGCCTTATCAGTTAGCGCCGGCCTACGATATGCTACCGATGGGCTTTGCACCAAAATCTGGTGGCGAAAGGGTAAATACCTTACGCCCGGCAGTGATACTTGATGTTATTGATGAACAGTGCTGGCATCGAGCACTGGAGATGGCTGAAGAATTTTATCGACTCGCGCGTACCTCTAACAAATTTTCGGCAAGTTTTGAGCCTTGTCTCGATGCGTTAAATGCGCATTTGGCTGATGCTCGCCAACGTATTGAGCGATTGGGGTAAAGAGGCGGTTGTAGCGAAGGCCAACCATAAAGTCCTAAGTGATTTGGATAATCTAAATTCTACAATTTTACTCTCCGTTATCAATTGAGCTTTAAACACCTTAGGGTAGGTGAGTTAACTATAATGAAAACATTCCGCAGTAAAGTTAAGAGAAGTGGTCTGGCGAGGCTAAAATAATACCGTTAGCATCTCATATATCTAATTTAACATAATATACATTATGCGCACCTAGATAGCGGAGATTCAAAATTAGTCATCCGGCGTGTGCAATCATACAACCAGCGTCCCGACTTGGCAGATTTAATAAGCATATCGATGGTGAACTCTGGTAACTGGGGAATGTTTCTTTTACTGAACGGATTGAGCAGATCCTTCAGTGGTAGTTCTGGAGGATAGTATGTTGCTATTGAAAAGTTTCCCCTAGCAACATTAAATTTAGAAAAAAATCATCCATAAGTACCACTGCTTCATCATCTTCAAGACCTAGATCTGAATCCAAATCTGTTGTCGGTACCAGTTTTTTTCTTAAAAAGATAAATACCGTCATAACTACTCACCAGTTCATAAATTCTCAGTTCAATTGTCTTATCTACCATATTTTGTCACTCCCTCTAGCAATACGGTTATAATCGATGAGTGTACGATATGATATCTGCGATACATCAGAAGCCATAATGACCCAACCTAATACAGGTATCGCTCGCCCGGTAAAAGCGCTAATTTTTGCAACCATTTTTATTTTTAATGTCGATGGCGGATATCCACCTATCACAGAGGGTAATCGAATTCCATAGGGAAATTTAGCAGTACCCAAGATTTTACGAGAGCCATGGGATGCTAATGAAGTACCCTCAATGGCATCACGTGGTTTTACTCGTGTCGGTAAGATATTCAATCCAGCCACGATAGCAGCTGGCTGGCGGTCAGATTCAAACGGCCCGCGTAGAAATACGTGTTATTACGTTCCTCGACTGTATCCATACAGTAATCTCCTGATTAAAAATTCCTTTTAAAACCCAACTACTCTGTCAAATGGAGAAAATAGTTCTATGATGTAAATCAGTCATACAACTAATGTCTAGAGCAGACTTGCTTTATCAAGTATCCCTTAAGAGGCAAACTAAACTTTTTGTAAGAGGTATAGATCGGTCGTCACACCGCAATTTTTTCAGGTAGTCTCATTTTCTTCTATTATTATTCAATAAGACCCCCCTACTTTCTCGACTATTATCGTTGTTAAAACGAGACCTTAGTGAGAACTAAAGCTGCGATAGCAATGGTGGTTTCACTTATTATTACTCGGAGAAGTTATGAGCAAGATTACACAATACTCTACTATCGGCGCCCTAATGTCTGGTCACTTCGCGGGGGATTTTTCTCTGCAAAACCGCCATAGCGCTGACCTGTTTGGTTTGGGCTGCTCCTGCGGAATTAGCGGCGAACTTACCGTATTAAATGGGAGGTTTTGGGAAGCTACGGCTGGTGAATCAGTACATCAACTTACCGATAGCAACCTTCCTTTTCTACAGGTCACTGACTTCGTGCCGGAAAACTCGTTTGAGACGACAGACATAAACAATGAAAACCTCGCACAACGTCTAACCGAGCAGTTAGCGATCAGTAATATTTTCTTAGCGGTAAATGTAAAGAGTCGCTTCGAACAGATGGTTATTCGTCGTCCGCAACGTGATGAGTCGCAAACCCGCACAATTGAAGAGATGTCGGAGGCTCAACAAGTCGATAAGCATAAGGGAATCGCTGGCCAACTGATCGGTTTTTGGACACCAGAATTATTTGGACGAATCTCTGTGCCCGGTTTTCATTTCCACTTTCTGAGTGACGACCATAAGATTAGCGGCCACGTACTGTCTTTCAGCGCGGCTAAAGCAGTCGTCGCTTACCAAGTCAAACAGACTATTGAAATCAGTAATCCAACTAGCGAAGCCTATACCGCGCTTAAGATTGATGTCGCAAAATTAGACGAGCTAATCAGCCACGTGGAAAAATAGACGACTGGGCATCTACCGATGCCCAGTCCTAAGATTAAGCGAGTAGCCCGCCATCAACCGGCATCGCAATACCGGTAATATAGCCAGCCTTCTCACTTACCAAGAATCCTACTGCATTAGCAATATCATCGACTTGGCCATAAGCGCCTGTCGCGACAAAGCTGCTCAAGTATTTGGCATCTTCGGTATCAGCAGGATTTAGATCAGTGTCGATCGGTCCGGGTTCCAGTACGTTAATGGTAATCCCTTTTTGCCCGAGATCACGGGCCACCCCTTGTGCGAATCCCCGTAGCCCTGCTTTCGTCGCTGCATAGACAGATAGGCCACCAAACGGAACGCGTCCTGCGAACGCGGAGCCCATTAACACAATTCGGCCGCCCTCACCCATCACTTTTGCTGCTTCGCTGGTTTCGATCATCATTCCACGCAAGTTAAGGTTAAGTACCGCGTTAATATCATCGCTGGTTACTTCAGTAATAGGCTTATGATTACCGATCCCCGCATTGCATACCAAAGCATCGAGACGGCCTAACTGTTTTACCGTCTCTTTAATCACTAATTGGTTACCTTCAACCGTTGAACCGTCAGCTTGAATGAGTACAACCTTACGACCTAAGGCTGTGATTTGCTCAGCCACTTCGTCGGCTTTAGTCTTGTTACGCGCGAAGGAGATAGCAATATCGAATCCTTGCTCGGCCAATTGACGGGCAATGGCGGCACCAATTCCGCGGCTTCCACCGGTTATTAAGGCAACTTTACGTGTCATAGTTTACTCCTCATCCAATTGTAGGGATTCGTGACCCATCATGTCTTTGAAAGACGTGCATTTTAAATCAAAGTGCTCAGTCTCGAGGGCGAATTTGTGCCCTAACATTTTCGATATGGGATTCTTTAAACTGTTTTTATAAGTCTTAAACCTTACTTTTAAACGGGGTAATTGCCTTAACCATCACGTTTGTCATCGACTAACATAGAAGATGAGAAGAAAAATCGGTACCCTACGCGGCAGAAATTAGTTATTACAATAAGAAGCAATGGAGAATGACATGCCCATTACTCGGCGTGATTTTTTAAATGGTACGGCTATCACTTTAGCTGCCGGTCTAACACCTTTTAAGCTCACTTATGCGGCAATGACCGCAGAAAACACTCGCTATTATCCACCCGCATTAATGGGTATGAGAGGTAACCACCCCGGATCCTTCGAAATGGCGCATAAAATCGGCCGTGAGGGTCTGATCCCTAGAGTTCAGCAATTGTCGCCTCAGGAACATTACGACCTGGTGATTGTTGGCGCAGGATTAAGTGGTCTAGCGAGCGCGCTATTCTGGCAGCAGAAGATGGGCAAAGATCAGCGTATCTTGCTACTCGATAATCATGATGATTTTGGGGGCCATGCCAAGCGTAATGAGTTTTCCACCCCCGAAGGGACTATTATTGGTTATGGTGGCAGTGAATCTTTTCAATCCCCTACCCACATCTATAGCCCGGTGGTTTTATCGCTACTAAAATCATTGAATATCGATATCCAACAGATGGCGAAGGATTTCGACGTTAATTTTTATCCCGACCTCAACCTTAGCCGGGGCGTCTATTTTGATAAAGCCCATTTTGGTGAAGATAAACTGGTCAGTGGCGATCCAGATGGCGTAGTGGCTGACGATATTCCCCCTAATCGTCGCAATGGCCGCCCTATTACTGATTATATTGATGATTTCCCGCTCTCCTCAGAGGATCGCCAAGCACTAATTTTGTTGCATACCCTGCCTAAGGACTATTTAGCAGGCATGGATACCCAACAAAAGGTTGATTGGCTTGCCAAAAATAGTTACTTAACCTTTTTGAGAGATAAAGTCGGCCTTTCCCAGACCGCAATTGCTTATTTCCAACAGATGACCAACGACTTTCAGGCCGTCGGAATAGATGCGACAGCCTGTAATGATGCACAACTCTGTGGCCTGCCTGGTTTCGAGGCAATGGGATTACCTGCATTAGATGCCGAAGAGCAAGCTGAATTAACGGACCCTTATATCTACCACTTTCCAGACGGTAATGCTGGATTAGCTCGCATTATGGTGCGCCGATTGATCCCAAGGGTCGCTCCCGGCGATACCATGCATGATTGTGTCACGGCAAAATTTGATTACTCGCAATTAGATCGTAACGATCATCCCGTACGATTGCGCCTAAATAGCACCGTGGTAAATGTGGCTAATCGGGACAATCTCGTAGAGGTTAGCTATTTCGAAAAAGGTGAACTGCACAAAGTGTCCGCCAATAAAGTTGTGATGGCTTGTTATAACATGATCATCCCTTGGTTGATGCCAGAACTTCCTGAGGCGCAAAAGTCAGCCTTACATCAAAATGTTAAAGCCCCCTTGGTTTACTGCAACGTAGTGATCCGCCAATGGCGTGCGTTCCAGAAATTAGGTGTTCACGATGTCTATTCTCCTGGCGCGCCGTTCAGTATGGTTAAGCTCGATTTCCCCGTCGATATGGGCGAGTACCGCCACCCCCGTGACCCTAATAAGCCAATCTGTCTGCATATGGTACATGTCCCGACACTGGCCGGAAGTGGGTTATCGAATCGGGAGCAGGCACGCAAAGGCCGCGCGTGGCTATTAGGTACGCCTTTCAGTACCTTTGAGACAATGATTCGTGAACAGCTGCAAGGTATGCTGGGTGAGGCTGGATTTGATCACCAACAAGATATCTTAGGCATTACCGTCAATCGTTGGGCGCATGGTTATTCTTATATCGTTAATACCTTATACGACGATGAGAAAGAGGCAGAGCAAATAATTAATACCGCTCGTCAGCCCTACGGCCACGTGGCAATCGCAAACTCGGATTCTGATTGGAGTCCTTATGCTCATGCTGCTATCGATCAGGCTTGGAGAGCCGTCAATGAGCTATCCGTATCTCAAGGAGCGGTATCATGAAACGTCGATTAGGATTAGCAGGCTTATTTCTTGTTTCTTTACAGAGTTATGCGTCGTCGAATACGGATCTTATCTCACAAGGAGAATACTTGGCACGAGCGTCTGACTGTATGGCCTGCCATACACAAGACAGTGCGAAACCTTATGCTGGCGGCGTCAAGTTCGAATTACCTGTCGGCACACTCTACTCCACCAATATCAGCCCTGATAAGCAACAGGGTATTGGCGATTACAGTGAAAGAGAATTTTCTCGAGCCGTGCGTGAAGGCGTGGCTAAAGGAGGTCAACGCCTCTATCCTGCCATGCCTTATAACGCCTATGCCAAGCTGAGCGATCGAGATATCCACGCGCTTTATACTTATTTTATGCAGGGTGTGAAGCCTGTCGACCAACCTAACCGCGACAATGACATCCCTTGGTATCTCGCCGCCCGCTGGCCATTGCGTATTTGGAATGCGATTAACGCACCGCAACCCGTTAATAGCCACTCTCCAAGCGCAGATAGCGATCCTGTCAAGCGCGGGGCCTGGTTAGTGGAAGGCCCTGGACATTGCGGTGCCTGCCATACCCCGCGTGGATGGATGATGCAAGAGAAAGGAATGACAGCTGCGAGCGAAAGTTACCTTTCCGGCGCTGAAATCGAAGGTTGGTACGCCCCGTCACTGCGTCAGCTTCCTTACGATGCCGCACAAACCGCTGAAATCTTGAAAAAAGGCCACAACGCCACCAGCGCGGTAACGGGACCGATGTCTGATGTGATTACTGATAGTAGCCAGTATTTGACCGACAGTGACGCCAAAGCAATTGGTCTGTATCTACAATCGATAAAGATCGAGCAGAGTCACCCTTCTCCGGTATTACAGGTTTCAATGACTGATCCAGATAAAAACTATCTGCGATATTGTTCTACCTGTCATGGTAAGGAGGGCCAAGGCACGCCTAACGTTATTCCTTCACTACAAAATAACCTGCTAGTGATGGCCGATAACCCGGCAAGTCTGATCCGTGTGCTCGCTAACGGCGCTGAAACACCTCAAACCTTAGGGCAGCTTTCGTGGTCGATGCCAGGCTATCACTCTGTTCTGGATGAACAACAGTTAGCCGACTTGACCAATTATGTTCGCGGTCGTTTCGCTGGCAAGCAAGATAAAGTGACAGCGTCACAAGTTCATACTCTATTGTCCTCGCATTAACTGAAATAAAGCGCCTAATTTAAGGCGCTTTATTACCGCTGTTCTGCACTGATGACCTTTGTCTTAGCTTGCCAAATACGATACTTAACTTCTATTCCCCGCGGCGCATACACCACGATAGGTAATTTACTGTTGTAACGGATAAAGCGTTGCGCGGTACTCAACGGCAAAGTAATCAACTTTTTCTGCGTTTTACTCGGTATACAAGCCATTTTAGTGGAGAGTCTGCCCGGTTTAATCGCTACTTTGTAGTAGTCATAACCCCATCCTTGGACCGTTTCTGTACTAAACGATCCTATCAACGATGTCGAATTACAGTCGACCTGCTCTTCCTTTCCTATAATTAACTCTATTTGTTGATCCTCTTCATTAGTTAAGAAAGGTAGTTGAATAACGTGACGATTCAATCCCGGGAGTGTCTGCGGATAAGCCTTCAATGGCTCACTAGCATTAGCGGACAATACAAAAACCGCACTTAATCCGGTGAATAGCCATCCTGCCAACTTTAATCGATTCATCATTCGTTCTCCTTGGTGGTCATCCCTACAATAGTGCAATGTCCTCTGGTGGTGCAAGGATGTTGCACAGTAATGCAAAGTGCAACGTTTACCCCTCACTGAAACCGATGAAACGTCAATATCACTTTTGGTACAAAAGTTGCAATGAACCAACATCTGTTTGCAAGGGGTTTACTATGAAAGTAATTATCATTGGTGCGGGTATTGGTGGGATGTCGAGTGCGATAGCGCTAGAGAAGAAAGGATTTACCACGCAGGTGTTCGAAGCAGTCAAGGAGATGAAACCGGTCGGCGCGGCTATCTCCATCTGGCCGAATGGCGTGAAGTGTTTGAATGCACTCGGCATGGGGGAGAAAATTAAAGCTATTGGTGGTGATATGCGTTCCATGGCGTACTTTGATTACCTTAACGCTTCTCCCCTCACCCAATTCAGTATGAACCCTTTGGTGCAACGTGTGGGTGAAAAGCCTTATCCAGTAGTACGGGCGGAATTGCAAAATATGCTGATTGACCATTATGGTAAAAGCCGGATCCAGTTTGGTATGCGGCTCGTCGCCATCGACCAAGATAGTGAAGGTGTTACGGTCACCTTTGAAGATGGTTCGCAAGCTCAAGGGGATTTACTCATCGCCGCAGATGGCACCCACTCCGTTGCGCGTTCCTACGTATTAGGAAAAGTAGTCCCGCGCCGTTACGCAGGATATGTAAATTGGAATGGGTTAGTGGCCGTTGATGAGGCGATTGCGCCTGCATCACAATGGACTACCTACGTTGGCGAAGGTAAGCGCGTATCGCTTATGCCGGTCAGTGGAGAGCGCTTCTATTTCTTCTTCGATGTCCCATTACCTTTAGGACTGGCCGAAAATAGAGAAACATTGAAGGCCGATCTCAAAAACTACTTTGCTGGCTGGTGTCCGGCGGTGCATACATTAATTGATCGCCTCGATGCCTCAACGACTAATCGTGTCGAAATTCACGATATCGACCCTTTTGATCAATTCGTGAAAGGACGTGTTGCGCTATTGGGCGATGCCGCGCACAGTACGACGCCTGATATCGGCCAAGGCGGCTGTGCCGCCATCGAAGATGCCGTAGTATTGGCCGAAATTTTAGCCAGTCACTCTCTGGGTATAGAAGATAGTTTACTGCGCTATCAGCAGCGTCGTACGGTACGGACTCGCGATTTAGTCCTGAAAGCCCGTAAACGCTGTGAAGTGACCCATGCGCTTAATCCGCAACAGACACAGGCCTGGTATCAAGAGCTTCGTTCGGAGACTGGCGAACGTATTTTGGCGGGCCTATGTGAAACAATTGAAGGCGGTCCCTTAGGCTAAGTCTGCACCTCGTGGCGCTGGAAAACACAGCGCCCATTGACCCAAGTTTGGCGAATATTTCGCTCATCTCCCAACGTCATCAATACAAAAAGTCGCTCCCAAATATCCCGGGACCGTGATTGGCGTAGCGTCTGTAAAGGCGTTACCGCTAAATCGATAACGATAAAGTCAGCCTCTTTACCAGGCAGAAAACTCCCTATTTTATCATCCAAAGACAGCGAAATTGCACCACCTAACGTGGCATGATAAAAGGCTTCCGCTACGGTTAAAGAATATTGCTGTAGTTGCTGAACCTTGTAAGCCTCAGACAAAGTCCGCAGTAGTGAGAAGCTGGTTCCTGCGCCAATATCGGTTCCCATTCCTATCTTTATTTTGTGCTGGTGAGCTTTGCGTAAATTAAACAGACCGCTACCTAAGAATAAATTAGAAGTGGGACAAAAACTGATCGACGATTGTGTCTGCGCCAGACATTGCCATTCAGACTCCTCTAAATGGAGGCAGTGGGCAAACACACTTTTCGGGCCAGTCAACGCATAATGGTGATAAACCCCGAGATAATGTTGCTGTTCAGGAAACAATTCTTTTACCCAAGCGATCTCTTGTGCGTTCTCGCTTAAATGCGTCTGTATCCATACATCTGGGTATTCATGTTTAAGTTGACTGACTGCACTCAGGAGTGCCGGTGTCGAGGTTGGTGCAAATCGAGGCGTTAATGCATAATGCAGGCGGCCTCTATTGTGCCAGCGTTCGATAAGTTGTTTGGTTTGCTGATAACTCTCTGATACCTCCTCACAAAGCGCCTCTGGGACGAAACGATCCATCATGACCTTACCGGCAATAATGCGCATATCTCGTTGTTCAGCGGCAGAAAATAAAGCCTCCGTTGCGCCCAAATGTACCGACCCGAAGATTAAAGCGGAGGTCGTACCATTTTCTAAACATTGGTCGAGGAACCTCGATGCCATCTGTTCGGCATAAGCGGTATCGTGATATTCGCTCTCAGCAGGAAAGGTGTACTCTTCAAGCCATTCTAATAGTTGCTCACCCCACGAGCCAACCATACCAATCTGGGGAAAATGGATATGCGTATCAACGAATCCCGGCATGATAAGCTTGCCACGCAGATCATAAAACGTGTAGTCATGCCACTCGGGGAACTGGTCTCGGTTTTCCCACTCTATCAGTGCATCAATTTTCCCGTGATTAATCAGTAATAAACCTTCTTCAATATAGCGTGAGTGCTGACTGGCCTGATTGATATCGTTTAGACGAGATGTAAAATCAAAAAAAGATGCTCTGATTGCATAACGCATGGAAATTCCTCACCAAAATAATCAGTTATATTGCAAGTCGTATGCCAATTCCACTTTAAGAAAGCAGTTTGCTGGATTTAATGATATCGCCCTATTTTGTAAAGCAAAAATAGAGCAGCGTCATAAAATGGATGCTATGTTAAGGGCATCACTCAATGATTAAGGAAGCACGCATGATTATTTTGGTTACAGGTGTCACGTCCGGTTTTGGTGAGGCGATTACTAAACATTTCATTAAACAGGGCCATAAGGTGATAGGTACTGGCCGACGCGAAGAACGTTTGCAAGCCTTAAAAAATCAGTTGGGTGACGACTTTCACCCGATAATCCTTGATGTGAGAGATTACACTGCCATTGAACAGCAACTCTCATCACTCCCGAGTACTTGGCAAGAAATCGATGTTGTAGTGAACAACGCTGGTTTAGCGCTAGGTCTGGGGCACGCACAAGAGGCGGACCCGAAGGATTGGGAGACTATGGTCGATACAAATACCAAAGGTGTGATGTATGTTTCACGTGCCGTACTACCTGCCATGGTGAAACGTAATAAGGGGCACATTATTAATATCGGTTCAACTGCCGGTAACTGGCCTTATGAAGGTGGTAATGTCTACGGAGCGACGAAAGCTTTTGTTCGACAATTTAGCCTTAATCTACGAACTGACCTACATGGCACAGCTATTAGAGTAACCAACATCGAACCGGGATTAGTGGGTGGAACCGAATTTTCGAATATTCGATTTAAGGGTGATGATGATAAAGCCGCTAACGTTTATCGTGGAACCCAAGCACTCACACCAGAAGACGTGACAGAGGCTGTCTATTGGGTCGCGACTCTACCTGCACATGTTAACATTAATACTCTTGAAATGATGCCAGTAAGTCAAACCTATGCGGGACTGCGAGTAGACAAATCTTGAATGGTTGACGTCTTAACCAGGCGTGATTGTGCTAGACTTAATCTCTAAGATTGAACGTACTTACTGAAGGTAAAACCAATGAAGATTGCAACCAGGATGTTACCCGCGGCGTTACTGCTAAGCTGCTTAGGCTCAGTGACTATACCAGCGCTGGCTCAGACAGAGCACCTTATCATTGATAACGGCCAAAATAACTACAGTAAAGAACTCTCGCGCGAGCACAAAGAACAGTGGGACGATACTCGCTCTCTACGTAAGAAAATCAATACTCGTAACGAGAAAGACTTCAATCGTCTCGATCGAGCCGTCGACTCGAAAGAAGCTTGTCAACAAAGCCTTAATCTCAATGCATATTGGGAGCCTACAACGTTACGTTGTCTCGATCGTCAAACTGGACGTCCTGTTCAACCCTAATCCGAGAGATATGTTATGAAAAAATTAGGTTTAACATTGTTGACCGTAGCGGCCCTGGTTCCAGCGATGTCTTACGCATCGTGCGAGTCAGTTAAAGCGGATATTCAGCAAAAAATTATTCAAAATGGGGTCGCAGAGTCCAGTTTCTCACTGGATATCGTTCCTAACGATCAGGCAGAGCAGCAAGGCGGATTGGTCGTTGGACATTGTGAAAATGACCAGCAAAAAATAGTCTATAAGCGCGCCGGCGATGATAATTCTGGTGCGACAGGCCAATCAGTTTCACCCTAGCATGACTAAAACAGGGCGTGATGCCCTGTTTTCTCAACGCGTAAAAAACGTTGTCATCGACTGTGTGACAAAGTATGCCCCCAGATCTTTATGGTGGGCATGTGGAACATAGGGGATTTCTCCGATCTTTGGTGCGGCGATATGTTGAGTGAGTAAGGTAATAAGTTGCTGATACTCTTCCAAACCGGGATTAATACGATTCGCCACCCACCCTATTAGCTCGCCACCTTGTCTTAAAATGGATTCAGCCGTTAAGATGGCATGGTTAATACAGCCCAACTTAATACCAACAACTAAAATAACAGGGATTTTCTGTTTGATCACCCAGTCAGATAGGGGATTCTGAGTATTGATCCGACTGTGCCACCCGCCCGTTCCTTCGATAACTAAACGCTCCACTTGAGCCTCAATAAAAGCCATTCTTGCGGTTAGCTGCCGTTCATCGACCGCCGTGATTGTGCCTACGCAGACTTCATTTCCCGCAAAGGGATAGGGATTGATACTGTCGTAATCCAGTGCAATGGTTGAAGCCTGCTGGAGTAATTGCGCATCGCCACATCGCAAACCCTGGTCGGTCAGCTGTGCGTTTTGTGCTAGCGGCTTATAGCCGGCACAAACGAAATTTTGTTGTCCTAGCATTTTTAATAATGCAAGTGAGACCGCGGTCTTTCCTACGGCGGTATCGGTGCCCGTAATAAAAACTTTATTCACTCTGATAATTTTCCCTAAATGCTAATCGAGAGGACGTTAGTCTAATTAGTTTTTCTTAAGCAGGAGTTGCGTTAACGCAAAGTTTATGTGGATTAATTCTTCAGCAAATATTGAGGGTGGAAAGGTTATGTAGGGAATAGTCCCCTCTTTAAGCCTGATATAGCGCTAAGAAAGATTAAAATCCTTTGCTTATTACCGCGAGAGACTATCGCTTTAGGAAGGACAAAGATGGCACCTACCGACATATTGATTATACTGATTACAGTAGATGTTGAATCTGCTCCATTCACACTATACTGTGATCTATATCACGTTAATTTTGGACAAATAAGATTTCTATGATAGTAGAACCTTCAATGAATTCCTCTCATCAAGAGGCTATTCCTCCCGTACCACGTAAAGTGGCATGGCTGCGAGTCCTTTTGCTGGCGATCTCAGCTTTTATCTTCAACACCACCGAGTTTGTACCGGTTGGCTTACTCTCTGATATTGCTACGTCTTATCAAATGAAGACGGCCGATGTCGGGATTATGCTAACTATTTACGCATGGTGTGTCGCATTACTTTCTCTGCCACTGATGCTAATCACGCGTAATATTGAGCGGCGCTTCTTATTAGCAGTCCTACTCATTTTTTTCACTATCAGTCACGTCTTATCGGCTTTCGCCTGGGATTTTAACGCCTTGATTGCTTCTCGTGTCGGCATTGCAATCACCCATGCGATTTTCTGGTCGATTAACGCCTCATTGGTCATCCGCATTGCGCCGATGGGTAAGCGAACGCAAGCCCTTAGCATGTTAGCAACGGGTACCGCGCTGGCAATGGTATTGGGCGTACCAATCGGTAGGATTATCGGCCAATATCTCGGTTGGCGCGCAACATTCGGTTTGATTGGTGTCTCCTCATTCGTACTGATGATTATGCTCGCTCGTCTATTACCTAAGCTCCCGAGTGAACATACCGGGTCATTAAAAAGTGTGCCGGAGCTTTTTCGTCGTCCACCGCTTGTCTGCCTTTACTTACTGGTAACTATCGTGGTGACTGCGCACTACACCGCCTATAGCTATATCGAGCCGTTTATTCAAGCGGTCGCCTTACAGAGTGCTAACTTCACGACACTACTACTTTTACTGTTTGGCGGTGCCGGGATTTTAGGTAGTACTCTCTTCAGTGCATTGGGCAAAAAATTTCCATCTGGGCTTTTACTTGGTGCAATTTTCCTGATCACCTTATGTATGGCATTGCTATATGTCACCGCAGGACATAATTTCGAGACTATTGTACTGTGCGTGGTGTGGGGGATTGCCATGATGATGATTAACTTAGCGCTACAAATCAGGGTTCTCTCGCTCGCGCCGGACGCGACAGATGTTGCCATGTCACTCATGTCGGGTATCTATAACATCGGTATCGGTGCGGGTGCGCTGCTCGGTGGACAAATAAGTAATGCGTTGGGCCTGTCTGTCATCGGCTATGCCGGCGCAGCATTTGGGGTGATTAGTTTGCTATGGTGTGCATGGAGTCTCAAGCGCTACCCAATATTACGCTCTAATCAATAACTGAATGCCATACGATGAATATACAACCCGCATTTACAGGCGGGTTTATTTATGCAATAACATTTAGCCTACCGATAAAATACAAATTTGTAACATAGGATAGGCTGGTGAATATTCAACGCTTTAACCAAAAAATCCGTCTTAGGCATTTTCACGCGCTGGCTGCGGTAGCCCAACAAAAATCGATCAGTGCTGCGGCAAAAACATTATCCATTAGCCAGCCTGCCCTATCCAAAACCCTTGCAGAATTAAAGCAACTTTGCGGCTACGATATTATTATCCGTCAAGGGCAAGGGGTGATACTGACGCATGAGGCGCAGCAATTACTCCCCCATGCTTTACAAATTCTCAATACCTTGCAACACGCAACGGACAGTTTGTTTGCGTTAGAAACCTCGCCCGTGCAAGTTATTCGTTTAGCCGCGCTAACAACAGTAGCGATGGGGATCCTGCCCAGAATCATTGATGCTTTTCATCATCGTAATCCTAACGTACAGCTTCAGGTATCCACACTGCATAATAACGTTCTACTCGCTGCACTACGTGCGCGGGAATATGACCTAGGCATTGGCCGACTCGCCGAAAAAACCTATATGGATGGGCTTGAATACGAACTTCTGTTTACTGAGAAAATTAAGCTTGTCGTGAATCCTGCTCACCCTCTTTTAAAGGGTAATGTGAGCCTGGCTGCTGCGATGAACTGGCCGGTAGTGATTTCGCCTGAAGGGACAGCGCCATGGCGAATCGCTCAACGTATTTTAGAAAGTCAAGACTGTATATTGCCTGAAACGCGTATTGAAACCTCTTCCACCTCTCTCGCTCGTCAATTAGCGCTTCACTATAATTATGTTTGGTTTGTCCCCTCCGGCGCTGTGCGTGAAGATTTGGTACACCAGGTACTTACTCCGCTACCGCTGGTTTTCACCGATCCAGGTGAGACCGTGGGAATTATTACCCCTACCGATGCGCTGTTCAATACCACGGTGGAAAGGTTGAGAGCGACTATCAGGGAACAATCTCAAACCTTAAGTAAAAATACTTTTTTATGAATGGAAAATATCTTTTATGTATTGTTATTAGGTGCTTATGATAACTAATAGTTTATAGGAATAGTTTTGATATAGAATAGGAATAAGATATAACTAAAACTAATTTAATTGGTTAGAAAATATCCTAAAAAAAGCCTATTTATCTCATAAACCTTTAAAACATTGTTAGATGACTAATATTAATTATGTTTATAAGTTAATTATACCTAATGTATTTTTTTGTAAAACCTAACTATTAATGATTTTCATTATTAACTTATATTATTGATTTTAAACAAAAGTAATGTCAGTTTTTTTATCAAAAAAACAACGATAAATTGATCGTGGTTAAGTCCTTTTTTTCTTCGCGAAAAATGTTAAAGTATCTCCAGACAATAATTGAGAGTATTCATCATGCTGAGTGAAAAAAGATTAATCAAACGCGCGCCGGTAAATGGCAGTTGTATCCACTGCCAAGATTGTAGTATTAACCAACTTTGTATCCCTTTTACTCTTAACAACCATGAGCTTAACCAGCTAGATAATATCATTGAGCGAAAAAAACCTATCCAGAAATCCCAATCATTGTTCAAGGCCGGCGATGAATTGAAATTTCTCTACGCGCTTCGCTCAGGAACACTGAAGAGCTATACGATTACCGAGCAAGGAGATGAACAGATCACCTGTTTCCACCTCGCAGGTGATGTGATTGGCTTTGATGCCATCACTTCGGGTCACCACCCCTCTTTTGCACAAGCACTTGAAACCTCTATGGTGTGTGAAATCCCCTTCGATACACTTGATGACTTGGCCGGAAAAATGCCTGCCCTTCGTCATCAAATAATGCGACTAATGAGTGGCGAAATTAAAGCTGACCAAGAGATGATATTACTGCTTTCTAAAAAGAATGCAGAAGAACGTTTAGCAGCTTTCATTTGGAATCTCTCGCAACGGTTTGGCCAACGTGGTTTTTCACAACGCGAATTCCGATTAACAATGACTCGCGGAGATATTGGGAATTATCTAGGGCTTACTGTTGAAACAATTAGTCGGCTATTAGGACGTTTCCAGAAAAGCGGCATGCTATCTGTGAAAGGTAAATATATTACTATTGAAAACCACGGCATGTTGAATACATTAGCGGGTCATGCTCAGAAATGTGCGTAAATCTACGCTAGATTAGCGAAAACGGATAGGCTATGTTACTGGTTGATGATGTTCCGGTTTTTTGCCTCTTTTAAATAATTCCGGACTATCCTTAGTTAACACTATGCACTGAGGGATTGTCATATGACGCAGTATCAAAATATTTTAGTGGTCATAGATCCAGACCAAGATGACCAACCCGCTCTTCGCCGTGCGGTATATCTTAATCAGCGATTGGGCGGCAAGATTACTGCATTTCTAGCAATTTATGATCTGTCGTATGAACTGACCACGGCGCTTGCTACAGAAGAAAGAGAGAGCATGCGTCAAGAGATGATCCAGCAACGTACTGAGTGGCTTCGGTATCAAGCACGGGTCTATCTTGAGTCAGGGATCGATATTGCACTGAAAGTGATTTGGCATAATCGCCAACAAGAAGCCATTTTACAAGAAATCGAAACGGAACGTTACGACCTCGTGTTGAAAATGGCACACCAATACGACCGTTTGGAATCCGTCATTTTTACCCCTACGGACTGGCAAATATTGCGTAAAAGCCCTTGTCCCGTCTGGATGGTCAAGGATCAGCCTTGGCCAGAGCAAGCAACCGCGGTGGTGGCCGTTAATTTAGCGAGTGACGACCAACAGCATGATGACTTAAACAGAAAATTGGTCCGTGAGACTCAAGCATTAGCCTCACAAGTTAATCAAACTGCGGTGCGGCTCGTGGGGGCCTATCCCATTACACCCGTTAACCTTGCTATTGAGCTGCCTGACTTTGATGCACAGAGTTACAGTGATGCGGTGAGGGGCCAACATCTGCTAGCGATGAAAGCATTACGTCAGCCTTTCTCTATTGGCAGTGCAGAGACTTATGTCGAACAAGGCGAGCCTGAAGAGGTCATTCCTGATATCGCAGCTAAACTTAACGCTGGGGTGGTTGTATTGGGAACCTTTGGTCGTACCGGATTCTCTGCTGCTTTCTTGGGGAATACGGCTGAGCAAGTCATCGACCACCTACGCTGCGATCTGTTGGTAATACGCCCAGACTCGACATCTGAATAACACATTCGCTATCTAGAGTCGTCCACAATGCGGCGACTCTATCCTTCGTGCTCTTCTTTATAGACATTAGTCAAACAATTGACTAAGACAGCTTATCTTTTCCATGTAATAATCAGCTTTCAACAATTAACAATAAATTTTCTTTTCTGTGCAAGCTGAAGGACGTTTTTATGAAATTTACTGCTACAGTTTTAGCAACAGCGCTTATTTCGCTGGGGCTCTCTACAGCCTATGCTGCTCAAGAACTCAGCCCGCAAAAAGCCGCATCTTTGGCGCCATTTAAAAGAATCAATATCTCGGGTCGCTTCAATTCATTGATTGATGTAAGTCATGCCGTTTCTAAACGAGCAGACGATGCGGGCGCAGCAGGATTTTATGTCGTGTCAGTAAGCGATAGTAACAGTAATGGTGGAAACTGGCGGGTCACAGCGGATCTCTACTTACCCGACTCTGCACCAGCCCCTAAGACGCCGCAATATCGATATGTTAATGGTATTAAAGAGCTGCCAAAAGCCGAAGCCTACCGCTTAGAGCCTTACGATACCGTAAGTATTAGAGGCTATTATCCTAGTCAGCCACAAGTCGAATATGCGATTTCCCGCGCGGCAAAAGCGAAAGATGCTGATGCATTCTTTATTATTCGCCAAATTGCCGCGAATAACGGCGGCAATCAGTATGTCACGGCCTATGTCTATAAAGCCGATGCTCCGAAACGTGTAGTACAGAGCCCTGATGCAATTCCAGCCGATTCGCAAGCAGGTAAAGCTGCACTTGCTGCAGGGGGCGCTGCAGCCAAGAAAGTGGAGATTCCAGGCGTAGCCTCTTCAGAGTCGACGAGTCAGAGTGTTGGGCGTTTCTACGAAACCCAGACGTCGACCAATAAGCGTTACACCGTTTCGCTTCCCCAAGGCGGCAAGATCCAAGAGGTGAATGACATTACTGCTGCACAGATGACGCCTTTCGATACAGTCACTATTACGGCACACTTCGGTAATCCGACCGAGATGTCTACCGCTATCGCGCGCAGAGCGGCCGATAAAGGTGCGAAGTATTACCATATTACGCGTCAGTGGCAAAACCAAAGTGGCGGTAACCTTACCGTAACGGCAGAACTCTTCAAATAACGACTAAAGCACCTTCGGGTGCTTTTCTTATTACATACTGCATAAATAATCATTTTTTCGCATTTATACTCATTGCAATATCCCTCCTCAGTTCGTAGAATCAGCGCCCTAACTCGATCCTTAAAATATGCTGTGTTGTTTTCTTTTCTTAGCATCACCTGCTGTTTTTGTAAGCTTATCGAGACTTTTTAGCAAGTTAGTAGGTGTTTATGACCGGTAAGAAAATAGGCGTGGGTGCGCTGACCGCATTAGTTCTCAGTTCTATGCTCGGCGCAGGCGTGTTTAGTCTCCCTCAGAATATGGCTGCCGTCTCAGGTTCCGAAGCATTAGTGATCGGTTGGGCAATTACGGGGATCGGTATCCTTTTTTTGGCGACCGCCATGCTCTATCTCTCGCGCTTACGACCCGACCTAGATGGCGGGATTTTTACCTACGCTGAAGATGGCTTTGGCAAAACGATTGGTTTTCTCTCTGCTTGGGGCTACTGGCTCTGCGCAGTGATCGCTAACGTCTCGTATTTAGTGGTAGTCTTCTCTGCGCTCAGTTTTTTTACTGACTCCCCAGGACACCTAGTATTCGGTGACGGTAATACTTGGCAGTCTATGTTAGGCGCCTCACTGTTATTATGGATCGTCCATGCATTAATTACTCGCGGCGTCCAAACCGCAGCAAGTATCAATCTGCTTGCGACGCTTGGTAAGCTAGTCCCCTTGGTGCTCTTCATTGTTGTAGGAATAATGCACTTCGACTATCGCCAATTCTCATTTGACTTTTCAGGCACTGAATTACATCTTCCGGTATGGTCGCAGGTTAAGCAAACAATGCTTATTACCCTGTGGGTATTTATCGGCGTTGAAGGCGCTGTGGTCGTCTCTGGGCGTGCAAAAAATAAGAATGATATTGGTAAGGCGACATTGCTCGCCGTGATCTCAGCGCTTGTCGTCTATTTATTGGTGACAATTTTGTCATTGGGTATCCTGCCACGAGAAACCCTTGCTACTATGAAAAATCCCTCTATGGGCGGGTTGCTGGTCGATATGATTGGCCCTTATGGGTATTGGATCACCGTGGGAGGAATTATTCTCTCGGTCTCTGGAGCTTACTTAAGCTGGACCATTATGGCCGCAGAAATTCCTTTTATCGCTGCCAAACGTGGTGCATTCCCTAAATTATTTGCCAGACAGAACTCGGCGGATGCGCCTATCGGCAGTTTGTGGATGACTAATATTAGCGTTCAACTCTGTCTTATCGCGATAGCGCTCTTTCATCTGGATTACAGCACGTTATTACTCATCGCCTCAGAAATGGTTTTAGTCCCTTATCTGTTGGTCGGCTTATTTTTAGCCAAAATAAGTTATCAAACCCGCAGTCGTCGACCACTGTTTATCGGTGTTGGTGCGACGTTATATGGAATCTGGTTACTTTATGCGTCGGGTCTCGATCATCTGATGTTGTCGCTCACCCTTTACGCCCCAGGTCTATTGGTTTTTCTCTATGCTGGATGGCAGCATCGCCAATATGACCAACTACGAGCGGTGGATAAAATGATCATCATTGCGATAATAGTAACGGGTACAGCAATCACACTGAGTAAATTATAGGGCTTGTTAAGAGATCTTAAGCTTTCAGCGCGGTGAGAAGTGGACATGTAGAAAGTCATTTTCTTGATGTAAAGAAACTGACTTTCTGTATTCCGAGTAGATAAGCGCGATTTGATGGTCGGACAGTGAATAAGGTAATTGGATGGTGAAGTCTTTAATATTTTGTTGTTCTGCAAGAATCAGCAGCCGAGCGATATTCATTTCATCACTGACCTGAGTCGAAATAATTTGTAATGCCAATTCTTTGAAATATTCGACAGTTTCCAGCTTATTGTGCGCAGATTTACGAGTGACTACTCCAAAAATAGGGAGAACACCATAGATCGCATCGACGAATCGCCATTTCTTCTTACATGAAGCTGAGAGTAAGCTGCTGTAATTGAACGAAATAGAGTCATTATTTTCGATTATTGATGTCGATGGTATCGGCACATCATCCCCCAGTATTTGTCATTTTTACCACATATCTGCGGCGCTTATAGTCGCATATAATTACGTTAATATACCAGCAAGAGATGCCTTTTTCGTGATAACGTAGCTATAATTTCCACTAACGTTGTTTTATTGTTAAATAAAAAAAGAATTTTGTTAAAAATGAATAAAATAGTTTACGTTGAAGACGAAATTGAGGTTGGCGAATTAATTTCTGCTTACTTAAAAAAACACGATATTGACGTGATTATCGAAACCCGAGGCGATCGCGCTGAAGCGACTATTTTAGCCGCGCAACCGGATCTCGTGTTACTCGATATAATGTTACCAGGTAAAGATGGCATGTCTCTGTGTCGCGATCTACGTAATCAGTGGCAAGGTCCTATCGTGTTGTTAACCTCGTTAGATAGCGATATGAATCATATTCTAGCCCTAGAGCTAGGCGCGAATGATTATATCTTGAAAACGACACCACCTGCTGTCCTACTGGCTAGGTTGCGTTTACATCTTCGTCAAAATCAGTCATCCCTTCCCAGCGAAAAGCGGCCTAGCCCAGCTCGACAAAGCCGTATAATGAGTTTTGGTAAGCTGACTATTGATATGCTGAACCGACAAGTCACCTTAGATGGCGAAATTATCGCCCTCTCTACCGCAGATTTCGATCTATTGTGGGAGCTGGCGAGTCATGCGGGACAGATTTTAAATCGAGACGTGTTGCTGCAGACACTGCGTGGCGTCAGTTACGATGGAATGGACCGGAGTATTGATGTGGCCATTTCACGCCTGCGCAAAAAGCTCTACGATAATGCCACTGAGCCCTTTCGTATCAAGACGATCCGTAATAAAGGGTATCTCTTTGCTCCACAAGCGTGGGAAACCGATTCAGAATGAAAAAGCTATTCATTCAGTTCTACCTACTCTTATTCGTGTGTTTTATTGTTATGACCTTATTGGTCGGCTTAGTCTACAAGATGACCGCGGAACGTGCTGGCCGACAGTCGATGAACGATCTTATGGCCAGCTCGCTGTCACTCATGCGCAGCGAATTACGCGAAATTCCTCCTAAGGATTGGCATAGCACTGTTGATAATCTCGATCTCAATCTCTCTTTCAAACTACGCATTGAGCCACTGACTAATTATCAATTACCCGCTGCCGATATGCGTAGATTACATGCTGGTGAAATCGTCGCATTAGACGACCAATACACCTTTATTCAACATATTCCCCGCAGTCACTACGTGTTATCTGTCGGCCCAATTCCCTATCTTTTCTTTCTTCACCAAATGCGTATGCTCGATGTGTTACTGCTAACCTTTATTGCGATGTCATTGGCTTTACCCGTATTTATCTGGATGCGGCCGCACTGGCAAGAAATGTTGAAATTAGAAAAGATGGCACAGCGATTTGGCGAGGGAGACCTAGACGCGCGGACACAATTCGAGAATACCTCTAGCCTCTATCGTTTGGGTATCGCCTTCAACCAGATGGCAGATAACATTAAAGATCTCGTCGCCAGTAAAAAATTACTCATTGATGGCATTGCACATGAATTACGCACGCCCTTAGTCCGCTTACGCTATCGTTTGGCGATGAGTGACAATCTAACGCCCACTGAGTCGACGGCATTAAACCGGGATATCGAACAACTCGAAGCCCTAATCCATGAATTGTTGACCTTTGCCCGCCTTGACCGGCCGCAAGTCGCCCTCTCGCTACAACAGATCGATCTACGTGAGTGGCTCGTCGAATGGATTGATGATTTACGCGTTATCCGCGCAGATAAAACTATTCAATTAGATATCCCACCACAGGCAGCATGTCATATCACCGATACGCGTTTGATGGAGCGCGTGCTCGATAACCTGGTGAATAATGCCCTGCGTTATGCCCAGCAACGATTGAGGATCAGTTTGTGGTTTGACTCACAATGTGGCTATTTACAAGTTGAAGATGACGGGCCGGGTATTCCAGCCGAGCAACGAGCTAAAATTTTCGAGCCTTTTGTTCGACTTGACCCCAGTCGTGATCGTGCAACTGGCGGATGTGGCCTAGGTTTAGCCATTGTCCACTCTATTGCTCAAGCCTTTCAAGGTACTATTCGGGCTGAAAGTAGTCCATTGGGGGGAGCCTGTTTACGTTTTAGTTGGCCTCTAAATTCATTTAATCCAGATACTTCACTGCTTACCGCTGCACGCAAGGATAATTTATGAAAGCATATCAAGCCCTCACTGAACGTTTTCAACGCTTAGCCCGACTCAGTCATCTTTCTGCTATCGCCGGATGGGATATGCAGACTATGATGCCCAGTGGCGGGAGCGATGCACGCGGTGAAGCACTGGCTGAGCTCAGTGTGATGTACCACGAAATTCTTGTGCAATCGAGCACCTCGGAGCTGATCGCTCAGGCTCAGCAAGAGACGTTAGACAGCGATCAGCAAGCAAATCTTCATGAAATGTCGCGGCATTACAGCGAGGCAGCATTATTGCCTGCCGAATTGGTAGAGGCCAAAGCCCTTGCTGGCAGTCGCTGCGAACAAGCATGGCGTCAGCAGCGTATTGATAATGACTGGCAGGGATTTCAACGTAACCTTGTTCCTGTCGTCGAACTCTCACGACAAGAGGCGCGACTTCGCGCGAAATTTTTGGGGAGTACCCCTTATGATGCGCTGTTAGACCTCTACGAACCTGGAATGACGAGCCAACGACTCGATATCCTTTTCGGTGAGTTGATCGGCTGGTTACCCGACCTTTTGCAGCAGGCTATCGAAAAACAGCCGTCACCGACTGCCTTACAAACTCATCGCGTCTACCCCATCTCGCAGCAAAAAGCCTTAGCAGAGTCAGTGATGCAACTGCTGGACTTTGACTTTGAACATGGTCGATTGGATATCAGTGCTCACCCTTTTTGTGGCGGTGTATCAAGCGATGTCCGGATCACCACGCGCTACAATACCAATGAGTTCCTGAGTGCCTTGATGGGTGTGATCCATGAAACCGGCCATGCACGCTATGAGCAAAACCTCCCTAAACAGTGGCCAGGTCAACCCATCGCACTTGCCCGTTCGACCGCAATACATGAGTCGCAGAGCCTTTTTCTTGAGATGCAACTTGGCCGCAGTAAGCCATTCTTACAACGCCTGCATCCTCTTATCTGCCAACATCTCACTGCCGCCAGCGATCTCACTCTTGATGACTTAGTTCATCAAGTCCAACATGTTAGTCCTGGATTAATTCGCGTCGACGCGGACGAAGTGAGCTATCCCGCCCATATCGTGCTGCGCTATGAAATCGAGCGGTCGTTAATCAATGGAGAGATAGAGGTCGCCGATATTCCAGAATTGTGGGATGAAAAGATGCAGCGCTATCTCGGCTTAAGTACTGCAGGTAATTACCGCGATGGGTGTATGCAAGATATTCACTGGACAGATGGTTCATTTGGCTACTTTCCAACCTACACCCTAGGGGCGATGTACGCCGCACAACTTTTTAATAGTCTGCAACAGTATCTGCCAAATGTTAACGAAGCTATTGCCTTAGGAAATTTAGAACCAATTTTTAGCTGGCTTGATCAAGCGGTTTGGAGCAAAGGCAGCCGCTATTCAGTCGACACCTTAATGCAACAAGCCACCGGGGAGACCCTAAATCCTCAATGGTTTAAACAGCACTTGGCGCATCGTTATCTAGGAAAATAAGCGAAATGTACATACCGTTACATACCGATACCAATCAGCAACGGACAGGTTTCAGAATACCTCATATAGTGATTCTACCGGCTCCGCAGTGGGCTATCCGATAATGTGATATTGAGGAAATTCAAATGAAAAAGCTTTTCGCACTGGTAGTTGCCGCGGCTATGGGTATCTCTTCAGCTGCTTTCGCTGCAGACACTACAACTACTCCAGCAGCCTCTACTGCTAAAACCACTACAACGACTAAGCACCATGCTAAAAAGCATCATGCTAAGAAAGTAGCTCCTGCTGCTGCACAAAAAGCGCAAGCCGCTAAAAAGCACCACGCTAAGAAAGCAGCACCTGCTGCTGCACAAAAAGCACAAGCCGCTAAAAAGCACCACGCTAAGAAAGCAGCTCCTGCTGCAGCACAAAAAGCGCAAGCCGCTAAGAAGCATCACGCTAAGAAAGCAGCCCCAGCTGCAGCGCAAAAAGCTCAAGCCGCTAAGAAGCATCACGCTAAGAAAGCAGCCCCTGCTGCAGCGCAAAAAGCTCAAGCAGCTAAAAAGCACCACGCTAAGAAAGTAAAACCTGCTGCAGCGCAAAAAGCTCAAGCAGCTAAAAAACACCACGCTAAAAAAGTCACTAAAAAATAAGTGGGCTTAAAGCGTTACTAGCGTCAATGTGATACAAACACCCGGTTATGCCGGGTGTTTCTTTACGGGAGTCTGTCCATGATGCGCCGATACCGTTACGAAATTATTCTTCTGACCGTCATTGTGTGCGGCATTATGGCTGCGTGTTGTTTTATCTGACGTCATCCACTGAGTGACAATTACCTTCCCTTTTCTTAGTCGATACGTCTATAGTGTCGCTATAAAAATTTTCTATGCTGCTGTTGAGAACATTATGCGCTTCAAAAGATTGTGTTTTTTTGCCCTGTTCTGCTGTCACTTTAACGCCTATGCAGATGACGATACGCCTAGCGCAGCACAGATTAAAACACTCTTTTTCGGCAAGGATCACCGGGTAAAAATTGATAAACCGCAACTTCATCCTTGGGATGCTATCGGTCAACTCGAGACGGAAAGCGGAAACCTCTGCACGGCAACCCTTATCTCTCCGCATGTCGCCCTAACGGCTGGCCACTGCCTATTGGCACCTCCCGGTAAGTTTGATCCCCCTGTTGCCTTGCGCTTTGTCACGACCCAAAAAGGCTGGGTTTACGAGATCCACGATATTGATGCGAAAGTCGCACCCGGCTTAGCAGGAAAACTTAAAGCGGCGGGAGAAGGTTGGATCGTACCGGCCAAAGCTGCGCCCTCTGACTATGCTGTCGTCATTTTACATAATCCCCCTTCGGCCATTACCCCGATCCCCCTTTTTAGCGGAGACAGAACGCAGCTAGTTGCGGCACTCAAGGCCGTGGGAAATAACGTTACACAAGCCGGCTATCCTGCTGATAATCTTGATAATCTCTTTGCCCATATCGGCTGCAAAATTACTGGGTGGTCACAAACCGCCGTACTCTCCCACCAATGCGATACGCTACCAGGTGACAGCGGTTCGCCGTTGATGATCAATAATGATAATCAATGGCAGATTATTGGCGTACAAAGCTCGGCACCCGCAGCGGAAGACCGCTACCGCGCTGATAACCGAGCTATAGCGGTGAGCTCATTCAATAGTAAAATACCGACCTTAACCAATAATATTCAATAAAGCCTGCCGAGCTTTAGCTCGGCGACTCTTCTAACAGTTGGATGATCCGTTTTTCTGAAACAGGATAAGGTGTCCCCAGTTGTTGTGCGAAAAGGCTTATTCTTAGCTCTTCGACCATCCAGCGGGCAGCCATGACTTTATCGTTGTGCTGTTCAGCTTTGGGAAGTTTATTACGATAGCGCTGCAGAGACTGTTCGACGTGTTGTACCCGTAACATTCGTGCGCGGTCACTGTGCGGATCGACAGGTAGCTTATCTAATCGGCGTTCAATGCCCTGTAGATATCTTAAGGTATCAGCAAGCTTCTGCCAGCCGTTTTGCGTAACGAATCCAGGATAAACCAAGTTAGAGAGCTGCGCTTTGATATCACTGAGTGCCAGCGCTAAGGCCATATCGACACGCCCCTTAAGTCGTTTATTAATCGCAAAGACGGTCGAGAGGATTTGCTCGACTTGCTGCGCAATTTCCACGACCGTCTGATTTAAATCCGCTTTAACTTTCTCACGTAGAGCCATAAAGTGCTGCTCATCCCAGACCAATCCGCCTTCCTGTGTCATAATTTTATCGATCCCACAGTGAATACAATCATCAATCAACTGTAAGACTTGACCATACGGATTGAAATACAGTCCGAGCTTCGCTTTATTGGGCAGCTTCTCATGGAGATACTTGATAGGTGAGGGAATATTCAGCAGCAGTAATCGCCGTTGTCCCTGCCACATAGCCTGTTGCTGTTCAGCCTCAGTATCGAATAATTTAATCGCTACACTCTGCTTCTCATCGACCAATGCAGGCCATGCCTTCAAGGTAAAGCCCGCTTGGTTACGACTGAAGGTTTGGGGGAGTTCGCCAAAGTCCCACTCGGTTACGCCCTGCTTTTCTAAGCCAACATCGGCAACCTTAGAAAGTGTCTCGCGGACTTTCCCTTTTAGCTGCTGCTGAAGTTCGGTTAAAGACTTACTCTCTTGTAGCGTTTTCTTATTTCCGTCCACTATCCGGAACGTCATTTTAAGATGGTCCGGAACCTGCGCCAACTGCCATGCATCACGCTCAATGGTGACACCACTCATCCTTCGAAATTCGCGTTCTAAACATTCGAGCAGCGGTAAGCTGAAATCGGTCACGCGGCCCAAAAACGCGTCGGCGTAATCGGGCGCCGGCACAAAATTACGGCGAATCGGTTTCGGTAACGACTTAATTAACGCCACGATTAAGGTTTTACGTAGTCCGGGGATCTGCCAATCGAAGCCTTGTTCGGTGACTTGATTAAGCAGCGGCAGTGGAATATGGACCGTAACCCCATCTGCATCTTTGCCAGGTTCAAATTGGTAGGTCAGCGGTAACTGTAGATTACCTTGCCGCCAAGTATTAGGGTAATCATTAGCATCAATGGTCCCCGCACCCTCGCGTACCAGCATGGTTTTATCAAAATCGAGTTGATGGGGGTCCTGCTGGAAAGCCGTTTTCCACCACTTGTCAAAATGACGAACCGAGACAATATTGTCTGGGAGCCGCTGGTCGTAAAAGGCGAATAAGGTTTCATCATCGACTAAAATATCGCGTCGGCGTGATTTATGCTCAAGGTCCTCGACTTCCAGACGAAGGTTCTGATTATGACTAAAGAATCGATGGCGGGTTTGCCATTCGCCCTCAACTAGCGCGTGACGAATAAAAAGCTCGCGACAGATAGCCGAGTCGATTTTGCTGTAATTGACTTTACGCTGCGTGACGATCGGTAAGCCATAAAGAGTGACTTTTTCAAAAGCAAAAACAGCGCCTTGCTTCTTCTCCCAATGGGGTTCACTGTAGCTATACTTAACTAAGTGTCCCGCCAGGGGTTCAATCCATTCAGGTTCGATTTTGGCGGCGATCCTTCCCCATAGTTTACTGGTTTCCACCAGTTCAGCCACCATCACCCACTTAGGGGTTTTTTTGAATAGACTGGATGCAGGGAAAAGATGAAAACGTGTTTGCCGCGAACCCATAAACTCGCCCTTTTCGATCTCTTTTTGGCCCACCCTTGATAATAGTCCACTTAACAGAGCACTATGTAGCTCTCGATAGGGAGCCGGTTCGCTGTTGAGCGAGAAGCCGAGTTCACGAACGACTTGTCGTAATTGCGTGTAGATGTCCTGCCATTCGCGAATACGCAAATAATTGAGGTAGTCGCTTTTACATTGTCGGCGAAATTGGTTGCCGGTTAAGGTCTTTTGCTGGTCTTGAATGTAATTCCACAGATTGACCCACGCCAAGAAATCTGACTCTTTATCAGCGAATCGACGATGTTTCTCATCTGAGGCCTGCTGGCGGTCGGCTGGCCGCTCTCTAGGATCTTGAATAGAGAGTGCAGCAGTGATGATCATCGCTTCGCGCACACAACCGAATTGTTGTGCCGAGAGAACCATTTTGGCTAACCGTGGGTCGATCGGTAGTTGAGCCAATTGGCGACCAGAAGTCGTCAATTTCTGTATATTGTTGGAGGCATTCTCGACGGCACCTAGCTCCTCTAGCAAGCGCACACCGTCTTGAATATTACGATTATCCGGTTTTTCAACAAACGGAAAATGTTGAATATTGCCTAACCCTAGCGCCGTCATTTGTAAAATAACAGAGGCTAAGTTGGTGCGTAATATTTCTGGGTCAGTGAATTCAGGCCGTGAAAGATAGTCGTCCTCCCCGTATAAACGTATACAGATCCCTTCAGAGACGCGTCCACAGCGACCGGCACGCTGATTCGCGGAGGCTTGTGAGATTGGCTCAATCGGTAACCGCTGTACTTTCGTACGATAACTGTAACGGCTAATCCTAGCCGTACCCGGATCAATAACGTATTTGATGCCCGGTACGGTAAGAGAAGTTTCGGCGACATTGGTTGCCAAGACAATACGGCGCCCGGTATGAGTCTGAAATACCCGGTTCTGTTCGCTATTAGATAAACGCGCGTAGAGCGGTAACACTTCCGTATGGGGTAACCCTTGGCGAGATAGTGCATCAGCGGTGTCGCGGATCTCACGCTCTCCACTCATAAAAATAAGAATATCACCTGGCGGCTCACGATAAAGCTCATCCACTGCATCGAAAATAGCTTGCAGCTGATCGCGATCCCCTTCACTGCTATCATTACTGACTGGTCGGTAGCGAATTTCAACAGGATAGGTACGGCCTGATACTTCAATGATGGGCGCGCCATCGAAATGTTTGGAGAATCGCTCTGGGTCAATAGTCGCCGAGGTGATAATAACCTTTAAATCTGGACGCTTGGGCAATAATTCACGTAAATAGCCTAAGAGGAAATCAATATTAAGGCTACGCTCATGTGCTTCATCAATAATAATCGTATCGTACTGGAGTAGGCGTTTATCTTGTTGGATCTCAGCCAGTAAAATACCATCGGTCATTAATTTAATATGTGTCTGGTCGGAAATTTGATCGGTGAAACGAACTCGGTAGCCAACAACCCCACCTAGCGTTGTCCCAAGCTCTTCAGCAATACGGGTTGCAACCGTACGGGCCGCTAAGCGTCTTGGTTGGGTATGACCGATGAGGCCTTGACGGCCACGACCGAGCGCCAGACATATTTTAGGGATCTGTGTCGTTTTTCCTGATCCGGTTTCCCCCGCAATGATCACCACTTGATGTTTGGCGATCGCATCAGCAATGGTCTGCTGCTTTTGGCTAACCGGTAGGTTATCTGGAAAATGGATAGTTGCAGGTCGGCCAGCATCGTGGGCAATAAGCCGCTGCTCGGCCGCAATCACATCTTGCTCAATCTTGGCTATCACCGCTTGTTGTGATTCAGTTCCAGTAATCTTATCGACTCCCCTCAATCGCCTACGCAGCTGCTGGCGGTCACGATACGAAACCCGATCGCTGCGTGCCCAGAGAGAGGAAAGAGTCGTCGATTCAGTTTTAGACATAGAACGGTATTACCTTGAAAAGTGAGCAACGAGGATTATCAATTGGGTTAAAGACGGTCGAAGCGTCTTCAATGCACGGATTATAGCATAAGTCTGCTTGAAACAGCAGGCGGAAGCGGTTGTCATAAAGCTAGCCAATTATTCAAGAATTTTGAAAATAGATATCGAAAAGATTAGCTTTTTTCTCGCGATCTTTCTCTATAAAGTGGTGACAACTAACCGTTTCACAAGGAAATATCATGAGTAAAGTATTGATTCTCAAGTCCAGCATCCTCGCCGATTACTCACAATCAAATTTATTGGCGGATTTTTATGCGGAACAGGCGATAGCTAAAGGTGACACTGTCACAGTACGTGATCTGGCAGCGAACCCAATTCCTGTTCTTGATGGTGAATTAGTGGGTGCTTTACGGCCTAGTGATGTGGCACTCACTGAGCGCCAACGTGACGCGTTGGCTTTGTCTGATGAATTGATTGCCGAATTACAGGCTCATGATGTCGTCGTTTTAGGCGCACCGATGTACAACTTCAATATCTCAACGCAATTGAAGACCTACTTTGATTTGATTGCTCGAGCTGGCGTGACATTCCGTTACACTGAGACGGGTCCTGAAGGACTAGTAATCGGTAAGAAAGCCATTGTACTTTCCACACGTGGCGGCATCCATAAAGATACCCCAACCGATTTGGTCACCCCTTATCTCGCACTCTTCCTAGGCTTTATTGGTATTACCGACGTGCAGACTATTTTAGCTGAAGGTATTGCGTACGGCCCTGAAGTGGCGACTAAAGCCATCGAGGATGCTAAAGCCGCAATTAAACAAATCGTGTAACTTGGTTAATTCTCTACATAAAGCGCCTTAATTGGCGCTTTTTGTTGTGGACTGACCAGGTGCTTGCATTTTTTCGGGGGTCTTTTCTGCTTGTCGCTGCTTAAGTAGACGCTCAACTTCGGGGTCCGCTTTGATCGTAATATCGTGATCGACCTTCACATTCATATTAATTGTAATAGGCTCTTTAGGCGCCGCCACTTCAATTTTGGGAATACAACCCACTAAGGTTGCACAGACGCCCAGTAGTAAGATGATACCTAATTTCATTTTGTATTTTCCTTATTAGCAGGCAGCCGGGTCTGCTCCTCTAACCATGACTGTAAATTATCGCCATAACTTAAACTGCGCCACAGCATAAAAATATTCTCGGTCTGTTGATAATTAAGATTAACGCGTTGTCTTTTATCGTCAAAACGGCTGGTGCCATGGATTTGCGATTTCATCAACATATCCCCCTTAGCACTCACGTTAACCGTGGCATAGGATTCTGATATCTCCATATAACGTAGCCAATCGATAGCCGCGCCCGCCGCGAGGTTATTTTTCAAAATTTGATCCAACAAATCTTTGTCGACGCGCAGCGTTAAGCCTTTATCATCCTTGATCCAACCCTTTTCAATCAGCCAAGGCGAGTTTTCGAGCCAGATAGGTAACTGTCCGCTGATTTTACCGGACATCGCGATCTGTTTGGGGTGAATGGCTGTGATTAACTGACTCATTCCGAGGTGGTTAATCTTAAGCATGGCACTTTTATGCTGGGGCAAACGTAACTGGTCCATGGATAGTGTCCCACCAAAGATATCCAATGAGGCATCGTCAAGCGATAATGGGTTTTGTTCATCCCACGGCCAGCTTCCTTTCAACTTTAGGCTTAAGTTGCTCATAGGGAATTTATTATCGATGGTCGCTACCGATAACGATACGGGTTCGCGTAATCCGAAATGCCAGCGGTGCTCGCTGAAGCGAAAGGGTAATGAAAAATCCACTCCATGAAACTGATAGTCTGGTAACCAGATATTGCCATCCTTCACTACCCAGTGGCCGCCGGCTTGGAAGCCATCATCATCAGTTAGAGAAAAGGCCGCTTGGGCGCGTAAACGGCCCGAGCGTAATGCAACCTTTTCAGTAGGTCCTACTAAGGGTTGAAATACAGATAGTGGTTGTTCTGGCCACCAGGCTCGTCCCAGCCAACGGTTATTATCACGACGGCCAATGACTCTCACAGGTCCGATGCGGTTGGCGACCAACTGCCCTTTAAAGCCATATTGGTCAGGTGTAGTCCCCTTAACATTTACATCGAGTTGCGCGGCAGGTAACTGACTCGTTTCACCGAAGAAGGTATGATCTGAAGTGATCGTAAACTGCCCGGTAAACTGTGGTTTATCTTGTTGAGTAATCCAATGTGCTGGCTCGGTCAATGTCATACGAGGCTTTTGCATCAACATACTGCCATACCGAATCTGGTCGAAGCCTGTTGATAGGGATGTCAGGGTGATCTCTTCGTTATGCCAAAATCCGCGGCCTTGAACATCCCAATTGGCAGTGAGGGGTAAAATCATACCTTTACCCCAATAACGCCAGTCCCAACGGCCCTTGTCCGGTAAGAAATTGTCAGCCATACCCGCTAGATGCAGTAAGTAGAAACTACTCCGCTCATTTCTGACCATAAAATTAGCTTGCAACAGGCCACTAAAACCTTGCTGAGTTAGGCGCACACCGGCTATCGGCCATCTGGCTTCGTCGACCTCCCAACCCGGTAGGATTTCGCCGCGCATGAGTAATAACGCTTTGGGCTGGAAGTGAATTGCTGGATCCAATAACGCTCCACTGAGTACTGCCGGAAGTCCTGCGTAAAACTGTAACGCTTTGAGTTTAGCGGTACCGGTTAACCGTAAAGGAAATTGATTGTCTGCTAACGATAACTTTCCTGGCCCCAAGGTAAGTACGACGTTACCTTTACCCCCACGGCCCTGAGTAAGCGCGTTGATACGCCCTGTTAATAAGGTCTGTTCAAAACCTTGCTGCCAGTTTTTAGCGGAAAGCGAGAAGAACCCACTAAGATTTTGTTGCGGCACCGGCCATGACCAGGTTCCTTTTTCGACGCGAAACTCGTCAGTAGCGAAAATGAAAGGTGCATTTAATAAGGGTTTCTCAGCCGTTGGATCTTTGATTGTTAACTCACCATGCTGTTGATTACGTGACAGTGTCACTTCGACAGGGTGAGGATAGGACGACATAACTACCTTACCCTGTAAACTCGCCTCATCCGGTAACGTAACAATATCGTCGGCTAACCTTATTTTCCCTGATAGATTCAAAGGCTGAGCTAAGAACGGATGCGTGAGGGTAAAGGTTTTAACGTTAAGTGTCTGTCCGGTGAGTTCAGCATCCAAGTCAACCGCTTTCCCTTGATAAGTTAGCTGCTGATGGGCACCAGATGAAGAGAAATGCAGTGCACCTTGATAGCTTTGCCAAGGCGTTATCATAAGTGAGCCTATATCAAGATCTATCCCAGGGATCTGTTGTTGTAGCTGACTAAGACTTAAAGGTTTGTTATTGGATGCAGAGTCAGTGGGCCACCGCTTAAAGCATTCACTGTTAAGTGTCAGTTCATCCACTATAATTTTTAACGGATAACGGCTGAACGCAATACGTGGCATCGATGCTACAGCGAGTTGGCACCCCTGCGCGTTGAGAGTGAATGAAGGTAAGGTGATGTGTGATAGTGTTAGCGAGAAGCGACTTTGCTGTTCGACTGTTACCCCTTTAGGTAAAAAGTGTTGTAAGACCAACGTCGACCATTGGTTAATGGACAGCCCGAGTCCTACTAGGCTAATAACCACGATTGCTACAGCAAATAAGATATAGCGTAACGCTAACGACATATTTCCTTATCCCTTATAACGCTTTTAACAAATCCTGTTAACTCATTAGTTTAATTTAGAAATTTACTCTCAAAAAAATGATATAGCGCAAAATGTGATCATAACGCTCAAAGTATAACATCACCAGTCTCTAATGGAGAAATAACTATGAAAATTGCGGTTTATAGTACGAAGAGTTATGACCAAGCTGTGCTGAATGAAGTAAACAAAGAGTTTAATTATACTTTCAGTTTCTTTGACTTTCGACTGACTGCAGAGACGGCCAAAAATGCCGTGGGCCACCAGGCAGTCTGTCTATTTGTCAACGATGAGTGCGATGGGGCTATTTTGGCAGAATTACACCGTCTTGGTGTTCGTGTTGTCGCGTTACGCTGTGCTGGGTTCGATAATGTCGACATAAATAGCGCGCAACAACTAGGGATCGATGTCGTACGCGTTCCGGCATACTCCCCCGAAGCGGTAGCCGAGCACACTATCGGTCTGATGATGTGCTTGAACCGTCGTATTCACCGCGCATATCAACGTACTCGTGAAGGCAATTTCTCTCTTGAGGGATTAACGGGCTTCAACATGCACGGTAAAACCGTTGGAGTAATCGGGACAGGTAAAATAGGACTCGCCACCTTACGGATTTTACGAGGATTCGGTATGCAGTTACTTGCTACGGATCCTTACCCTACTGCCGAAGCAGAGACTCATGGCGCGGTCTACACCAGTCTAGACGACCTACTTCAACGCTCAGACATCATTACCCTACACTGTCCCATGACGTCCGAAAACCACCATCTGCTCGACGCTCGCGCCTTCGATAAAATGAAGAAAGGCGTCATGATTATTAATACAAGCCGGGGCAGTTTGCTCGACTCTTCCGCCGCGATTGAAGCGCTGAAAGAAGGCAAAGTTGGTGCATTAGGCATGGATGTTTATGAGAACGAACGTGATCTCTTTTTTGAAGATAAATCGAACGAGATTATCCAGGATGATATCTTTGGACGCCTCTCAGCTTGCCATAATGTCCTGTTCACCGGACACCAAGCTTTCTTAACCCAAGAAGCGCTTTCCAGTATTGCTTTCACAACCTTAACTAACTTATCGCAAATATTCTCAGGGCAAGCTTGCGATAATGCAGTTAAATAGTGCCGCGCGCGCAGAATAATACTAGCGTGCGCAACTGCCACTTATTAATGCTGTTTCGCTGCAACGCTTACCGTTCACCAATTGGCACATCCCAACGCGACTCCCATCGAGTTGCCGAGTATATGCTAAGGAACCCCCTGCCATCGCACAGTTATCTGAAGCGATAGAAGACATATGTACAGGCTGAATATGGGCAGCAGTTGCTTGCTGCTCAGGCTCTGCAGGCTGGTGGCTGCTACACCCAGCCAGTAACATCACGGTACCCGCAATCAGTAAGGAAACAACTTTCATTCGGTAAGCTCCAGGGACAATAAGCAAGAGCTAGAAAATATGTCAGAGTTACCGTAAATAATCGAGTTAATACATAACTTTTTACGATTTAAATTAACATTTCGCCGTTAGATGGGATTTTTAAAGACTTTTGCTGCAATGCTTCTGATCGAGACGGGAAATATGCTAGACTTCGCCGCGCGTTGAACCATCACCCGTTTAACCACTGCCCAACGACTTTCTCGTAGAATTATTGATTCAGGTACTCGCTTAATGTCATTCAATCCCGAAATTACCAGTAAACAGCAATATAACCTTAATAAATTACAAAAACGCTTACGTCGCAACGTCGGTGAGGCGATTGCTGATTTTTCTATGATTGAAGAAGGCGACCGTATCATGGTTTGCCTATCTGGCGGTAAAGACAGCTATACTTTGCTCGAAATTCTACGCAGCTTACAAAAAAGCGCGCCAATTAATTTTTCATTAATCGCCGTAAACCTCGATCAGAAACAACCCGGTTTCCCTGGCCACATTCTGCCTGAATACCTGGAGTCGCTAGGTGTTGAGTATAAGATAGTGGAAGAAGATACTTACTCTATCGTTAAAGAAAAAGTTCCAGAAGGCAAAACGACCTGCTCGTTATGTTCACGCTTGCGTCGCGGTATCTTGTACCGTACTGCTACTGAACTGGGTTGTACTAAAATTGCCTTAGGCCATCACCGTGATGACATTCTTCAAACATTATTCTTGAATATGTTTTACGGCGGGAAGATGAAGGGTATGCCACCTAAACTTATGAGCGACGATGGTAAGCATATTGTCATTCGCCCTCTTGCCTACTGTCGCGAGAAAGACATTATCCGTTTTTCCGAAGCGAAACAGTTCCCGATTATCCCTTGTAATCTGTGTGGTTCCCAGCCAAACCTTCAACGGCAAGTGATTGGCGACATGTTACGTGATTGGGATAAGCGCTACCCGGGTCGAATTGAAACTATGTTTAGCGCCATGCAAAATATTGTACCTTCTCACATGGCGGATACCGCATTATTCGATTTTCACGCCGTGACCCATGGAAGTCCAGTTGTAGAAGGCGGTGACTTGGCGTTTGATCGTGAAACCTTACCGACGACTCCTGTAGGCTGGCAATCAGAAGATAGCGATGATGAATCTCGTATAGTCGATCGACTCGATATCATCGAACTGAGTTGATTCATCAAGGGAGGCCAAGGCCTTCCTTTTTTTTCATAAAAAAAACCGGCCCTAGTTTCCTAGGAGCCGGGGTCATGAGAATCAATTACGCTATGCTTTAATTCAAAATATAAGACAATGTGGAGCACAACGTCCATCGCTTGACGTTGCATTCACCTGCGAGAAGAAGTATGCCCCAGCTCATGAACTAACGTTTTGATTCAGATCACCTTTTAGTGGGACGCTATTTAGAGCCATTTACGGCTCTTTAACCAGAGCGTGACGGCAATCGCTATTGCCGCGAGAACAATACAGAAAACCGCAAATCCGTAATGCCAACTACCGCCGGGAATCCCCCCCAGGTTAACGCCGAATAGCCCCGTTAAGAAAGTCGCCGGAAGAAAAACCATCGCCATTAGCGACATAATATACGTCCGACGGTTCATCGACTCCGCAATCAGTGAATCAATCTCGTCGCTAATTACCGCGGTACGAGCGATACCTGCGTCGAGATCTTCCAATCCACGCCCTAACCTCTCGGCGATATCCTGCATCAAGCGTCGGTCTTCATCCGCCATCCAAGTAAATTTCTCATTGGCGATCCGTGCAAACACGTCGCGCTGAGGAGCCATATACCGCCTCATTACAATCAATTGTTTACGTAACAAGGCCATTTCCCCTCGCGCGGGGACTTTTCCATCGAGTAAATCGTCCTCAAGCGCAATGATACGGTCATACAATTGCTCGATAAATTCACCACTTTGTTCGGTCAGGGCATCGCAAAATTCAACGATCCAGTTTCCGGCATTCTCTGCCCCGTTGCCCTTTTGCAGATCCTCCCAAACCGTATCGACGGCACGTGCCTTACGCTTACGCGTGGTAATTATCAAGTTACCGTTGATGAAGACACGTACGGCCACCAGCTGGTCGGGGCGCGCATTATCATTATGATTAATGCTGCGTAATACCAACATGAAGCCATCGGCAAGCCGACTTATGCGTGGACGCATACTATCGCCTGCCAACGCATCGCGTACCGTATCAGGGATCAATGGTGTAGACTGTAGCCATTCTCTACTCACCGTGGAGGAGTAATCTAAGTGGACCCAACATGGCTTGGTTGGCCCAATTTCTCCCGCCGAGGTGATAGGTAACATTCCCCCCTCACCATCAAGCTGACATGCAATGATGGCGTCGGGTACGTGCAATTGCGTAATATCGATTGAGCTCAAAACAGATCCCTTTTTTTCATGTTTCTTTCGAGTGTAGGTGAACTAACCTCTCGTCTTTGACTTAAAAGGTAAAATTTCATTAATGCTTTTCAATACGAAGTTGTCGACTGTAGACAACATCTTCCGGATTGTTGATCGGATAACCCTTGACCCAAGGTTTAATTAATCGTCCATTGGTGTATTGATATATCGGTGCAATCGGCGCCTCATCGGCAATCATTTTCTCCGCTAGATCATAAATCTTTTCTCTCTCCACCGAAGTTGTGGCCATGCTGGCTTTATCCAATAGATCATCATAAGCCCCCTTCGCGAAGCGTGAAATATTGCCTGTATGCTGCGAGGTTAACAGCGAGAGAAAAGATGAGGGTTCGTTATAATCCCCTACCCAGGAAGCCCGGATCACATCAAATTTTCCCTGCTTACGGCTGTCGATATAAGTTTTCCACTCTTGGTTCACCAAGCTAACTTCCGCACCCAAATTTTTCTTCCACATTGATGCCACAGCGATAGCAATCTGTTTATTACTATCGGAGGTGTTATACAAAATGCTGAGTTTTAGAGGGCGAGTCGGTCCATAACCTGCCGCATTGAGTAAGAGTTTCGCCTGGCGGTTGCGCTCAGCTTGACTGAGTTGTTGATAGGCTAACGTTGGCGGGACGAAGCCTTGTGTGATCTCTGGGGTAAAGTACCAAGCAGGCTTCTCACCTGTACCTAAGATCTTCTCGGCGATGATCTGCCGATCAATACTCCAAGAAAGGGCTTTCCTAACATTGACGTTAGCAGTAGGTCCCTGTTGTGTGTTAAATGCGTAGTAATAAGTGCCGAGTTGCGCTGGGGTATACACCTCACCCGGTATGGCTTGTTTCAATGTTTTATAGCGATTTTTGGGGAAGGACTCAGTAACATCGATATTGTTCGCCTGATACCAATGCGTCGCCGTAACGGAATCGCTCAGGGGCACAAACGTGACCTTGTCCAGGGTCGAATGCGCATTATCCCAGTATTGAGAATTCCGTGACAGCACCACACGTTCATTCACAATATGCTTGTCGAGTTTATAGGCCCCATTCCCGACAAGATTACCCGGTAATGTCCATTGGCTACCGTACTGCGCAATAATTTTTTGCGGGACCGGATATAGTGCAAAACTACTGGTGAGTGCCGGAAACCACGCTACAGGATGTTCCAACGTGACTTTGAGGTGATAGTCATCCGTGGCAACGACCCCTAAACTCGTTAAGGGTTTCTTACCCGCAGTAATTGCGGCAGCATTGTCAATTGCAGCTAGTGCGGGAAACCAAGCATAAGGCGAACTGGTAGTGGGATTAACCATCCGCTGCCAACTGTAGACGAAATCTCTGGCTGTCACGGTCTCACCATTTGACCATTTAGCATCTTTACGTAACGTGAAGATCCAGGTTTTTTGGTCGCTACTCTGCCAGCTCAGCGCAACACCGGGTACTGTTCGTCCTTGCGGATCCTGGTTGGTTAAGCCTTCGAATAGATCACGAAGAATCGGTATTTCCGGCAGCCCTACAGCTTGTGCCGGATCGAGAGAGGCGGGCTCATCCTTTATTTGACGCACGATTTCTTGGTGGCTTGCTAACGTTTCAGCGTTGACTGATACACCGCATAGCATAGCGAGTGGGACCATACAGGCTAGAGTAATACTTGGGTAATGGCGCATAGTCATATTCCTTTATTTTGATGAACTCACTGACAGGGTCCCCTACAAGGATTCGTATTTCAGCTCTCGATTAAACTGCGAAAGTATGTCATAAAAGCGGGGTTAACTCATTAAGGTTCCTAGTAAATAGGGACAGAACATTTGATTAAAGGACTCTATAATGTCGCAAACTGTTACGCTTAAAGGTTCACCCATTGCTGTCGCAGGCCAGTTTCCAACTACCGGTAGCAAAGCGCCAGCATTAACACTCACCAATAAAGACCTCGCGGATATAGGCTTGAGCGCCTATGCGGGTCAACGTAAAGTCCTGAATATCTTCCCAAGCGTTGATACTGGCGTTTGTGCAGCCTCTGTTCGGAAATTTAACCAACTGGCGTCTGAGTTAGCCAATACCGTAGTGCTTTGCATCTCGGCTGACTTACCCTTCGCGCAGTCTCGCTTCTGCGCTGCAGATGGGCTGGACAACGTAGCATCGTTGTCTTCTTTCCGTCATCCGGAATTCAAAGCAGCATGGGGCGTGGATATTCAAGAAGGTCCGCTCGCTGGTCTAACCGCACGTGCCGTCGTGGTATTAAACGAAAATGATGAAGTAATTTATAGCGAATTAGTTGCTGAAATTGCTCAAGAACCTGATTACGATGCAGCGCTAAGCAGCTTGAAATAATCTCACTGGCCAAGCATGTTAGCTTGGCCTAGTTTAACGACTATTGATTCGGCGCTTTATGTTCGCTACTTTTCTGCCCCACACCGTACTCACGGAGTTTATTGGCAATTGCAGTGTGCGATACCCCTAGTCGCTTAGCTAACTTACGCGTACTCGGATAACTAGCGTAGAGCTTTGTCAAAACTGAGCGTTCAAATCGTCCATTAATTTCGTCGAGTGACCCTTCAAGCTGCATCATATCCAAGTCGTCGTCTGTGGTATAGCTAGGTAGATTGACGTCTTGCGGTCGTAACTCATCACCTTCAAATTGCGTCATCGCAGCAAATAGGCAGTTTTTGAGTTGGCGAATATTACCAGGCCAGTGATAACGAGAAAGATGCGTTGCGAGTGAAGGAGACAATCGTGGTACGGCGATCCCCTGCTCATCAGCAAAACGGGCTACAAAGAAACTGGCAAGTGCCATCAGATCTTGCGGATGCTCGCGTAACGCAGGTAACTGTAATGACAACACATTTAAGCGATAAAAGAGATCTTCGCGGAAAGTCCCCAAATCAACAAGTTCTTGTAAATTTTTTTGAGTCGCGCAAATGACACGAACATCAACGTGGACTTCATGTTCCTCCCCTACTCGCCGGAATGTCCCATCATTAAGAAAACGTAGTAGTTTAGTCTGTAAGCTCTTCGACATCTCACCAATTTCATCGAGAAGAACTGTTCCCCCTGCAGCTTGTTCGAAAAAGCCTTTTTGGCTCTCGAACGCATTAGGGTAGGCTCCAGCGGCATGACCAAATAGCTCGCTCTCTGCCACATCATCAGGAATGGAACCGCAATTTAAGGCTAAAAAAGGCTGGGCGTGGCGCGGACTAAGTTGGTGGCAGGCACGGGCAATAATATCTTTACCGGTACCGGTTTCCCCAATAATCAGTAAAGGCGCATCATGCATCGCTAATTTCTTTGCTCGTTGCACCACTTGGCGCATCTTAGGACTGTCGGCGATGATATGATTGAATGCAGCTTGAGAATCGAAATCAGTGAACGTTGCTAGTCTATCGGTTTTTGTTACCGAGTTAAGTATAACCAGAGTGCCGGTTTGCTGCACTTGCGACGTGTCATCATCTGGCAAGAAAAGCGGGCAGACCTCAACCACATAGTCACGTCCATGAAGCGTTAAAGGGAGTGATGTTTTGATTTGGGCATGAGGCAATTCTATGCCAGGGATGAGGGTTGTCAGCGAATGAGCCGGGGACTGCGGATTAAGTGAGAATAATTGTTGAGCCGCAGGGTTAGTGAGTTCAATACGCCCTTTTATATCAGTGCAAACTATAGGATCTGGCAAACTATTAACCAACGCGTCTAGCGCTCGTTTCGCCTGTTCCGAAGGCATATAGCTAACACGCCGAACATCACTCACTCCCGGTGTTCTGCGTATTTCAGCCATGAGTCCGCTGAAGTCATCGAAATCTACCGAGCTAAATCTCAAATAGACCGTATAGTTTTCGCCGATCTCAATGCCATAAAGATCAATATTGCGTTTAACCAATAAGTTTAAAAGTTCGTGTACCAATCCTTGACGATCTTGGCATTGTACTTCTAAGCGCATGACAACTCTCCCCGACAGCGTAATCTCTTAAGTATACGTCACGACTAGAGAAAGCAGAATATTTCTGTCAGGAAAAGTTGACACTTTTGTGCGCAGTAACACCCAAGCGGTTAATTTGGTTTACGCTTACGTAATTTTTCACCCAAATCGGCGACTAAGCCGCGTCGAAATTCACTGACTTTAGGGGCTTGGCCCTCCAGCCAGGGTATCGGCCGGCAGAGTGACATGGTTTTAATCCCTAACCGGGCAGTGAGAAGACCTATACCCACACCTTGCGCGACTCGGCCAGAAAGACGTGCGGCCAAATCTTGTGAAAGCCAATCAATGCTACTTTCTTGAATCCATTCGGTAGCGCCTGCCACGGCCATGTTGACGAGTAACGCACGCAGTAGCTTTATCCGCCCAAAATAACCCGGCTCTACCTGATAGAGTTTAGCGATTTGATTAATCATTCGTAGACTACGCCAAGCCACCAATCCCATATCCACTAACGCATAGGGGCTTGCAGCTATCATGATTGCTGACTGTGCAGCAGTTTGACTAATCAAGCGACGCGCTTGGTTGTCAAAGGTCGGTTGAACGATAGCCGCATAAAGGGTGATAACTTCTTTATCACTGAGGGCAGGATCTAATGCCTCCCGCCACTTTATTACCGCCGGATGATCCACGGTTAGCTCAGCAGATTTAATCAGAGACTCGCAGAACGTCACTGCATGGTGATGCCCCTCACTCGTTAACAGCCTAAGTGCTTGATGATGAATATGCATCTGTTTCTTTAATCGTCGTAGCCGTGCTAACTCGGCCAATAATGCACTTAATCCCGCGCAGACAATCATCACCCCAGCCGTTGCCATACCGATGGTAAACCACTGTTTATCGTACCAAGCCGTAATGATTGTTTGGACTAGCTGAGCGAGACCACTGACTAATAAGATCAAGATACCTAATAGCAAAAGACGTGCCCATAGAGGGAATTTTGGACGTAAGCTTTGCTCTAAAGTAATCTCATCAATCTCGTTGAGATTTTCTTGAGCGTCGGGATCTTGCGCAACAAAATACTGTTCTGCGTGCGCTTCGTCAAAGTGATGAGAGCTTTTAATCTTCTCTTGATTCGGTTCCACTGGTGTGACAGTAAAATCGATACGTGGCTTAACTTCCTTGCCCGTCATGTCAGTTTATCTCCCAATAAAAAATCCAATGCATTATCCATCCGTAAATGAGGTAATGGCTTATTGATATCCATTTCTAAGGGGGTGAAGTTTTCGAAATGAAAGCCCTGCTGTCGCCAAAATGAGGCGGTAGGTAGCTGAGTGGGTACTTCACCCGGGTAGAGCGAGACGGGTTGGTAATCAGGTAGACGACGCCCTCTTAATGCAGGCACCTGCTGTTGTTGATGTTCAATAACGCCGGGAGTGGTGGCTTGGATTGAACTCAGGGCTAAGCATTCAATATTCACCCCTTCGAATGCTGCATTCTGCCAAGCGGTTTGTGTCATCTGACGAAGCAGAGAAACCATATTAGCATGTTGATCGCTGGTAACATGATCCGCTTTTGTTGCCGCAAACAATAATTTATCGATCACCGGAGAAAACAGTCGGCGAATTAACGAGCGCTGACCGTAGTGGAAGCTCTGCATCAGTTGCGTTAATGCTAGGCGCATATCGTTAAAGGCGTTAGCACCCCGATTTAGCGGCTGTAGACAGTCGACTAACACAATTTGACGATCGAATTTCACAAAGTACTCTTTATAAAACTTCTTCACCACATGTTGGCAATAGAAGTCGTAACGCTGTTTTAACGTGGCATAGGTCGATGTTTTATCCAGGGATTCATTATGTTCCACCGCAGAGTCATCAAATGGCCAAGGGAAAAATTGTAGCGCTGGAGCGCCGGCCATTTCACCGGGTAAAACAAAACGTCCGGGCTGAATAAAGTGGTAACCCTCGGCCTTACATTGGTGAAGGTAATCTGTCCAACGCTGGGCAATCTCGGCCAATAATAGCTCATCGGCCGGCGCTTTCGGATCCAAATCAGCGCAAGCGGCCTGCCATGCAACTGCCCACTCCGCGCGTTGCCCCGTCAGGAGTTCACGCATTTGCGCAGACCATTGCCTATAACTTAGTCCTAACATGGGTAAGTCGAGTAGCCATTCGCCAGGATAATCGATAATTTCAAGGCGTAGCGAGGAGGTTTCTTTAAGATAACGCTTGAGTGCATGCTGAGTACGGTAGCGGATAACCAACTCGATTTTACTTACCCCCTGTGTAGGGGTCGGCCAGCTTGCTGGATGCCCATAGAGTTGGGTAAGCCCACGATCGTAGCTGAAGCTCGGCGTAGCAAGATCGCGTTGCGGAACACGTTTTACCCCAATTATTCGCCCTTCACGCATCGGGGTAAAAAGCGGTAAACGTGCACCGTGATTAACAGAAAGTAATTGATTAACTAACGAAGTGATAAAGGCCGTTTTACCACTTCGGCTTAATCCAGTTACCGCAAGGCAGAGGTGCTGGTCTACGCTACGTTGTACCCAGGAAATGAGCTCATTTTGAATTTTTTTCATGCTGTTCTTTCAATAGCTTAGCGGAAATTTTCTTCATCACTTTACTCAAGACCGGCTCGAGAACCATTCCAAGAAACAGTCTTACGGGTTTCTTGCTGACTGATTTGACAGCCCAGCCCGCAATACCCGCCGGACCAAAAGTTACAGCGTTGATGAGTACAAATTTACCCACTGATTTTAAGGCAGGCTTAACCTGCCGTTTTGCTGAGTCTTTCCATTGTTTATTCATTGTACCCTCACTTTATAATCCGTTTGTCATGAAACAGATGGCTTAAAGCTTACGAAAACGGCTTCGTACCGAGAAGGTTTCTGAGGTAACATACCCTTCCATCTTACGTAGACGTTGTTCGCTCTCTTTCAAAGTTTGATCGGCTTGACTCAACACCTCATCAATAGAAAGTGTAGCGGGTTCTGTATGAGAACTACGCGGTTTTTTATCTAAAATAAAGCCCAACGCGATATAGAGTAAGAGTGTGACAAAAAATAAGCCCAAGGTTGATAGCACGGCGATAATCCGTACCAGAGTAACAGGCAGCCCACTGTAATCGGCTATCCCTGCACAGACCCCTAAAATTTTACCGTTTTCACTATTGCGATAAAGGGGTTTATCACTGATAAAAGGAATTTTAATCATGGTTGCCTCCACTCTGGGTTTTCGGCATCAAGTATCGCCTCCAATGCATTGATACGATCCTGCATACGGTCGGCATCTTTCTTGAGCTGTTCAATCTGCGCAATCTCTTTCACAGACAGCTTATTGGAGAGCTTGCCCTTATTGTTATAGTGTAACCATAGCCACAAGGGGGCGATAAACACTATAAAAAGCGTCAAGGGTACACTTAATAAAAATCCGCTCATCAACACTCCTTATTAGTTGATTGCTTTTCGCTTTATTATTCTGGCTTAGAAACTTGTTGGCGAATTTTAGCAAGTTGTTGGCTGATCTCGTCGTCTGCAGTCAATTCCGAAAATTGCTGATCTAAACTTCCGGTATTCGCAGATTTTAGTACTTCGGCTTCGGCTTCCATATGATCAATGCGACGCTCGAAAGATTCAAAACGCGCCAGATTTTTCTCGACTTTACCACTATCGATATGCTGACGAATTTGGCGACTGGTTGAAGCGGTTTGGTAGCGTAATGATAGCGCCTTCTGACGAGCACGCGTCTCTGTTAATTTCGTTTCCAATTCAGCCGTTTCGTTTTGCATCTTACTCAGATTTTCATCGAGAATTTCCGCATCTGCCTGTAATTTTTCAGTCAATTGGGTTAATTTTTGTTTTTCGATCAACGCGGCGCGAGCGAGCTCTTCTCGATCTTTACGTACTGCTAATTCTGCTTTTTGTTGCCACTCTTCAGACTGGACGGTAGCCGAGTCTATGCGGCGTTGCAGCATTTTCTTCTCAGCAAGCGCTTTCGCAGAATGCGTTCGAACTTCAACCAGCGTATCTTCCATCTCTTGGATCATCAAACGCACCATTTTTTGAGGATCTTCTGCCTTCTCAAGTAACGTATTGATATTCGAATTAATAATATCGGTGAATCGTGAAAAAATACCCATAACGCAATCCTCTTTAAATAATTAAGGTAATCACGTTATGGATAGCAATACCCGTGCCAAATATTGACATTATGAATTTAAAGGTATTTATTAGTTATACATTCCAGGGGATTGCTTTAAAATAGCCAAATTAACCAACTATTGGTGAAAAAGACTATTTATGAATATTGATAACGTGCTCGGTGAGTCTGAAAATTTTCTCAATATGCTCGATCACGTCTCGGCAGTGGCTCCCCTGAATAAACCGGTTATCATTCAAGGAGAACGCGGAAGTGGTAAAGAGCTTGTCGCACAGCGTCTGCATTTTCTTTCTACGCGCTGGCAAGAAAATTTCATTACGCTGAACTGTGCAGCGTTAAATGAAAATTTATTGGACTCCGAACTCTTCGGTCACGAGACCGGGTCTTTTACCGGAGCACAAAAGCGCCATCAGGGCCGCTTTGAACGCGCGCATCAAGGGACTTTATTCTTAGACGAAATCGGTAATGCTCCGTTGGTCGTTCAGGAGAAACTATTACGTGCGATTGAATATGGTGAAATTGAACGGGTTGGAGGCACGACTCCACTTACGGTGGATGTTCGGGTAATTTGTGCTTCGCATGAAGACTTACCCGCACGCGTTGCAGCGGGGAAGTTTAGAGCTGACCTGCTCGACCGCCTAGCGTTTGACGTGATTTATGTTCCGCCTCTACGGGAACGTCAGGCAGACATTCTGCCTTTAGCTAATCACTTTGCCATGCAAATGTGTCGCGAACTGAACAGGCCCTATTTTGCTGGCTTCACTCAATTAGCTGAGCAACAATTGCTCACAGCGTCTTGGTCAGGGAATGTGCGGGAATTAAAAAATGTTGTAGAACGTTCGGTCTATCGCTCGACCCACGCGGATAAACCGCTAAATGACGTAATACTCAATCCGTTTCAATTACCGGATAGTGAAACCGTCGCCAACGATATACTTGCGACACGCCCACCCCTGCCACTGGATTTGCGCGCGTGGCAACATCAGCAAGAAGCCGATTTCGTCAAAGCGAGCTTACAGCAATTTCCGCGACACACTCTAGCCGCCAAAGCGCTAGGCTTGACCTATCATCAGTTTAGGGCTTTGTTGAAGAAGCACGGTATGTAATGGATTAGGTGAGTGTGGGATAAAAAAAAGCCCGCGGTCAGCGGGCAACAAATACTAGAAGCAATGTGAGCAATGTCGTATCTGATAACCTGTCATCACCAGATGAATTGATAGTAATCATTATCATTACGATTTGCAAATGTTTCTCATTCTTTTTTAAAGGCTTCCTCAGCCTCATTATCGTCCTGCGTTTGGTTTTAGCGAAGGGTTAGGTTAAAATTACCAAATGGTTCATTAATTTAGTCCCCTATGACGAAAATATTACGAGCTCTATTCGCTAGTTTTGGTGTGCTATGCGCTACCCCTGCTCTATCTACCGCTTCGGAGACTCAGAATACCGGTATCGTGTACTGTGTAAACGGTGAGGTGAATACCTTTAATCCTCAACTTGCGAGTGGTGGTGTCGTTATCGATACACTCTCAGCCCAGCTCTATGACCGACTTCTCGATGTCGATCCCTATACCTTTCGCCTAATTCCTGCTCTTGCTGAGCGCTGGGAAGTTAAGGATGAAGGTGCAACCTTTATTTTTCATCTACGATCCGATGTTTCATTTCAACATACGTCTTGGTTCACGCCTAGTCGAAAGATGAATGCGGAAGATGTCGTGTTCAGCTTTGCGCGGATGTTCGATAAGCAACACCCTTGGCATCAAGTAAATGGCGGTCATTACCCTTACTTCGATAGCCTGCAATTTGCTGACACTGTCCAATCCGTCACGAAATTAGATAGCCATACCGTACAGATCAAGCTTGTTCACCCCGATGCGAGCTTCTTATGGCATATGGCAACCCACTATGCACCTATTCTCTCTGCTGAATACGCTCAGCATCTAAGTCAAGAACACCAACAAGAAACGCTTGATCGTCAGCCTATAGGTACCGGCCCTTATCAATTAAGTGAATACCGCAGCGGCCAATTTATCCGCTTACAGCGCAATCCTCTCTACTGGAAAGGCGTTCCTCGGTTACGTCAGGTAGTGATTGATTTAGGCGCAGGCGGCACTGGCCGCCTGTCGAAACTGTTAACTGGCGAATGTGACGTGCTAGCCTATCCTGCGGCCAGCCAGCTAACCATATTGCGAGATGATCCTCGGTTACGGATGACACTACGGCCTGGAATGAATATGGCATTCTTAGCCTTTAATACCCGTCGGCCGCCCCTCGATAACGTAAATGTCCGTCGCGCATTGTCACTTGCTATTAACAATGAACGGTTGATGGCATCGATTTATTACGGCACAGCAGAAACCGCAGCATCAGTGCTTCCTAGAGCATCTTGGGCCTACGATAATGCGTCGACCGTGACAGAATATGCACCCGAGAAAGCCAAACAATTGCTTAAACAGATGCATATCAACGATCTTCATTTAAAAATGTTGGTACCCGTTGCGTCTGAGCCATGGAACCCTAGTCAACTGAAAACAGCAGAGCTGATTCAAGCCGATTTAGCGCGAATCGGCGTTATTGTTGACCTTCAACCTGTTGAAGGCCGCTTTCAAGAAAATCAGCTGATGGCAATGAACCACGATCTCACCCTAGGGGGTTGGAGTACCGACAGTAACGACCCAGATAGCTTCTTTCGACCAATGCTAAGTTGTGCCGCCATCAACTCCGGGACTAACTATGCTCACTGGTGTAATGAAAAGTTTGACGATACATTACACTTAGCCCTGCTTTCGCAGCAGTTATCTGGCCGAATCGATTATTATCGTCAAGCTCAACAGATTTTAGCGCAACAGCTCCCGATTCTACCGCTGGCTTCATCATTGCGTTTACAAGCTTACCGCTACGATATTAAGGGCTTGGTACTCAGCCCATTCGGGAATAGCTCGTTTGCCGGTGTTTACCGAGATACGACACAAGGTGTGGAACCATGAGCCTCTACATTGCGCGACGCCTGTTTTTATTACTTGTGACCTTGGTCCTTCTTTCTTGGGTGAGCTTTAGTCTTTGCTACTATACCCCTCACGCCCCTTTACAAGGCGCAAACGTTACTGATGCATATATTTTCTGGCTGCAGGGTATGCTGCATTTTGATTTCGGTGTATCTAGCATTAACGGACAGCCGGTTAGCGAGCAGCTCATAGAGGTTTTCCCCGCCACGCTTGAACTCTGTGTATTGGCCGCAATATTGGCCACGTTGGTCGGATTGCCATTAGGGATTATCGCAGCGATTAACCGTTATAAATGGCAGGATAAACTAATTAGTGGTTTTGCCTTAATCGGGTTTTCTCTACCGGTCTTCTGGCTCGCCTTACTATTAACGATGCTCTTTTCGCTCTCGCTGGGTTGGTTTCCGGTGTCAGGCCGTATCAATCTCCTCTATCCCGCTCCCGCGATCACGGGTTCGGCGTTGTTAGATGCATGGCTTTCCCATTCACCATTACGCCAGGAGATGCTATTAAGTGTACTACGCCATTTGGTCTTACCAGTAGTGACCTTATCCATTGTACCGATGACCGAATTAATTCGCTTAATGCGAGACAGCACACTGGAAATTATTAATCAGGGCTATATTAAAGCCGCGATCATTCGTGGTTTATCACGTTTTACAGTGGTTCGCCGCCATGTAATACACAATGCACTACCACCTATAGTTCCACATCTAGGTCTACAGTTTTCAACACTACTCACCTTGGCAATGATCACGGAAGCCGTCTTCAACTGGCCTGGAATCGGTCGCTGGCTGATCACCGCCGTGCGCCAAGCTGACTATAACGCTATTTCCGCCGGGGTAATGTCGTTGGGGAGCTTGGTTATTTTAATCAACATGTTGGCCGATACTTTCGGTGCCATCATCGATCCACTGAAACATAAGGAATGGTATGCCAATCGATAAGATTTATCAGGAGGAGAAGCTTCCTGGCGCATTTCGTCGAGCATGGCATTTTTTCTATCGCGATACCTCGGCGATGATTGGTTTTTATGGGACCTGTGCCTTGCTCTTGCTCTGTCTTTTTGGCCAGTTACTCGCACCCTACGGGCTCGATCAACAGTTTATTAGTTTTCAGTTATTACCCCCTTCTTGGTCTCGTTATGGCGATGTTTCGTTCTTCTTAGGTACCGATGATCTGGGTCGCGATTTATTAAGTCGATTGTTAGCGGGAGCCTTACCTACTGTGGGAGGGGCATTATTGGCAACGTTTCTTGCCTCGGCATGTGCCTTCTTGTTAGGAATTATGGCGGGGATGACTCGAGGACTACGCTCTGCCACCATTAATCATTTCTTAGATATTGCACTGTCACTCCCTTCATTGTTGATTGCTATTATTGTGGTGGCGTTCTTAGGCCCAAGCCTGGGCCACGCGATGTTCGCAATTTGGATTGCCCTCACCCCGAGAATGGTCCGCACCCTCTATTTAGCGATCCGCGAGGAGATGAACGAAGCTTATGTTGTGGCGGCAAAAATGGATGGTGCTAGTCCCTTTTTACTCTTAAAGGGGACAATTTTACCGAATATCTTGCCAGTATTAATCAGTGACTTCACGCGATGCTTATCGATCGCCCTGTTCGATATTTCAGCATTAGGTTTTTTGGGGCTAGGTGCCCGATTACCCTCGGCCGAATGGGGCACGATACTCGGGGATTCATTAGAATTAATCTATGTCGCTCCTTGGACTGTAATGTTACCCGGTGCTGCGATTATGGGAGCTATCTTGCTGATTAACTTATTTGGCGAGGGTGTACGCCGCGCTGTTGATGCAGGAGTTAAGTAGATGCCACTGCTCGATATCCGTAATTTAACCATTGAGTTTGTCAACGATAATAAGCCGATTAAAGCGGTAGACCGCGTTAATTTGCTGTTGAATGAAGGCGAAATACTTGGACTCGTTGGAGAATCAGGGTCTGGTAAAAGTTTGGTTGCGAAAGCGATCTGTGGGGTGACTTCAGATAACTGGCGAATCACGGCTGACCGTATGCGTTTTGGCGACATTGATTTACTACGTTTATCCCCTCGTGAACGTCGTAAAATCATTGGTCGTCATATTTCAATGATTTTTCAAGAGCCCCAAGCCTGCCTGGATCCTTCGGCATCAATTGGTCGTCAGTTGAAACAAGCTATACCAAGTGGGACATTCAAAGGCCCTTGGTATAAACGCTTACTCCCTTGGCGCAAAGAGCGCGTTATCGATATATTGCACCGTGTAGGCATCCGCGACCACCGCGATATTATGCGCAGCTATCCCTATGCCTTAACCGAAGGCGAGTGTCAGAAAGTAATGATTGCTATTGCCTTAGCCAGCCAGCCAAAGCTGTTGATTGCCGATGAGCCCACTAATGCGATGGAATCGACCACACAAGATCAGATTTTTCGGTTATTGAGACGCCTAAATCAAAATAACAATACGACTATTTTACTAATTAGCCACGACTTGCGTACGGTGAGCCAGTGGTCAAACCGGATTCAAGTATTGTACTGTGGACAGACGGTAGAAACGGCGGCGAGTAAAGAGTTAATTTCGACCCCACACCATCCCTATACTCAGGCGTTGATGCGAGCTATGCCTGATTTTGGACAGCCGCTACCACATAAAAGCCGTTTAAATACCCTAAATGGGTCAATCCCCTCTTTGGAGCATTTACCTCTCGGCTGTCGATTAGGCCCTCGCTGCCCCTATGGTCAACGAGAATGTATAGTGCGTCCTCCCCTGACGGGAAGCAAGCACCATCAATATGCCTGCCATTTCCCGCTTAATATCGAGGGCTAACAATGTTAGAAACCCTATTAGAAGTTAGGAATCTGTGTAAAACCTTTCGATACAAGACTGGGTTATTTCGCTCTCAACAGATTGATGCTGTAAAAAATGTTAGCTTTACGTTGAAAGAGCGGCAAACCCTCGCCATTATTGGCGAGAATGGATCAGGTAAATCTACTTTAGCCAAAATGTTGGCGGGAATGGTTGCCCCGACTTCGGGAGAGATGTTGATAAATAATCAGCCTTTGGTCTTTGGCGATTATCGTTTTCGAAGTCCACTTATTCGGATGATCTTACAAGACCCTACCGCATCATTAAATCCTCGCCAACGGATTAGCCAAATTCTTGATCTGCCCCTCAGGCTGAACAGTGAATTGACCGATGAGTTGCGTTACCAGCACATTATTACGACGCTTAAAAAAGTGGGATTGCTCAAAGAGCACGCGGGATTGTATCCTCATATGCTTGCACCGGGACAACGTCAGCGTCTTGCACTGGCTCGTGCATTGATCTTACAGCCCAAAATCCTGATTGCTGATGAGGCTATGACGTCATTAGATATGACGATGCGCTCACAGTTAGTCAATTTGATGTTAGAACTGCAAGAGCGTGATGGACTCTCTTACATCTACGTTACGCAACAAATCGGTATGATGAAGCATGTCAGTGACTCACTCATCGTAATGCGCGAAGGTGAAGTGGTTGAACGTGGAGGAACTGCCGATGTACTGGCCTGTCCGCTTAATGATTTGACGCGAAAATTAATTAATAGCCACTTTGGTAGCGAACTCACGTCCGATGCGTGGCGCAACGACTAGCCAATTTGACTAGTTTTTCGCCACCCATCTCGTCAAATTAGCCTATCGAAGAAAAGTCGTGTTAGAATCGCGCCAACTTTTTGCAGAGACAGCATCTGCTAACAATACTGATAGTTAAAGGATAAAAATTATGGGTTTTCTCTCAGGTAAACGCATTCTTATTACAGGTGTAGCAAGTAAATTATCTATCGCTTGGGGTATCGCACAAGCGATGCACAAACAAGGCGCAGAACTGGCTTTCACTTACCAAAATGACAAGCTAAAAGGCCGTGTTGAAGAATTCGCTAAAGAAGTCGGTTCTGATATCGTCCTACCTTGCGATGTTGCTGAAGATGAAAGCATCAAGACTCTTTTTGCTGAATTAGCGAAAACTTGGCCTAAGTTTGATGGCTTTGTACATTCAATTGGTTTCGCACCAGCAGACCAACTGGACGGCGACTACGTGAATGCAGTCACCCGTGAAGGCTTCAAAATTGCACACGATATCAGCGCATACAGCTTTGTTGCGATGGCTAAAGAGTGCCGTGAAATGCTGAATCCAAACGCAGCGTTGCTCACCTTATCTTACCTGGGCGCTGAGCGTGCAATCCCTAACTACAACGTTATGGGCTTAGCAAAAGCCTCTTTAGAAGCTAACGTTCGTTACATGGCAAACGCAATGGGCCCTGATAGCGTGCGGGTTAATGCCGTGTCTGCAGGTCCAATCCGTACACTGGCTGCATCAGGTATTAAAGATTTCCGTAAGATGTTATCCCACTGTGAAGCGGTCACGCCAATTCGTCGCACCGTTACTATCGAAGATGTGGGTAACTCTGCAGCATTCTTATGTTCTGACTTAGCGGGTGGTATCACTGGCGAAGTGGTTCACGTTGACGGCGGTTTCAGCATCGCGGCAATGAACGAATTAGAACTTAAATAATATCTTTAAGCAGGCACCCTCTGTGCCTGCTTAATTCCTCCCATCATTCCACTCCCACTCGCTAATTGCGCGATTAATGTCTTGCCGCAACGTACCGATTCGCGTAAAACTGGTTGCCGCCAATTAGCCACAGATGACTGAAAATTATGCTTCAAGATAATCCGCTGCTGGCGCAGCTAAAACAGACACTGCATGATCAGACTCCACGCGTTGAAGGTGTAGTCAAAGGAACCGATAAAGGGTTTGGTTTCCTAGAAGTTGAAGGCCAAAAAAGCTACTTTATTCCCCCGCCGCAAATGAAGAAAGTGATGCATGGCGATAAAATTAGCGCGGTGATCCAAACAAATAAAGATAAAGAAAGCGCCGAGCCAGAAAAACTGATTGAACCTTTCCTCAGTCGCTTCGTGGGAAGAGTACAGAAAAAAGATGATCGGTTATCTATTGTCCCTGATCATCCTCTATTAAAAGAGGCCATTCAATGTCGGCCTGCGCGTGATGTGAGTCACGAATTTGTTGCAGGCGATTGGGCCGTCGCAGAGATGAAACGCCATCCGCTCAAAGGCGATCGTGGATTTTATGCAGAGCTTACCGAATTCATCACCTTCGGTGACGACCATCTCGCCCCTTGGTGGGTGACACTGTCACGTCATAACTTAGGCCGTAGTGCACCTGAGGCAGATCTGCCAGAGTTCCAGCCCGAGACACTCGAACGTCGGGACCTTACCGCACTTGATTTTGTGACGATCGATAGCGCCTCGACGGAGGACATGGATGATGCATTATTCACGCGTCAACTGGACGATGGAAAGCTTTGTCTGACGGTCGCGATTGCCGATCCAACCGCTTGGGTTCTTCCTAATACCCCTTTAGATAATATTGCTGCGGAACGCGCCTTTACCAATTATCTGCCAGGTTTCAACATCCCGATGTTGCCGCGCGAACTTTCCGATAATTTATGTTCTTTACGCGCGAATGTTAAACGTCCCGTTTTAGCCTGCGATATTACCATCGATAACGAAGGTGCCATCGCCGGTGAACCTGAATTTTACGCAGCATGGATTGAGTCTAAGGCGAAGCTGGTTTACGACAACGTTTCAGACTGGTTAGAGAAGACAGGCGATTGGCAACCAGAAAGTGAGGCCATCGCTCAGCAAATCACGTTGTTACAAAACTTCTGCAGCACTCGCCATCAATGGCGTAAGACAAATGCTCTTGTCTTCCGTGACCGTCCCGATTATCGCTTTGTACTCGGTGAAAAAGGCGAAGTGCTCGAAATTATCACTGAGCAACGCCGGGTTGCCAATAAGATGGTTGAAGAAGCGATGATCACTGCCAATATCGTGGCCGGTGAAGTACTACGCGATCAACTTGGGTTCGGCATCTATAACCTCCATAGCGGTTTTGATGAACAAAATGCAGAGCAAGCCAGTGCAATCCTTGCTAATCATGGCATTACCGTAGATGCCTCATCGATTGCTACACTCGATGGATTTAAGGTATTACGCCGTCGCTTAGATGAAGAGCCGACACAATACTTAGATAGTCGTATCCGTCGCTTCCAATCCTTTGCTGAGATTGGTACCGCTGCAGGTCCACACTTTGGGTTAGGATTAGATGCCTATGCCACTTGGACCTCACCTATTCGTAAATATGGTGATATGGTTAACCACCGTCTCCTGAAGTCGGTTATCTTGAAACAGCAAGAAACTAAACCGGAAGACGCCCTAACCTTACGTATGTCAGAACGTCGTCGCCAACATCGTATGGCTGAACGCGATGTCGGTGATTGGCTCTATGCTCGCTATCTACAACCTTTCGCAGGAACCGACCAGAAGTTCGCTGCCGAAATCATCGATATTAGTCGCGGGGGTATGCGTATTCGTTTAGTCGATAACGGCGCCGTCGCCTTTATACCTGCACCATTCATTCACTCGGTACGTGATGAACTCGTCTGCAGTCAAGAACTTGGTACTGCAATGGTCAAAGGCGAAGAGCGTTATCGCGTTACTGATCTCATTGAGGTAACTATCGCCGAAGTGAGAATGGAAACGCGATCTGTTGTGGCACGTCCAGTCGCTTAACAGAGCATCCACCTATTTAACCACCCTTATGGCTAATGCCGGTCACTTAAGGTGACCGGCATTGTTTTTTAAGGGATATTTTGATATTTTCTCTCTCACTTCCCTCGCATATTCCCCCTCACGCCTCGAGGGCAGTTTTAGCATCGCTGCGTCGCTGTAAAAATGCTTCAGATGACCTAGTATACTACATGGTGAGTCGGTACTAGTCCGCTAGGCTACTCTTCTTCCGGTTATGTTTACACGCAAACTCTCAGTCTCTGTCCTCGCCATGCCTGCGTGAGCTCTCACTATTCACTCGACTCTTTTGACTGAAATTCACCGTAGAATTACCCTACCAAGACCGTCTATCCCCCATTAGTGCCAGTGACCGATTCGTAACGTGCTGCGCCCGACACCCGCTAACGTCGTGGGCCTAACGTATTAATTACTGATTGAATCGTGGCCGACAGCAGAACACATCCTACTTCTGTCACGATGACTAATATTCGGTTTATCTCCGGTCTTTTCTCTATCGGTCTCCACCAATACTTATCTTGGCGATCCAAAGAGCATGCTGGAACGAAGTAATGAAATTCAGCCTTATCTGACCAGAGTTAGTGCACGCACCCTGCGTAAAAATAAAACACAGATAGCGGGTTTTGAGGCCGATGAATGGCTCAACACCGCCCCATCAGAAAAGTCACCCAATCATCCATCTGGACAGCTTCTTTTTAACGCCATCGCGAATGAAAAAATAGTGGATTTCCGCCACCCAATTATTGACCTGACATTGAGTAATCATAACTTGCCACCGCCGACTTACAGCGACTCGGAATTGATGGAAAGATGGGACCGGATCACCCGCTCTTTTCGCCTCAGAGATAACGCGTTCTGATCCCAATCGTCGGGCAAAGATAGAGGATCTCCTCGAGATCCTCTATCGAGGTACACCATCTTCTGCTTGGAGACGACCCACCCACTGGAAGTGAACGGCAGCCCGCAAACTGTCAATGGGCGGTATCTCCTTAGTCCGGGGTACTATGTTGGACTCAGGCCAGGTAGTGTTAGCTCATAAACTCTTACTCTATCGGACAGGGGTATAAGGAAATTAGGCCATCGCTGATTTGAGAGTCGGTTATGGGGTTTGGGGAGCAACGGAACAGTAAACACCGTTAAGCGGTCATCTTAAATAGCCATTTAAAAACTGATTCAACCGTCACGCCTGCCTTTACTGCCGCCTGGTAATATTGCTTAAAATTGACACAGATCAAGGAATGCTCCGCTGGTCAGAGTAGTGTTGGTACTGTATATATATCACTGTGTTTATGTACAGCAATTAACTCTGAGATAACAGGAAGTATCCATGAGTGGAAACGGGGGCGACAATGCCCACAACAACCAGTTTGGCGGCAGCCGCCGCGGGCCAACCGGCGGCGTGAAGGGAAAATCCGGCCCAGGAAGCCCGGGAAATTCGGCCGCCGGAGGCTGGGGCTGGACTTATAATCCGGGTAAGGGTCCGGTAACCTCCACCCGCCCTGACGGCAGCGTGGCTATCAATATCACCGGCGGATGGAGTAAAACCTGGGGACCTTCGGGAGGCAATGGCGGCGACACAAATGCCCCGCCGGGAGGCAGCGGTGGTGAGCCCGGAAAACCCGAAACCCCGGCCTTCAATCCAGACGGAACCTTTGACACCGTCATCGACGGCTTCCGGTATCGCGTGACCCTGGATGCCGCAGGTCAAGCCACATCAGTACAGCAGACCGCTCCCCGTCCCTATTCCCGGAAAGAAATCCTGCAGGTTACCGTGGCAAAAGCCAACGGCCGTGAGCCCGCCGAAATGTTCCCGAACCTGGATTTCAGCAAAGGCGAGCCTGAACGGCAGACCATCGCCCGCCAGCAGGCCGAACAGGCGTGGACCGGCAAGCCGGAGAATATCCGCAGCTTTGGTGAGGATGTGGACGGGTTTAAGTATCAGGTCAGGCTGAATGACCTGGGCGAAGTGCAGTCGGTAACAAAAACGGCCGACCGTCCATATACAAAGAAAGAAAACCTGAAGGTGGCCGTGGCGAAAGCCAACCATAAAGCACCCGGCGAAATATTCCCGGAGCTGGATTTTAGCCGGGCAGAGTCGGAACGTCAGCAGCGGGCCGGACAGCAGGCTGTCGGTAAATTTATGGCCGTACCCGGTGCAGCAGAGCGGGTTCAGCAGCTGAAGGCGCAGCAGAAGGCGGCAGAGGAGGCCCGTCAGAAAGCCGAGGCCGAGAAAAAAGCGGCGGAAGAAGCCGGCAGGAAAGCTGAAGAGGAAGCGCGTAAACACGGCGAAGCCCGGGCCGACGCGGAGCAGAAGCTGCGCTCTCCCGCCGTCATGGCGCTGCGGGGGTTCCCGGCCACTGACGTCGTCAGCCTGGCCCCGGTGCGTTATTCGGTGGCGGGCGTCGGCAGCATCACGCTGGATGAGCCGGTGGCCGTTCAGGCCCGCGATACCGTGAACAAAACGCTGTCTGAGCTGGGGCGGCTGCTTACCCTCAATGCCGGCGGCTCCATCGGACTCGGAATTGGCCTGCTGTTCCATTCGGAAACCGCCGGTGAGGGCAGCGGAAACGTGCCGGGCTGCACGGCAGACAACATCTTTTCAGCCGTTCTACCGGCCGACACGCTGCCCCTGCCGGATGAGGCCACCCTGCGTGACGCGGCGAACACGGGGAAAACCGTTAACCTACCGGTGCGCGGCGTGCTGCGTATCCGGGAGGGGGCTATTGTCACCCAGCTGGTCAGAACCCCGGCCGCCACTCCGGTACGGGTGGTGAACGCGACACTGGACCCGGCGACCGGCTATTATGGCTTCACAACCCCGGAAGAGGCCGGCGTGCCGTCGCGCATCATCCTGACCAGCCCTGCGGATGCCCCGGGGGCTGAAGGCCCGACCATTCTGACCGGCCCCGTGCCGCTACCGGAGGTGGTGGCGCATACCGGCGGCCCGGTGCAGGTGCCTGACCGCCCGACGGTGACGACCTACCCGAAACCGGAGGAAGTTATTCGGGACACCATAATCGTGTTCCCTGCGGATTCCGGGCTGAAGCCGGTCTATGCGGTATTCAACAAGCCCTACGGGGAGACAAACGCGAAAGGCCAGTACAGCGGACGTGACTACAATACGGACAGGGCCGGCGGTCCGGTTCAGAACCTGGACTGGAAAGGGGCCACCATTGACCGCGACGGCGTGGACAGGGTGAAACTGCACACGGGACGTTTTGGTGAGTATCCTGATAACAAGGTGATGATTGACCGTCTGGAGAAAATTCTGAAGGGTGAACTGCAGTCCACCGATACCGATAAACGTTTTTACACCCACGAAATCAGGGAACTGGAACGTTACCGGAATCTGGGGATTAAAGATGGGGAAATACCAGAAAACTATGATGAAGTTTGGAATAATACCCATACAGCAACCTTGGAAGACTATAAAATTAATGAGAAAACTCAACCTTTGTATACGCCTGAAGCGGAAGAAGCGTATCGTAAAGCTGAGGAGGGTAAATAATGTTAGATCTTGAAGGCATTTACAAAAATGAAAGTGTAGAGGATGTGCTTCTGTTTTTTGCTCCACGGACGCCCTATCCAAGTATCGACCGCATGTATGTTCGCTATAAATTTGAAGTTATTGCAAACGGTGAATTGCTGCTAACTCATCAACGATTGTTTAAGGAAGGGAAATTGAAGAAAACGGGTAAACCTCTGCCAGAAAAAGGCCCGAACTGGAAAGCCCCCGCATTCGTGACCGGGAAAAAGTACGGTATCGAATAACCGACTGACCCTTCCGATAAGTGCGTTTTAAACAGCGTCCGGCACACGTGGGTTTGCCGGACGTTTTCTTTGATGGTGAGTTTCCAGCCAGACTGATTTCCGGTGATAGTAGTGCATCTCACGCCGACACAGGTCATTTTGAATAGCCAAAAATTCAACAGGCCAGATTACATCGCGATTTACCATTTTTAGCCACCTCTTTTACGATAGCCAGATTAACTATACTCATTTTGGCTACCCCCGTTATCGTCTGATTTTCGTAAAACACTTCATAAGGGTAGAGCCAATGAAGACATCGTTTGGTGGGCTAACACCGATGGTTAAACGCCCAGCATTAACCCGAGGGTGGTTTTTTTTCGCTTGAATAAAAGGGAAAGAGATACAAATATTCTAATAAAGACGGTCTTATCGGTGATTAATTGTAAAATAGAGTCAGCTTGACCTTATTTAAGAGAATTCACCTATATTAAAGGTTGAACACAAATTAAAATTCTTGAAACTTGCTAACACATCTAACATATCTAACTGTCTAATTGCGTTGAATGGGTCCCTCTGGTTTAGCCCTATTCAATAAGGAGAATTTATGACATTAAATAATAAAACTATGGTTAAAGCCGTAATGGCATTAACGCTTATCACCCTTTTAAGTGGCTGTTCAAACTGGTCAAAAAGAGACCGTAATACGGCTATTGGTGCAGGTGTTGGTGCTATCGGTGGCTCGGTCCTGACTCACGGTAGTGGCTTAGGGACCTTAGGCGGCGCTGCGTTAGGTGGTGTAATCGGTCATCAATCTGGTAGATAGTATCTAAGCCGGTGCATGCACCGGCTTCGTTGATAAATCAACCACCCGCCAATTTAACGCGATATCCCTTCCCCTCAAGGTAACCTTTAAGGAAGTCGCGCTTATCGCCCTGTATTTCAATATTTCCATCAATAACCGTTCCACCACAACCACACTTTTTCTTCAACTCGGCAGCCAGCTGATTAAGCTCAGTATCCTCTAAATCAAGACCGCTAATAATGCAGACGCCCTTTCCTTTACGACCACTGGTTTGACGACTCAGGCGCACAATCCCATCGCCTTTTGGACGTGAAATAACTTCTTTAGCGGGGGTAATCCTCCCCCGGTCAGTTGAATAGACTAGCGGTGCATCATCTTTCATTTCGCGAACTCCAAAGAACGCAGGATCTGTTGCAAAGTCTGCTCTGGCGCGGCAGACTGTGTGATAGGACGTCCTATGACCATATAATCTACCCCCGCATTGACCGCATCAATCGGTGTCATAATTCGGCGCTGGTCACCCTGCTCGCTACCCACTGGTCGGATACCTGGCGTGACAAGCAAAAATTCTTTACCAAATTGTTGTTTAAACTGTACGGCTTCCTGTGCAGAACATACCACACCATCTAAACCTGCAGATAGTGCCAGCTGCGCTAATTTTGCGGCATGCTGTGAGGGAGTATCCTTAATTCCTAAGCCGTCTATGTCCGCTTGATCCATGCTGGTTAATACCGTCACCGCAATGAGATGAGGAGCTTTGCTGCCAAAGCTATCTAATGCGTGTTTAGCGGCTTCCATCATACGTGCCCCTCCGCCTGCGTGGACATTAACCATCCATACACCGAGATCGGCCGCTGCAGTGACTGCCTTCGCTACGGTATTGGGAATATCATGAAACTTTAAATCAAGAAATAGCTCGAAATTACGACGATGTAAGGCGTGAATAACCTCAGGCCCGAAACGTGTGAACATCTCTTTGCCGATTTTTAAACGACAACTTTTCGGATCGATTTGATCAGCTAAGGCCAGAGCTGAATCCAAATTATCGAAGTCGAGGGCCACGATGACGGGTGACGTTACAGACATATTATTCCTTACGATAGATAGGCAATCATTTGGGCTTAGTTTACCTGTTTAACCAAACCAGTGACAATGCCAATGTCAGGTGACTACATTATTCATAATAGTATGTTGTAACTAATGTACGTCTTTTTTTATGAGTCTAAGCCTCTCATTGGTTTTATCGTCGACCAACTTTTACAGGATGGGCAATGCCAATAAATTGCGTGGGCAGTGAAGCCACATTTTTGACAACGATAGCGAGGCTTCATACGAAGTTGTTCTGCCACCATATCCCGCAGCACAGCCAAGCTTTCTTTAGCTCGACCATCTTGCGTTCCCTCTAAATAATAGTTCACTAGTCGGTGAAAGCCATTAAGAGTGGGCGCCGAATGGAGTTGAGCTTCGAGAAAATGCTGAGCTGGCTCTAATCCTTGTTGTGATTCAATCTCTTCTGCCAAATAAAGTTCGGCCATACTTCCCTGATGCTTCTCAACACAGTGCTCAAGGAACACCCGCCATTGGCTCATATCTTCTAAACGCTGATAGGACTCTTTAATTAGCGGTAGTACTTCGCTGATCATCTCTGCATCTTGCTCAGGGACTTTTTGTAATGCCTGAACGGCCTTCTCCGATTCGGCTTTGGCAGTCCAAACTCTGCCGAACATAATCGATACACGCGCGCAGTTTTTATCAACTGATTCGGCTTTACGTAAAAGCGTTAATGCTCGATCTAGATCATCCCCTGCAATAGCTTGTAGGGCTAATTCACAGTAAAAATGAGCGATATGGGTACCTTGTTGCGATTTATCAGCTTTTGCCAATTTTTCAGCAATATCGATGGCTTGCTGCCAATCGCTAGTCAATTGGTAGAGTGATAAGAGCTGTTTCAAAGAGCTGACTTTAAAGTCGTTTTCATTAATCAATTGCTTGAACATAGACTCAGCACGATCGTATAGACCCGCCGCCATATAATCCTTACCTAACTGCTGAATAGCAAGCAGGCGCTGGTCATAGTCTAAGGAGGTACTTTCCATAAGGGATTGGTGGATTCTAATTGCGCGGTCTACTTCGCCACGAGAACGAAAGAGATTACCTAAAGTCAAGTGAGCTTCAACGTCTGTAGCGTCTTCTTTAAGCATATCAAGGAAGAGATCAACGGCTTTATCTTGTTGATTTGAAAGCAAGAAGTTTACCCCTGTCACATATTCACGTGACAGACGGTTAGCCTCTTGTTGCTTACCCTGCTGGGCACTCCTTTTTCCCATATACCACCCATAAGCGGCCGCAACGGGTAATAATAGGAACAGCAATTCAAGCATCGTCTGATCCTAAGTAGAGCGACTCATCGCACATAGCGTTAATGCTGCTTACTGAGCTGTTGTTCAAGTTTGATAATTTTCTTTTTCGCATGAGCTAAGGCAACACGAGCACGTAACCAGAACAGGCCACAGATCACCCATCCCAAAAGGAAACCGATGCCGAACAAAGATGCCAACAAAGTCGATAATCTAAAAGTCCCTTCCGCCACCAAGAAGTTGAATGTCACTAATTCTTCATTCTTCGCCCCTAATGTGAAGGAGATAATGAATATAAATAAAACGACAATGAATAGTAGTAAATATTTGAATTTCACTTGGCATCCCTTCAAACCGTTGATTCAACGAACCAATTATTTAATCAAATTGAATTAAAAAATTTTTATCAATTACTGCTTATAGTATGGGGATCATTCAGGCTTTTACAATGGAAATCGGTAAAAAAACCTATTATGGCCACCGCCTTAATAAGAAGTTATAAATTACTATAACAATGAGCGTAAAGCACCAAGCGACAAGCACAGAAGCGATGAGGTCTCTCGGCCAATGCATACCGAGCAACATTCTACTCCACATCACCGCCCATGCCCACAAGGTAACGATAATTAGTGCCGGCCAGGATTTTCGAAAGCTCAATAAGCTATATAACAGCAGTACCCAGCTAGCAACAAAAAAACTGTGTCCAGAAGGGAAAGAGTACCCTGTTTCATGTTGCCAGTGTCTCTGTTGCCAATCTGGTAAACCCGGCCAAAAAATCTGTGCTTGGCTAATCAGTTGTTGACGCGTTAACTTCGTCTGCTGATAAAAAAAATCCGCCGACTGATGTGTTTGTTCCATAAGCGCAACAACGTAGGGTCTGGGTTCAGCAAAATAAGGTTTCATAATCGATTTAATACCCTGTCCCCCCCACACCACCACCATGATTAATAGAATTAATACCCAAACATTGCGTCCCGAGTATTTTGTATGGCGATAAAGTAATACAGCGAGAACGATAGAGGTAATGATGCCCCATGGCCGCGTTACAGTTTGGGTGAATAGATAAAAGGGATAGCTACTAACTGGATGAAATTGACCGGTCCATTGCCACCCGCTGCCCAGTGTAACGAGTGCCGGCAACAATAGTAATATCGCGCCAAGGGTTAAATTCTTTAGCTGCTTACCCATAAATCCTCATAACCTTAGTATCTTGATGTGCTTTTTCTTGAACATCTTACAGACTTCTGCTCAGACTATGGCAGAATAAGAGTAAGCATCAAAAATATTGAGTATAATTTAAATACTGAGGTATGTAATGCAGTTAACACGTGTAGCCGAAGCCAAACTACCCACTCAATGGGGTGAGTTTCTGATGGTGGGTTTTGAAGAAATTTCTACTCAAAAAGATCACGTTGCGCTGGTGTTTGGTGACATCAGTGGCGATATACCCGTTCTCACTCGTGTTCATTCCGAATGTTTGACGGGCGACGCACTGTTTAGTTTACGTTGTGACTGTGGATTTCAACTTGAGTCGGCGTTAGATGCTATTGCTAAAGAAGGTCGAGGGATCTTGCTTTATCACCGCCAAGAAGGCCGAGGTATCGGGCTGATTAATAAGATAAAGGCCTATGCGCTTCAGGATAAGGGTTATGATACTGTTGAAGCCAACGAGGCATTAGGATTTGCGCCGGACCAACGCAACTTCTCTTTCTGCGCCGATATGCTTACTCTGCTCGGTGTCGATAAAATCCGCTTGCTGACGAATAATCCCAAAAAGGTAAGCGTCCTCAGCGAGGCTGGGATAAAAATTACTGAAAGAGTTCCACTTCAAGTCGGCCGTAACCCCAAAAATAGTCACTATCTTGATACGAAAGCGGCCAAGCTAGGACATTTGCTGGGACGTTCTTAAGTCTTGAGATAATATAACGTAGTCAATAGCGCTGAGTTCTTGAATTAGGACTCGGCCTTAGTCTCTCAACCTCGCCCACCCTTAACGATTGAGGTTAAATCGTCCAAAGCAAATACCCCATCAGCGCCCAAAAAGCGGCACAAGAGCCAAGACTTAACAGCCATATGGCTCTAACCGAAACCTGATGAATCGAGTAACGTGCCGCGGGTAATTCTATTTTATGTTCCACAATTTCAGCCTACTGCAAGATGATTTCTAATAAAGTGTGCAGTATGGCGAGAATTCAAAACTTACCCATGATTATGATCAAGTTCGGCTTGACTAGCGTCCGAATAAACCTCTTTATCCTATTTGAAAGGCAGTTTTATATCCTTAAACATCGCCTCAATATCTTCATTAGACCTCAGAGCAATTGCAGTGTCGACGACGTCGCGTGTCAAATGTGAGGCAAATCGTTGGATAAAGTCGTACATATAACTGCGCAGGAAGCTGCTACTACGAAAGCCAATCTTCGTCGTACTGTGCGTGAAGATATTCGAGGCATCGATACCCACCAAATCGGGATCTGAGATCGGGTCCACTGCCATACTCGCAATCACACCAATCCCTAAGCCTAATCGTACGTAGGTTTTAATCACATCAGCATCGGTTGCAGTAAATACAATCTTTGGAGTGAGTCCTGCGTGACTAAAGGCAGTATCCAGCTCTGATCGCCCTGTAAAACCAAAGGTATACGTGACCAACGGATAGTCAGCCAATTCTTGAATAGTGATCTCTTTCTTTTGTGCCAGAGGGTGTGAAGGAGGCACAACGATTGATCGATTCCAGTGGTAGCAAGGCAACATAATCAGGTCGTCATAAAGATGCAGTGCCTCGGTCGCAATAGCGAAATCTGCATTTCCTTTGGAGACAGACTCAGCAATCTGGGTCGGCGATCCCTGATGCATATGCAAAGAAACACGTGGGTACTTCTGCATGAAGCCCTTGATCGTTTCGGGCAATGCATAACGAGCTTGGGTGTGCGTCGTGGCAACGTAAAGGGACCCTTGGTCTGGCCAAGTGTGCTCACCTGCTACCGACTTGATTGCATCGACTTTCGATAAAACTTCCCGGGCGATACGAATAATTTCCTGGCCTGCAGGCGTTACCTGCGTAAGGTGTTTGCCGCTACGTGAGAAGATTTGAATACCTAGTTCATCTTCCAGCATCCTGACTTGTTTGCTGATACCAGGTTGTGAGGTATAGAGCCCCTCAGCCGTCGAACTAACATTTAAATTATGGTTAACAACTTCGACGATATAACGTAACTGCTGTAATTTCATTAATCTTCCTTAACACGCTACGACGTAGAGGCTAGGCTGGCCAGAGAGGCGAGGGAAAGTCTATTTCTATAACCATGATAACATTAATTATATTCAGAAAGAATAATTGGTTATAACAGTTTAAGGGTCTGTCGCGGGGTTGTAAGCGATGCACGCCCGAATGGGCGTGCATAGATGGATTACTTTTTAGCCTCTTGCCATTTACCGTCGATATAGAAAAGCGTCCAACTCGTTGCTTTCCCTTCTTTTTCGGAAGAGATGTATTGCTGCTTCGTTTTACGGCTATATCTGACGAATGTTTTATTACCTTGTGGGTCCGTTGCCGGTGCCTCAGTCAGATAAATAAACTTCTCGGGTAAACGATCTTTAAAACGTTGTAACTCTTCGATAAGTGGCGCACGCGTTTCCCGTGATTTCGGGAAGGTGTTTGCGGCGAGGAAAATACCCGAGGCGCCATCACGTAGAACGAAATAAGCCTCTGATTTCTCACATTCCAATTCCGGCAATGGAACAGGATCCTCTTTTGGCGGCGCGACCTCACCATTGCGTAAAATTTTCCGCGTATTTTTACACTCTTCATTGGTACAGGCCATATACTTGCCGAAGCGTCCCAATTTCAAATGCATTTCACTGCCGCACTTATCACACTCTACGATTGGGCCATCATAACCCTTGATACGGAACTCGCCTTCTTCGACTTCATAGCCATCACATGAGGGGTTATTACCGCAGACATGTAACTTACGTTTTTCATCGATAAGATAACTATCCATCGCCGTACCACATTTCACACAGCGACGGCGGGCACGTAAAGCATTCGTTTCAGCGTCATCCCCTTCGAGGATATTTAACACTTCACTCTCAGGAATAAGGTTAATAGTTTGCTTACAACGCTCTTTAGGAGGTAAAGCGTAGCCCGAGCATCCTAAAAAGACGCCGGTCGTTGCAGTGCGGATCCCCATTGCTCGTTCGCAGGTAGGGCAATCGATAGAGGTCAGTACCATCGGATTAGGCTGCATCCCCCCTTCCGTCGGATCCTTCTCTGCCTGGGTCAACTGCTGGCTGAAGTCACCGAAGAAATTATCCAGTACCCCTTTCCACTCAGCCTGATCGTTAGCGACTTGGTCAAGATTATCTTCCATTCGCGCGGTGAAGTCGTAATTCATCAACTCTTGGAAATTTTCTTCCAAACGATCGGTGACGATCTCACCCATTTTTTCAGCATAGAAGCGGCGGTTCTCTACTTGCACATAGCCTCGATCTTGGATTGTCGAGATAATCGATGCGTAAGTTGAAGGACGGCCAATACCACGTTTCTCTAATTCACGCACCAAGGAGGCTTCGCTAAAGCGCGCCGGTGGTTTAGTGAAGAGTTGACGCGGTGAGATCTCTTGAAGATCCAGTTCATCCCCGACCTTAACCACAGGTAAGGTCATATCTTCGTCATTTTTACGTAAGGCAGGCATTACTTTCGTCCAGCCATCAAAACGTAGCGTCCGACCTTTCGCTTTAAGTAAATATTCGTCCGCTCTAACCGTTAAGGTTGTCGAGTCATAACGCGCCGGGGTCATCTGGCAGGCAACAAATTGACGCCAAATCAGTTGATAAAGCTTACGGGCATCAACTTCCATATCTTTAAGTTGTTCAGCATCCACTGATACATCCGAAGGACGGATAGCTTCGTGCGCTTCTTGGGAGTTCTCTTTATTCGAATAAAGGGTCGCAGACTCTGGCAAATACTTATCGCCAAACTCTGATTGAATATAGTCACGTGCCATAGTGATGGCGTCTTGGCTCAAATTAGTCGAGTCAGTACGCATATAGGTGATGTGCCCGCCCTCGTATAAGCGTTGCGCTAACATCATGGTTTTTTTCACGCCGTAGCCAAGGCGTGTGCTTGCGGCTTGTTGCAGGGTTGAGGTAATAAAAGGCGCACTCGCTTTACTGCTAGTCGGCTTGTCTTCACGATCAAGCACCTCAAAACGCGCTTTCTCGAGTAGCTTAACGGCCGCCTCAGTCTCGGCTTTATGCGTCGGACGAAACGCACTGTCTTGTTTATGCGTCACACGCATGAACAACTCATCACCTTTAGGGGTATTGAGCTTAGTATCGACTTCCCAATACTCCTGCGGGACAAAAGCTTTGATTTCGCGCTCGCGTTCCACGACCAGACGAACTGCTACAGATTGAACCCTTCCGGCGGAGAGCCCACGCGCAATTTTCTTCCACAATAAAGGAGAGACCATGTAACCCACAACACGGTCCATGAAGCGTCGCGCCTGCTGGGCGTTAACTCGGTCGATATTTAGTTGGCCTGGCTTTTCGAAAGCTTGTTGGATCGCATTTTTGGTGATCTCGTTGAAGACAACGCGGCTAAAGCGCTTATCATCACCACCAATGATCTCACGTAAGTGCCAAGCAATAGCTTCCCCTTCGCGGTCCAAGTCCGTTGCGAGATAGATATGGTCAGCATCTTTTGCTAGCGCTTGTAGCTCGGCCACGACTTTCTCTTTACCCGGCAGGATTTGATAGTTCGCTTTCCAGCCATGCCAAGGATCGACACCCATACGGTTAACCAACGCCTCTGTGGCATCTTTTTTAACCGCTTTAGTTCCTTTAGTTTTACTGGTAGTACCACTTTTTTTTGTTGCCGAACCACTCGTTGGTAAGTCACGAACGTGGCCCACACTTGATTTGACAACGTAGCCACTGCCCAGATATTTATTAATCGTTTTGGCCTTTGCAGGTGACTCCACTATTACAAGTGCTTTACCCATAAATAATCTACCTAATCGAAACGTTCAATGAACGTGAAATAACTTTGATGGATAACATATATTACCCGCTAAATTCTGTTACAGAATATGTTGTATAGCACAATTGTGGCATTCTCGCGGCAAATAACCAACTGATTAAAATAATTTAATTTCCAGCTTTGTCGCAATACGAGACACTCTAGTCTGCTACGCTAAATCGCCACACTGTACCTGATAAAATCAGTTTCGCAACTTTAATTAAAGCGGCTTGTGGTACAACATTAGAAGAAAAGAGGCGATTCAATTATATCAATAGCAATGAAAAAGCCCCTTCGAAAAGAGGCTTTGAACGACAAGTATTCATGTTACAACAGCGGTTTTTGACCTCGTTGCCATACCTTGAGTATCGCCTTTTCGACTGCTGAGGCACCACTTTGCGTGAAACGGTCCATCAGGGTTTTACGACGCGCATAGCTGATGCTTAATAACCGGAATTGTTGCATCTTACTAATGATCAGCGTATCACTCGTTGAGATCTCATCGACTAGGCCTTTCTCCAGTGCCTGCTTACCGTACCAATGCTCTCCTGTCGCAACACTGTTGATATCGAGACTCGGGCGCATTTGCGCAACGAAAGACTTGAAGAGCTGATGAGTTTCGTCCAAATCTTGACGAAATTTCTCTCTACCCTCTTCGCTGTTCTCGCCCAGCATCGTCAACGTACGCTTGTACTGGCCTGCGGTATGAAGTTCTACATCGATATCATTCTTCTTAAGTAGACGATGAATATTAGGAATTTGCGCGACAACACCGATTGAACCAATAATAGCGAAAGGTGCTGCCACGATGTGGTTTGCCACACATGCCATCATATAACCGCCGCTTGCCGCCACCTTATCAACGACCGCTGTCAGCGTTATTCCCTTGTCGCGGATACGTTGGAGTTGTGAAGCCGCCAATCCATAACCGTGAACAACACCCCCTGGGCTTTCGAGTTTCAGTAGCACTTCATCACCGGGCTTTGCGACAGAGAGAACCGCAGAGACCTCTTTACGAAGCGTTTCCACCTCGTGCGCATCCATGCTTCCCTTAAAACTTAACAAAAAGAGCACAGGCTTAGTCGGTGTAGTGCCTGCTTTGGCATTAGCTTTATTTTCTTTTGCTCGTACCTTCTCATTTTGTTTTTCTGTCTTACGCCACTGTTTTTGCGCTGAGGGCTCCACGAGCGCGAGTTCGAGACGTTTTTGCAGTTGCTCGAACTCTTTACCGGGTTCGCGGATCAGTAATTCACCCGGTGAGTGTTTAGTTTTTCCGCGCTGGTTCACAATAAAGAGGACAAGGGCCACAATGACCACAAGTACGGTCACGCTTTTGGCCAAAAACAAACCATATTCTGCTGTAAAACCCACATTATTCTCCTTCGGGGCTAAGTGACGGTAAAATTAATTGGTTGTAATAATCGGTCGTATTTCGTCATCATCTATAATTGTAACATAGCCGTTGAAACGGCATAACCGCTCATCTCTACTGCTTAAGGAAAACGCTATGCAATATCAAGCACCCAAGGATCTTCTAAAAAATCGAACAATACTCGTCACTGGTGCAACAGATGGAATAGGACATGAAGCCGCGCTAACCTACGCACGTCACGGCGCACGACTCATCCTTCTTGGCCGTAATCAACAGAAGCTCGACCACGTAGGTGCCGAGATCCACCATAAATTTGGTCAATTTCCGTCGTTGTTTAAGATAGATTTCGCTACTGCTAAACCTGATGACTACCAAGAGTTAGCACAGCATATTGCTCTGGTGGCACCGACCTTGGATGGAGTGTTACATAATGCCGGTATGCTGGGTAAAATCTTACCTTTGATGGAGACACCCGCGACGTTATGGAAGCAAGTGATGACGGTCAATCTTGATGCGGTTTTTTATCTTACTCAAGCACTCTTACCTTTATTACGCAATGCAGAGCAAGCATCGCTAATCTTCACCACTTCAAGTGTTGGCCGCCAAGGCCGTGAAGGTTGGGGTGCCTACGCGATGTCAAAATTTGCAACCGAGGGGATGATGCAAGTACTCGCAGAAGAACTGGCCAATACTAAAGTACGGGTTAACTGTATTAATCCAGGGGGAACTCGTACCCAGATGCGGGCGAGTGCTTACCCGAGTGAAGACAGTATGAAGCTAAAAACCCCCAGTGATATTATGCCGCTATATTTATGGTTGATGGGCGACGACAGCCTTACCACTCACGGACAGAGTCTCGATGCGCAGCCAGGTCGTAAAGCCGGCCCTGCAGTGTAATTCTTTTTCTTACTGGAAAAGTTGGCTTATCTTTGCCACGCTTGAATGATCGAGAATCAGACTTTCAAGGTAAGTATTATGTCCACTGCACTGTTTCGCCATAGCGAGCAAAGCCTAACATGGGGTAAGGGTGAACTTGTTTTAGAAGTCTTTCTAGAACCTACTTGCCCTTTCTCTGTGCTAGCTTTCAATAAACTCCCTGCGCTACTTAACGCGGCTGGGCCGGATCACCTGCAAATAAAAATCCGGCTTCAGTCGCAGCCATGGCATATGTTTTCCGGAATAATCGTACGTTATATCTTAGCGGCTTCTACGTTAAACGAAGGTCAATCTGCTGTAAGTACCGTTATACAAAGTGTGGCCGATCACCGCGAAGAGTTTGAATTTATCGACCACTGTCGCGGGCCTAACCTGCATACCACGCCTGAACAGCTTCTGCAGCGTTTAGTCTCTTATAGCGGCGTCGATGTACGTGAAATTTTCGACCAAACCGACCTGCAGGATTTAGTGAAACGCCAGACGAAATACGCTAGACAAAATGGTATTCACGTTTCACCTACTTTTATGGTTAATGGCTTAGTGCAACCTGATATCAGTAGTCAAGATTCCGTCGAAGAGTGGATGAGTAAGTTAGGACTAGCTCAATCCAATCAGTGAGTTATACTACTTTTTGAGCGAATCGACGTTTTATTATTCGGTCAGTCTACTTGGGGCGAAATTAACTTTGACATCGTGGCACTGAATCGTTAGGATTCGCCGCGTTCACACAATTCCTCTGTAGTTCAGTCGGTAGAACGGCGGACTGTTAATCCGTATGTCACTGGTTCGAGTCCAGTCAGAGGAGCCATATTTAAGAAACCAGATGTCTACTGACGTCTGGTTTTTTGCTTTTTATCAGTTGGCAAAACCTCTTCAGCCGTTTACTCGAAACCCTATTGTTTTGATATAAAAGTACGGGTCCGACTTATTTTTTTAGTAAACCATTACGTTACTTAAACGTACTTTTTATATGCAGCCGTAATCAATGGCGAAGCCCAACAGCAGAACAAATATTCCGCCGTCATCCCTCTATTACAGCCCGCTCTGCGGGGACAAGTCGGAATGCAAAAAAAGGGTCACTACCGACCTGCTCTTATGGTCTGATATTATCTGTGTAATGGAACAGCAGCACAAAAATCGTTTGATTACAGAATATCGTCAGGCTATCGCCTCAAAACCTTTGCCTGTCCTCGATATTCCCGACGATTACCGCTTTATGGATCCAGAGCTGATAGCAATGATTACAGATATCGTAACTGACAAACCGGGACTCTATGCGTAAATTACAAACACTCATTGCCGCCGAATCACGGGATTTTTCTCCCTACTCCAAGCTTCCTTCAACAGCAATATCTCGTATAGCCCAGCAATGCCGAAGAGATGAAATTGCGGATGCGTATATCTTGATAAAGGAACTTGAGGCGGAATTAGCTAGAATCCCCACCTGGGATGGTGATACACAGGATGATATATTGCGGAGCCTCGAACTATTTAAAGCCATCCTTGATAAAGTTAGGTGATCAAAACCATTATTATTCGGGTTTAATCGTTTAAGTGTAAGCAGAAACGCTAAATCGGTAGAACGAGTGGGCGAGAAACAATTTTTCCACGTTATTAGCGAAAAGGATCATAATCCCTAACGAATAACTATTCTATAAGCCCAAACTCAATATCAACCATAATACTATTGAGTTAACATTCTGCGTAGTCGACGACTCGATGTTACTCTAGACACTCAAAAAATATAGAAAAGGTCGTGGTTATATGCCCCGTTCGCTCATTAAAAACGCCTTGATTATAGGACTATTAGGTTATGCGTCACTGAGTAACGCCGCTTCGCACTTCGTACTCGATAAAGTGGTGGTGGTGGCCCGTCATGGGGTTCGTTCGCCTACTGACGACCACGACTATGCCGCACTCACTGGTCAGCACTGGCCAACCTGGAATGTACCCGCTGGGCATCTGACGGGACACGGTTATGCAGGCATGGTCCAGCAAGGTAAATTTTTCAGTGAGCAATGGCAGCAATGGGGATTAGTCGTTCCTCTACGCCAGGGTTGCCCCTCGCTGCAGAGTGTTAGCGTATGGACAGCTGCGGATCAGCGTACCCAAGCAACAGGGAACGCGCTACTAGATGGATTGTTCCCTGGCTGTGGAATACCGATTGCGCATACAAGAGAAGCCGCTGACCCACTTTTTGATGCCATTAAGATGGAAATATCGACACCGAATACCGCGTTGATCCTTCAACAAATTCATCAAAGGATGGTAGCGAATACCCCCCTGTCCGGACATTATGCTGCGGCAGTGGCCTTATTCCGACAAGCGGTATGCGCCCCCCATTTGGCAAGCTGTGCATTTTTGGATAAGCCATGGAGTATTCGCCTCGCGGATAACGGGCAACCGAAATTATCGGGACCTGTGGCGCATGCAGCGTCCATGGCTGAAAGTATTAGACTCGCCTATAGCGAGAACTTACCCCTCTCCGACGTGGCATTTGGCCACGCTCGCCAAGCCAAAGAGGTTGGTCAATTACTGGCGCTGCACGCGGCAAAATATGATCTTGTCAGCGATACCCCTGAATACGCAAGACAAGGTGGCTCAATACTGATGACCCAAATTCTGAGTGCTTTGACTGGAGAAGCTAGCCGCTATGCTTCACACCTAGCGAAACCGATCGTTATCTTCGTGGGTCACGATACCAATATCGCCCAATTACAGACGATGCTGGGATTCAACTGGCAGTTAGCCGAATATCCCCGTAACGATATCCCACCCGGCGGCAGCTTGGTTTTTTTGCGTTTCCATGAAGCCAGCACGGGTAAGCACTATATTCAGTTAAGTTTTATGACACGAAGTTTGGATCAATGGCGTAAGCTCACACCTTTATCATCAAGGTCCCCGCTACTGGCAGCCGATTATTTTGCTAAAGGCTGTTTTCATGATGAGGAGAAATCCCTCTGCCCACTGACGAGTTTTGTTCGTCACGCTCGCCAGCAAATCAAGGTTCAGGATTATCGCCAAGTCCTTTTTCAGTAATAAAAAAAGGCCCTTGCGGGCCTTAATTACTTAGCTTGTTGACGCTTAGAGCTAGGTCTTGGTTTAGCGGTTGGGGAAGCAGGTTTTCCCTTCTGGCTGGTTTCGCCCCGTGAAGCTTGGCGACGGGTGTTACCCGATATTTGGTTATGGCGTTTTACCGCACGACGGATTTGATTGGCTTTGGTACGACGGCGATCTTTCTCAACAGCAAGTTTAGTGACTGTCTCTTCGCTCATCCCCACCAGCTCACGCAAGTAGTTAACCGCAGCAAGGTCCATCTCGGTATAGCCACCACGAGGTAAGCCTTTAGGTAGAAGAATATCGCCATAGCGCACACGCATTAAGCGGCTAACTTGAACACCCACCGCTTCCCAAAGACGACGAACTTCACGATTACGTCCTTCAGTCAGGGTAACGTTATACCATTGGTTAATGCCTTCACCGCCGCCAAATTTTAATGTTTTGAAGGCTGCAGGGCCATCCTCGAGCTGTACGCCAAGGCTTAATTGACGGATCTTCTCATCGTCTACTTGACCGAATACTCGTACTGCATATTCGCGCTCAACTTCACGACTCGGGTGCATAAGACGGTTTGCGAGTTCACCGTCGGTCGTGAATAACAGCAACCCACAAGTGTTGACATCAAGACGGCCAACGGCTATCCAGCGTGCACCATGTAGTTTTGGTAAACGATCGAATACCGTCGGGCGGCCTTCAGGATCATTACGCGTGCAGAGCTCACCTTCTGGCTTATAGTACGCGAGAACACGACAAACTTCGTTTTCCGTTGCAATAACTGCCACTTGGCGTCCGTCAATACGGATCTTCATTGCGTTGGAGGGTTCGACTCTGTCGCCGAGCGTAGCAATCTTACCCTCTACACTTACACGACCAGCTGCGATCATCGCTTCAATTTCGCGACGTGAACCGTGGCCCGCTCGCGCTAAAACTTTCTGTAACTTCTCACTCATAACTGCCTCGCTGTCGCCTTCCCAGGCATCAGATTATAAATTCATTTAAAATCAATAACTTAAGTTATCATCTACTGCCATTATACAGGATGACAGAAGCGTTGTAACGCCTTTTTATTACTCAGGTTTAGGGATGCCGTTCGGGGTAAATCGCTGGACTAGAGTTATTTCCTGACATAACCTTTTATCGCCACTAACCCTATGAATTAGAAATATGCCTTATCTAAGATTGTAGGCGCTTCACTGATCTCTGGATTTATCTTTTAAGGGAGTTACCCATGCGTTTATCACGTCGTCCCCTTTCGCTTATTTTAAGCGGTACGCTACTGTTCGCCAGTGCGAGTTATGCGGATTCAACCACTAACATGGACCACCGACTCGATCAATTGATGGGCGTCAATAGCCATAGCCAGTACCATCAATTTTTCTTAGCCTTCCAACGTTCGGTGATTAACCAAGATAAGCAACAGGTCGCCAGCATGATGAGCTATCCAATTACTGCACAGGTAGCGGGCCGCGACCGTATACTGCTTAACAAGAAAGAGTTTCTAGCAATTTACGATAAAATTTTCACCAATAGCCTGCGCGATGTCGTACGCCAGCAACGTTATGAAAAGCTTTTTGCGAACAGCGATGGGGTGATGATTGGTGAGCAGGGAGAGATCTGGTTTAGTGGCATTTGCCAACATACGTCATGCTCTAACCCAGTAATAAAAATTATCCGGATTAATGGTAATTCCCGTTAAAAAAGGGCGGGCAATCAGTGATTGCCCAGCGCTGTTATTCAAAAGGACGGGAATCTCCCGCGCCTTGTCTAACGATAACGGGCGACCCATCGGACAGGTCGACAACGGTAGTCGGATGCTGACCAATGGGACCACCATTGAGTATCAAATCGACTTGATGCCCGATAGAGTCTTGGATTTCTTCTGGATCAGATTCTGCAAAATCATTGCCCGGAAGAATTAGCGTGGTGGACATCAGCGGTTCACCCAATGCCTCTAATAAGGCCTGTGCGACGGGGTGTGATGTGACACGCAGTCCAATCGTTTTACGCTTTTCATTCATCAAGCGTCGGGGAACTTCTTTCGTCGCTTTCAATAAGAAAGTGTAACTGCCTGGCGTATTATTTTTGAGTAACCGAAAAGCGATATTATCCACCTGTGCGTAGGTCGATAGCTCTGAGAGATCTCGACACATCAAGGTGAAATGATGTCGACCATCTAACTGCCTTAGGCGAATAATTCGATCCATAGCGGCTTTATCTTCAAGTTTACAGCCGATGGCGTAACCCGAGTCCGTTGGATAAACAATCACTGAGCCTTGATTAATTTGCTCGACCGCTTGTTTTATAATCCGCGGCTGAGGGTTTTCTGGGTGTATATAAAATAATTGACTCATAGTCTCTCCTACCCCCGTGTTGGGGCAGCTAAAGCTGGAAATTTTTCCCATATGGGAACCACATCTTTCGGTAACCACAGTTTACGGCCTAACTCAATCCATGCACAGGGCTGATGGAAATCAGATCCTAACGAGGCGGATAGATGATAATCCATTGCATACTTGGCCAGTTGTTGTCGTTCATTCGGTGCCTGTTGACATTGAGCGACTTCCATCGCGTCTCCGCCGACTTCGGCAAAATAGGCCAATAAACGCTTCAACCATTTAGTCGAGAGTTGATAGCGTGCTGGGTGCGCCACGACAGCGACGCCGCCGGCTTGATGAATCGCCTCCACCGCGGCGGGAAGCGTACACCATTGAGCAGGAACATATCCCGTCTTTCCCCGAGCAAGATAATTTTTAAATACTTGCGCCATCGTCTGCGCTTTACCTTGCTGGATAAGATATCGAGCAAAATGAGCACGGGTTATCTGTCCAGCACCCGCCTCTTGACGTGCCCCGTTTAACGCCCCCGTGATACCCGCCTTAGCTAACCGTTCAGCTATCATCGCTGCCCGATCTTCTCGTCGTTGGTATTGCTGCTGTAATAACGCCACCATCGCCGGATGATGGTGATCGAAACCTAAACCAACGATATGGATTTCGTGATTCTCCCATAAGGTCGAGATCTCTACTCCGGTCAGTAAAGTGAGATCGAGATTTTCTTCACGAATCGCGGTTAAGGCGTCATCTATAGCTGCCGTTGTATCATGGTCAGTGATCGCTAAAACCTTAACCCCTCTCTCGACGGCACGGAGAACTAAGTCTCGTGCACTGAGTACACCATCAGAAGCTTGAGTATGGGTATGTAGATCATAGATGATCGCGCGTACATTATCGGTCAAAATTTACTCTCTCTGACGTGTTCAACATTTCCCCTACTGCTAAATCACTTTTAGTTAACCTAGAGTGTTGACAATTCCGCCGTGAACTAGTTAACTAGTACACAGGACTTCAGACAGGACACAATCTCATGATGGTTATAACAGTAAAGCATTTACAGTGGTGGCGCGTCACTCTCCCATAATCGGGCGACGTTGTCATGCATCCAGCTAAAATAACCGCTATGCAGATTTCTAAGCCCGCCCACTAGGCGGGTTTTTTATTGGAAGAATAATAGAGATAACACTAATGACATCCAGCAAACTCAAACTTATCACGGTTGAAACACCCTACACTGCCGACCCTACTGCACTATTTAACCAACTCTGTGGAGCACGGCCATCAACTTTACTGCTCGAATCAGCAGATGTCAGTAGTAAGGATGATTTACAAAGCTTAATGATTGTTGACAGCGCATTACGCATCAGTGCGCTAGGTAACGTCGTTACGGTGCAAGCATTGAGTGCTAATGGTCGAAGCCTGTTACCCCTACTATCTAACAAACTCTCACCTGAAGCAGAGACGACGTTTTGCGCAGACCAGTTACGTATCTCTTTTAGCGAGCCTTCATCGCTTCAAGATGAAGATAGCCGCCTAAAGTCCGCATCTGTCTTCGATGTGCTGAGGCTGATACCTACATTGGTCGCCGATAGCGACCAACAGCGCCATGCCCTATTTCTAGGCGGGCTATTTGCCTATGACCTAGTGGCGGGATTCGAAGCCCTGCCTCCTGTGCAGCAAGAACAATCCTGCCCTGACTACTGCTTCTACCTAGCCGAAACGCTGCTAGTACTCGACCATCAAAGCCAACAGGCCCGTCTGCAAGCCAGTCTATTCACTGACAATAGCGATGAGTTCCAACGTCTGCAAGCACGCCTTCATCAGCTACACCAGCAGATGTTAACCTCGCCTACCAAGGTATCTGCTGCCCCAGTACCAGGCATGCAGCTCAGCTGTAATCAGGATGATGAGACCTATTGCGATATTGTAAGGTCCCTGCAAGGAGCCATTCGCCAAGGCGAAATTTTCCAAGTCGTCCCTTCTCGCCGTTTTTCTTTACCCTGCCCCTCGCCGCTCGCGGCCTATGATGTATTAAAGAAAAGCAATCCTAGCCCCTACATGTTTTTCATGCAGGACCAAGACTTCAGCCTGTTCGGCGCATCACCGGAAAGCTCGCTAAAATACGACGCCCAAAGTCGTCAAATCGAGATCTATCCTATCGCAGGGACCCGTCCGCGCGGTAGACACGCGGACGGTTCATTAAACCTCGATCTCGATAGCCGTATCGAGCTGGATATGCGTAACGATGAGAAAGAGATGTCCGAACATATTATGTTAGTAGATTTGGCACGTAACGATCTGGCTCGTATCTGCACGCCGGGCAGCCGATACGTCGCCGATCTCACTAAGGTAGATCGCTATACCTTCGTGATGCATCTTGTTTCGCGCGTTGTGGGACGATTACATGATGACTTGGACGTACTGCATGCCTACCGTGCCTGTATGAATATGGGAACATTAAGTGGCGCACCGAAAGTCCGAGCGATGCAGTTGATTGCAGAGCATGAGAAGACACGTCGCGGCAGTTATGGCGGTGCTGTCGGCTATTTCACCGGGACGGGAGATTTCGATACCTGCATCGTAATCCGCTCCGCCTATGTTGAGAACGGAGTTGCCAGCGTGCAAGCAGGCGCAGGAGTCGTTCTTGATTCAGATCCCCAGTCTGAAGCCGATGAGAGTCGTAATAAAGCACGAGCGGTGTTAAGAGCTATCGCCACTGCCCACCATTGTCAGGAGATTTTCTAATGGCTGATATTCTATTAATTGATAATTTTGACTCATTCACCTACAACTTGGTGGACCAATTGCGGACATTTGGCCATAACGTCGTCATTTTTCGGAATAACGTACCGGTTGAACAATTAGTCACAAAAGTTAATAGTCTTGAGCAGCCCATCGTCTTGTTGTCTCCGGGCCCAGGTGCACCCAGCGAGGCTGGCTGTATGCCTGAGCTGCTTAAGCAATTACGCGGTAAAGTACCGATCATTGGTATCTGTTTGGGACACCAAGCTATTGTCGAAAGTTACGGCGGCACAGTCGGTCAAGCAGGTGAAATCCTTCACGGTAAGGCCTCGGCTATCACCCATGATAACCTCGGAATGTTCTCTCAATTACCTTGTCCCCTCCCCGTTGCGCGCTATCACTCTTTGGTCGGCAGTAACATACCGGCAAGCTTAACAGTCAATGCGACCTTTAATGGTATGGTGATGGGCGTCAGAAACGATACAGACCGCGTATGTGGTTTCCAATTTCATCCTGAATCCATTCTTACCACTCAGGGCGCAAAATTACTGGAACAAACGCTGGCTTGGGCGTTAACACGATAAGGGACTGTGATGAAATTATTACTTGAGCGCCTCTATCAGGGGCAACAGATCAGCCAGCAAGAGAGTGAGCAACTCTTCTCTGCCGTGGTTAAAGGTGAAATCGATCCTGTCAGCCTGGCTGGATTGTTGATCGCTATGAAAGTGAGAGGCGAATCGCCACAAGAGATTGCCGGTGCAGCCACCGCTTTTCTTAATCATGCCCTACCTTTTCCCCGTCCTGATAGCCTCTTCGCGGACATTGTCGGGACGGGTGGAGATGGTTCTAACAGCATTAATATTTCTACCGCGAGTGCCTTCGTCGCGGCAGCATGTGGTTATAAGGTAGCGAAGCACGGCAATCGTAGTGTATCGAGTAAATCCGGGTCCTCTGATCTATTAGCGGCGTTTGGTATAAATTTGGATATGCCCCCTGCGCAGGCGCGGGCAGCATTGGATGAGTTAAATCTCTGCTTCCTTTTTGCGCCGCACTATCACACCGGGTTTCGCCATGCGATGCCGGTACGTAAACAGCTTGCCACGCGAACACTCTTTAACGTACTTGGCCCGCTGATTAACCCCGCTCGTCCTCCTTTAGCACTAATCGGGGTCTATAGCGCGGAACTGGTACAGCCAGTCGCAGAAACACTTCGCGTATTAGGTTATCAGCGTGCGGCAGTCGTTCATGGCGGCGGCATGGACGAGATTGCGATTCACACTACAACAGATGTTGCAGAACTGCGCGATGGGGAGATCACTCGCTACCAGGTGAGTCCCGAAGATTTTGGTCTTACTTTACATCCTATTGAGAGTCTTAGGGGCGGGACGCCGGAAGAAAATCGTGACATTCTGGCGCAATTACTTCAGGGTAAAGGTCAAGAAGCTCACGAGCAGGCCATCGCTATCAACGTTGCGATGCTAATGAAACTGTTTGGTCAAGAAAATCTGCGTGAAAATGCGTCAAAAGCCCTCGCCGTGTTGCGTAGTGGTGCCGCCTATCAATGTGTTACAGAGTTAGCCGCAAGAGGATAATATGCAGGGTACCGTACTTCAGAAAATTGTTGACGATAAGAAAATTTGGATAGCGGCGCGTAAAGCGACGCAACCCTTGTCAGACTTCCAAGCCGAGGTCACTCCCAGCGATCGTTCCTTTGTTCAAGCACTACGCGATCATAATCCGGCCTTTATCTTAGAGTGTAAAAAGGCCTCTCCCTCCAAGGGATTAATTCGTGCAGAGTTCGATCCTTCAGCTATTGCCACTGTCTATCGAGACTACGCTTCGGCTATCTCTGTATTAACCGACGAGAAGTATTTTCAAGGTGATTTTGCTTTTCTACCGATCGTACGACAAGCGGTCCACCAGCCTGTACTATGCAAAGACTTTATGGTCGACCCTTACCAAGTTTGGTTGGCGCGGTATTATCAAGCCGATGCTATTCTGTTGATGCTGTCAGTCTTGGACGATGAGCAGTATCGACTTCTCGCCGAAGTTGCCAAGACGCTTAAAATGGGGATCCTTACCGAGGTCAGTAATCAGCAAGAGTTAGACCGTGCTATCGCCCTACAAGCTGAAGTTGTCGGGATCAATAATCGCGATTTACGTGACCTTTCTGTTGATACGGATAAAACCCGCCAGCTGGCGAGTCAACTCCCTGCTGGTACGCTCGTCATTAGCGAATCTGGTATTCAGTGTTACTCACAAATCAAAGAGTTGAATCAATATGCGCAAGGTTTTTTGGTTGGCTCATCCTTGATGGCAGAAGATGATTTACGCTTTGCCGTGAAACGTCTGCTTGCTGGTGAAAACAAAGTCTGTGGGTTAACACGTGGCCAAGACGCGCAAAACGCCTATCAAGCTGGTGCGCTTTATGGTGGGTTAATCTTTGTGGAAGGCTCTCCGCGCTACGTGAGTGAAGAGCAAGCTAAACTCGTTATCGAAAGCGCGCCACTGCGTTATGTCGGTGTTTTCCGTGATGTAGAAGTGGGTAATATTGTATTAAAAGTCGAGGCATTGGACTTGTCTGCGGTGCAACTCCACGGGAGTGAAGACCCTTCTTACGTCCGCCGTCTTCGTGACTTATTGCCCGCAAGCTGCCAGATTTGGAAAGCCTTCAAAATTGAGGGACATTTGCCGGATCGAGGCTGGATCGGCGTCGATCGCTATGTTTTTGATAATGGGCTTGGTGGCAGTGGTCAACGCTTTGATTGGCAGTTACTCGCCGACCAGCCACTGGATGACATCATCTTAGCCGGTGGACTGAATGCGGATAATATTGAGTCCGCCTTAGCACTCAAATGTGCTGGCGTTGACCTTAATTCTGGTGTTGAAACCTCACCAGGGACTAAAGATAAACAAAAACTAACCACCGTTTTCAACGCAATCAACACTTACGCTCAATAACTATGATTGGATACTGACAATGACATTATTAAATCCTTATTTTGGTGAGTACGGCGGACAATATGTCCCACAAATTTTGATGCCAGCCTTAGCACAATTAGAAGAAGCTTTTGTTAGCGCCCAGCGTGACCCTGAATTTCAGCAACAATTTACGCAATTGCTGAAAGATTACGCAGGACGCCCAACCGCACTAACCTTATGTCAAAACCTATTAGCCGGTACCCAGACGCGCCTCTATCTTAAAAGGGAAGATCTCTTACACGGCGGAGCGCATAAAACCAATCAGGTATTGGGGCAAGCGCTATTGGCTAAGCGCATGGGTAAAAATGAGATTATTGCAGAGACCGGTGCGGGCCAACACGGGGTAGCTTCTGCGCTAGCCTGTGCGTTATTGGGAATGAAGTGTCGTATCTATATGGGCGCGAAAGACGTTGAACGTCAGTCACCCAATGTATTCCGTATGCGGTTAATGGGAGCAGAGGTTATTCCAGTTCATAGCGGTTCTGCAACCCTGAAAGATGCCTGCAACGAAGCGTTACGTGACTGGTCCGGGAGTTATGAAACTGCCCACTATATGCTAGGAACCGCCGCAGGCCCGCATCCCTTCCCGACTATTGTGCGCGAATTCCAACGGATGATCGGTGAAGAGACTCGCCAGCAGATTATGGAAAAAGAGGGACGTCTTCCTGATGCCGTCATCGCCTGTGTCGGCGGCGGGTCGAACGCTATCGGGATGTTTGCAGATTTTATTGATACGGCTGAGGTTAAACTTATTGGTGTCGAGCCAGCGGGCCACGGAATAGAGAGTGGCGAGCACGGCGCTCCCCTAAAACATGGTCGCACAGGTATCTATTTCGGTATGAAAGCGCCGATGATGCAGACCGAGGAAGGACAAATCGAAGAGTCCTATTCCATTTCTGCTGGCTTAGATTTCCCATCAGTAGGCCCTCAGCATGCTCATTTAAATAGTATTGGACGGGCTGACTACGTGTCGATAACTGACGACGAAGCCTTAGAGGCATTTAAAGCGTTGTGCAAAGCGGAAGGTATTATCCCCGCGTTAGAGTCTTCGCACGCGCTGGCCCATGCCATTAAAATGGCCAAAGACGCCCCAGAGAAAGAACAACTTTTGGTCGTCAATCTTTCTGGGCGTGGCGATAAAGATATTTTTACGGTTTACGATATTCTACAACAAAAGGGAGAAATTTAATGGACCGTTATGCGACACTTTTTTCCCGTTTAGCTGCACAGCAGCAGGGAGCTTTCGTCCCTTTTGTTACCTTGGGTGACCCTACTCCTGAGCTCTCTTTACAAATCATTGATGCATTAGTGGCCGGTGGCGCAGACGCCTTGGAGTTAGGGATCCCCTTCTCTGATCCGCTTGCCGATGGCCCGACGATTCAGGCGGCAACGCTTCGCGCTTTTGCTGGTGGCATCACCACACAGAAATGCTTCGATATTCTCCATACTGTTCGGGGCAAGTATCCTAACCTTCCCATCGGTTTGCTTATGTATGCAAATTTAGTATTTAGCCAAGGGATCGATGAGTTTTACCAGCGCTGCGCGCAAGCCGGTGTCGACTCAGTCTTGATTGCCGATGTGCCTATTGAAGAATCCTTACCTTTCCGTCAGGCGGCTGCACGTCATGGTATTGCGCCAATCTTTATCTGCCCGCCTAATGCCGATGATGCATTAATTGAATCAATTGGCCAGTGGGGACAGGGTTACACTTACCTCTTATCTCGTGCGGGGGTCACAGGGGCTGAGAATCGGGCGACTGTTTCACTCAAACACTTGGTTGAGAAACTTAACCAGTTTGGTGCACCACCTGCCATTCAAGGATTTGGTATATCACAACCGGAACAAGTGCGTGCAGCGATCGAATCTGGCGCGGCAGGCGCCATAGCGGGTTCTGCCACCGTAAAGATTATTGAACAGCATGCAGAGAATCCAGAGCGTTTACTTGAAACCTTGCAGGAGTTTGTTGCCGAGCTGAAAGCTGCCACTAACAAGTCGTCAAAGCAGTGACCTAGGTTAAAATTTCGCATAGAAAATTAGTAGAATTCTTATTAATAGACTAAATTTGAGCTGATCGACTGATCACTATCCAATCAAGATTCAACAGGGAGGCATCGAATGAAGTTTGCAAAAATAGTGACAACGGGTCTATTAGCGACCGTCCTTGGCTTATCGCTTGCGGGTTGTGCACCTACACCGAAACATGAAGGGACCGGCGGCTACATTGATGACACCGTCGTGACGACCAAAGTAAAAGCTAAACTTTTAGGTGAGAAGGATTTACGTTCTACAGAAATCAACGTTGAGACGTTCAAAGGGCGAGTACAACTGAGTGGATTCGTTACTTCTGCTCAAGCGGCACAAAAAGCAGTCGATGTCACACGTACCGTACCAGGCGTTCGTTCAGTCGTGAATGGAATGCAGATCAAGTAATTATTTATGCAAAGGCCGTTAACACGGCCTTTTTCTGAATGTTTAGAAACGATATCCTGCGCCGACAAAGAAGACCACTGGGTTGATTTTAGTATCAATTGATTGAGATTCGCCAGCGGCTTTAAAGCGAACTTTCGTTTTGATATCCATATACCACACCGACGCATTGAGCATCCAGTGATCGTTCAACTGATAATCCATTCCCGCCTGTGCGGCATAGCCCCACGAATCTTTCAGATGTAAGTCCGATAGACCTGCTTGGCGGCCAGTATTATTGAATTTATTATCGAAGAAGGTCGTATAGTTGATACCCGCCCCAACATAGGGTTGGAACTTAGCACTACTGTCTAAAAAGTAATACTGAGCCATTAACGTAGGGGGCAATTGATGGACCTTGGCGATATTACCCGTCGAGCGCAAGCCAACTTTATGACTGAAAGGGGTTGCGGCGAGCAGCTCTACACCAAGATGATCCGTTGCCATATAGGTGAACGTCAGTCCTAGTTGAGTGTTATTGCTAACGTTAAACGAACCTAAGCCCAATACATTATCGGAATTACCTGTTGGACGAACTAGCGCGGCTCCGCCACGAATGAAAAAATCCCCCGCTTGGTGTGCAGAGACCATTGCTGGAAACACGAGAGCCATGGCTAAAACAATTTTACGCGCTTTCATAAAAACTCCTGAACTTATCAATAAAAAGTGACGAAACGTAAATACCTATAATTATTGTGCCTATTCTGTCGCGTTTATCGATGAAGTTCATGTGAATAATGGAGAAATTATTCCATATAAAACAATGCTTTGATCGAGATCAATTTTAACGGGGTTATCACGGCTTGATTAATCAACGCCTACACTACGTCGTCAACCCATTACGCCAATAAATCGATATAATAGAAAGTTATGTAAGTCCTGTGCCAGTTACTCACTTATCCATGTACAATTAGCGAAAGTTTTCCCTATACATCAAGGAGTTTTCATGTCCCTCACGGCCAATCAATCTTACCGTGACGCTGCACAGCAGTTTAAGCAGCATTTCAAGCCGTTAATATTGATTTCACTGCTCTCAGCATTCGTTACAGTGTTACTACTCAAGACCTTTTTGCCGTCGACAGACCCATTAAGTGATTTTTTACAAAGTGGTGAAAGTACCGACTCGCTGTTCGGCCTTATTAAGGATATGAGTGAAGACCAGCGCAACGTATTAATGCATATCTCTGCCGTAATGACCTTTTCAGCGTTGATTGGTAATACCTTGTTGGTAGGGGGTGTGCTGAAATATCTTTCCGCGACGGCACAAGGACAAGCCACTAGCGCAATTCGCGCCATTGGCGCCAGTGCTCCCGTGTGGCCTCGCCTACTTATCCAGACCTTTTTATTGACCACTATTGTACAACTCGGATTTTATGTACTGATTGTACCCGGGGTAATATTGATGGTGTTGTTCTCTTTATCACCAGTACTTCTTCTTGAGAACGATCGTGGCTTACTCAAAACGATGAAGCAGAGTGTTCCATTGGTCTGGAAGAATATCCGTCTTATCGCGCCAGCGGTCATTGCATGGTTTATCGTCAGGATTGCACTGACCTTTATTTTTGGCAGCTTTGGATTGATGCCTAACAGCCTGATCCTGCTTATCAGTAACGTATTAGCTCATTTAACCTCAGCGTTATTGTTGATTTACCTCTATCGTACTACCGCCCAGATCCGTTAACCACCTTGCAGCCTTAATTAGGCTGCAATAGGATATTTAAATGAAACAGTTACTCGATTTTTTACCTTTGGTCGCTTTTTATATTTGTTATAAGCTTTACGACATCTTCGTGGCATCAGGCGCATTGATTATCGCCTCGGCGTTAGCGCTTATCGCAACGTGGTTTATCTACCGTAAAATCGAGAAAATGACCTGGGTAACCTTTATCTTGGTCACGCTTTTCGGTTCATTAACGCTTATTTTCCACAATAACGAATTCATTAAATGGAAAGTGACGGCAATATATGTCTTCTTTGCGCTGGCCTTGCTTTATAGTCAATTCTTTATGAAGAAACCGATTATCCAGTCGATGTTAGGCAAAGAGGTTCAACTTCCTGATAGCCTGTGGCGTAAACTGACTTATGCTTGGGTACTGTTTTTTATCTTCTGTGGTGCACTGAATGTTTATGTCGCATTCTGGCAACCTGAAGCAGTATGGGTTAATTTCAAAATGTTTGGATTAACTATCCTGACAGTTGCTTTTACCTTGGTGAATGGGCTTTTTATTTGGCGTCATATGCCACAGGCCAACAAATAACAATAAATTATAAATACTTTGACGTGGAGCAATATCATGAGCGACGTTACACGAAGCCCGCAAGGAGAGATGGTACTCCGTACCCTAGCCATGCCAGCCGATACCAATGCTAATGGCGACATTTTTGGTGGTTGGGTCATGTCCCAGATGGATATGGGAGGAGCGATACTGGCGAAGGAAATTGCTGAAGGCCGTGTCGTTACCGTCCGCGTTGATGGGATGACCTTCTTGAAGCCGGTCGCAGTCGGTGACGTCGTTAGCTGTTATGCTAGCTGTATTAAGACCGGAAATAGCTCGATCACCATCAATGTGGAAGTATGGATTAAAAAGGTGTCCTCTGAGCCAATTGGTCAACGTTACTGCACGACCGAGGCTGTCTTTATCTATGTCGCGGTAGATGAACATGGTAAACCCCGTTCGCTTCCCGAACATACCCAGGGACTTCCTCGCTAGACCTACTAAAAACAAGCGTGAAGGTGACTTCACGCTTTCTTCATTACTCGATTGACGAACTTCCGTCTATTCTAAAAATAATGTTGTATGTTTGGCCTTGTGCAGGACGCCCCGGAGCATAACGCCAGCGCTTGATAGCGTTTCTGACTTCGCGATCGAACATCCCTCTTGGCTCTGCCGAAACGATCTCAATATTATCGACTGCCCCACTCGCATCAACATCAAACTTAACTCGAACTCGGCCCTCGACGTGTAACGCTAAGGCCCGTGCCGGATAAGCCGGATTGACGGTTGCTAACCGTTGTGGCTTACCCTCTGACACACTTTTATGCTGGTCAGTCGATTTTTGTGGCGCCGTTTGCGCCCGCGTTTGAGGCTGAGTATTTTGCTGATTAAAAGGATTGTCTTGCGCAGGAGGCGCTTTATGCTCGACCGGCTTTTCTACCGGTTTATGCACCACTGGTTTTGGTTTCTCGTGCTGCACCGGTTTGTGAACAACTTTTTTCACTGGCTTGGGCTTAGGCTTCTCCACCGGAATTTCCACTTTTCGTTCGACTGGCGGCTGCTCAACTTGGGGGGTTGGCGTTTGATCCGGAGTCGAAACCGGTTGTGGTGTCGCCGGGGCGCTTTTCGCGGCAAGCTCAGGTTGAACTTCAGGCGCAACCAAAGAGACATTAATTGCCTGCTGGGGTGGAGGGAGCTGAAATTCCCGGTTCATCGAGGCGTACAGTAATCCTGCAATAACAACGCCATGTAATGCAATAGAGACGATTGTCGCAATCGATCCACGTTTAGGTAACTCTTCGGTTAGACTGCTCATAGTATTCTTTCGCTCAATGTATTACCAACATTCTAAATGCAAATAGCAATCAGTTTCAATGTTGTTTTCATTACTGAGAAGAATTTTAATCTGCTCTGCTTTTTAATTGCACCTTGCGTCATATTGCAGTAACTTTCATCTTTTACCCTACCCACGAAGGTATTCCTGTGCTTTATGTCATTTACGCGGAAGATAATAAAGATTCCTTAGAAAAGCGTCTAAGTGTGCGAGCAGCCCATCTGGCCCGATTACAGATCCTAAAAGATGAAGACCGTCTCTTGACCGCAGGCCCAATGCCGATCGCTGATAGCGAAGATCCTGGGCATGCTGGATTTTCCGGCTCAGTAATTATTGCTGAATTTACCTCGCTCGACGAGGCTAAAACCTGGGCTAATGATGACCCGTACGTTGCCGCGGGAATTTATCAAACCGTAACCGTACGCCCGTTTAAACGCGTTTTCTAATACCAAACTGCCTTCGGCTTAGCGGGGAAGATTGCATTCTATCTCCGCTTAACCCTACCGCTTAATGCTCCCTACTGAGCAATATGTAGCAACTCTCTACCCGCGTAACGCTAACCTTTAATAGCTCTTTCTTTGATAAAAGCATACTACCGGTAAAAATCTGGAATATGTTTACATTACGCCTACACCACGTACACTACACTCTACTTTATTTGGGGATTCGATTAAGCCTATGACCTCAGCGACATTTTATGGTGTAGTAAATGGCGTCATTCTCTTTGGCTATTGGTTATTAATAGCCGGTGTGACCATAAGAATCCTGATAAAGCGCCGAACAGTCTCATCTTCCATGGTCTGGTTACTGATTATCTTTTTTCTACCGCTATTAGGGGTCATTGCCTATATCGCCTTCGGCGAGTTATACCTCGGTAGACGCCGCGCAGAGCGAGCCCGTAGCATGTGGCCAGCGACGGCACAGTGGCTACAAGACTTAAAAAGCTGCCAACATATTTTCGCAACCCATACGAGTGATGTGGCCAGTAGCCTATTTAATCTGTGTGAGAATCGTCAGGGCATTCCTGGCGTGAAAGGCAATCAGCTACAGCTTCTCACTAGCGCGCAAGATGTCACGACAGCATTAATACGAGACATCAATCTTGCCCATCACACCATTGAGATGGTTTTCTATATTTGGCAACCTGGTGGCAAAAGTGATCTTGTTGCCAATGCCCTCATTAGCGCTGCCCGTCGTGGCGTCACTTGTCGCGTACTGCTCGACTGTACGGGTAGTCGCCAGTTTTTCAAAAGCGCTTGGCCCGAAAGAATGCGCCATGCGGGCATTAATGTAATTGAAGCATTACCCGTAAATATCTTCCGTTTCTTTCTGCGTCGTCTAGACCTACGTCAGCACAGAAAAATCGTTCTTATCGATAATGCTATAGCTTATACCGGTAGCATGAACATGGTCGATCCTCGTTTCTTTAAGCAAGATGAAGGGGTTGGCCAATGGGTAGATTTAATGGCGCGTATGGAAGGCCCCGTTGCGACAACATTAGGTATTGTTTACTCTTGCGACTGGGAAATTGAGACGGGCGAAAGGGTTCTCCCTCCACTACCGGAACGGGTCAGTATGCCATTCGAACAGTCTTCTGGGCATACCATTCATGTCATTGCATCGGGCCCTGGCTTTCCAGAAGATCTGATCCATCAAGCTTTATTGACGGCTATCTACGCCTCGCGCGAAAGTTTGATTATGACCACACCTTATTTTGTTCCCAGCGATGACCTGTTACACGCCATCTGTACGGCCGCACTGCGTGGCGTAGAGGTGAGTTTGATTGTCCCGAGAAAGAATGATTCTTTACTCGTTGGCTGGGCAAGCCGCGCCTTCTTCACCGAATTACTCGATGCAGGGGTCAATATCTATCTCTTTGAGGAAGATTTACTGCATACTAAAAGTGTCTTAATCGACGGCGAACTTAGCCTTGTTGGTACAGTGAATTTGGATATGCGCAGTCTATGGTTAAATTTCGAAATTACCCTAGCCATCGATGATGCTGATTTCGGTAATGACCTGGATTGTGTTCAACGCGACTATATTGCCCGCTCCACCCTTCTCTCTAAGGAGGAATGGTTACACCGCGCTTACTGGAAACGGATTGTCGAACGATTGTTTTACTTCTTAAGTCCATTATTGTAAAACAGCGCTTATTACTTATTCTTACTGAAAATAACTAGGTTACTTATGGATTTAACTAATCGCCTCACCGAAGATGAAACGCTGGAACAAGCTTATGATATTTTCTTGGAGCTGGCCGCCGACAACCTAGACCCCGCCGACACTATTCTTTTCAACCTACAGTTTGAATCGCGAGGTGGAGCAGAACTTCATGATCCTTCGGCCGATTGGGAAGAGCATGTTGATTTTGATTTGAATCCAGATTTCTTCGCTGAAGTAGTCATTGGACTGGGGGAAGATGAAGACGCGCCTATCACCGATATTTTTGCACGTATCCTGCTGTGTAGAGAAAAAGATCATAAACTCTGCCATATCTTGTGGCGAGAGTAAGCTTAACTAAAACGCCCTAGATGATACTAGGGCGTTTTTTTAGTTAAAGTGGGTCGACTTTCAAACACGACACAGCATGACTGAAACTCCCCTCTAGTACTGGCTTAGTCTTGGCGCACTCAGCCACGGCTTGTGGGCATCGCGTGCGGAAAACACAACCTGAAGGCGGGTCAATTGGCGAAGGGAGCTCCCCCTCGAGTAACTGAACCTGTTTAGTAAGTTCTTTATCCGGGTCCGGGATGGGTACTGCGGACATTAGGGCTTGGGTGTAAGGATGCAGCGGTCGATGGTAGACTTGGTCATAGGTCCCCAATTCGACGGCATGTCCCAAATACATAACCAGAACCCGATCAGATATATGTTTTACCACCGCTAGATCATGCGCAATAAAAATAAGCGATAGCCCCATTTCCCGCTGCAGCTTCTGGAGCAAATTCACCACCTGAGCTTGGATCGAAACGTCTAATGCCGAGACGGGCTCGTCACAGATCACCAATTTTGGTTCTAAGATCAGCGCTCGGGCTATGCCTATACGCTGGCATTGTCCGCCCGAGAACTCATGAGGATAACGGTTAATCAGATTCGGCAATAGCCCCACCTTCATCATCATCGCCCGCACTTTCTCGCTGACTTCCCGCTTCGCCATCTTTGGATAGTAGGTTTTCAGCGGCTCGGCAATAATATCGCCAACGGTCATGCGCGGATTCAGTGAAGCAAGAGGATCTTGGAAAATCATTTGGATATCGCTACGCGCGTCGCGCCAGGCTTTATCGTCTTGCCCTAATAGATCACGCCCCAACCAGGTAACTCGTCCCCCCTGAGCTTTTACGAGGCCAATGATGGCCCGAGCGAGTGTCGATTTCCCACAACCTGACTCACCGACCACACCAAGGGTCTCCCCCTCATAAAGCCGCAAGCTCACACCATCGACCGCCTTCAAACTCTTCTTCGGCTGCCAAAACCACTGCTTGCCGTCTTTAATATCAAAGTGGACACGGAGGTCAGCAATTTCGAGGAGAACTTTTCTCTCTTGTAATGCGATATCGTTCATCGTGCGACCTCCAGAGGGTGGTGACAAGCACGCAGGCGTCCTGCTGCGAAAGCTTCGAGTTGCGGCGATTGGCGGCAAATATCGGTTGCGTAAGCACATCGAGGTTGGAAAGGACAACCGCTGGGAAGACGCAATAAATTAGGCGGATTCCCTGGTATGGTCAATAAACTCTCCTCATCGCTATCCAAACGTGGCACAGCACTGAGTAATCCTTGTGAGTAAGGGTGTACCGGCTGATAGAAGATATCCCGCGCACTGCCATACTCCATTGTGCGGCCTGCATACATCACCAGTACTTTATCGCAAATACCGGCGACTACCCCTAAATCATGAGTGATCATAATGATGGCAGTGTTAAATTCGTGCTTGAGCTCGTTTAATAACGTCATGATCTGCGCTTGAACGGTCACATCCAGTGCGGTAGTGGGCTCATCGGCAATTAGTAATTTTGGCTGACAAAGCAACGCCATGGCAATCATCACCCGCTGACGCATACCACCAGAGAACTCATGCGGGTACATCGCCATCCTCTTTTTCGCCTCCGGCATTTTGACAGCATCTAACATCTGCAGAGAGTGCTTAGATGCCTCTCTCTTACTCATTCCCTTATGTAGCCTGAGTACTTCGATAAGTTGATCACCCACTTTCATGTAGGGATTCAACGAAGTCATCGGATCTTGAAAAATCATCGCCATTTCTTCAGCTCGCAGTCGATTTAACTGGGCTTCAGGAAGGTTGAGTATTTCTTGGCCATTAAAGCGAGCAGATCCACCAATTCGACCATTCTTGGCCAATAACCCCATCAGGGCGAAAGCCGTTTGCGATTTTCCCGAACCTGACTCGCCGACAATCCCCAGGGTTTCCCCAGGCTTCAGGGAGAAATTAAGGTCATTGACGGCAGTGACATCACCATCGTGCGTACTAAACGTGACGCGCAAATCTTTGACATCTAGCAGTAATGGGTGCTGTGTTAATGAAGTCATCGTCCCTCCTAGCGGTCTTTAGGATCAAGCGCATCGCGTAAGCCATCGCCGATAAAGTTAAAACAAAACAGTGTGACAACTAAGAATCCCGCAGGGAACAGTAACAACCAAGGAGAAACCTCCATCGAGTTGGCCCCATCACTGAGCAATGCTCCCCAACTACTGAGCGGTTCTTGGGTACCGAGGCCTAAAAAGCTGAGAAAGGATTCAAATAAGATCATGCTTGGCACTAATAACGAAGCGTAGACCACGACAACACCGAGTACGTTAGGGACAATATGTCGGATAACTATCTTCACGGTGGATACGCCACCGACCTGCGCGGCTTCAATAAACTCTTTGCGCTTAAGCCCTAGAGTTTGTCCGCGAACAATCCGTGCCATATCCAGCCACGACACCATCCCTATTGCGACAAAAATCAGCAGGATGTTGCGACCAAAAAAGGTGACTAACAATATGACGAAAAACATGAAAGGAAAAGAGTTGAGGATTTCTAAGATACGCATCATTACCGCATCGACTTTTCCCCCGAGGTAACCGGCTAAAGAACCATAAAAGGTCCCAACAATCACCGCGATAATTGCTGACGCAATGCCGACCATTAAGGAGATTCGCCCCCCTATCGCGACTCGAACGAGCAAATCCCGTCCAGAAGAGTCGGTACCAAAATAGTGTTTTGACACCAAATCCGGTGCGGCGGACATCATCGACCAGTCCGTATCGTCGTAGGCGAAAGAGGACAACAGTGGCGCGAGAATAACGAATAAAACGATAAGTAGTAACACTACCAGACTACATAGCGCTGCACGGTTATGAATAAAACGTCGACGAGCATCTTGCCATAGACTACGCCCTTCAATATCGAGTTGCTCAGTGAAAGCTTCGACCGCCTGACTATTTTTTTTACTTGCTAACATGCGGGTCTCCAGCTTAATAACGGATTTTAGGATCGATAACGGCATACAGCACGTCAACAATCGCATTAAAGACTATGGTGAGTACCCCGACAAGTATCGTTAGGCTCATGACTAATGAGTAGTCACGATTCAATGCACCATTAACAAACAGTTGGCCAATGCCTGGAAGACCAAAAATTGACTCGATTACCATTGACCCAGTAATAATTCCGACAAAAGCCGGTCCCATGTAGGAGATAACCGGTAATAATGCCGGACGTAAAGCATGACGCAGTACGATTCGATAAACAGGTAGGCCTTTTGCCCTGGCAGTACGAATATAATTGGAGTGCATTACCTCAATCATCGAACCACGCATAATCCGGGCAATACTGGCGATATAGGCGAGTGATAATGCCAGCATTGGCAATAACACATATTGCCACTGTCCGCCATTCCAGCCACCGCCTGGTAGCCATTTTAGAGAGATGGCAAACAACATCACTAATAAGGGAGCAACCACAAAACTGGGGATCACTACCCCCGTCATAGCAATACCCATCACGGTATAATCTAGCCAACTATTTTGTTTCAATGCAGCAAAAATTCCGGCGCTAACCCCGACCACCAAAGCGAAAATAAAGGCGATTAGCCCAAGCTTTGCGGAAACGGGAAAAGCCTGTCCGACTAAATAGTTAACTGAATAGTCTTTATATTTAAAAGAAGGACCAAAGTCGCCGTGAGCGAGTTGAACAAGGTAATTAAAATATTGTTGGCCGATCGGCTCATTAAGATGATACTTGGCCTCGATATTTGCCATCACTTCGGGTGAAAGACTACGTTCGCTGGTGAATGGGCTACCAGGGGCCAAACGCATCATAAAGAAAGAAATTGTAATAAGTATAAATAGTGTCGGAATCGCTTCAATAAACCGACGAAAAATAAATGTTAACATTGCTTCACCTATCAGGCTTAAGTAACCGAATTAACCCGGCGCTTTCGCGCCGGTTGTGCCTGTAAAATTAGTGCTTAATAATATAAAGGTCTTTATCATAAACATTATCGAGCGGATCTTTACCGGTATAGCCCCCTACATAAGGTTTAACCAACCGCGTGTTAGCATAATAGAAGACGGGCACTTCTGCCGATTGCTGGTCCAAAACTTTCTCAGCCTGACGGTATGCAGCACTACGGCCGGCGTCATCTGTAGCGGTCACACTGTTTGCTATGGCTTTGTCGAAATCAGTATTCTTAAAGAATGAAGTGTTGTTCGAACTATTCGATAGCATATAGTTGAGGAACGAACTCGGCTCATTATAGTCCGCACACCAGCCTGCACGCGCAACGTCGAAGCTTCCTTGGTGACGAGAATCGATATAGGTCTTCCATTCCTGATTCACCAACGTCACGTTAACACCGATATTTTTTTTCCAGATCGCGGCCGCAGCAATCGCTAGTTTTTTATGTAAATCTGACGTGTTATACAGCAGTGAGAACTGGAGTGGATGGTTAGGGCCGTATCCCGCCTCTTGCAATAACTTTTTAGCCTCTTCGTTACGTTTTTCTTGGCTCCACGAGAACCACTCTGGCTTCTCGATCTGCACTCCATCGGTCGCCGGGTTCGTGAAGCTATAAGCCGGTGTTTGACCCTGCGCTAATACCTTATTAACGATGATATCGCGGTCTAGCCCTAACTTAAGTGCAGTCCTTACTTTTACGTCGTTAAAAGGCGCTTTTTTATTATTGATTTCGTAATAATAGGTGCAGAGGTAAGGATCGACGTGAAGATCTTTAGGGTTATTTTTCTGTAGTTTTTTAAATAGCTCAATGGGTAAGTTGTTGTAGGTTATATCGCTGCCGTTATCAGAGAAATAACGGTTTACGTCCGTCACCTCTGACGAGATCGGAAGGAATGTCACTTTATTAATTACCGTATGGGCATTATCCCAATAGTACTTATTACGTACTACCACGATACTTTCATTAACAGTATGGCTGGCTAAGGTGTATGCCCCATTACTGACCCAGTGAGCAGGAGAAGTCCATTGATCACCATAGGCTTTGATTGCGGGCGCATAAACGGGAGACAGTGACGGATGGATCGTCAACTTATAGAAATAAGGGATCGCTTCCGAAAGGGTAACCTGAAGCGTGTGCGCGTCTAACGCTTTTACACCCAGTTTCTCTGGCGGTAATTTACCGGCGATAATCGCATCGATATTCTCGACATGACCGTATTGTAAGTAACTCGCATAAGGTGAAGCGGTTTTTGGATCGGCCAAACGCTGCCAGCTATAAACAAAATCTTGCGCGGTAACGGGTTGACCGTTCGACCACTTTGCATCGCTACGCAAGTGGAAGGTCCACACTTTATTATCTTTTTGCTCCCAACTTTGTGCGACGCCTGGGACCACTTGACCTTGATTATTCGAAATAGCTAACCCTTCAAATAGGTCATGACTGACATTACTTTCAGGCACACCTTCAATCTTATGGGGATCCAGCGATTGAACCTCCCCGCCATTTCCCTTAACCAGCGTCTGGTTATCGGCAAGTTTTACCCCAGCTGGAACTTGCGCGGCGATTACCGCTTGACCAGTAGTTAGCGCCAGCAACACAGCGGTAGCAATCACGTTTTTAGTCAATTTCATATTACGACTCCACACACTTTCATTATTGTTATAGGGTTTTCCCCGACGGTGAATCCTGCCTGTCCAAATCCTGACTTATTTCGTTAGCCTTACAGACTATTGACGAATTATTTACGCGTTAACAGGTCAACTTGATAGTCTGTCGTGAACGTTACGTGATGCATCTCACTGATAATCACCTTATTGTTCACTAATAATACTTTTGCTTATAAAAGCATCGACTAAATGATAGGGTATTTACCCTATAAATATCTGAAAGCAACTTTTGTGCCAATTAATTTGCATATCGTTTGTACTCAGAGATAGGGGTAAACGGGCAAAAAGTTTTGATGAAGTGTTGGTAAGAAGAAGAGATAATGTATCAGTTTCGTGAATAAAAACGATAGCCTTATTAATAAAATGAATTCGAGCACTAAAATGGGGAGCCACTTTGAAGCAGCGCCCCAATTTAGTGCAAAATAATAAATAAATTAATACCAAGCACTATTATTGTGCAAGTCAGCGCTATTCTATTTAGGCTTCCTTGTTGAATAATACGAGTAATCTATTCTGCTTCCCGGCCGAAAATTGCTTGCTCACTCCCTTGTTCAATCGCCTGCCAATAGTGTTTTCGGCATACTGAGATATATTTATCGTTACCGCCAATCACTACCTGAGCACCATCATGGAAAGGGCTACCGTTCGCATCCAACCTCAGCACCATATTGGCTTTGCGTCCGCAATGGCATACTGTTTTTAATTCTACAAGCTTATCGGCCCATGCGAGGAGATATAAACTCCCTTCGAAGAGTTCCCCTCTAAAGTCGGTGCGCAAGCCATAACATAAAACGGGGATATTCAAATGGTCGGTAACATAAGTGAGTTGCTTCACCTGCTCCCTGGTTAGAAACTGCGACTCGTCGATCAAGATACAGTGAAGCTGCTGGCTATTATTCGACTGGGTGATTTCATGAAAAAGATCGGTGTCTTGACTAAACAGTGATGCACTGCTGGATAAGCCTATTCTCGACGCCACCCGCCCTTTGCCGTAACGATCATCAATCTCTGCAGTAAAAATCAGCGTATGCATCCCCCTCTCCTGGTAATTGTAAGAGGACTGCAAAAGAGACGTAGATTTTCCTGCATTCATAGCAGAATAGTAAAAATAGAGCTGTGCCACAGAGAGTTTCTCATCGAAAATTGAAAGCTTGATCATACCATAGCCAATATTGAGGCACGCTAGCTAAATCCCAACGCTGCAAGGCTATTAAATGCTTTCGTATCTGGAACAAGTTGCAATCCTGTAAGCCTAGGTAATATTATAAAATTTACTGATATAAATTTCCCTATGAGGATCCCTTATGAGCGGTCAGCTTCTCGCTTTAAATAATTACCCTCTGTTACGTACCGAGGCGCGTAATCATTCTTTAGAAACACTCTCCGATATCGTTGATAAATTTACAGCCATCGTCGAAGAACGTCGTGAAGAACAAGCTTTCAAGGGTGCTCAAGATGCTGAACATGCCAAAAAATTAGATAAAATCCGCGAGATGATGTTAGCCGAGGGGATTGATATTAGTGAATTGGTCCAGCCGGCCGAGTCGGTAACACCAACCAAACAAACACGTGAAAAAAGACCCGCTAAATATCAATACACCGATTTATCGGGAATTAACCGTACTTGGACCGGGCAAGGAAGAACCCCTGCTGTTATCCAAAAAGCCCTCGATCAAGGTGATACTTTAGATAAGTTCTTAATCGAGAGTTAAAAAAAACCGCCACTAGAGGGCGGTTTTTTTATATTCGTAGAATTTAGAAAGCTACTTAACGTTTTCCGCTAACCATGCTTTAAAATCCTCACCGAGAACTGGGTGGCGTACACCGTATTCGACGAAAGCCTGCATATAGCCCAGTTTGTTACCGCAGTCATGGCTTACACCCTTAAGGTGGTAAGCTTCAACGGTTTCTTTTTCCATCATCATCGCAATGGAATCAGTCAGCTGAATTTCACCGCCAGCACCAGCAGGCGTTTTGGCCAGCAAAGGCCAGATATCGGCAGACAGTACGTAACGACCCACTACCGCCAGGTTAGAAGGAGATTCGGAAGCTTTAGGCTTTTCAACCACGCCAACCATTGGTGCGCTGTCGCCAGGTTGGAGGGTTGCGCCTTGGCAGTCAACAACACCGTATGCAGTCACATCTTCGACAGGTTCAACCATGATTTGGCTGTTACCGGTTGCTTCGAAACGCGAAAGCATCTCCGCAAGGTTATCCTTTTTAGGATTTGATTCATATTCGTCGATAATCACGTCTGGCAGGATCACCGCGAAAGGCTCGTCGCCTACCACTGGGTGCGCACACATCACAGCGTGACCTAATCCTTTAGCCTCACCTTGACGCACTTGCATAATAGTTACATGCGGTGGACAGATGCCTTGGATTTCGTCTAACAGTTGACGCTTAACACGCTTTTCTAGCATTGCTTCTAGTTCAAAACTCGTATCAAAATGGTTCTCGATCGAATTTTTAGAAGAGTGTGTGACTAATACTATTTCATTGATGCCCGCAGCGATACATTCGTTGACCACATATTGAATTAGAGGTTTATCAACTAAAGGTAACATCTCTTTCGGGATAGCTTTCGTCGCAGGTAACATTCTAGTACCTAATCCTGCAACAGGAATAACGGCTTTTCTAATTTTAG